>OFSE01000082.1_pt1 | contig 34028 bp, 61 predicted proteins | sample 1543261 | NCBI WGS metagenome assembly OFSE01 (sample SAMN07774225, study PRJEB24372) | wastewater metagenome | isolation source: Exp Tend VB 50WW | collected 2016-02 | reverse complement strand
GGGTGGCGTTACGGTCGGATCAGACACGATACGCCCGACGCGAGCCATTTCTTCGCGCATCCTTTCTAGTTGGCGGTATATGTCTGATATTTGTAAGGTGTCTGTTTTCACAGTTTCGCTTCGCTTGTTTCCTGAACCGTGCCTAAAACGTCTATCTCTATCACTCCCCCGCTTGTCGCATCGGTCGCCATATACGCACTTACCGTATAGGAACGGCAATCCTGCACAGAGGGGTAGAAAGAGTATTGATGCTGATCGACATTCGCTGTCGGGGTGATCGCCTCAAAGTCCTCACCGACGATAATAAATACGTTTGATAATGTCGCTGATGCCGTGACAGCAGCTCCCGTGCTTCGGTTGCTCATCGTCACGGTCGTGGCGTTCGAGTACGTCAGTTTTACTATCAGGTAATGAGTCCCTACGCCTCCAACGTCAGTTCCGGTCACGATGGCTTGTTTGCCTGTTACGCTCGATGTGAACGTACCGGACGGGACGGTTAGATTCGCTGAGGCGTTAGTCGTCGAACATCCCCTTACGAACGTCTTGAATAGATTTTGATGGATGCCGAGAATAAGCGGTTCGGTACTATTGCCGTTTCTTATCGAAGCACTTACTTCATAGATATTTGCTGACGTTCCCGTTCTCTGCCACCGCCCGATAGATGCTATCGGTGTTCTCGATGCTCCCGTGTCGTAGGAATATGCAGGCCCGGACGAGAACGAGACTATCATCTCGCCCCTTGAGTTGGTGACGCCCTGCCAGTTCCCTGTGATGGAAAAGTCCGTTGCATAAACAGGTGCGGCCCACGTCATTGACTGCGTACAGAACGATACCGATGTCCCGCCATTGCCGATGACGAATGACCTTGAGTTTGGGTCAAAACCGACTACCGTAGAGGATGCCGCCCAGCTTCGTGTGAGATAAGAGACTTCCTTGCCAAATTCGTAATCAATAGTGCCGTCTGGAAGTATCCTTACTATTCCCGCTCCCTCGATGAACGCAACTATCATCCCCGCCCCGCTAGTCCAGTTCTGTTGATTCGAGATGCCGACTTCTGGCGTGATGGTCGTTATCGTCGCACTTGGCAGATCATCGCCCCGATAACCCACGTACTGAATGGCGTGGATAGAGTTTCGACACGCTATGTATGCGTAGTCGTCCACCTGTCTATGCAGTACCGCCGTGACGGGTTCGGGAAAGTAGATAAGGTGTCGCGGATGATAAGACTCGAATTGATTGGGTAGAGACACCGCACCTACCGAACCATCATACGCACCGAGCAACACACCGACATTTTCCAATCTCAGGAAGTGAGTGCCTTGCGGGGGCACGTAATCGAACAGCCACGCTTCTTCAGGCAGCAGATCGCCGTCCTTGAAATCGAACTCCAGCGTTCTGTTGGATGCCGCGTCCACCGTCGTTTCGGGAATACCGAATATCCACTGAGCATCTACCGCCGACGACGTTCTGTAACCGACTCGATAATGCACCCCTGTACCGCCGAACCCTACTTTAGTAGCGAACACCGCCCAATGCGTCTGTCCTGTCTCTGCTGTCGGAAAGGTTATCTTGACGGTCTTTCTTGCGGGTGCGACAACGGCTGAGGTGGTTGACGCAACACTGTGAACATCTGTTTGCGGGTCGGTAAGATTCGAGCCTTGATTATTCCTGTCCCTGATCCCCGCAACCTTGAACGAAATAGCACCGTCTATCTGTCCGGCATAGTTCGCACCCACGGTAGCGGGAACTTCTAGTACGGGTGCGTCTGGTCGATCAAGCCCCGCCGAATCGAAGTAGGTGTATAGATACGTAGAACTTTGCACCGACGCCACTTTCAAAGAGGTCGATGCCCGCATATTCGCAAACTCTACCGTGTGCGTTCCTGAGCCTGTCGTTGACGGAGTAATGTACGTTCCTGCCTGAGCATTCGCGAAACTCGAAGCTAACTTGAATGTGTTTGTTTGAACCGCCGTAACGTAGTAAGCAGTATTAGCGGAGAACCCTGTCGGCAACCCTCCAGAGGATGAAAGTGTGACCACATCTCCTAAAGCAAGCGTATGCCCTGCTTCGGTCAACTCACCATTGCTTGTATTGACATCGCCCGTTGCTATCGTGAACGAGGTCGAAGATGAAAGAGTACCTAACGGGATGCCTTCTTTGGATAGCGTTCCCGCCCCGATAGCGTATAAAGTCTTAGAGAAATCTTCTATTAAAGAACCCGATGCGGTGACGCCTGAGTAGTCTTTCAATCCTCCCCAGGTGTTTCCTAAGATGACGCTTATCCGCGTTCCTGTCGCAGTTCCCTTACTGTTAAATCCTTTGAATGGGCGTATGACCGATTCGCCTAATACAAGCTGGTTACAACTCCCTTCCGCAAACCCGTCCGGCCCTTCTTTCAAAAGGTTCTTCGAGTCCGTGTAACCGGAATCGAAAGTGAACTTGTTTAAGAGTTGTCGTCTCATCGGAAATCATACACATTCAGGTATCCGCAGGCGTTACACGCAACTAACGGAAACTCTTGCCCGTGTTTCAATGAATAGACAGTCCTGACAACGAAAGTGTGCCTGACCGTTATATCCTTTACATCCAACCCGCCCTGCTCGTTAGTAGGGTCTTTCGCTACCCTTGTTCTCACCGTGATCTGCGGACAGTCACATCTATCTTCATCGTCAGCCCAAACCGCATCCCATATCTTTTTATAGAACTCGGCCTGTGCTGTTCCCAGTGCCGCCGCTTCGTCGAATCTGCCTAATGTAGCAAGTGCTTCCGCTCTCTCGTGAACGGGTGCATCTTCGGCAAGGATCGCCCTCGCTTTGTCAAATCTTTTATTTCTCGGAGGCTGTTTCAACGCCAAGAGTCGCTGTGCATCCAAGTCCTCTCTCAATATCGGTCGTGGAGTTTCACTTTTCATCTATCGGTTCTGCACCCTGATACAGTTCGCAGATAACGTCTATCAAATCTTCGTCAAGTTTCGCGTGTAAGGTCGATATTGTCGGTACACAGGGAACGGTGAAAGAGAATGTGCCCGCCGTCGCGTTCGTGTATAGCCGATCATCGACCATCCATCCGTACACGTATTCAATAGGAAGCCCTCTGGTCGTATCCGCACTCTCACGCGAAATCCATTGCACTTTTCTTGAGTCCCAATTCGTGATCGTATGAGTGCCCGACCCGTCCGCCGTTAGATTGATACGGGTATCTGCCTGAGCGTTCGCCCAAGACGTTGCAAATGCCACTCGTGAAGAGGTGACGCTAATAATGTAGTAGGTCGTGTCTATCTGAAGTCCTGACGGGAGCGATCCTGAAGTAGTAAGTCTTACCTTTGCTCCGGTCTGGAATCCGTGATTGGAAATAGTGACAAACTCTAGTCCATCATCCACATCGTTGTCGGTGAACGTCTTTGCCGTATAGGTGTGCCATACAGTTCCCAATGGAAGATAGTCGAGCATCACCCCGTTCGTGGAAATGACCGTCCCTAAGTCCGAGTAATAGTCCTGGTTCGTGTTCGTGATCGTCGATGTGACACTTGATCTGTCCGTCTCTACGAGATGCCGTCTTTCCGGGTCAAGGGCGGTCTGGCGAGCAAGACGAGTTAAAGCAGGTGCGATAAGCGTCAGTATCCTCGGACGCTCCGATGCGGGGAGTCCTAAACGCTGTCGGACTTTAATTGATACCTGGGCCTCATTCATTGTCTATCTCAGGGAGAATCTTCGCCCCGCCTCGTATCTCCGCTAATTGGTTCTGAAAGATGTTGCCGTAGTAGCTTGCCTGCTGGGCATCCGAACCGTCCTTGAGCAAACGTGCCACAGCCCCGAACGCTACCGCACTCGCGTATGATTCCGGTGCTTGCGGGGAAGCTGTTCTGACGTAATCGGTATAAACTACTTTGCCGTAAGCATCGACGATGTAGAGAATGGAATCCTCTACGAAGTAGTAATCGAGCGTGTAAGCGGCCGTTCCGTAAACCGTTCCGTAAGTTATCATCTCTAAGATGTCCTCACGGGAATTGGCTTGTATGCCCTGCAAATAAGTTCCGTTCGATGTTGCACAATGCGTGACGGTCAGTATCCGTCCGAGAAATGAGGGTAAGGTGTCACCCGTGACCAGAGCGGAAGAAGTTAGTTTGAACGCATTAGAGAATGGATGTCCGGGCGTTTGTACGATAGCCGTACAAACCTCGCCGTCCGCAAATAGAATGGCGTCCGCTATCTCCGTGTCAGAAGCATACTGCCTCTTTGAAGAATCGACCGTAGTAGCATACGCAGTCCGCGATGCTTGCAGGAGGCTGATAACCTGACTCTTTGCTGTGTTGAATGTTAGAGCAACCGCCATTTACAGTATCCAATCGTATTCAGTGTCGTAGCCTAAGATATCGTTGTGATCTATCGCCCGGTGTCCGCCTCTCGACCGTTTCCGCCACGTCTCAAATCTCTCTTCCCACTTGGCTTTCTCCATCATCAATCCCATCTTCAACTGCTCGTATGCGGTGACTCTGGAAGCCAGCTCAGGACGTTTATGCACGTACTTGGAAGCATTGACAGCGATGATGTCTATGCAGGAAATCCTCGCGTCTAGTTCGATCAGGGGAGTAAGGTTGTCGGGAATGGTTATCGTCGCGTCCTTGTTCGCGGAGAACGTGTTCGCGGGAGCGTACCATACTCTGAAAGTGCTGTAAGGGGCGGTCAGTTCGTCGCCGTATTTCGAGAACTCTGCCGTGATCTGATTCGCCGTATCGCCATAGAACCCTACCGCCATAATGCCGTGTGCCCGTCTCTCAGGAAGCACGTTCATATTCACCGTAGGAATGAACCGCCACGAATCGTTTGTGCCGTCGAATGTTTTCTGTTCCACCCACAACGGAGTAATGACGTCCGATGTCGTCAGCGTCGTCAGGTCTTTTGAATTAGACCCCGATGCTAACGTGAACTCCGATGTTTTCTCTGCTAATAGGTTCTGGTCGGATTGCCGTATGCCTTCGTAGTAATAAGCAAGTTTGCGAAACACGACCGTAGCTACATCCATCTCCTGAATCAACTCAGGTTCGGGATCAGCTAATCCGACCATTACGGATGAGATAAGTTTTGCAGGTGTTTCGAGCATTTACCGTAATCGTGCCCATCTAAGAACCGCACCAGCTTTCGCGGTGATAGCCGAACTCGACACCTCCGAAGCAAACCTGGCTATGACCGTGCCTGTTGTGGACGGCTGTATCAACCCGAAGATGTACGCCATATTGTGAACAGTGTCGCCGGATGTTGCTGAAGCGGAAGCGGGAGAATCATAGGCTATGACGTTCGCGTTGCGCGTCGAGGTCGTTGATGTCAACGAATACTCCGAAGAGTACACGAGCAAAGAAGGTGTAGCCGGGCCGTTAATAGCCCAACGCGATCCCGTAGTGGTCGCCGCTGCCGAGAACGGGATGACAAACTCGAACTGATACAGCCCGCCCGCCTCGACAACAAAAGATAGCCCCGTAACGTCCGCTATCGTGTTCGCAGAAGCATTCTTATTGATAACGTCCTTCGTTAAGATAACGGTATTCCACGGGGCTAGAGTGTCTAACGATCTGTTGATGAAGCTCATAGCTTTATAAGTACCTGACTCGCAATGGTTATCAGTCCAGATGTGAGGGTAGGAAGGAATCGGAGATTCGTGTAGCGAATGTAGTCGATCTCCCAGACCTCGGTTGCGTCCGCCGTGACGGTACGCGAAGAGTTGGGAACGGTCACATACGTTGCACCGTTATCAAGCGATCCTTCAAGTGCCACCGTGCATCCTGCTATCGCGGTCGGAGTGAAGGTGTGGTTGCCCGAACCTACGTTAGTGATGTTGACGATCCCTGTGGTAGAACCAATGTCTATCGCGTGGGCGTAAGTGTCGTACAACGAGAACGTGTTGGCACTCAGCCACCGCACGTAGTAATCCGTCGAACCGGAAATACCCGTAGGAAGCACACCGCTCGTCGTCACCTGTCCGACAAGTCCCGTATAAAACCCGTGAGAGGTGACGGTGATGACATCAGACGTGTTCCAGTTCGCCGCAGCCGAAGTTCCCGCAGAAGGAGTGGCTACGTCGATAGTCGCGGCGATGACCGCAGACTGGGCGTTCGACACATCAAAACTTGTACGCGGGATGCGCTCACCCGATGAGTTGAACCCCATCGTGGTAGATGTAGCCGTGCCCGTGATCTTCGTCGTCGAGGCGTCGGGCGTGAGTTTCAACCAATTGTTAGACATTCTTCTTCTCCTTCGGTGCTTCTTTCTTTACTTCCTTATCTGCCTTTAGTGCTGCTATCTCCGCCCTTAATCGTTCCAACTCCGCTTGGTCTGCCTGAGCCTGTATAGCCTGTGCTACGCTTGCCCCGATAGCCTCGCCCTGAATCCTTGCCGCGTTAGCCTGAATCTCTGCCTGTTCGACGTGCTTCTCTTTCTTATGAAGGAGTTTCATAAAATGCCTGTCGGCGTCGTCGTAAGCCTGCTTCCTGTTCCCGCCCGATGTCGCTTCCACCTCACCCGCACTCTTGGCGAGTTTCTGTGTCGCGTAGATAATCCCCGCTTTGTTCGAGGAGATAAGAACCTTACGCAAATCTTCGAGAATGTTGTGATCGAGACGCGAGTTGAAAATGGCTTCCTGACAGTCCGTGCTCTCCAGCCACTTCAACCTGCAAGTCGGACACGGGAGCGGCAACCCGCCATTGAGCAGATCGCCCGCAGGCCCGTATGTGACTTCCTCCAACCCCATCTCGCACGTAAGTTTCGGATGGAGAAGGGCGAAGTAGTCGTCCGCTTCGTCCTCACCCGTCTGCTTGTCATAAGGCAGATCGGTGAGACATTCGAGGATGCGGAAACCGAAATCCATCGTTCCGCCTTGAAACTTAGCGGCAACCGCATTAGCGAAGTGCATCGCTGAATACTCTTCCTCAGCGTCATAAGACAAAAGCCGCTCACCGTTCTTGCCGATGACCGACTTCATTCTTTCCTTCATATACCCGTCAACTCTGGGCTTGAAGAGGATCAACTGACCTTGCGGAATAGACCATCCCGGCACGTTCGACCCTCGCGGGTTCATCGTCATCCTGAGTCCCGGTGCGTAGCCATATACCCTTCGGCGGTCAATGACCTTGTTCGCTGTGTTGTCTGCAAATCGTGTTGCTGCTTTCATAAATTAGCGGGGCGTAAAGTTGTATGCCCGACTCGTGCTCCTGTTTTCTTTATCCCAATTCTTGAGGGCGTACTCCCTGATATATTCCTGTCGTTTGTCCGCCGCTGCTTCCTGAGCGTTCTGTTGCTGCTGATGGTCTGCAAGGACTAACGCATCGCGTTCTATCCCCTGCATCTCAGCAAACTGCTCGTCCTGTCGAACCTTTAACTTGATAGCTTGCAACGCTGTCTCGTCTAAAGGAACGTACTGACCTTCGTTGCCGACTATCGGGCAGATCATCACGTATGCCCCTCGCTCTGGAAACGCACCTTTGAGGTTCACGTAGGTCTGCTTTATGTCGTCGTAAAAACTATTGGTATCCTCCCAATCCTTTCTCGAACCGAAGAAGCCCGCTGGTTGCCACCTCTCCAATATCCACCTTTCCATAGGCTTGTTCGTGGATGGGTCGATGTATTTCAATTTGCCGTTGTGATCCCTTTGTTCCGCACCCCAAACCACTCTCAGGACGGGAGTACCGTAGATATTCCCGCCCCGAAAGTCGTCTAACTGCTTTTTGAACCAATCTGGTTGGTGAGGCATTACCGTACACCTCCCGTAAGAGGTGTGGTAAAATAGAAACAGGCCGAAAGATTACGCAAATAATCCTTCAGCCCTGACCGATTCACAAAAGGAGGGATCTTTTGCAAATGGCTAATTCCAACTTTACCACCGAAGAACTTAATAATGAAATTTGGTTGCCCGTTGTCGGATACGAAGGCGTGTACTCTGTCTCGAATTTGGGGAGAGTGAGACGAGAGGGCGGCACGTATGGTGCTAGAAAATCCCGTATCCTTCGCCAACCGCGAAATCGCTACGGGTATCCGCAAGCCGGACTCTCCCGTAATTGCCGAACCTCGACGAAAACCGTTCACCGTCTCGTCGCATTGGCCTTTCTTGGTAAGCCACCGTCGCCAGAAAAGAACAACGTTAATCATCTTGACCACGACCGAACTAACAACCGTCTTGAAAATCTTGAATGGTGCTCCCCGAAAGAGAACACCCAACACTGCCTTAAAGCAGGCCGTCATATTCGCGGAATGAGACAGAAGGACGCCAAGCTGATCGACGACGATATTCCTATCATTCGCTACCTGCTTGAACGCGGGTGCGTACTGGAGGACATCGCCCGATGCTTTAGCGTTTCGGTCACTGGCATCCACCGAATTAAGACTGGTCAACTTTGGAAACATATTCCGCAACCTGAAAAGGTAGGGCTGTTTGATTAGCCCTACCATCCTAATTATCGTCCTACACCATCGCACTCTTTTGCGAAATTAAACCTGTGACAGTAATGCCACTGATTTTTCCTAAGCGATGGGGAGTTGGCGAGAAGAACTGGCCGATGAAGTCGCGGTAGGAAGCCTTTGTCAGGATGGGCACACCGTTGGTGTCCACAAGTTGACGGCCTTCACCGAATCCGTGAGCCGCTTCGCCGTAGTTCTTGAGGATCGCTTTCTTGAGGTACTTCGGATTAAGGAAGTAAATCTCATCGCCGCGAACCGAATTACAGGTCTTGATCGGTGCTCCGAACCACGAGAAGTCGAAGTTGCGCATACCGATGTCATACTTCGGCTTGCCGTTCGGGTCGTGGTTGAACTGATGGATGCCGCCGACGACCGCACCCGAAGAGAGTGACAGGCCGTAGTAGTTCTGCTTCTGGGTGATACCCATAACGAGCCACAACTGGTCAACCAATTCAGTACCCATACCGAATCCATATCCGCCACGCTGAGAGATACCCATATAGGTCTCTACAAGTTCGCCTGCGGTGAGAGCACCCGAAAGGGCATTCTCATAAGCCTGCAAACCAGTGACGGAAGAGCGGGTCTTACCAAAGTAAGTACCGCCTGAGTCGATGATGTACGGCAATCCTGCGATGAATCCCGTTGCGGCGTTGGTCGTGCCCGTTACAGGTACGAGGATGTCCGTCGAAACATAGTCATCGGGGAGAACCGTGCCGGACGTGAACACGATGTTCGCGGCGGTCTTGGAATCGACCTGATACGAACTTGCAACGTGGAATCCCGTTGATTCGGTATCGTTCGAGACACGCTGAGTAGTGCCTGCCGAGTCCCAGATCTGATACCAACCGCCGACAACTACCTGTGACGGGCCAATAGTGTCCGTCGAACCGTTGGCGACAAAGGTACGCTTCGTGGTTGCCGAGGCGTTGTCATAGTTAGCCGATGCGGTGGCAAGTGCCATCGTGCCGTCTCCGCGAGAAACGAAGTCGTTGAGGAACTTGACGAACTGCTTGGCGTCCGATTCCATCCTGCGGGCTTCCTGATCGCCTGCGGTTTCCTTGTTGTTGTTGAGAAGTGCTTCGTAGGTAACACCTGCACCCTGCATCAACTGACCATAGTTGACGGTCATGTTGTCGAGGTTGCGTGCTCCGATTTCCGGTGTCGAACCGCCGTCAAGGTCAACGATCTTGAGAGACGGGTTGGGGGAAAGCTCAAGCGGGACTTTGATACCGATGTCGTTGATCGGCGTCTCCGTCCAGTCCTGTGCCATCTGGATCACATCGGCTTCGTTCTGATAATTGACAGCCGTTTCGTGAAGAAATGTTCTTTGAGCATTTTGCTGCTCACTGCTTGTAAATGGTGATTGAGACATCTTTACTCCTGAAGTTTTCTAAAGGTGCAAATCAACCACTGATGCTCGCTAGGTACTGTTTCCTTAGTCTTTCCTGTCGCTGTTCAAATGTTTCAACAGTGTTTGGCAAAGGTTGTGGAACAGTTTGTTTAGGTCCTGACTGCTGTTTCTGGGCGATGATCTTATTTCGTGACTTCTCCGATTGCTGACGAAACGCGGCTTGAACGAGTCGGACTAACTCTTGTCCCTGCGCTACGGCCTGATTCTTTAAGAGCCTTAGATTGGCTTCTGCCAATGGTGCTCTTTTCTCGCCGTTGCGGTACATTCCGGTGGTCTTGATAAACTCTCCGGTGTCCTGGAACTTCGGATCGGACTTGAGCCTGAAAGTTAGTATTTCTGTGACCAACTTTGTCAGGGGGCTGTCCGTTTCCCATCCGATCTTTTCAAATGTAGCCTTTAAGGCTTGCGGGATTTCGCCGTGAAAATCGGTTTCAAACTCTTCTACCGCCCGCTTTGCTCGTGTATCTACCTGTGGGGCTTCTTTTGCCTCAAGCTGCCTTTTCAGTGCCTCGTTCTCACGTTGGAGGTCGAGATACTGCGAAGGCTCCGTACCGAGCCAAGCACTGTCTTTGTCAACCAGACCCTCTTTATCCAGAGCGAGTAGAGATTTAATGTTGGCAAGTGAAGCGTTATCGCCAAGTACGTTCATCAAGAGATGGTCAGCAAGTTCAGGGTCTTGTAGTACCGCTCCGCCCATTGTCAAAGCGACGTGTGCCGCGATGCGTGGGTTGGCGTCCCCGATGGACTGTACTGCGTCCGCAACTTCCTCTGCCGTGGCTGATGCCTTCGTCAGTATCTTTGCGAATGGTGCAAATGCTTTTACACCGAACTCACCTCCGATCTCTTCTAATTGCTTAGTCGATTCATTGGCGAGATTGACTACCTTCTTGATCCGTTCGCGTTCCTCTTTCGGGATACGCAACTTGTCGATCTGCTCAAGCGGTGGAATAAATGATTCGTCCAGGTCGGAAAAATCTTCTATCACTTCAGGCAATGGGTCGTCTGACTCATTAACACTTTGCGTCTCTTCTTCGGTTGCGGGTGTTTCTTCAACAACGGCTTCCGAATCAATTTCAACTTCAGGAGTGTGATCGGGCGTCTCGATTGATACGGCGGATTCACCTGCTGCGTCCACTACTTGTTCTTCACTCATAAATTGCGGGGTATCTGTTCGATACGCGGCTCTTCTCTATTCGTGTCTAATTTGCGGGTCAGCATAAGCTAACCTGATAGCAAGTATAACACATTTTGTGGCACGTACCACAAGATATGCGATATGCTGATATTACACACCCAAGATGTTGGGGTTATGGCGTCTAAAAGGGTTATTAGATGTGATATAATGAAAACGGCCTGACACGTTGCGGAACACAACGCGCCAAGCCTGACCAAATCAATCTATCTTGGAGATTTCAATGGCTATAAAAACATTACCACACGTTACACCTGAACTAGTGAACAGATTTCTCAAAAAAACCAAACTGAACGGGGAGTGTTTAGAGTGGACGATCCGACCCAACACAGACAAATACGGGCGTTTCTATTGGCAGGGTGTGTACTACTCCACCCATAGACTGGGATACAAAATTGGGCACGATATCGATCCGGGTAGATTGAACGTATGTCACTCTTGCGATAACACGTGGTGCGTCAACCCCGACCATCTATTCTTAGGCACACAACGAGACAATATGGATGATATGGTCGCCAAAGGGCGGCGGGGTGAAAAATTAACTTGGGATGATGTGCGGACGATGAGACGCCTACGAGTCGAACAAAATACGAGCACCCGTGTTCTTGCTACTCGATTTGGTATAAGCCACAAGTTTATTAACGCTATTTTACAGAATCAGAGATGGAAAGACGCCCAATTTCGTCCTAAAGGGCACACAGATATTACATTGAATGAGGAAGATAAGCGGCACATCCGCAAGGCGGGATGCTCAGAATCTTTTGAGCATCTAGCCGATCAATTCAACGTGTCACCGACACTTATTAGACGTGTTTTTTACACATCCACTTAATTCTTATGGCAAAAGTAGGCGGCTCACTCTCGGCAAACACGAATCTTGAGGTTCTTGCGGCGGATATGACGCGGAATTTCCTTGAGATAACCAACGTAGATTCCACATCCACTATCTATCTCGAATTTGGGGCGGCGGCGTCCACAACTTCAACCGACGACTCTATCCCTATCCTTCCCCAGACCGTCAAGACCTTTAACGGCGGCGAAGTCCCTGAAATAAAGAAATCCGTCAACCTGAAATCCACGGGAACGCCTCAGTACCACGTTTGGGAGGGCGGGCTTTAATGCCTAAGTCTTTTACCTCGTCTAAAGGCGGAGGCGGAATAACCAACGGGGCAGGGAACAACGTAATCGCCAAGTCCGATGGAACGAATCTCGTTGCTTCCCAGATCACGGATGACGGTACGATCGTCAAGATCGGAACGACTGCGGCTGGAACAGGTCTGATCGGACTTCCGAATAATAAGTTTATCTACAGTAGGAACGCTGCAAACAGTGCAGATCTTAAGTTGTTAGGCATCAATGCTTCGAACGAGATTGAGATCGGTTCGGAATTGAAGTGGAGTGCAGACGGTGCAAATCAATTCTTTCAGACGACGACCGCAGCCGATGGTGCTTATGCCGCGTTTGGTAAGAGGCACTATGGCGGTGCATCGGTCATGTCTACGGACGGGACGTTCTCCGTCTGCAACAATGGGTGGGGCTTCGCCGCTTTCCAGGTGGTCGCCTCATATTCAGGAAGCAGCCCTGTTGGGTCCTTTAGTCCTGGAGCAGATGCACAGATCGGCCTTCGGGTAAAACAAGCTTCCGGCACACACTCTGGCAATCTGACCGAATGGACTGACAGTGGCGGCACCACGATATTAAGCCGCGTGAATAAAGCCGGCTACTACATGACTAAAAAGAACTCAGCTCCGGCAGACGGCGACATCGGCACATCTGAACTTGCTATCTGGTTCGATAACACGTCTGGTGCGGCAAAGATAAAATTCAAAGCAAAGGACTCTGGCGGTACGGTTCGTACTGGCGAGGTGGCATTAACTTAACTATGGACAGAGAGCAGGTAAGAATTCAGTTGCTTTCAGCGAGCTATGAGGTACTCAGGCTCAAATCCCAATTGAAACTTAAGGAAGCAGAGCGTCAGTATTTGCAGGGAGTATTTGATGCTCTATCCCAGATGCCGCAGGCGACTAAAATTGTTCCGACCGACGTACCTGAGGATCTTGAATAGGAGTAAATCATGGCAAATAACATCCAGGCATTTAAGACGGAGTTTCGAGACTTTCTCGCAAACACCACAAATCTCGACACTGCGACAAAACAGAAGATCCGTAATCGATATGTTCTGACGAACCCGATCGACTGGCAGAACTTTCTCGCCCAAGGTAACACGGACACGGCCGCCAATCGCGGCACGTTTGCAGTCGAGATGATCTTTCGTGACATGCGAAATGTCTTTCGAGCAGGCGGTGTGATGGAAAGTCAGGCAACCCTGCCACCAGCAGAAACGATTGAATAAAAAGGAGCACAACAATGACAGGTAGCAATTCTGAAAACGCAACCGCGACGGATACGGCCACAGCGTAGCCGAACCTGATGTGTCATAATGCCTAGATCATTTACCTCTACAAAGGGCGGGGCTAACGCCCTCACCACCTCTGACGTGCTTCGGTCATATCTCGCAAGCACCGTCACGTATAACAACAACGCGACACTTGCGAATACGGCGTTAAGCGTCCCGGTCGAAGCAGGGGCGAAGTATGCCATCGAGGCTTTTTTACCAAACGCATCCGTCGCTAAAGGAGTGAAGTTCGACTTCGGCGGAACAGCAACTATCACTAACTTCATCGGCAACTGGCAGAGCATTGGAGGCGATGATCCGTTAGCGTTTTACACAAGCTTATACGTAACATCGGCGGGCACGGACTTTTCCGCTGGGTTTGACACCTTTACAACCCATACAGTGTTCACAGGTTCGGTTGAGATCAACACGGCGGGTACGTTTTTGATACGAGGGGCACAGCAATCAGCCAGTCTATCTGACACGACTATTCTCCGAGGCTCTACCCTCATCCTTACGAAGATGAGCTAATGATCCCACGTTACAATGCCCCGACGATCTTACTTTTGTGCATCTTCCGCAGACCTCGATAATGTTCCTAGCAACTGCATCGGGCTTGTACCCAACAATGCGGGGCAAATGATCCCGTATGAATGGAATGGTACTGCGTGGGTACAGATAGATATTGGCGATCTTCCGAGCGGGCCGGGCGGTGCATCATCTTGGGGAAGCATTACGGGAACGCTTGCTAACCAGACAGACCTGCAAACCGCGTTAAACGGAAAAGCACCTACTCACACCCACCCTTACGCCTCAGATACCCACGATCACGACGCCTCTTACGCTCCCGTCTCCCACACTCACTCTACGGCAGACGTAACAGGTCTTGATGCCGCCCTCGCAGGCAAAGCTAGTACGGGACACAACCACGATGCGAGTTATGCCGCTATCGGGCACAATCATACGGGCACATACGAACCCGCTAATGCCAATATCCAGACTCACGTAGCAAGTGCTCACGCCCCGGCTAATGCCCAAAAGAACAGCGATATTACGAAAGCTGAAATCGAGGCGGTGCTAACAGGTGTCATCGCGTCACATTCCCACTCAGGCGGTTCCGATCCGTGGACATACGTTAAACTAGCGGCTGACTTTACGACATCATCCGCAACGGCGGTCAGTGTCACTAACTTCAACTTCACACCCGCCATCAATTCTATTTATGTAGTCGAGGGACTGTTTCTAACGAGGACGGCGACCGCTACGGTAGGTGTAAGACCGGGATGCTCCTGGCCTACAAGTTTGACTGACGGCGTGGCTCAGTTTATGCAGACATCTTCCGCGACCGCCAATGTCATTGCAAACGGCAATATGAACGCTGCCGTACTCGCCCCTGTCGGCGGTAATCCGAATAACACTCAATCCTACCCTGCAACCCTGTGGGCTACTCTCGTCACGGGTGGTTCCACCTCCGGGAACTTTCAGATACAACTTGCAAGCGAAACGGGCGGTACTAACGTCACGTTAAAGGCTGGTTCGTGGCTAAGGTACAGGACTATTTAATCGTTCCTAGCCGCTTCCTGCAAAGATAGTAGATCGGGAAACTCGTCTTTGATGGGGATTCTGTCGGAAAGGTCTGGTGCTATCTCTGCTTTATGTTCGTGCGGACGATAACCAACTCTGTGAAACAGCGAACCTAATAGATCGGCGTTCTGCTGACGAAGCCTTCCCACCTCACCCCTCATCAAGAGAAACGTGACCAGAGAGCCTGTAATGAGAAATAACAGGTCAATCATTGGTGACATAGCTTCTGCAACTCTCCCCGAAGAATCGTGAAATATCGTCCATTATCGCCCGTGCTTCTTTCTCGGTCAGTATCCGCTCCGCTTCGCATCCATACGGGCATCGCATATTCTCTACAACCCCGTACAATCTGCACACCGAAGGACGGTCTTTATACACGGTGCATTTGTTATCTACAAGGTAATTACATTCGCCGTTTATCACCTTTGGTGCTTTGCCGGAAATGCGGGTCAATTCCACGTACTCACCCTTAGACAATCCAAGTTCTCCGCAGGTTATGAAACACTTCCCCTCGCACTTGATCTTAGGAATCTTATCGTATATCCGTTCCAGTTTTGACCGTCTCTTTCTATTCACCGTGAAAACTCCCACTCGTCCGTGTTTCGTCGCCTCTCCACCTTCTCTATCTCTTTTTCCATCCGTATGACCTGGGCCATTCTCTGCTCTGATGACTTGATGTTTGCTTCTTTCAGATCGTCGGGGAGAGATGCGTATATTTTCTCTGCTGTGGTCAGTGCCGTCGCAGGGCTTCCGAACAGGGCTAAGATACTTTTTGTGACATCGCAGTGGTCGTCATTTACCTTTGACGGCTTCTGTACCGTCTGTCCCGAATCAGTGATCTTTACCGGGACGTATTCCCACGTAGAGACCTGCTCTCTGAATAGCTTTAGCCCCTTATCGTTCCTTGCTACCTTTCTTTGGTCGTCATCTACGATGTAGAAAAGATGTGGACACCCTAACTCTCCGGTAAACGGATTGAGTTTATCCTCGTCGATCCGTGATAAGTGTCGCCATTGGGCCACACCGTCCTCTGCTTTGTAGTACCGAAACTTTGAAAATCTAAACCCGTGACGCTGATTTAACGTCATCATTTCGCCCGTTCTCTCGTGCGACATTTGCCATTCATTCACCGCCTCGTTCTGCCACATCTCGCGTCTGACCTGTTCTGCTTGGTCGTCTATTGACGTGCCAGAGAATGATAGTGAGCGATAAAGAAATACAAGTTTCGGATACGCGCTGTTCATCGCACTTGTAGCAAAGAAGTCCCACGCGGAATAGTGCGGATACTGACCCTCCGAATAACCTACATCCAATCCTGCCTTGCACTGCCAGTGAGACGGTATCCTGCGTTCGCCAAACACCCGCTCAAAATCACTCCAAGTGATGATCTGGATATTCTCGTCATACTCAGGAATGACCCGCCCTGACCTGAATTGATCGAACTCGTTTTGATACTCTGCATAGAACGTCTGTATGCCGGAGTTGTCGAGAAACTTCTGTGCCCGTTCGATGGACAGCCCTGCCCAAGACGGGATACTGCTAGGCTGAATGACGTGACGCAGTGCTCCCGTGTCGTCTATCTCAGATTTAATGTCTAAATGAGTGAACGCAGGAGTTGGCCCGATTATGGTTCTCTCCGATAACGCATCTGTTTTCCCCGTATAGACCTGATTGACAACAGAGTGGTCAGAGATAAGGTTCTGCGCAAGCGTGATCGTTACGTTCTCTCTTGCCTGTACGGGGAGAATTGATGCCGTGATGACCCGTAGCTTGTTCAATGACACCGCTAGCGAATCGTTTACGTCGTCGATATCGTCTAAGCAGATGTCGTCGGGTCGCAGTACGCCGACACGCAGCCCGCGCATCTTTGCGGTCAATCCTTTCGCTCTTAATATCCCGCCGTTCTTGAGAATGAACATCTCCTTACGGTCGGCGGTCGGCATCCCTTTTAATGCGTCCGCATTGTCCGTAATTGCCATTCCGGGGTAATACTTGACCAACTCTGAATCAGGATGCTCGATAAGAATACGGCAGTTCCCTAAGTGCTCTTGGGCTTGGTCGTCCGTCTCCGAGATCATCAGCGAATAGCCTTTATTCAATATCGCTATTCGCATCAATCGCCCCGCCTCTACGCACGACGACTTACCTAAGCCTCGACCGAGAAGCAGTAAGCAGATAAGTTGCTTATTCGGCACGCTCTCGCCTCGTTTGATCTGTTGTAAGGTGTCCCAAAGCGTACTCCAATACGTCTCGTGTTCCTCCGAAAAGTCCTCAGAGAACCAGAACGGAAAGAGCGTCATCAGCCAGTTACGCCAGCCCGAATCCTCTAACTCACGATGATCCGCGACGATCTTGAACTTGCCGCCAAGTTTCGCCGCCATCTTCGCTTCAATGTCCGCTACTGTTATCACCTATGAAACTTCGGAGTCCCGCCTTGTACTTTCGGCGGGGCATTAACGGCCTGCACACGGATCATCACGCTCTTGCACTTAGAACATTCAATAGGGCTGTTCCTATCTTCTACGCTCAATCGTTTATCGGACTTATGTCCGCACTTCTCACAATGGAATTGGTATAGAGGCATAGCGTTTCAATCTGTAACGGTTTGTGAGATTGGGGTACGCTCACCTTGAAGTGTAATGTCATTGATGACTATCCAAGCGGGCTTGTCCTTCAATATCATCCTAAGCAATACCGCGTAGTTCGCTAGGTCGATAAGCGAATCCTCCACGCTCTCGTTGTTCGGTTCACCTTTGGTGTTCAGGAGAACGCCAAGCCTCGCCACCTTTGTAGCGATAAGCGAGAGGCAGTTAAGTTCCGCGTTCAAGCCTGCAATCGTCCCCGCTAATTTGAAGTTCGATAACCGATCTTCGTTAGCGTAATCGTTCCCTTTCTTGAACATGATGTTGCGCATCTGTTCAACCGTTTCGTTAAAGACCTTTTCTTGCGTTTCTATATTCATAAGTGTTCGTAAAACAGTGCTGCCAAAGACAGTCCGGCTAATGTCCCTAATCCCGCCCCGCCTGCGTATATCAATCTGTCCGAGTGCGTCCCAAAGGCTACTTTCTTGACGTTCCAACTCCACACGTAGGAGATAAGAAAACCGACGATCATACAGCCCAACCATTTACCGTGAGCAATTTGCCACGTATTTATAGCGACAAGTAGAACTTGCACAAATCCGGTCGAGAATAATGTTGCCTGTTCTTTCATCTGAAATTCGTAATATGCTCGTGCTTGCCGACAAACCTTCTACCGCACTCTGGATTCATACACTCTAAATCCGGCCTGCGTCCTGTCTTTGTGTAGTTGTATCCCCGGCTTCGCGTATCCTTGCCTCCACAAGCGGGGCATCCGTCAAAGGAACGATTCAGCAGGAGATTCATATTGATATGAGACTGATCCCACGCACGGAACTTGAGATAGACTTGCTCTAGCAACCTCGTGTCGTGAGCGTTGTACTTCTTCATCAGCTTCCACGCTCTCTCATCCCCCTTTTCGCACCTGTCCCAGACTTCGTAATGAATAGGTATCTTCGTGCCGAGTCCGAGCAACTTAGCAATGTCGTCGAGTTTGTTTGACGTGTACCCGAAGTTTCGTTTTGCTACTTTCTTTGTGTCGTATGAGGGGAGTTTTTTGAGCGGTAAGAGTCCGTTGATGACCGCTCTACCTGTCGTGTAAGGAATGTCAAATTTGTCGCCATTATGGGCACAGACCATATCCGCTTGTTCGAGCAATCCCCATAGTTCCGTGACCAATGCTTTATCGTCCCTCGAACCGGGCATATACCCTTCATAATCCGGCAGTGCTTTCGTGATCTGCTTTCCGCCTAACCACTTCGCACTCCACGCGATCATATGCGTATGCTGAGTTATCTTGATGATGCTCGTCTGCCAGGGTCGTGACCAGAATTTGCCCTCATTCGCAGCCGTCTCAATATCAAAAAGCAGTATCTTGGGAGATACTACTCGCTGCTCGAAATCTTCTGACGTAAGATTCTCAATCGGCACGTTTTTTCTCATTTATACAGACCTATTGTTTCGTGAACCGCGTATGCGTCCTTTATCAGTTCGGGTTCGTTCTGAGCAGGATCGTAAGTGTTGCCCTCTGCATCCATAACAACTACGTGGGAATACTGCATATCAAAGAACTGTGTGTACCAAACGATGTGAACCGGGGCGAATGGCTTTAACATTTCCTCGCGTCCGAACTGAGCAATGTTGTAATGCGAAATCCTTTTAGAGAGGATCGAAAACCCCGCATCGCCCAAATAGTCTTTTAGTTGGTCGATGGTCATAGCTTCTCGTTCAAAGTCATTGATGAAATGCTTGCGGACATCCCAATAACCCTTACCGAGTACCATAGCGATACAGGCGATAGTGCATCCCTTCGCCTCTTCCTGCTCGACTAATTTGATAGTTTCTTTCCGTCTCGCCATTTCTTAGCTTCCTTGTGCATACGGATCAGGACTTCCAATTGCCTGCCGGATTCTCGGTACGTTTCCTTGTCCATTTCGATGAACTGCTGAAGCATCTCTTCTTCTTCTGTTTCGAGGTCAAAGACAACATCATTCATAACCAATCTACGTTGCACCTCCGTACCCTGTATGTGTGCGTCTCGTCGTGAGGAAAGAAACCGTCAGGCGTGAATATGTACCACTCACACTTATCATCAAACGGTCGGGCAAACCCCTCGATCCCGTCCAATGACAACAGCCATACCCCTCGTGCTATGCAAGCCCGCGTAGGTTCGTCCGTGAGCGTGTATCTGTGCCTGTATCGAGCGTTAGGCGGAGGTGGTTGTTGTTTCATTTCTTAGGTAGGTCGTAAGCAACTCCGTACAAGGTCTTGTGAACCGCGCAGAACCATACCCACACGGGGCGTTTCTTGTATTTCTTAGCTAGGTCCGGCGGTATCTCACTTGTTTCTGTCACTATCAAATCTTCAGGAATGGTCATAAATCTGTCCGCACTGACTACCGATAATATCTTTCCGTCAAACGATGTTATTTGCGTAAAAGCGGGAAAGAATACCCGCATTGATTGGCTTTGCTCCACCCCTGATGGGTGATCCTTGTAGCAGTTCTTTGCAAGTTCCACTTTTGCGGGTACATTCACCTGCCCGAAAGCAGGTATTGCAAAAAGAAATATGCACAGTAACCACTTCATATTGAATCGGCGGGCTATTTTGCACGGGCCGCTCTTGTAACACATCCGCGACTTTCTTGCTTCACCCGCCGAACTGTTTGTGCCAAAATGCCAACCCCTATATGTTTGGCACAATGGCACTAACTCAATCCCCTCAACTCGCGGTCAAGTTTTGAATCAATGTCCTCACAATAGTTCTTGACCTCTTCCACCTTGCCCTCTAATGAAACGAATCGCTCATCCATCCTGCGCTCGAACTCGTTAAATGCTTTTTCGTTGAAATGCTTTCCCTCATCTGCTTGGTGTGCCCAATGATGCTTGTTATCGGCTTTTAATTGATTTACTTCCGTTCTGAGTACCGCAAACGCATATACGCCTGTTGTCAGCGTTCCTAGAAAAGAGAGTAGAGACGACACAGCACTTAATATGATCGCTAAATCTTGTAATGCCATCAGAACAAGTCATCCTCCCCGTCAAGATGTATCCGTGTCGCCTCATACCTTGCTCTGTCGTTGTACCAGAGGATCAAATGCTGCATCTCGTGGCGTATCACCGTTGTTGTACGAATCCCCTTCTCCGTAACCTCGATATGCGAGTCAGACTCCACGAATCGGCCTGCCGCACAGAGCGAAACGTAACCGTTGGTTGCTCCGTCCCGGTCGTACACGCTTCCGTCATAGTTCGTTCCGTAAGGGACTCGATAAGGGGGCAATAAGAAGGAGATTTCGTCACACTCAGGGCTGTGAGGGACGATGCGGATATTGATTGTGTCGGGCAGTCTTGTGTAGCCGTGTCTCGATCTTGAATAAGCCGTTATCTCGTTTACCTGTTGCTCCGCTATGGGCAATAGGGATTGGTCGCCTTGTATGACGACCTTTCCCGCTCCACCGCCCCCGCAGGCGGTTATGAATAGGACTAGGGGGAGAAGTCTTTTCATTCGACCGTTACAGACTTCGGATTCTCGGCCTTTGTGAAGTCGAGATAATATTCTTCGCCCAACTCGAAATAATCTGCCGCCGCCTTATTGATCGTCCCCAACTTCACTTCGCCCGATGGGGTGTGCTTCCAGAACTTTGAATTCTCATGTTCCGGGTCGTTATTGGCATACACCGGACTAAGAACCACCGTAGACATTTCATCTGCGGTTGTGCCGCTATTCCAAATACTCTTTTCGATACGATTAACCTTGAACTTTGCTCTTACTGACATTTGTATCTCCTTTCTCGTTGTAAGGCTCCGCGTTGCAGAGCCAGTCGAATGTTTAGAAGGTAGGCGTCATATTCCACCTCTTGACGGTGAAAAGGCTTGTCCGTAAAACACACAACCGAGCCTTCACCGCAATTACACTGCTTGCGGTCAGCAGCATCGTGATCTTCGTGCTGACATTCTGCACACACTAGAACACCAAGCCCGATGTGACCCTTACGTTATGCTGTTGCGATCCGCCGAATGCCGTGTTCTGATACTCAGCACCGACACGCCATTTCAAGCGACCTTTCAGCACCGTATCTATCCCACCGCCCGCGATTATCGACCTGGTTGCATCAGGTCCGACAAGGCGATCATTGCTAAACACCACACCGCCGAACGCATCCCTAGCCACTCCAATTCCGCCTTTGATGAACGGCTGGAATCGCTTGGCGTCCCGGTTCTGTATCGTCACCGTGAAGTGTCCTGCCTGCTGTGCTACTTTCGAGCCATTGGGCTGGTTAGCGTGAAACAGAATTGCGTAGTCGATGCCAAGTCCTACCCTGCCTTTTCCCTTGCCGAGAAAGTGAGCGTACTCGAACGTTACACCGATAGAATCATTCAGCGTGTTCGGTCTTAGATCGCGTACCGTGTCGATGTTCCGCCTCTGGACGATAGCACCCACGTAGAACTGCTCTTTGTCCAAACTCTGTGCCGAAGCTGTGATGGCTGATAATGCCAGGATTGCGATTGCTATTACTTTTTTCATAAAACTCCTTAATCAAATCCAAGTAACCTTCTGAGTTGTTCAAACAACTCTTGGGCTTGTTCTGCGGTAAGCCACAAAGACTGCTTATCAATCGTTACGCAGATACGCACCATGACAGTTTTTGTGATTTCCTCGGTCATATTCTTTCTCCAAACTTTTTCTTGCAGACGAATTGAATCGCCTTCTCTAGCGGCGATGTCTTAGCGGGCTTTCGCCACGTCGCCTTCGGGTCTGCCTCTTTCTCGTACTTAACCCCCGAAACGATGCCGATGCTGTTCTTCTGTATCGCCTCGCCTGTCTCGCACGACGCGACAAATGCTGTCACGATCCAGTTGTCGGGGTCATATCCGTTCGGTAGTACATCCGCGAGTAAGCCTAAAAACTTCACTTCCTTGTATGTCCCTTGAGCATCTTTAGCGTTCACTGAAAACGCTCTCCCGCCCATAGTGCCAAGTTCCTCGAAGTTCGATATATCAGGCACTTGTGCCTTCGCCGCGATAAGTGTCGCCCACAGTAGGCAGACAAGGATGGTGATTAGTCGGATCATTTAGACTGGAACTCCTTGCTTTTTATTGGGATCAAACAAACAGGTGTGGTAAAATAAAAGCGGCTCACGGAATCGTGTCACCGATTCACGTAAGCCTAAACACAATTTACTAAATAGGAGTAAACTATGTCTGACCAAAATCCTACCATCGTTTCCCAGCCCAAACCAAGCCATCCTAAATTTATTGATCTTGAGGGGATGACTTTTAATCGACTGACCGTTCTTGGATATGCTGGTCGTATTGGGCGTTACACTTATTGGCACACCTACTGTGACTGTGGAAATGTCTCGAAACATGAACGAGACGCATTGACATCGGGAAAAACACGCTCCTGTGGTTGCCTTCAAACGGAAGCGCGCTTCCGTCATGCAATGTCTCGTAGTAAGGAATATCGAATCTTTATAGCCGCCAAAGCTCGTTGCAATAATCCTAAAAACCCTTTCTATCACCGCTACGGCGGACGGGGAATCGAGTTTCGTTTTCAGAATTTTGAGGAGTTTTTTGATGAGGTGGGAATGCGCCCAGACGTAACACATTCGTTGGATCGTATAAACAATGACGGACATTATGAAAGCGGTAATGTAAGATGGGCAGATAGGTTGACTCAACAACGAAACAGATTCCATAGTCCTAAACCCATCATTCATAATGGTCGGGTCTATCAATGGGAAGAAATCTCTATACCGCTTAGACTCAGTATGGCCGCCATAAAATACCGATACCGCATGGGGTGGTGCTTCAATTGTCTTTCTACTTTGCCCGCAGGCTCGACCTGTATTCATATTACCGACACCTCTTTACCCGAATAAGACCGAACAAGAAAGAAGTGGTTTCGCATCGAAGTTTTCGTAGCGCATCCACTTCTTCTTGCCGGGCGGACAGAACCAGTTTTTGCAATTCAATAAGTTTGTTTTGGGCTTCGATTAGTTGTTTCTGACTATCCACGGTCATCTTGTAAGCCTCGATTTCCTTGAATTGACTAGCCACCACCGTTTCCGTCTTGTCGAGCACGTCAAGGACTTTGGCTAATCGCTGTGTGTCGGTCTGTGCGGCGACCGGAATAGCAAGTAAGAATGTGATAAGTAAGATTTTCATTAGGCTTTTCTCACATAATTACGAGACGTGATGGTGCGATACCCGTCATTCACAAATTCCACCAAGCAACTATTCATCTTTCCGCGAACCAATACCCTGCAAAGCGTCCCCTTACGGTCTGGGTATCGCGTAGCAACTCGCCACACGTACAACTGTTCAGTCGATGCCATTTCTCTTCCTCCATTCAGTGCATGAACTGTCATTACTGAATTTCCGACAAAACCGATCCTCCACATTCGCCGCATCAGCGTCCTTCGAGTCCTTTTTCACCGCCCTGTCTCGCTCTTTTTGTGCCTTTTCCCGCTCTCTGGATGCGTTCTGAGCGTCCTTTTCCGCTACCGTGACGTTAGACTTGGCTTTCTCTACTTCCTCGCCCTGAACGTTCGCATTTGCCTGCTGAGAAATGGCATTATCCTGAGCATTATTCGCGTCGATCTCGTTCTGCGAGACGGGATCATAGAAAAGCCACTTCACGAACAGGAAAACGGTCAGTAACGCACCGAAAACTATCCCCGCCAATATCCATTTCGCTAATTTCTCAGGCTCTTTTACGAACAGTGACGCAATCGCATAGCTAATCGCGTTTAACCCGTCCCAAAAGCCTCTTAATACCAGTCCCAACATAAAATCTCGTGCCGCTTATCAGCGTTCTCACCCACCGATTCACGGCCTCTATTCGCTCTCTAAGTGCGTCTCGGATTCTCCCGCCACTCCTCACAGACGTTTACCGTCTTGATGTCGTTCTTGATAAGCGAACAGATAATGTCAAGCACCTTTCTGTCATCCTTGCTTAATGCCTGCACCATCTCCCGGCGATCCATATCACTCTCAGGCTCACTGAGCGTGAATAACAATACGTTTTCGATAGGGGTCATTTCACTATCACCCTCGCCCCGTCCTCGAAGATGAACACGTACTCGGTCTTGGGCTTGACATCCGTTCCTTCGTTGTCCCTGACGCCCTTTAATGACCGATGCTGCTCGATCACCGTGTTCTCTAAGATGTCGTCCAATCTCTTGCCCAGATGCTCCTTGAACGCATCGAAAAACTCAGTCGGTATCATTCGCTCTCCTCCTTGCCTTTATCTGTTCTTTCGTCTCGAATACCCGCTCCCATCCCTTCAAAATTACGTGCGCTTCCCATCCGCACATCGGGGCGTAATGATGTATCTTTGCCCCGCCCTGACCTGCGTTTATCCTGTACGTCAATCCGCAGATACACTTGATGTAGAACTCCCATCCGTTGCCCTTGACCGCGAACCAATACGGGCCTTCCAAGCCGTCTCGCGGTATCTGCCATTCCAATTCCTCAATTGTCGTACCCCTCCTTGTCCATTTGTTCAGCAGGCTCTTTAATTGGCTCGTAATCATCCTGATGCCCTCTGCATAGATCGACGGAAATGTGGACATCGAGGCGTAACAAGATGGTCTTGAGAAAGTCGATAACAAGGTTCATTCGTCCTCTATAAGCAAAAGCACCAGACCGATCAGCCCGATAAGCAATATCATCCCTATCGCGTAATCACCGAAGTCCATCCCACTCGCTATTGTCCCTTGTTGCGCACCACGCAACACCCCAACCTAATGCACCTATCACCACCGCTCCCCAAGTCAGGAAAAACGATGCCAACACGCCCGACAAAACGCCTATGCTGATGCGAAACAGGCTTTTCATTGCTCCTCTCCTCCTCCGCAGTAACCGTCACACTTGTACAGCCCGACAAACCCGCATCCGTCCGGCAATGACGCACAGTTGCTCTCAGGGCATCTGTCACACGTCCAGTTGAACCACGAGCCGATGTTGCAATTGCACTGAGGTATGAATGAGTCAGGCTGTACCGCGAATAGCTTTAGATCACTCTTTTTGAAGGTTCGCTTGACCTTCTCCTCTAGCCGTATCGCCCTCGCAGATATGATGTTGTCGCCCAATGCCACCCAATCGTAGGTCGTCGGCTGTATGAAGTCCTTTACTTCGGCTATCAGGGCCAATTGAGCAGGTGAATAATCGCCCTTTAGTGCCGTTCCTAGCCTCTTTTGGAAGTATTCGGCCTTATGCTCCTTATCCATCTTCTGAAACTCGCTCTTAGGGCACTGCGCGAGCACAGGAATAGCCAGCAGGAGTGTGATGATGAGTGTTTTCATATAATGGAATCTGCTTGCTGTTGCTTAACCCACCGAACGCGGTCTTGCATATTTTCTTTATGTGTCCCTTCTCGTAAGTGATTAGGATTGACACATTTACGGTTGTGGCACGAGTGGAGTAAATAAGTAGGCCATACACCATGAGTGAGGAACCATGAAACGCGATGAGCTGATCGTGTTTTCCCGGCAAACTGGACGCTTCCATATCCAATTCGAAATAAAAGCGAACGCCACTCCCAACATTTATCAGGATTCGCCGTCAGGGCCACCTTTGACCAGAACCTGTCCCGCCTCCACGTGTCTTTATCAAAACAAAACAATGGGTCGCCGTACTTAATCCATTTTTGGTAGTGGGGGTTGCAATAGCCTTTTGACTCGTCGGGTCGGTCACACCCTTCCACCGAACACCTTCCTGTGTACTCCAAAACCTTGCGATAATACGGATCACCGTGAAGTCGATTGCGCTGATAGTGCTTTTGACACCATTCTTTCGCGTAACGAAAACGACCACACCCCTCAATTGAACACGGCAGATATTTATTAGCTATCATCTCGCCTCCGTGTAAACCGAATGGGCTGAAAGTCGGGGTGCGCCTCTGTCACGGCTTCGATTAGAGGAGGAATTACTGACAGAATTTTTTTGACCACTAAGTAACCTATCGCTGCTATCCCCAGATAGACCGCATATCGCCAATTCACGACAAAAAAGACGTACAGCTTTTCGCCTACGTCCTTAGCGTCGAAATATCCTTTGCTTACCAGCGATTCTACCGTGCTGACGAGGAAGGTAACGATAGTTCCTAACGCTGGCAGCTTCCAGGACCACGATTTAACTTGATTCGTGCCGCCCGTCTCTTTCGGCGCGTTTATCTCTGAATACTTCGGTACTTCTACCGTGTCGGGTAATGTTTCGGGTGTAATGCTCGGAGGCGGATCGTGCAGTATCGTAGAGGGAGGAGCCTCTACGGGGCTAGGAGGATGAACAGCCCCCGCCTCCGAAGGTGTAAGGAACAATTCGCGTTCCTCTTTTCTGCGTCGGGTCAGGCCCGGCAAGACCTTGCCCTTGCTCTTGTTCCACGCCAGGAACGCATCAGCGGCCTTAGCGTACAGCCCCGCGTTCAAATGACGTAGGACGGACGACCGCTTAAAGTTTGCCTCGCCTACGTTGAACGCGAAACTTACAAGGGCATCGAATTGATTTTGATTGAGAGGGACTTTGACGAGCGTGTTGACAGCGTTCTCGAATCTCCGCAGATCGCGTTCCAGGAACTCCTGCGACACCCCGCGAGTAATGACCGAACCGACCGGGTACTTAGCCTTTTCCTCGTCGGTCAGCAAGTGCCCAACACCCATCGTCGGCAGCCCAACAGGATCGAGATACACCTTCAGTATCTCCCCTTCGTGTGCAGTGATAAACTCTCGCCCGTGCTTACTTACTCGCAAAGAATATGCCTCCATGTTTTTCCACTCAGTACCGCCCTAATACAGCTATCGGTTACTTGAAACATCTCACCCATTTCACGCACCGACAGGGAACCTTGATTAGCCCGCATAAAACACACATCCGCCTCAGACAGCTTGGATAGGGCGCAACGCTCTCCGCAAGCTGGGCGCCTCCTTCCTTTGACGTCCATGTCGTTATGATTGTCTTGGTATGTACCTAGAAAAAGATGAGAAGGGTTAACACAGATGCGGTTATCACAGCGATGGCAGACACAGAGATCAGAAGGGAACGCTCCAGAAGCTAGGGCGTACGCAAGGCGGTGGGCCGACCGATATTTTGGGCCTATCTTGACCCTTCCATAACCAGAGTTATTACTCCATTTTCCACCCCGCCATTCCCAGCACTTCTCAGGATTCGCGGTTACCGCTACTCTTCGCCAAAAACGATCCGCGTTATAGGTAGAAATCTCATTTTGTAATTCAAACACAAAGACCCCCAAAAGATTTAGCGGGTCTTTCTATGAATACCAGATTGTGCGGCTTTGGATCAGGATGACCCAATAGCTAGTAGTTTAACATAAATAACAAGGTTATAAAGGATTATTTTTTTGATTTGATTATTTTTATCGCGCGCGGCTTTTTCGGCAGATGATCTTTCGATAAACGCGGAACATCACGCAACGTCTGGGCGGGCTTCGGAACATCAACGATCAAGGCACACGCCGTCTCAAACACACCAGCACGATCACCACGCGGAACTAAGGTTAGCTCCCACACACCATTATCGTCAGTCCAAGTCCGGCTTAACTTATCACCAATAGCCCGACGCTCCCGCCGAAAACGATCCGCCTCGGAATTAGCCGTCTGTATAAGGCGATTGACCGGAGATTCACCAAGCACCTGAAAGCGAAGAATCGGCTTCAAGTTGAAAGCATCCACCTCTTCGTTGCGTATCCGTACAACCGTAAATCCCCGGCTTCGGAGAACCTTGTCGCGGGCAATATCGTACTCGGATTGAGTATCGTGAACATCCCCATCAACCTCTAAGATCACCGCCCGGTCTGCTAATACGAAGTCGGGGATATACAACCCAACCACTCGCTGAAAGTGAAATCTAATACCCGCATCGCGTAATCGAGATGCAAGCCTGCACTCAGCTTCTGTGGGATTCTTGCGCAACCTGTCAGAACGTTTCTTGAGTTCTTTATGTGACGGAGGGATTCGTGATATGTTCGTGTCAGCCAAGTTCAATACCTCGTATATTGGATTCGGTCAGAGCTAGTCGTTTGTTGACCGCAAAGGGCTAGCTCGTTCTCTTGCAGGCTATCGCCTGTCAACACTATTCATTTTATCATACCTTTATTATCAATAACTTAGAGACGAATGCGCCTAAATAAAAAAGACACCTCTCCGAGCCTCTTGTCGGTTAAGGTGTTCCTTCACGGGTTTGATGTACTCGTCTTACACTCGCATTACATCCCTTTAGACGGATGTAGAGCTAGAAGTCTCCCGACCAATAGGGCGTATGCCCACCAGAGATACACTGTCGTCGCTGTAATGCTTTGTGCTTGCCTTGATCTTGTCAAAGTGCGCTAATCGGTCAATCCCGCAATAGCGTCCCGTCAGGTCAGTACCAGCCGAGAGGCGGATGATTTTATGGAAGTCATCCCATTAGCAACCATAGACGCAGAAAGACCGGACTCACTAAACCCATCGGTGGACGGCGAAACGATTGCCCGGTCTCTGCTGTCGCGTTTCCGCGAAACTTAAATTTCATCATATCGCTGTCCACCTACTACCCATTGTAGCACAGATGGACAGCCTCACCACATCTTGCGGTTTTGCAAGCCTATTCGATAACCGGAACCTCGCCTCGCTCCTCGTCCGCCTCTAGCGTGTAGTAATAGTTCCATTCGGCATCGTTCTCTCGCTGTCGTCGCGCCCAGTAGCAGGCGTTACGATAAATAACCGCACCTTCCGCCTTGATCCGTTCCTTGTTAGCGTCGATCTCTGCTCTCGTCATCTCCAGCCTCCCTTAAACCGAAACTGCCCCTGCGGTAGTCCCTTGCCACTAAAAACCCAACACAGGCCAAGCATACGCAAATCAGCACTATCACAGCACTGATCGCATCCGGTATGTCCAACACCCCGCATATCAAAATACTCAGCATCGCCGTCAATGCGTTCTCAGCTAGTACGTTCATTATCTTCATAAACCTCGATAGTGGGAGGTTTAATGTTATTCCTTCGCCTCGTAAACCCCGTCCTGTAACACCATCTCGATAGCCACCTTCTTAGCCGCGTCCGTTACACCCTCACGCTTCCATTCGCCCAACAGCTTGACAGCCTGCTCCGGCCCCGCCTGCTTTACCGCCTCGCTCAGGAACATTATCGCCGCGTCTGTGCCTGCTATCGGGGCGAACGTGCCCGACACGTCTAACTCGTTGCGCTCAATGTATCCGCGCTTACGCCCTTTTGTTTTCAGGTAAAAGATCGTGCTAGCAGGTATCTTGTCCGCGATCTGCTGATGCAGTGATGATTCCGCAAAGTCCAGGGCGGCGTTCTCTATCTCGTCCACTGCCTCGCGGAACTCAGGATCGTTGTTGTAGTAACCGTAAAATGTGCCCCGATTCACACCGACTGCGTTACAGGCGGTAGTGACCACGCCAAGTGATGACTCTAAAGCCCTTATCAAAGCCTTTTTAGTCTGTTTAATTTTGTTATCACGTTGGGTATGTGATTGTGTTGTTCGGCTTCCCGCCATACTTTGATTATAACTTATGTTGTAACGCCTTTACTCGGCCTTGTTATCTAGTGCGTTGCGGGCAACGATCTTCAATTCCCCGAAAAATCTTGCCTCAATGCGGTTATCCGGCTCGTAAGCTATTATCCGCATGTGGATCGTATTCAACGCCTCTTCAAGCCTCTTATTCTTCCGCTCAAGTTCATCGAGCAGCTTATCCGTGCGTTCGTCCGTGAATCGCCTTGCCGTGACCTCATCCAATAGCTTCGCGTTCTCTTGTTCTAGTTCAGCGATGCGGGTGGTTAGGGCGTCCAACATATCGTAAAGGTCGGCAAACGTCAGCTTTCCCCACCGACCATGCTGATCTATAAGTTTGTCGAGTCTGGTTAAAGTGGTCTCACTCATTTCCCCTCTTCTCCTGAACGGCGGGCTTTTACTGTCTGCATTGCCTTAACGAGATTCGCAGCGTGATGCTTTTCGATGCAGACCTGAAAGCTGTTTCGGTTCACTTCATCAACCGCTAAAAAGCAGACTCGACCGTGCGAACCCTGATTTACAGTCAACCGGAATCCAGCCTCAGTTCCCCAACACGAATAAATGGTTTGCAGGTCGGGCTCCTGTTCGCCGAGTACAAACGAGATCACAGCGTAAGGTGCTTGATACTGACCACTTTCCCAACGTGAAACGGTGTTAGCGTGCGAGCCGAACCGTTCGGCAAATTCAGCCTGCGTCTCACCTAAACCCTCGCGGGTGCTTTTAATCAGTTCTGGAAAATCTATCATTCCGTTTCTCCTGTTCTTTTGGTTTAGTGCGGTCATATTTCTTTCGTTTTCGTTTCTTCTTTCTCTTTTCTTTCGGGCGATACTTCAAAACCACATCCGTTATCTTGTCTAGGACTTCGGGTACGTCTTTTTCTTTCATGCTGTTAGCTCCTTGTAGGTTAAACGCTTTCCGGTTGATGCCGCCTTTCGTCTGCGACCAGACCAAATCTCGCTAACGTAGCTTTGCGTCGTGCCAAATTGAGCCGCGACCTCGCGTTGCTTCCTTTGGCCTTTGAGCAAACGAATTTGATCTATCGCGGACTCAGAGAGAATTGTATTGTGATGGCGGTCGCCGGACAACTTCGTGCCGTGTCGGATTTGATCGGCCTTGTTCTCGACCGACGTTCCCCAACAGAGATTATCAACCGCATCGTTATTGCGAGTGCCGTCAAGGTGTCTAACCTCTTGACCGAGCGGACAGGGGCCGTGGAAAGCGGTGCAAATCAGAACGGCAACGCGAGCCTGCTTCCATCCGTCCGGCGCATAGAGCCTGACCATATTGTAGCCGTCTTTGTCGGGCGTCGGCTTCAAAGGATGCCATTGTTTTCCTCTGGCACAAGACCAAACCGAACCGTCCGAGCCAACGCGATACGACGGAAAGCCCTCGATGCCGATATAATCAACGGAAAGATCGTCAGGCACAGCCTCACGGATTCTACTCAGGATAAGTCCGGCAGTTTTCATAGTAACCTCGCAAGCGTCAGAAATTTTGGCGAAAGTGATTTTAGACTCAGTGGTGAACAAGTAGAGAGCCGCAAGCCATTTATGAAGCGGGATATGCGAACGCTCGAATATGGTTCCGGTGCGGACGGTAAAATCCAACTGACAAGCGTTACAGCGATAGTAGCCGCCCTTTCTGACGGTGATCCTCTCGCCTTTTTTGCAGGTCGGGCAGGTTACGCCGTCCGGCCACAGACGCGATTCCAGATACTGCCTCGCGGACTCTTGATCTGGAATCGCCTGAAAGAGTTGGAACGTGGAGATGGTGCTTTTACTCATTTATTCAATCCTCGCGTCTATTGGTTCAAATTTGTCCCAATTAACGTACTAATGGGACACATTCTGTCCCGATAATAAACCGATTCTGCTCGCTAACATTCACCGCGTTACAATGCACTTCCGGGTTATCGTTCCCGACTTCGCCTTATTGCCTTGACCACATCCGAGCACTCCCGACAATACAATTCATGCCTGAATTTTATCGGGTCGGGCAGCCAGTAAAGCACGACATCCTCTTTCGTTAGGACATCGCCGCAACTCTCGCAGGCGTCCGGCTTCGCGATCTGGGTGGGGTGGCCCCCAGGGTCGAGAGACGATGTGCGATGGTCTCGGCTTATCTCCAGTGCCTCGCGTAGTAAGTCACTCATTTCTTAACCTCCAAATCGAGCCTTTCACGGATTTGTTCGAGTGCATTAACTTTTCCTGCTAATAGACTTTGGCACGCAGATTCCAGCGTCTGGAGTTGCGTATAAGCGAACGCCGCCATCCACACATGAACGGACATGTGATCGGCTATCGGCCCCATGTCCGTGTCCCGCAGGAACTGCTTCGCCGCCTCTTCCAGTCGCCGCAGTTCGGCTCGCCTGCGGAGTTCCGCCATACCGTCAACAAACCGCTTCGCATCCTGTTTTGGGTCTGTTCGCTCTAACATGGGTTTGCTCATTTCGTCACCTCCCTACTTTTCAGGGCGTCTAGGACGGTTAACATCGCCTTAGATCGTATCTCGCATTGCTTGGCTCGTAGAGGCTTAGTTGCCGTTGATTTGGCTTCTGCTGAAAGACCGATGGCGAGTCGTTCCAAGCATTCCACCGCGTCTTTCAAATCGTCGCCACTTGCGGGCGATATTGGCTGATTTTTGCTGATGTAGCCCGACTCGCACAGGCAGATGTCCTTTTCCCCGTTCGACGCCTCCGTTCGGGTGTCACAGAACAGGCCGTGCGGCGGGTGCCCGCAACCTTCGCAGGATGGGACAAAATCTGTCCCTCTAGGGTTAATTAAAATTTCTCTTTTCATTTCGCCGCCTCCATTACATACAACAAACGGTCATCACGCCGTCGCGTCGGCCCGTGCCGCACTTTCTGCACACATTCACGCCGACCACATCCGTAGTCACAACTTCCACATCCACACCGACCTTCAGCCCGTAAGACCGGATCGCTTTTACTATGAGTTCCTCAAGCTCGATGCGGTTCTCGAACCGATTGAACTTATCGTTGATGGCTATTTCGTAACGTGTGTAGGTCATTTTCTCTCTTCTCCCTGTATTTTGCTGTGGTTTCTACAACCAACACCTAGAATATAGCAGATTTACGTGAGGGAGTCAAGTATATAATTCCCATATTTTTCTATTCTCCCCTTCGCATCCTCCACGCTCTCAGCGGGCGGGGCGGTGGGTGAAGCCGGACAACGCGGGTGATGAGCAAGGTGCATTTCTCCCGAACGCCTTGCCCAAGATAGGCATACGCAGTGATCGCAGGTGACACGTTCGCCGTTCTCGCCTTCGTACCATCCGTAATCCCAACATCTTTTGCACGAGTAGGTTCTCTTCCCCTCACTCTCTGCCGGTTCGGTAGTAGGTGGGCGGTTCGGACAGCCTTCGATTGAACAGTTCATCGCGGCAAAGGCTCCGCATCTCTCGCACTTCGGCTCGGCGGGTTTAGCCTTTTTGGGGAAGCAATCTCGAATCAATTCCCGCATTTCTTCATCAGTTGCGGAAAACCATTTCTCGTCAATCTTTGGCGTGTCTTTAGTCGGCATCTTCTTTCTCCATTCGGTGTCTTGATTTCTCGCGGACAATCTGGCTCACCCGCTCCCCAAAATTCGTGCTTCGGTGCGGATCGAATCACCTCAACCACAATAGCCTTCCGGTCAACGCTTGCGACTCCGTCTCGAAAACCCGCGTCATAGGCATACTTAAACTGAATCGGAATGTCACGTAGGATGTTGTTAGGATTGCCACCCAGAGATTCGTCGTACGCCGCTTGAATCGCCGCCTCTCTCTCTTCATCTTTGTTCATCGTCGTCCTCCGTGGTAGGGCTGTGGTAATGGCATCCACGCTTCGACTTCGTAGATTCCGCATTCGTAATCGTCGCATTCTTCGTCGTCCC
>OFSE01000081.1_pt1 | contig 34090 bp, 24 predicted proteins | sample 1543261 | NCBI WGS metagenome assembly OFSE01 (sample SAMN07774225, study PRJEB24372) | wastewater metagenome | isolation source: Exp Tend VB 50WW | collected 2016-02 | reverse complement strand
AGGTGTGTGAGACCTGCCAGCTGACGTTGTCCTCGTCGCGATCAGCGTAGAAGTTCATTTCCTCTAGTGTCTCTTTGACGCCCGAATTGTCCCCACGTGCGATCAGCAGGTTAGCTGCTGTTGAATCGTAGTGGCTCAACAAGATGCGGCCTGTGTAGTCCAAATAGCCATCGTAGTGGCAATAGACGCTCTTGCAGACATCGCCATGCATGACTGCTACTCTTGATCGTGTGCCCATTATGCAATCTCCTCTGAGTATTCGTAGAATGTAACTGACGGATCCAACTTCTTCAACTGCTTGGCAGCTGTCTTCAGCTCTCTGTAACGGCGCTGAACTTCTGACCTAGGCAGCTCGCCATCGCATGTAAGGTTCTCTGGGCTTAGTGCAGAATCAATCATGTCTGCTACAGCCTGACGGTCTGCGGCACTATTAAGACTATACTGGGGACCCTTGAAGAATGAGTTCCAGTGATTCTTGTCTTTTAAAAACTTCTCTAATGTCTTCATCGTTCGCTCCTTTGTTAACATGTGTGTATTATAGCATCAAACGGCTGAGCTGTCAACCCCTAGGCGGGTTCAAACAATTTTTGGAATTCTGCTCGAACTCTGTAATAGGCCCTAAGCTCTGCTAGGGTGAACTCTTCTGAGTTGGCATCAATGTAAATCATGGTCTCCAGCATGCCTGTGTTCAAACGGGCTTTGATGCCTTCGATGATGTTGAGATCTTCTGTGATCATATCGCGCTCCTTTGTGTGTATGTGAGTATTATAACAGCTTGTCACCAATCTGTCAACCCCTGTTTAGTCACCGCGGCAGTCAGTGTTGAGCACAGGCTTCAAGGCCCTACGTAGCTCTACTTCACGCTTGTGCGCAACAGCTTTGCCCCGCAGTGTTTCGTGAACTAGAACCTCTATCTCGCTCTTGTCGTTGAGTTCACGCAGAGCCCGGCACAACAGCCAGTCCTTGTTCTCTTTTTTAGCGCGATAGAAGTGCTTGGCCGCACGTGCCAGCACTGACTTATTAATAGTAGTCTCTGTTTTGGCAGTGACTCCTATGTAGTTGGCGCCGTTGACACGTAGCTCATATATTATATGTGTACGGTCTATGCGTTTTTTGCGGGTGGGCTTTTCTAAGTTCATGTTATAATTATAGCACCATTCTTCCATTCTGTCAACCAAAAGGGAATAACCCTACAACCCTTAGGGTTCCTGGGTTTCTCAAGTTCTCCCGCTCTCTGCCCCGCGCTGCTGCCTGCATCTGCTAGATGGTGACCCACAGCAGCAGTGCCCACACGATCACAGCTAGGCACAGCCACACCCCCACACGCTGCGCTGGCCATAGCTCGCGGTACCAACGTTTAAACGGGTCTAGAGGGTCCATGGGGTTGGGATGTTTATACACTGTGATTCTCTCTGCTGCTGTAGCTGCTGTTACGTGTTGTGGCCAGCCCTACTGGATTCGAACCAGTGACCTACAGCTTAGAAGGCTGTTGCTCTATCCTGCTGAGCTAAGGGCTGCTGCGGAACCAGTCACAATGTGTTACTGGTTGTGTGGTGGGCCCCCCGTGAGTCGAACACGGCACCAACGGATTATGAGTCCGCTGCTCTAACCAACATGAGCTAGAGGCCCATTTTTACTGGTTTGATGCCACATTCAGTCGCCAATATTGCTTGCTCACGAATGTATTTCCAGAAAATTTGAAAGAGCGATTGTATTACATTTGATTGTATTGTTACAAGCAGAATCGCCCTTAGCCGTCTTGGTTGGCATCGATTTTTTATTCTGATTGCCACCCAATGATTACCAAGAGCACGATCTAATTCTTACAATGAAATCGATAATGAGATCGTGCTCTTTTGCACCTACTTTATTACGCTTAATTACCTTCCAAGAAGCTTTTCAATTTATCTGAGCGGGATGGATGGCGTAATTTGCGCAGCGCTTTGGCTTCTATTTGACGAATGCGCTCACGCGTTACATCAAATTGTTTGCCGACTTCTTCCAACGTGTGATCGGTGGACATTTCAACGCCGAAACGCATGCGCAGCACTTTGGCTTCGCGTGGGGTTAATGAATCCAACACGTCTTTCACTACATTGCGCATTGAGGCGTGCAAGGCGGCGTCGGCTGGTGCCAAGGTGTGATTGTCTTCGATAAAATCACCTAGGTGAGAATCATCATCGTCACCAATCGGCGTTTCCATGGAGATCGGCTCTTTGGCGATTTTCATGATTTTGCGGATTTTATCTTCCGGCATTTCCATCTTGATCGCTAATGTCGCTGGATCTGGCTCGGCACCGGTTTCCTGCAAAATTTGACGCGAGATGCGGTTCATTTTGTTGATGGTTTCGATCATGTGCACAGGGATACGAATCGTGCGCGCTTGATCGGCAATCGAACGAGTAATCGCTTGGCGAATCCACCATGTGGCATAAGTGGAGAATTTGTAGCCGCGACGGTATTCAAATTTATCGACCGCTTTCATCAAACCGATATTGCCTTCCTGGATCAGATCGAGGAATTGCAGGCCACGGTTGGTGTATTTTTTGGCGATAGAAATCACCAGACGCAAGTTAGCTTCGGTCATTTCGCGCTTGGCTTTGCGCGCTTTCATTTCGCCTGCTGACATTTTTTTGTTGATGGCACGCAGATCTGGTAAAGGTAAGACGACACGTGCTTGCAAATCAATCAGCTTTTGCTGGAGCTGTTGCACCGCAGGGATATTACGCCCTAATACCGCGCTATACGGATGACCAGCATTGACTTCGCCTTCGATCCAAGCGAGATTGGTTTCATTGCCAGGGAAAACTTTGATGAAGTGCGAACGTGGCATGTTGCAACGATTAACCACGACTTCCAGAATTTGTTTTTCTACGTGCCGAACTTCATCGACTTGACCACGCAGGGTGTCGCATAATTTTTCAACGACTTTGGCGGTGAAGCGAATGCTGAGTAATTCGGTTGAGATGGCTTCTTGCGCTTTGACGTAAGCTTTGGAGTTATAGCCTTCTTTTTCAAAGGCTTTGCGCATTTTGTCGAAGTTATTCGAGATGATGTCGAACTTGGCCAGCGCATCGCGCTTTAATTGTTCGAGCTGCTCTGCCGAAATACCAGCGGCTACAGCGGCGCTGTCATCGTCGTCTTCTTCATCTTCTTCGTCGTCTTCGTCTTCATCGTCGTCAACTGTAGCGGCGACCACCACAGGCTTTTCTTCTTCAACGGCATTGAGATCAACCAAGCCATCAACGATTTCATCTACTTTGATTTCATCGTTGGCGATGCGATCGGCAGCGGTGAGAATTTCGGCAATCGTGGTTGGGCAGGCAGAAATCGCCTGAATCATGTCTTTCAGACCTTCTTCGATCTTTTTCGCGATGACAATTTCACCTTCACGCGTCAACAATTCGACCGTGCCCATTTCGCGCATGTACATACGCACAGGGTCGGTGGTGCGACCAAAATCAGAATCGACCGTTGATAAAGCAGCTTCAGCAGCGGCTTCTACTTCATCATCATCGCTGGTGACGGTGACGACATTGTCAGATAAGAGCAGCGCTTCAGCGTCTGGCGCTTGTTCGTACACCGCCACACCCATGTCGTTAAACGTGCCAATGATGCCTTCGATGGCTTCTGGGTCAAACACGTTTTCTGGCAAGTGATCGTTGATCTCCGCAAAAGTGAGGTAGCCACGGTCTTTCCCTAATTTGATCAGGGTTTTTAATTTTTGGCGGCGCCGTTCGATTTCCTCTTCTGATGCTTCTGAATCAGCAGCGAAGGCGTCTTTCAACAAGGCTTTTTCTTTGGCTTTGCGATCCTTGGCTTTTGCCTTGTCGATGGCTTTCATTTCGGCGCGCTCGACAGCATTGAGCGCGGCCATTTCGTCATTTTCTGGTTGATACTCTTTTGGCTTACGACCACGCCGTCCAGGCACTTTCACGCCAGGCAGTACATAGCCAGAAGTATCAATCGAGGCTAGTACAGCGGCGTCGGTGGTTTGACTTACAGCAGGTGCTGAGCCAGTCTTAACCTCTTGAATCTCTGGCGCTTTCTCAGCTTTTGCTGAACTCTTTGAATTTTTAGTCACAGTCTTTAAATCGGTTTTGTTAATTGTCACAGGGTCTTTCGGAGCTGCGACAGCTACTGCTGTCGCTGAATTCTTGTTAGTACTGGTAGTACTTTTCGCTTTGCCAGTCTTCTCTGGCGTCGCTTTTGCAGCAGACTGCAGATCAGATTTTGCCGCTACTTTAGCGGCCACCACTGGGGACTTGCTGCTTGGTTGAGCAACGGGTTTAGCATTCGCTTTAACGCTTGTCTTTGCGCTGACTAAGCTAGCTTCTGGTGTGCTTTTTTTAGCCGCAACTTTAGAAGCAGCTTTAGCGACAACATCAATCTTAGTCACTATTACTTTAGGCGCTTTGCTTTCTTTAGCAAGGTCTTTCTTAATCGGATTTTTCACTGTCGGTTGGCGCTTGTCTGCACTAACAGAGGCGGCGGCTTTTTTAGAGACAGTCTTGCTAGCTGCTGACTTTGCTGTGGCAGCAGTAGCAGATTTGGCAGTGGTCGCTTTCGGTGTCGCTTTGGGAGTCGCTTTAGCAGGTGATTTCGCTGTTACCTTGGCCGCGACTTTGACTGTCGATTTAGCTTGCGGCTTGGCCGCTGCCTTGGCAACTGGTTTGGTCGCAGCTTTAGATGCAGTACTCGCTTTGGCGGCAGCGCCTGCATTTTTGCTTGCAACCTTGGCGATTTTGGTTGCTACGGATGTCAGCTTTGTTGTGGGTTTCTTCATTGCACTAGCCATTGAATCGAACCAACCTGCACTGAAAAGCGATCAACCATAAAAACGATGCACTGATGCCAAGTATTTACTTGTAGCACAGCGCAGCATTTTTATGGCAACCATGTAAGTTTCAATACGGGTGTTTTGGGTTACTCGGAGGAGCATTGCTCACCTAAACAACTCATCTCTCACCAGCAAACCAGAAAAAAACCGGCACGCCGACTTGTCAGAAATGAAAACAACCTAAGACCTTGAATCTAAAGCCTTAAAGTATAGCACGATGTAGGGGCTTTTGCTTAGCCGATATTACTCAGCATAGTTTATGTATGACAAAACCACAAAATTTCAAACCGCAAAAGATTAAAATAAGGGTTAGTTTTGTGCCCCTGCCTCTAATTCTGCTTCTTTACGCAAGGCATTTTGCAACTGCGCAATTTCTCGATAACGAGCAATAGTTTCCGGCTCACGCAAACCAGTGGCCGCCAATTGCTCCATTTCTGATTTTAATATCTGCCCTTTAATCTGCCTGACTGCCCCACGCAATTCGATTTTTGCGACTTTGATATTGGTCTCGCTTTGTTGTGCAATTTCAGCGATCAGTGGCGCAAAATCAGCGCCTGCGGCGTTCAAACGCTCAGCCAAAGCGGCGAAACTAGCTTGTTCACCCATCGCTTGTGCCATTTCTACCAATTGCCTCAACATGGCAGCGCCATCCGGGGCAAACTTGGCTGCGTCAGATAAGAAATCCTGATCTAATGTCTGCGCTAAAGACGGATGCGCGACCAAAATGCGCATAATTTGCCGCTCTAAACCGACAGGCGCGCTACGATGGCTGCGCGGTGCAGTTTGGCGAAACTTGGCAACCGGCTGGCTCAGTTCAAACAAGGCTTCAATTTCAGCCGGTGTCGTTTGCGTCAATTGGGCGATTTGCCGAACCAACTGTAGGCGCAGGCCAGACGCTTGCATTTGCTGTAGCAAAGGCTTGGCATTGAATTGCATACCGGCGCGCCCTTCGGCGGTATCTAAAGCCTGCTCGGCACTGACTTCATTGATAAAAAATTGGGAGAGCGGCATCGCATCCTGAATCTCTTTTTTAAAAGCTTCAGCACCATTTTCTCGCACAAAACTATCTGGGTCGTGCTCAATCGGCAGGAACAAAAATTTGATGATTTTATTGTCGCTGGCGTAAGGCAGGCAGGCATCAAATGCACGCCGCGCTGCACGCCGCCCAGCAGCATCGCCATCAAAACTAAAAACCACTTGATCGGTAATGCGCATGAGTTTTTGCACATGGGTTGGGGTACAGGCGGTGCCCAGCGTGGCGACCGCTTGTGGGAAGCCCATTTGCGCCAGCGCCACCACATCCATATACCCTTCGGTCACCAACACATAACCTGCGTCACGAATCGCCTGGCGCGCTTCAAACAAGCCATACAGCTCATAGCCTTTTTGAAATAGCGGTGTTTCGGGCGAGTTCAGATATTTTGGTTCGCCTTGCTCCATGATGCGCCCGCCAAAACCAATCACTTGACCTTTGGTATTGCGAATCGGGAACATGACACGCTCACGAAAACGATCGTAACGTTTGCGATGCCCCTGCTCTTCTTCCGAGCGATCAATCACCAAGCCCGCTTCCACCAAGGCCGCATCATCATAGTTTTGAAATACTTGGCGCAGATTGTCCCAGCCATTTGGCGCAAACCCCAGGCCAAAACGTGCCGCAATTTCACCCGACAAACCACGTTTTTTCAAATACGCAATGGCACTATCGGCGCCACGTAATTGCTGGCGATAATAATCGCAGGCACGTGTCATAACCTCATTTAAAGCGATACTTTTGGCTTGATTTTCTGCACGTTGCGCTGGTAATAAACGATCTTCTTCCGGCACGATCATGCCATTACTTTGCGCTAAATCTTTGATTGCATCGACATAACTCAGACCAGAGTATTCCATCAAAAATCCGATGGAAGTGCCATGCGCACCGCAGCCAAAACAGTGATAAAACTGTTTGCTCGGGCTTACCGTAAAACTGGGGGATTTTTCGTTATGAAATGGGCATAAGCCCATAAAATTTGCGCCGCCTTTTTTAAGCTGCACATACTTACCCACCACGTCAACAATATCGACGCGGGCAAGTAAGTCCTGAATAAAAGTTTGTGGAATCACTGCTTCGTCAGTTCAACTTGGCTACCTAACTACCGTGAAGCCGCCACTATACCAATCTGCGACGGCCTCTTTCAAAATAGGCCTATTAACGCGCGGCCAGTGCTGCCTTAACTTGTGCTGAAACTACTGTCATATCGGCACGACCAGCCAATTGAGGCTTTAAAACGCCCATCAGCTTGCCCATATCTTGCGGCCCGGCGGCACCGGTTTCAGCAATCGCGGCGGCAACTGCGGCTTGAATTTCAGCATCGCTCAATCCCGCTGGCATGTAAGCCGATAAAATCGCAAGCTCGGCCTTTTCAATATCGGCCAAATCTTGACGCCCACCTGCTTCAAATTGGCTGATCGAGTCTTTACGTTGCTTGATCATTTTTTCGATGATTGCCAACACCATCGTATCGTCAAGCTCAACCCGCTCATCAACTTCTTTTTGTTTCATGGCTGCGGTAATCAAACGAATGGTGCCCAACTTTGCCGCTTCTTTGGCGCGCATCGCGGATTTCATATCTTCGGTAATTTGCTCTTTTAAGCCCATGATGTTCTCTTTAGTGAAGTGAAATAGACAAATCTGATCAATGCAAATTCTGCATATTCTGCACGTTGTATGCGATAAAAACACAAAACCCGCTGCGGTACACCGGAGCGGGCATGCAAGTCTAAGTGATCTTTTACTACTGTGCGCTATTTCTCAATAATTTTATATTGAAATTATCTTGATGAATAACGTTTAATTACTGCTGTCAATTTCCGCCAAAAAATAAAAATTTAGCAGAATAATCAAACAGACACAGATTAGTACATCTTCTTAGGAAGTTGCTGACTACGAATACGTTTGTAGTGACGCTTAACAGCAGCTGCCAGCTTACGCTTGCGCTCTGCAGTTGGCTTTTCGTAGAACTCGCGAGCACGCAATTCGGTCAACAGACCGGTCTTTTCAATTGTACGCTTGAAGCGACGCATTGCAACTTCGAACGGCTCGTTTTCTTTAAGGCGAATTGTGGTCATGTAAGTTCAAACAAATGAAATTTATAGGAAGACCAAGATAATAACAGGTTTTTTTCAATTTGAAAAGTGGTTTAAAGGCCTCTTTTTGACTCGAGGGCTTTTCAATACTTTTTGATCGCTATTTTTAGAAAAATTCCCTTATCCAACACTGCCAAAGATTCGATAAATTACAAAAAATTGGCAGTATAGGAAAAAATACTAGGTTTCCCGCATATATCTATTATGTTTTATTTACATACACACATCAGTATATTTACACAGCTTGCCCCGCCGCAAATCCAGACGACCATGCCCATTGAAAATTGTAACCACCTAGCCAGCCCGTCACATCGACTGCTTCACCAATAAAATACAAGCCGGGTACTTTATTCACCATCATGCTTTGTTGCGATAACTCGCGGGTATCAATACCACCAGAAGTCACTTCCGCCTTGCGATAACCTTCCGAGCCGTTGGGCAGCAATTGCCATTGATTCAGCTTTTCCCCTAGTAAGCGCAAGCGTTTGTCTTGCATATCAGCGATTTTAGCGTCGCCGGCAAAACCGTGTGCTTGCAACAAACCATCAACCAAGCGGGCAGGCAAATAAGCGGCGAGGAAATTAGCCAAATTTTTCTTGCTACTGGTTTTCGCTTCAATCAGTACCTGTGCGACATCAAGCTCTGGTAATAAATTAATGCGAATCGCTTCACCCTCTTTCCAGTAACTGGATATTTGCAAAATCGCCGGACCAGACAAACCGCGATGGGTAAACAATAAATCTTCACGAAACACAGTACGCTGTTTTTTGGTGCCGGTATCAATCTCTACTTCCAAAGCAATACCCGCCAATGGAACGAAAGCAGCCCAATCTACCATATCAAAGGTCAAAGGCACCAATGCCGGACGCGCGGCAATGCGCTTGATGCCAAATTGGTCGGCGACACGAAATGAAAAATCGCTTGCACCAATTTTCGGAATCGATAGTCCGCCAGTTGCAATGACTAACTTGCCAGCAGTGATGACATCGCCATCGGTATGTAATTGAAACCCTTCCAACACCTGTGCCAGCTTCTGCACTTGGCAAGGCATTTTCCATTGCACTTTGCCTAGATCGCATTCGGCTTTCAACATGCGGATAATGTCTTCAGCACTATCGTCACAAAATAATTGGCCTTTATGTTTTTCGTGAAAAGCGATTTGATGGCGCTTTACCATTGTCAAAAAATCTTGCGGCGTAAAGCGCGATAACGCACTTTTGCAAAAATGCGTATTCTCAGATAAAAAATTGGCGGCGCTGGTGTGTAGATTGGTAAAGTTACAGCGCCCGCCGCCAGAGATGCGAATTTTTTCTGCTAACTTGCTGGCATGATCAATCAATACCACGCGCAAACCACGCTGCCCGGCAACTGCGGCACACATCATACCTGCCGCGCCCGCACCGATGATAGCAACATCGTAATGACTTGAATTCATACTCGATTTCTGTCTTTGCTGTAGGCTTTGTTGAAAGAAAATTGATCGTATGACGACCAAGAAAGGCAGCAGCTTACGATGAAACCCGCATCATGTCGATCACCTACAATGAATCTAATGTTTTGGCTGCAATGGTTTGTCGATGAAAGCGTAGCGCAAGAGACAGTTTTTCAATGACCGAATTCAGCTACAATTTCTGCCATTCATTTACATTTTTACCTTCTATCAAATCAGCTTTACGCCTCCCTGAAAAGAAAACCCATGAAAAACACACTCAAGCTTATTACCGCTCTTCTCGTATTTTTTGCCAGTGTCGTGTCGTTCGCGGCTGAGGCTCCGCTCAAGCTCGGGATCGGATTATTTCAACCCGACAAGGAAAAAAATGATGCGACATATCGCCCGCTGGCTGCGTATTTATCGAACAAATTAGGTCGCCCAATTGAACTGCGCACGGTTGATAGCTGGGAAGGTTTGGCGAAATCGTTAGCCAATGGCGAAACTGATTTGGCATTGCTTGGCCCTTGGGGTTACGCTTTGGCGCATCACTTATCGCAAGCGCAAGTGGTTTCCACCATTCTGTATGATGGCAAGCCAGAATATTTCGCAATTATCGTGACCAACCCAAATTCAGGCATCAATCAAATCAAAGATTTAAAGGGACGTAGTTTCGCCTTCGGCGACAAAGGTTCAACCTCAGGCTACTTGATTCCGTTTCACTTCTTCATGTCACAAGGCATCGACCCAGACACCTATTTCAGTAAAGTGATTTATACCAAACACCAAGCCATCGAAACGCAGATTACTCAAAATGCGCTTGATGCAGGCGCTGATTACAATCGCAATCGCAATGCGATGATTGAGCAAGGTTTGATCAAGGCAGATCAATCAAAAATTATTTGGCAATCGGCACCGTTACCCAACGATGCATTCGCGGTCAGTGCCGCATTGGCGGGTGACAAAGCGTTTATCAGCAAATTACAAACCGCGCTTGCCAGCGTTGGCGAAGCCTTGAAAACACAGCCGAATCTGTTACCTGCCCATTACACCGGATTTGTCACCACCGATAATAGCTTTTACAAACCAATTCGTGATGCAGGTTTGGCGACTGGAAAATTACAAGTCAAATAATCTCAATACAATCAAGCCGACATCCATGCCGACCTCGCCATTCAAAAGGAAACAGCACCAGTTAAGCATCAATCGTGGCTTATGGCCAACGCGTTTATTTATCATGTTAAAGGGACGCTTTGGTTTTTTCAGTTTAATGTTGCTGTATGCGGCACTGGTCTTTGCCAGCCTGTGCAGCTTGATTCGTGAAGATGACTTATCGATGGGGCGCCACCCTATCGATAATTTAGTGAAGACCGTGCGTGAATTTTCGCATCCCAGTTTTTTAGATGTCTGGTTTGGCAATCAGCATCTCGAATATCGCAGCGACGATGGTACAGTTTTACGCACTGAAAATCGGCAAGAAATAGAGGCACATTATTTAAGTGGCTTAGCCGAAGCAACCTGGACAACCTTTCGCATCGCCACGCTAGGCTCTTTGCTCGGTGCAATCTTAGCCTTGCCACTCAGCATATTAACTGCTCGCAATTTATCAGCGCCTCGCTCTATTCGAATACCAGCGAAAGCGATACTGGATGTCACCCGTTCAATTCATACCTTGGTCTTCGGCCTAGTCTTAGTCGGCATCGTTGGCCTTGGTGCTACTGCCGGTATTTTAGCCATTGCACTGCATTCGATGGGTAGCTACGGTAAGCTTTTTGCAGAATCGATTGAATCGCTCGATATTGCGGCAGTCAATGCGGTACGCGCGGTCGGTGCCAGCCCTTTACAGGTGTTTTTCAATGCAGTCTGGCCAGCAGTGTTGCCACAATTTGTCTCTAGCCATTTGTATATTTGGGAATTCAATATACGCGACTCCACCATACTTGGTGTGATCGGCGCTGGCGGTTTGGGCTTGCTCATTTCCGAGGCAACTTCGTTATTTCAATGGGGGCGTTTAGCCACCATTTTATGTGTCATCGTGATTCTGGTATCAGGTTTCGATGCGATGAGCCGACGCATTCGGCGGGCGCTTTCCTGATGCAGTCTACAAAATTGTCATCAACGCCGGAAAACGTGGTTGAACTCCATCAACTGCTATGCCCCACTGGCGGTACTTTTCCTCTGCGCATTGATCGGCTCAGCATCAAGGCAGGTGAAAAAATCGCTATCGTTGGGCCCAATGGGGCGGGTAAATCTACCTTGTTTCGCTTACTCAGCGGCTTTCAAAGGCCGACTGCGGGCACAGCGTTGGTGCTTGGCCACGCCTTGCATACACGCCTGACACCCACCGAACTACGCGATTTACGCTGCCATCTTGGACAAATTTTGCAAGGGCTGCATCTGGTGCAACGCATCTCAGTATTGGACAATGTATTGATCGGCAATTTAGGCAAAATCACGGGCTGGCAGCGTTGGCGCAGTTATATTCGCTACTATCGTCCAGCCGAAATGATGGCTGCTAAACAAGCGTTGGCAGCAGTTGGTTTGCAAGAACGCGCCATGCATCGCACCGATTTTTTGTCTGGAGGTGAAAAACAAAAAGTCGCCATCGCCCGGCTTCTATTACAAAACCCCAAGCTCATTTTGGCAGACGAGCCAACTGCCGCACTAGACCCTGGGGCTGCCAATGAAATTGGCATGCTGATGCATCAATTAAGCGCTGCCAATCCACAGGTTGCGATGATTTCGGTCTTACATAATCCGAGTTTAATTCCCTTGTTTGCCAATCGCGTCATCGGCATGCGTCAGGGTTGCATCGAATTTGATGTGCCGTTTGCTAAACTTGAGCAACAACGCTTGGATGCGCTCTATCAAAACAACGCACAAAGCAATACACAAAACCATGCACAAAGTACAGCGCATGGGCAAAATAACGCATTAAATAGTACGCCATAACACACAATACGATGCTCAATAACGACCAAACTAATCAGCACGCGCATACAGAAATTCAAGCGCAGGCCGGGCGCACTTGCCCTTTAGCGTATCGCTATACACCATCACAAATTGCGCTAGCGCCTGCTATTGAAACAGAAATACTTTATATGATCGGTGGTTTGTACGGCAACCCATTCGCGCTAGAGCGCGTGTTGGCAATGGCCAGCGCTGAAAAAGCACCCGTGACGCTTTGTTTTAATGGCGATTTCAACTGGTTTAATATTGACTTCGCCAATTTTCAACACATCAATCACACCGTTTTGCAACATCACGCCATTCAAGGCAACGTCGAATTTGAACTCTATCAACAAGACAGCAGCGCTGGCTGTGGCTGTGCATACCCGGCTCAAGTGGCACATGAAGTGGTTGCATGCTCGAATCAGATTCATGCGCAGCTGCAGCAAACTGCACAGCAGTTTCCGCTGCTATTACAACAGCTTTCAAAGTTACCGCTGTATCGACGCTATCGGCTTGCCGAGCAGACTGTCGGCGTGGTGCATGGCGATGCCGAGTCGCTCGCGGGTTGGTCGTTTGATGCGAACCGTTTGCATGACATCAAGCACGATGCTGAATTGATTCAATTGTTTGAACGGGCACAGGTAGACGTTTTCGCGTCCACCCACACTTGCTTACCAATTCTCAAACCAATAGTGGATGCCAATGCAAACAACAAAACCATCGTCAATAACGGTGCAGCGGGCATGCCAAATTTTCAGGGTACACACTATGGCGTACTAACACGCATTAGTGTCTACCCTTCAAGCCATCAAGCGCTTTATGGCGCAAAAAACGGTAATCTGTATATCGATGCACTACCCATTGAATTTGATTATGCTAGCTGGCAAAACAATTTTCTTACCAATTGGCCCGCCAATTCTGCTGGTTACGACGCTTACTTTGAAAGAATCTGCGGCAACGTAGCGTGGACGATTGACCAAGCCACGCCCTCATTTGACGCAAAATAAAAACGTTGAAAAGACGCACCAATAAATTCGCTTTAAATGAGTGCAAATTTCAAACCAAGCGCACCAATTTTCGCATCTTCAACCTGCCCAAAAATTTCCAACATTTTCATATTCAAAAGTCAACTGATTGTTTTTAATTCGCAACAACTCGGCGATGTTTTTAAAAAAATAAAGCGCATTAATAACTAATTCTTGACTTGATTCCGGCAAGAGGCGATAAAGGGTTATCGACTGCGCAAACGTTTGCGCAATCGTTTGTCAAGCCGTGAAAATCTGTCCCTTTTGATTATTCGCCCGCCGACAATGCACTTATTTTGATCGTTGTAATTTAATTCAATCGAGGAAAAAACTATGCGCAAAACCACCCCAAAACAACGGCATACGACAGGCACCACGCTGTCAGTTGTCGCCATCGCTATCGCGGCAGCATTTCCCATGCACGCTGCACTGGCACAGGCCACAAAGCCAGCCACTGACGATGCTAACAAGCTAGAAACGGTGATCGTCACTGGTCAACGTCGTTCCGAAAACATCAAAGACGTACCACTGGCGATCTCTGCGATTAAAGGAAACGCGCTTGATACTTATAACACCAGCGGTCAAGATATCCGCTTTTTGGCTAGCCGCGTGCCAAGCTTAAACGTGGAATCTGACTTCGGTCGCGTATTCCCCCGTTTTTACATCCGTGGTTTGGGCAATACCGATTTCGATCTGAATGCATCACAACCAGTTGGCTTGGTGTATGACGACATCGTGCAAGAAAACCCTGTTCTAAAAGGTTTCCCAGTTTTTGACGTTGATCAGATCGAAATTCTGCGCGGGCCACAAGGAACTTTGTTTGGCCGCAACTCACCTGCCGGTATCGTGAAATTTGAATCGGCCAAGCCAAGCGACAAACTAGAAGGTTTCGTCAATCTCGGTTACGGTAATTACCATGCGACCAACGTAGAAACAGCAATCAACGTACCGTTGGATAAACAATGGGCGTTGCGCGTTTCTTTACAAGATCAAAACCGCAATAACCGCGTCTACAATACACGTCCGACTGGTACACAGGAACTAGAAGGCTATCACGATGCAGCAGGCCGTGTGCAGTTGCAATACAAGGATACTGACTTCACTGCATTGGCTGGTATCCATGGCCGTCAATTGTCGGGCAACGCTACATTATTCCGTGCCAATATTATCAAACCTGGCACCAATGATATTATCGATGGATTCCGTTACAAAGATTATCCAACCGATGGTATCAATACCCAAACCGAAAAAACTTACGGCGCTAATCTGCGCTTGCGTTGGGATTTGCAAGGTGTGAGCTTGTATTCGATCACTGGCTATGATCGTGGTGAAATTTTTAGTCGTGCTGACGTGGATGGTGGCTTCGGTGCAGCATTTGCGCCTCCAACCGGCCCAGGCGTAGGCGTACCTTTCCCAGCTGAAACAGCGGACGGCATTCCTAACCTAAAGCAATTTACACAAGAATTCCGAGTGCAATCGAATACCAAAGATCCATTGCAATGGCTGGCTGGTTTATATTATTTTAAAGAAAATATTCAAGTCGACAGCTTCGACTTCAATAGTTTGGCAGGTAATGTACAAGATGGTTATGCAGTTCAGCATCAAGATTCAAAATCATATGCAGCCTTTGGCTCTTTAAACTATGCCGTGACTGACGCGTTGAAGATTCGTGGTGGCGTCCGCTATACAAAGGATAAGAAAGATTTTGATGCGCAACGTTTAGTTGGCCCCGGAAACGGAACAACACCATTGCTGACCGCAAATCCCAAAGGCAACAATACTAGCTGGGACTTTGGCGCCAATTACACGCTCACAAAAGATACGAGTATTTATGGTCGAGTTGCTACCGGCTACCGTGCACCAAGTATTCAAGGTCGAGTTTTGTTTGGCAATGACATTTCTGTCGCCAAATCTGAAACCAATATTTCCTATGAAATTGGTATTAAACAAGATTTGTTCGATAACAAAGCACGCTTCACTGCTACTGCATTCCGTTATGACACTAAAGATTTACAGTTGACAGCCGGCAGTGGCGCAGTCAATCAAAACCGTTTGGTAAATGCAAATAAAGCAGTTGGTCAAGGTATTGAAATTGAGATCCAAGCTAATTTGGATAAAAACTTCAAAGCAACCTTAAGTGGCAGCTTTAATGATACCGAGATCAAAGATCGCAATCTGTTCATTTCCCCATGTGGTAACGGCTGTACCGTAACGAATGTAGCTGGTCCACTTCCAGGAACAGTTTCAATTAATGGTAATGATTTGCCACGTGCGCCAAGATACGTAGGTAATTTCAGTCTGCTTTATAAAGAACAACTCGGCGAAGGTGAAATTTATGCCTACACCGACTGGGCTTACAAGAGCAGCTATAACTTCTTCCTGTATGAAGCCAGAGAATACAACGCCAAGAAATTACTCGAAGGTGGTTTGCGTATTGGTTACAAATGGGGTGATGGCAAATACGAAGTGGCAGGCTATGGTCGTAACATTACCAACGAGCGCAAGATTGTTGCAGCGATCGACTTCAATAACCTGACAGGTATTTTGAATGAACCACGTGCCTATGGTGTGCAGTTCAAATATAACTTCTAATTGATGTCATTGTTTAGTCGTTGTTTAGTCATTGACGAGCATTAAAAGTAAAAAGCGCTGGTTTTTACCAGCGCTTTTTTTATGCTCGTTGCAAACATAATGTCGTTTGAAATGACTTAAATTTCTTTCTATCGTTGCCGAATACTACGAGCCACTTGTACACAATGCTCAACTTGCTCAGCAATATTCGCCGGGACGGCCACTACACCATCCAACACTTTTTGTATCCATTCAGCGCTTGATTGGGCATCAATCAAATCGGGCGTTTCTGGCAATTCGCCTTGTATGCGGCTATGCGTTTCCACTAGGGTATTACATTGCCCATCATGAAACCAATCGATCTGCTGCGCTCTTGCCGTACTCGCTACCGTTTCGCCTTCTGTGCCCCGCATTAAAAACGTGTCGCCACGCTCTGCTGGCACAAGTTGGCTCAGATATTGGCGCAACATTTGTAAGTATTCTGGATGCGTATAGGAAGTCAGGCGTAAGGCTGCGCTTTGAAATGGCTGCAAAATTTTCACCAAAGTATGAGTCGAATTTCGTACACCCAAAATTTTTCTCATGGCAAGCAAACGCGCCATCTTGGGTGACATATCATCGATACGCATAAAAGCCCAATTTTTTTCTGACAAACCTTGTTCGGCTTCACGACTTGAATACGCAAATGAAAATTTCATCGCCGTCAAAATTTCAGCACTGGTGACGCGTCCGGCATCATGTTCAACGCCATGAATCAATACCGGAACGCCACGCCGCGCTAATAGTAAGGCTAACAGCGGTGTTAAATTTGCCTTCTTCCTAGCACCGTTGTAACTTGGAATAATGACTGGCGCAAATTCACAATTTCGAGGCGCGTTTAATGGCGTAATCGATTGTTGCGCGGCATCCATAAAACCCGCAATCTCCTCAACCGATTCGCCCTTAATCCGCATCGCTAATAGGATGCCACCCATCTCCAAATCAGATACGCGGCCATCCAACATAGCGGCATACAAAAGGTGCGCATCATCACGATTTAAACTGCGTGCACCCGCTTTACCTCGGCCAATTTCTTTAATGAAGCGGGCGGCCATCAAAGATTGGGGCGCACCCTGTTGATCAATCTGCTTGATCTGCTTGGTATGTAAGGTAGTTAAATCAGAATCTGTGGCGGTATTTTTTTTCATGTCGATAGCTTACCAGTGTATCGTTACAATTTATAGCCAGAGTCGCTGTGCCAAGTCTACAGTGTAGAATCCATAAAATAATACATATAACACGCGCTTGCCCCCCCACATTACGCAGCATCACTTTCTTTGGAGCACGTATGTACACTCTCTACATTGCAAATAAAAATTATTCTTCATGGTCGTTACGTCCGTGGATTTTATTGCATGCGCTGACAATTCCTTTTGAAGAACGAAGTGTGTATTTCGATCAGGAAAACAATTGGCAAGCGTTTAGAAAATTTGCGCCAAATGGCAAAGTACCCTGCTTACATGATGGCGATCAAATCATTTGGGATTCATATGGCATTACTGAATTTTTAGCCGAAAAACATCCTGCTGTTTGGCCGCAAAACCAAGCGGCGCGTAATTGGGCACGTTGTGCTGCAGCCGAAATGCATGCAGGCTTTCAAGCACTTCGTCAGACTTGCCCTATGCACTGCGGTTTTCGGATTCAACTGCAAACCATGTCTAGCCCGCTGCAGCTAGATTTGGATCGGATCGACGAATTATGGTGCGAAGGATTGCAAAAATTTGGCGGCCCTTATCTGGCGGGTTCACAATTTACCGCAGTCGATGCGTTTTTTGCACCCGTGGTGTTTCGAGTGCAAACCTATGACTTGCCTCTCAGCGGAATGGCGCTAGCGTATGTTCAACGTCAATTGCAGCACCCCAGTATGCTGGCATGGGAAAATGCCGCACTGCAAGAAACTGCTATCGAGCCAAGCCACGAGCAGGCGGCGCGTGCGGCGGGTAAATTATTGGCAGATCATCGGACAAAAACTTCCTTTTAATAAGTGAATTACTTGCCACCTGAAGCAAATAACCAAAGAATCGCGGCTTCAAATTCTTTGCTCCAAAACCCCTCATTATGTTTGCCGTTAGGGTCGATTACCAGCTTGATACCTTGTGCAGGATGCCCGGCAGCCAGCAGTGAAGCATACACTCGCTTCACATCTGGCAGCTGACTACCACCCTCTTTGCCGCCCATCAATAAATACAGTCGCGCATCTTGTTTCGATGGCGTACCAGCAAAGTAGCCAAAAGACTCTTCTGCAATCCAATAAGACGGAGAAAATATACCCGCTTTGCTAAACACCTCTGGGTATTGTGCAATTGCATAGTGAGAAATTAAACCACCTAAAGAACTTCCCATGATCGCGGTATGTTCCCGATCGGCCTTGGTGCGATATTGTTGATCGATGTAAGGCTTCACCACATGAACAATGAAATCCATATAAGCAGCACCAGCACCCGCGCCAAAGCGCGCATTCGTCCAAGGATTTAATTCTGTGATCCTTTGTTCACCGCCATTATCGATGCCAACCACAATCAGATCGAGCTTTCCTGATTTTGAGAGCCGATTCAAGGTTTCATCAACGTTCCATTCACCTGCATAGCCCGTTGCCGCATCAAACAGATTTTGTCCATCGTGCATATACAACACCGGATAGCGCTGTGTCGAAGTCTCGTAATCTGGCGGCAAATATAGACGTAACTGACGCTGGCGTTGCAAACCAGGGATCGTCAGAGTTTGATTCAATACAATCACATTAGGCTGCGCGGTGGATACTTTTTTAGTTTCTGCCATCGCGTTAGCACCAAAAATACATCCAGCGCACATTAAAAATGCCGCAATAATGCAGTGTAATAATTTTAATGAGAAAAGATCGATGAATTTTCCATCATCAAAGTGAATGTTAGGGTTGCTTTTTATTTTCTGCAATTTTGTCTCCTGAAATAAACTCGGATGCTGCACTCTATAACCATAACCTAATTAAGCGAAGTAATTAAAATATCTTAGCTATTGCCCGTCAGTGTAAAAAATTTTATTCATTTCCATCGATAATCTGAAAAATGATTTACACTTTTCATAGCACTCGGCTCAATTAAAACGTCCTTACACGTTTTGCCGATGCCTCAGAACAGTTCCGCCCACCTTCGACGAATCAAAGGAAAATACAATGTACCGATCAATCATTTCGATGGCTATCGCCACTCTTTTTATGGCAGGCGTAGCACCTCTTGCGTTAGCTGAAGACGCGCCAGCTAAAAATGCCAATAACAAAGGCGCTGATACCAAAAAAATCAAAGCAACCAATAAACTCTCATCCGGTCTAGAATTGCAATGGCTCGACAAAAGCGTGCGCCCGCAAGATGATTTTTTTCAATTCGTGTCTGGCAAATGGTTGGCGCAAACTGAAATTCCCGCAGATCGCGCGCGCTTTGGTTCGTTTGATCAGCTACGTGAATTATCAGAAAAACGTTCTCTCGACATCATCGATCATCTGACAAAAAATAAGCAATGGGCACTTGGTAGCAATCAGCAGAAAATTGCCGATTTATATCAAAGCTTTATGGACGAAAAGCGCGCAGAAGAGTTGGACGTGTTGCCGCTCAAGCGCGAATTTTCCAGAATCGATAGTATTGCCCAAAAATCTGATCTGCCCGCATTGATGGCGCAACTTGCCAAGTTAGGTATTGCCCTACCGATACAAGGATTCGTCGGACAAGATGCACGCGACGCTACCAAGTATGCCGTATACCTCAATCAAGGCGGCCTCGGCTTACCTGATCGTGATTATTATCTAAAGGACGATGCCAAATTTAAAGGCTTTCGCGATGCCTATCTGGCGCACATAGAAAAAATGTTGAGCATGAGTGGCGACAGCAAACCACACGAATCCGCCAGCGCAATCTTTGCCTTAGAAAGCCAATTGGCAAGCAGCCAATGGAGCCGCGTTGAAAATCGTGATCCAGTAAAAACGTATAACAAGATCGCTACCAACAAATTCTCTGAATTGATGCCAGATTTCAATTGGCAAGTCTATGCAGATACTTGGGGCGCGGGCAACAAGACCGATTATGTGATTGTGCGGCAACCCGGCTTCTTCACTAGCTTAAACAAGATCTTGCAGGAAACTCCGCTGGAAACCTGGAAAGCCTATTTTAAATGGCATGTACTCGACACCTATGCGCCTTTCCTGAGCCAACGCTTTGTCGAGCAAGATTTTGCTTTCAACAATGTCACATTACGCGGCATTCCGACCAATCAACCACGCTGGAAGCGTGGCGTCGCTCGGGTCGAAGAAGCCTTATCGGAAGCATTGGGTCAGTTGTATGTCGAAAAATATTTCCCACCAGAACACCGAGCGCGCATGCAAAATCTGGTCAACAATCTGGTGCTAGCCTACCAACAAAGTATCGAAACATTACCTTGGATGAGTGCAGAAACCAAGAAAGAAGCATTGGCTAAACTGGCGAAATTCACACCCAAAATCGGTTACCCCGATCAATGGCGTGATTACAGTAAACTCGTGATTGTCAAAGACGATCTAGTCGGCAATATCATTCGCGGCCGTGCCGAGCAGCAGCGTCGGCAATTAGAAAAACTTGGTCAACCAATTGATCGCAATGAATGGGGCATGAGTCCACAAACGGTGAATGCTTATTACAATTCACGACAAAATGAAATCGTTTTCCCAGCAGCAATTTTGCAACCGCCTTTCTTTAATCCAGAAGCGGAAGATGCGGTTAACTATGGTGGTATTGGTGCAGTCATTGGTCACGAAATTAGCCACGGCTTTGATGACTCTGGCAGCCAATCTGACGGCGACGGTAATTTACGTGATTGGTGGGGCAAGGAAGACAAAGAGAATTTCAAAAAACTGACCAGCGCCTTGGTCGCACAATACAATGCCTACAGCCCGGTACCTGGCTATAACGTAAATGGTGCATTGACCTTGGGTGAAAACATTGCCGATAATTCGGGCTTATCCATTGCCTTCAAAGCCTACCAAATTTCCCTACACGGCAAACCTGCGCCAGTGTTAGACGGCTTCACAGGCAATCAGCGAGTTTTCATGGGTTGGGCGCAAGTATGGCGTGGTAAAGCGCGTGATGCGGAAGCAATTCGCCTAATTGCTACCGACCCACATTCTCCAGCAGCGTTCCGTGGTAACGGACCATTAAGTAACTTAGCCGAATTTTACAAAGCGTTTAATGTAAAAGAAGGCGATAAAATGTTTGTGCCGGCAGAAAAACGCATCAGTATCTGGTAAAAACAAAGCATCATTCGCCAGCGAATGTAACCGCTTTGAGACGCATTTAGAGTTTGTTGGTCTGGTTCATGTTTCATGAGAAACATGAACCAGATGATCAATCACTTACAATCGCTTAAGCAACTTGATGTATCAATAAAATATGAAAGACCCTACAAGAAACTTGTTATTTTTCGCCCAAAATTTCGACTACTTAAAGCACAGACTTGAAGGGCATAAAAAAGCATTTTTGTGAGTCTTTCAAGAATGCCTCCACGTTGCTCGTTGTTTGTTGTGGTTTGTTGTGATTTGTTGTCTGGTTTTAAGTAATGACGCCATTCATAAAACTTATCTTAGGACTTACAGAAAGCTGCGTTGACTAAGCGCGAAGCTGCAGATGGTATAAAAATACCAAGGCAAGGCGAAGCAATCATACCCAGCATCTGTTTAGGGTAAGCCCTATCAAAATTAGCGCGACAGCATTGTTGGTCTATCTTATACAATCGTGCAATCAATTATTTGCATTAAGCTTGATTAGGGTAATAATGATAATGACCGACTTGAGCAATAAGCATGTGCGAGTAGCTGGCGCCGCACAAAGCCATCATCAATAAGCCACAACACGAGACAACCGCGCATTCTTTTTGGTGAACTGAATTAATGAATACAAATAGTCAGAAGCCGAAAGAAAGTGATCTATAAAGAAGCCCTGTATGCACGCAACTCAATAAATAGTTTATGAATGCACTCATCAATAAGATCATCAATACGCTGCATTTTCGTAGAATTGGTGTACGTCTCACCTTAAGTTACGGCCTATTAGTGATCTTGTTTATTGTAGTGGCATTGCTAACTACTTTGCAGATTCGAAAAGTCACCTCTCTTAGCGAACGATTTGCCAGCAACGACATTCCGCGTTTGCTGACAGTACAGGCAATTAGCTTATCCAGCGAAAGTGTGGGCAATGCATTGCTCATGTTATTAACTGCACCAAAAGTGCAACGTATTCCAGCATACACATCCGTTGATGAAAAAAATCGGGAAATTATTCGCCTGATGGCGTCACTAGAATCAGTCTTAAAAGATCCTGAACAAAAACAAACCTTACAACGTTTGGCCGAACGTCGTGTGGCATATCAAAGCGCCTATATTGAAACGGTCAATTTGCTGGAGTCCGAAGGCCAAGAGGCGGCGAAAGATTATTTCGCTGAAATCGTACAGCCAGCTTTATCAGCATTGTTAGCTGAATCAAACGCCCTATTAAAACGCGAACGCGAAAACATTCAACGTCTGCAAAGCGAAGCACAGTCCGATTTAGAGCATACTTGTATTGTCGTTATTCTGATCTCTTCGGTCGCCGTACTCATTGCCATGATTTTGGCCTGGCTTACCACCCGCAGCGTAGTGCGGCCATTAACGATGCTTGAACAAAGTGCCCTACAAATCGCCATGGGCAATTATAACAATCGGGTGCCTGCCAACCAGACCGAAGAAGTGGAACGGGTTGGCCAAGCCTTGAATTCAATGGTCTCAGCGATTGCCACACGTGAAATGGAAATCGAAAAACTGGCGTATTACGACCCCATCACGCATCTACCAAATCGGACTTTGTTGCTGCGCCAATTTGGCAGCGCGATGAAACCCTATCAAGGTATTTTATTAATGGATCTTGCACGTCTCAAAGCGGTCAATGAAACACTCGGCTTTGACACAGGTGATACCGTCATTGTTGAGACTGCAAAGCGTATCAATGATGTGCTGCAAACACTCGACAGCAAATTTCACCCCTATTTGGCCAAATTGGCCGGTGGTGCTTTCGTGGTCTTATGTGATGCCGAAGAAAAAGAATCGGTTGAAATGATCAAGAACAAAATTGAAGAAGCGCTGGCTCTACCAATGCGCTGCGCCAATTACACGGTTGACGTGAATTTGGTTTACGGCATGGCTTTATCGGGGACAGAACCAGCTTCACTGATTACCTTGCTGCGCAATGCAGAAGTGGCCTTATATGCAGCTAAACGGGCGGCGCATACGTATGCTTGGTATGCCGACGCGCAAGAAGCATCCCGTTTGATTCACCTCAGTCTGTTATCCGATTTACGTATTGCCGCCCGCGACGATGCTTTACAACTATGGTTACAACCAAAGATCAATTTAAAAACCCGTGCGACGTTTGGCTTTGAGGCCTTAGTACGTTGGCAGCATCCAGAGCGCGGGTTTATTTCACCGGCGGATTTTATTCCGTTTGCGGAACGCACCGGCTATATCGGTATCGTGACACAGTGGATGTTGGAGAATGCTGTTAAGACACTAGCTGATTGGAAAGATAAACATCCCGGTTTAAGCATTGCTGTCAATGTCAGCACAGTCGATTTGCGTGATCCTGAGTTGCCGGTCAGAGTTGCACAATTATTGCAGCAATACGATATTGACCCAAAACTTTTAAAGCTTGAGATTACCGAAAGCGGCATCATGGAAGATCCCGCCAACGCCCTGACGCTCCTGCAGAGTCTACGTGCAACCGGTATCGAATTATCGATTGATGATTTTGGCACTGGGCATTCTTCGTTGGCCTATTTACAGCGCTTCCCGATCAACGAATTAAAAATTGATCGAAGTTTTGTGATCGACATCAACGATCAACCCGCCACACAGAGATTAGTAAAGACCATTATCGAGATGGGACAAGGCTTGGGCTTGCATGTGATTGCAGAAGGCATAGAAACCGAAGCAGAACGCGCTACATTACAAAATCTGGGTTGCGATGCAATGCAGGGTTATCTGGCCAGCCGACCGCTGCATGGTGCGTCACTGCAAATCTGGTTGGACAAATTATCTACCCAGTCCCAGTCAACTTGCCAATCTACGCAAGTGGCAGAAACTGCGACTGAGCAGTTTTCTTAATTTTCCGAGCTTACTCTTAACGCTCGTTCAAAATACTAAAGGGTACTCAAAGCAAATTGAGTACCCTTTAAGTTGCGATCATCGCAGCCGACATAAACGACAGTCAGCAGCAATTACCACGCTAACATTGCTAAGCCACAGGCACCGCTTTTTCCAGCATCGCGTGCAATAACACATTGCACCCTGCTGCCAGATGTTCCTGCTTGGCGTCTTCCACTTCATTATGGCTAATACCATCTTTGCATGGCACAAAAATCATGCCGGAAGGTGCCAAACGCGCCGTGTAAATCGCATCATGCCCTGCGCCTGATACGACCTCCATATTGCTATAACCTAGCTTCTCGGTGGCGTTGCGGACTGCGCTCACGCATTCGGGATGGAATGGGCAAGGTGGGTAATACGAAACCCGCTGAATCTCGATTTGCAGGCCACTTTCCTGCGCGCTCTTGGCAACAAAGGCTTCGATCTCAGCATGCATGGTGTCCAGCAATTCAGACGACACATTGCGTAAATCGATACTGAATTTCACTTCACCTGGAATCACATTGCGGCTATTCGGAAACACTTGCACCATGCCGACCGTGCCACGCCCATACGGCGGGTAGCGATTACCGATATTCACCACCTCTTGCATGATCTTGGTGGCGACTTGCAGGGCATCTTTGCGCAAACCCATCGGGGTTGGGCCGGCATGCGCTTCCATGCCTGTGACGATGCAGTCATACCACGACAAACCGAGCACGCCGGGCACTACACCGATTACCTTATCAGCATCTTCTAATACTGGGCCTTGCTCTATATGCGCTTCAAAATACGCACCAATCGGATGATCACCCGGCACCTGGTCGCCCAGATAACCAATGCGCTCTAATTCGCCTTTCACGGTTTTACCATCAACATCGGTGGCGGCATACGCGTGCTCTAGCGTAAATGCGCCACAGAACACGCCAGAGCCCATCATCACTGGTACGAAGCGTGAGCCTTCTTCATTAGTCCAGAACGCCACTTCAATCGGTGCTTCGGTCTTGATTTGATGATCATTCAATGTGCGCACTACTTCCAAGGCTGCCAGTACACCATAATTGCCATCAAACTTACCGCCAGTTGGCTGCGTATCGATATGACTGCCTGACATGATCGGTGGCAGCGCCGGATTAGTGCCAGCACGACGCATGAAGACGTTACCAATCTGATCAATCGTCACTGTCATGCCGGCTTGCTTAGCCCACGACACCACCAGATCACGTCCCTGTTTATCCAAGTCGGTCAAGGTCAGGCGTTTCACGCCGCCTTTCGGTGTTGCGCCGATTTTCGCTAATTCCATCAATGACTGCCAGAGGCGGTCGCTATTAACACGTAATTCATCTACAGATACGACAGACATCTTATGCTCCTTGTTTTTGCATTTGCGCTTTCCCTAATGCGCTAAAAATTGGGGAAAACGGTGGGCGCTTAATATAGCGGCCTTGCCCTGCCACTGCGCGCAACTCGCCTTCTTTATACACCAAGCGGCCAGCGCTAATGGTATGGGTCGGCACACCGACGATCTTGCGTCCTTCAAAGACATTAAAATCGCCTTTCGAAAATTGTGTCTTGACCGATAAAGTGCGAGTAGCAGCCGGGTCCCACAACACGATATCGGCGTCCGCGCCCTCTGTAATCGCGCCTTTTCTTGGGTAGATATTAAAAATCTGCGCAGCATTAGTGGACGTGACCTTGACGAATTCGGATGGTGTTAATTTACCGGTATTCACACCCGCATCCCACAATACCATCATGCGCTCTTCGATGCCGCCACAACCATTCGGAATTTTGGTGAAGTCATTTTTACCCGCCGCTTTTTGCTCAGCACAAAAGGTGCAATGATCGGTCGCGGTGGTATGCAGATTGCCGCCTTGCAAACCTTGCCACAATGCCTTCTGATGCGGGCTATCACGAAACGGTGGGCTCATCACATGCCCTGCTGCCTGCACGAAATCAGGATGGCGATACACGCTGTCATCCACCACCAAATGCCCAGCCAGCACTTCGCCATACACGCGTTGCCCCTGGCTACGCGCACGGGTAATGGCGTCCAGCGATTCGATGCACGACACGTGCACAATATACAGCGGTGTATTGAGCACATTGGCAATCGCAATCGCCCGTTGCGCCGCTTCACCTTCAACCACCGGTGGGCGCGACAGGGGATGCGCGTCTGGTCCGGTTTTACCTTGCTTGAGTAGCGACTGCTGCAACAGGTACACCAGCTCACCATTTTCAGCATGGACGGTGGGCATGGCACCTAACTCCAGCGCGCGCGAAAAACTTTTTACCAACACTTCATCGTCTGCCATGATGGCATTTTTGTAGGCCATGAAATGCTTAAAACTGTTCACACCATGCTCGCGCACCAAGCTGCCCATGTCGGCATGCACACTGTCATCCCACCAAGTAATCGCGACATGGAAAGAATAATCGCCCGCCGATTTTTCTGCCCAGCCGCGCCATGTGTGAAACGCTTCCATTAAATTTTGTTGCGGATTCGGAATCACGAAATCAATGATACTGGTGGTGCCGCCCGCCAAGCCTGCGGCCGTGCCAGTAAAAAAATCGTCTTGCGTTACCGTACCCATAAATGGCAGTTGCATGTGCGTATGCGGATCAATCCCGCCTGGCATCACATACAAACCATCGGCTTCAATCACTTCGCAATCAAGTGGCGCACTCAAGCGTTCACCTACCGCGACGATCTTGCCATCTGCGCACAGCACGTCCGCTCTGCGTTCGCAATCAGCATTCACGACGGTGCCGCCCCGTATCAAAATATGTGCAACTTTACTGGCTTCCATCATTACCTCGACTTCAAAAGTGTGGATCGATTCATTCACATGCAACATGAATGAAATTATATACTGCACCCTGTATTATTTTAGAACGCTTTATTAATGTGCGGGATTGGCATATAAATTTATAAAAAATCGGGAGTATATTTATTTACTTCATCGGTTCGAGGTAATCAGCAGCCTACTTTGCACAACTCAATTTGCCATACTAGGCACTGCCAAGCGCGGCTGACTTGCCTTCATCAAAATCAAATAACTCAGCGCCGATAATGCCAAACCAACGAACCAAGCATAGGTGTACAAAGTTTTTAGGGCATCACTAATGGCTGGAAACGACATCGGAAATGCCGCATTCAAAAAGCCCGGCAAATTCGGTAACACACCGATTAAAAACGCGATCACCGCCACCATATTCCAACCATTCTTATACGCATACGGCCCTTCGCTCAGGTACAGCGATGGCACATCTATTTTAGTTTTGCGGATGAAGTAATAATCCGCGATCAAAATACCAGCGATCGGCCCCAACAACGCTGAATAACCGATCAACCAAGTGAAGATATAGCCTTGGGTTGACTCCAAAATTTTCCAAGGCATCATCACCAATGCAATCGATGCGGTGATGTAGCCACCGGTTTTGTAAGAAATTTTTTGCGGATTTAACGCAGAAAAATCATAAGCGGGGCCAACCAAATTGGCGGCGAGATTCACTGAAACGGTGTCAATCAATAAAATCAATAAGGCAATCAATACTGCCGCACCCGTCATGCGGCTCGATAAATCAACCGGGTCCCAAATCGCTTTGCCATATAACACGACAGTCGCCGAAGTCACGATCACGGCCAGTAAAGCCAGCAAACCCATTGGCGCAGGTAAGCCAATAGTTTGGCCTAACAATTGATCTTTTTGTGATTTGGCAAAGCGCGTAAAGTCAGGAATATTTAAAGCCAAAGTCGCCCAAAAGCCCACCATCGCGGTTAATGAAGGCCAAAATGTGAACCAAAATAAGCCCGCTTTTTTACCACCCTCGACAAACTGCGAAGGCTGATTGAGCAGCGTGCCAAAACTGCCGGCCTTGTCGTACACCCACGCCAGCAGCACAAAGCAAATCAAAATTTTCAATGGCGCGGTATAAGTTTCCAGCTTACGAATCGAATCCATACCGTGAAAAATATACCAAAACTGAATGCCCCAAAAGAGCAAGAAACAAATCAACTGCGCGGGATTAATGCCTAAGCCAGCAATTTTGTCGCCTTCCAAGGGATGCCCTATCAACACACCACCCAAGGTGTAAATCATCTGTCCGCCAAACCAAGTTTGAATACCGTACCAGCCGCACGCCACAATCGCCCGCATCAAGGCCGGTAGCCGCGCACCATTCACCCCAAAACTGGTGCGCGCCAATACGGCAAATGGAATGCCATATTTTGCGCCGGCATGGCCAATCAATAACATTGGAATCAATACAATCGCATTGGCAATAAAAACAGTAACGACTGCTTGATAGCCCGACATACCACCTTCAATCAAACTAGCCGATAGCGTATAAGCCGGAATACACATCACCATACCAACCCACAGCGCGGCAAAATGATACCAACGCCAAGTGCGTTGCTGCTCGGTCGTGGGGGCTAAGTCTTCGTTCCACAATGGTGAATTTTGTTGCTGCATGAGGGGCGCTCCAGAGAGAGGTGAATGAACTGAGGTTGATGAATGAGGCTTATATGTTGATTTTTACTACGCTTAATTTTCAGATTCATCATCGTGCCTAAAAATTTAGTCACGATGATGTTGATCGACCGCTAATTAACTACTAACCGACACATTTCCCCAAACCATTCACGAGGCTCTTTCAGCGCACAGTAATCGCTTGAAAAGTAGAGCCGTTATGCGTAACAAAAAAATCAACTTCATTGTCACATCACCACTGCTCTACCGATTTACGATACTGGTCTACTCAAAAGCATGCAACCAACCAGTTCAGGCGGCCGTCACTGCACGTGGGTTTCTTGGGTCTTGCGTCCAGTTCATGTAAGTCTTGCCGTTTTTCTGTGGTTCCATCGTGATGCAACCAGCGACTGGACAGGTAATTTCACACAGATTGCAACCCACGCATTCGTCTTTCTTGACTTCATAACGACGATCACCATTGTCTTGTACCAGTTGCATGATCGATTGATGCGAGGTATCTTCACACGCCACGTAACAACGACCACACTGTATGCACTTTTCCTGATCGATATGGGCAACCACTTCGTAATTCATATCGAGGTATTTCCAGTCAGTAGTGTTCGCCACCGCTTTACCTGAAAAATCACTGATGCGTTCGTACCCTTTTTCGTCCATCCAGCGCGATAGGCCATCTTGCATCTCTTTGACGATACGAAAACCATGCAACATCGCTGCCGTGCACACTTGTACAGAACCAGCACCGAGCGCGATAAACTCGGCCGCATCGCGCCATGTGCTGATACCGCCAATGCCAGAAATTGGCAACCCTTTGGTAGCAGGGTCGCGTGCGATTTCCGCCACCATGTTCAAGGCGATTGGCTTCACCGCATTACCGCAATAACCACCGTGCGTACTCTGGGTGCCAACGATTGGGCGTGCCACCATCTGATCTAAATCGATCGAGGTAATGGAGTTAATCGTGTTGATCAACGATACGGCGTCTGCACCACCATTCTTGGCTGCGCGGGCTGGCATACGAATATCGGTAATGTTTGGCGTTAATTTCACAATCACAGGTAACGAGCAATATTGCTTGCACCAGCGCGTCACCATCTCAACGTATTCAGGCACCTGCCCCACCGCTGCACCCATACCACGCTCTGGCATACCATGTGGGCAACCAAAATTAAGTTCAATCCCATCAGCACCAGTGGCTTCTACGCGCGGTAACACTTGCTTCCAAATTTCTTCTTCGCAAGGAAACATCATCGACACCACCATCGCACGATCTGGCCAAGCTTTTTTTACCGCAGTAATTTCTTCGAGATTGAGTTCCAAGCTGCGATCGGTAATCAATTCGATATTGTTAAAGCCAACCACTTCGCGGTTTTTGCCGTAAAGCGCGGAATAGCGCGAAGAGACATTCACTGGTGCCGGGTCTTCACCCAAGGTTTTCCACACTACACCGCCCCAACCTGCTTCAAAAGCGCGGATGACGTTATAGGCTTTATCAGTTGGTGGTGCAGATGCCAACCAAAAAGGATTCGGTGCCTTGATACCGGCAAAATTAATTGAGAGATCAGCCATGTTAGTTCTTCACGCTTTACTGTTTTTAAGATCAAATGATTGATGAATCGCCAGCGCTGCCAGCTTGCCATGTTGTACTGCCTGCACAGTCAGGTCTTGCCCAACCACGATACAGTCGCCGCCGGCATACACACCCGGCAGGTTGGTGCGGTAATCTGCATCCACCTTGATCTTGTCTTTTTCAAGATGCAAAAGCTGTGCCTGATTTTCGCCAGACAAGGCATTCATTTGCTGACCAATCGCTTTGAAAATTGCTTGTGCTGGCACATCGAAAAACTCACCGCTACCTTGCAGACGACCATTCTTCTCGGTAGTGCGTTCAAAACGCATGCCACTCACCTTGTTTGTGCTATCGAGTAAAACTTCATGTGGCTGCGCCCAAGTGACCAAGCGAACTTGATTAGCTTTAGCAATATCTTGCTCATGATGGGTCGCTGCCATTTGTTCTGCACCACGCCGATACACCAAGGTAACTTGCTCTGCACCCAAACGAGCAATTTGCACCGCCATATCAATCGCAGTATTACCTGCACCTAAAACAATGGCTTGCTTGGGCACCGGCAAGCCAGTTAAATCGCTGGCTTGGCGTAACTCTTCAATGTAATCCACCGCCGCCATCATGCCGGGCGCGGCTTCATTGGCTAAACCTAATTGTTTGCTGCTGCCCAAACCCAATGCCAGGAACACTGCATCAAATTCAGCTTGCAAATCCTTGAGCTGCAAATTTTGCCCCAAGGTTTGCTCGTGCTTGATGGTGATACCACCAATCTCTAACAGAAAATCCACTTCTTTCTGCGCGATATCGTCGGTTAATTTGTATTTGGCGATGCCGTATTCATTCAAACCGCCTGATTTTTTCTTGGCTTCAAAAATCACCACATCATGCCCCAAGCGTGCCAATTGATGCGCGCATGACAAACCGGCAGGACCAGCGCCCACCACGGCAATTTTTTTACCGCTACTCGCCGCACGAGAAAATGGATGAGATTTAAACTCCATGTGGTCCAGTGCGAAGCGCTGCAACAAACCAATCTTCACCGGTGCGCCTTCGGCATCATGATTTCTGACGCAAGCGTGTTCACACAAAATCTCCGTTGGACACACCCTAGAACAACTCGCACCCAAAATGTTTTGATCTAAAATCGTTTTCGCTGCGCCATTGATATTGCCAGTCGCAATATGTTGGATGAAGCTAGGTACATCGATTTCAGTTGGGCAAATACGCGTGCATGGGGCATCGTAACAATACAAACAGCGTTGGCTTTCGATCATGGCTTGGCGCGCATTCAGCGCTGGTGCCAGATCGGTAAACTGCGACTGCAAATACTCCTGACTCAATGGTGCGGGAGCGAGATGTTTCAGGGTTTCTAGCATGATTTGATCAACCTTTTACTTCATCTGTGGGAAAGAAAATTCAGCGCCTTTGCTGGCGCTATCAGGCCAACGTTGCATAATGGCTTTAACGCGGGTATAAAAACGCACACCTTCAGGACCATAAATATGATGGTCACCAAACAGACTGCGCTTCCAACCACCAAAGCTATGAAACGCCATCGGCACAGGCAGCGGCACATTAACGCCGACCATGCCGACTTGCACATTGCGTACAAATTCACGCGCAGTACCACCGTCACGGGTAAATACCGCAACACCGTTACCATATTCATGATCGTTGATCAGCTTCAAGGCACTCGCCATATCTGCTACACGCAAGACGCACAATACCGGGCCAAAAATTTCTTGTTGATAGATGCTCATTTCTGGTTTGACGTGATCAAACAAGGTACCGCCAACAAAGAAACCTTGGTCACGATTTGGCACCTTGAATTCACGTCCATCAACCACCAGCGTTGCACCTTGTGCGACGCCTTCACCAATCAAGCCTTCGATTTTTTGTTTTGCTGCCTGCGTAATCACCGGCCCCATTTCAGCATCGCCGACCATGCCATCATTGACCTTCAATGCGCGCACGCGCTTGGCCAATGCATCGACTAACTGATCAGCGACATCACCGACAGCCACCGCAACAGAAATCGCCATGCAGCGTTCGCCCGCTGAGCCATACGCCGCGCCCAGCAAAGCATCGACCGCCATATCCAGATCGGCATCAGGCATCACCACCATGTGATTCTTAGCGCCGCCCAAGGCTTGCACACGTTTGCCGTTAGCGCAGCCGCGCGTGTAAATCGCTTGTGCAATCGGGGTCGATCCAACGAAACTAATTGCTTGTACTTCGGGGTGATCAAGCAAGGCATCAACCACGGTTTTGTCGCCCTGCACCACGTTAAATACACCATCCGGCAAGCCCGCTTCTTTGAGCAATTTGGCATGTAATAAAGAAGGTGAAGGATCGCGCTCAGAAGGTTTCAAGATGAAGGCGTTACCGCAAGCTAATGCTACAGGGAACATCCACATCGGCACCATCACTGGAAAATTAAATGGCGTGATGCCGGCCACCACGCCGAGTGGTTGGCGCACACTGCAAGCATCGATGCCACGCGCGATTTGCTCAGAAAATTCGCCTTTCAATAGTTGCGGAATACCGATTGCAAATTCCACCACTTCGATCCCGCGAATAATTTCGCCCTTGGCGTCGGCCAAGGTTTTACCGTGTTCACGGGTCAGCATTTCGGCGAACTCATCGGTGTGTTGATGCAGTAAATTTAAATATTTCATCAACACACGAGCACGTGTCAATGCTGGGGTATTCGCCCAAGCCGGAAATGCTTTGGTCGCCGCAGCGACTGCGCGCTCGACGTCGGCACTGGTACCCAAAGCCACTTGACCTTGCACAGTGCCCAATGCGGGATTGTAAATATCAGCGAAGCGTGATTCTGTGCTTTGGCTGACTTCACCATTAATGAAATGGTTTATCTGATAGCTTGTCATGATTTTGGCCTAGTCTAAAGTTTTTAAAATATCGGCGAGCTTGCCGAACAAAATGTCGATGTGTTGCTTTTCCAAAATCAACGGTGGCGACAAGGCGATGATGTCACCTGTGGTGCGAATCAAAATACCTTCGGCAAACGCCCGTTTAAACGCAGCCATTGCACGCGCACCAGGTTTGCCAGCAATTGGTTGCAATTCGATACCAGCAATCAGGCCGAGATTGCGCAAATCAACTACGTGTGGCAAGCCTTTTAATGAATGCACAGCGTCTTCCCAATACGCGGTCATTGTCTTCGCGTGATCGAGCACTTTTTCTTGCTGAAAGATATCCAATGTCGCCAACGCAGCAGCGCATGCCAATGGGTGACCAGAATAGGTATAACCATGGAATAACTCGATACCGGCGGGGCCGTTCATTAAGGTTTCATACATGAAGGATTTAGTGAACACCGCACCCATCGGTACCACACCATTAGTCAAGCCTTTGGCGGTGGTCATCAGATCTGGCACAACATCAAAATAATCCATCGCGAATGGTGTTGTTAGGCGACCAAAACCGGTAATCACTTCATCAAAAATTAGCAAAATACCGTGCTTGTCGCACAATTCACGCAGGCGTTTCAAATAGCCTTTAGGTGGTACCAACACGCCAGTAGAGCCTGCTACCGGCTCAACAATCACTGCCGCGATAGTCGAAGCATCATGCAAGGCGACCAAGCGCTCCAAATCATCGGCTAAATGCGCCCCCCAATTTGGCTCACCACGGCTATAGGCGTTTTGCTCCAGATTTAAGGTATGCGGCAAGTAATCAACACCATTGAGCAGATTGCCAAAATTTTTGCGGTTCGCCGCAATACCACCCACCGACAAACCACCAAACCCCACACCGTGATAGCCGCGTTCACGACTAATAAAACGGGTACGCTGCGCTTCACCACGGGCGCGGTGATAGGCCAACGCCATCTTCAAAGCTGTATCAACTGACTCCGAACCGGAATTAGT
>OFSE01000077.1_pt1 | contig 35371 bp, 43 predicted proteins | sample 1543261 | NCBI WGS metagenome assembly OFSE01 (sample SAMN07774225, study PRJEB24372) | wastewater metagenome | isolation source: Exp Tend VB 50WW | collected 2016-02 | reverse complement strand
GACTCGGCCGCTTCGTCGATCGAACTCCACCGGAGCGCGAACGAGAGGGGCTTCGGTGCCTCGACCTGGTCGAGGAGCGCGGCTCGCCCCGTGAGGTCGGCGGCGACGCACCGATCCCGGACGACGCGCCCGGCGGCCCACGCGGCCTCGCCCTCGAAGAAGGGGGCGCGCGCGTCACCGCGGAGGATCGCGACGGCGAGGAGGCGGACCTCGGGGAGGAGATCGCTCTCGTCGGGTGCGGCGGACCGAAGGCTCACAGGTCGTCGTCTCCTTCGATCAGGGCGAGGAGGAGCGTGAGGCGACCGCGCTCACCGTCGCGCGCGAGCCGGATCCGCTCGCGGAGGACTCTTGCAGCCTGCGCGGCGGAGAGGAGCGTCTCGTCCACGCCCGAGCTCGAGCCTCCGCCTGACGTGGCGCGCGGCCCCCAGTAGGGTCGCCCGAAGTAGCGCCCCCAGAAGCGGCCGAAGAACGTGGGCGCGCTCACGGGAGAGTGACCGAGGTCCGGTTCCCGTCGGCGTCGACGACGGCCGTGACCGCGTCGGCGCTGTCGTCCTGGTGACGGAAGGACGGCGTCCCCGCCGCCATGCCCGAGATCTTCCCGTGCGACGTCGCCGCGATCCGAGCGAGCGTGTCGCGGAGCGTCCGGCTCTTTACCTGCTGCGTGTCGAGGAGCTCGAGCGCGTTCTGTGCGGCGGTCGGGGCCGCGGTGTAGCCCGCCGTCGCGAGCCTCGAGGACACGGCCACGTCGAGGAAGTCGAGCGCCGCCGCGCGACCGGACGTCAGCCGCGTCTCGAGCTCGTCCACGTAGGCGGCGACCACCGCTAGCGCCGACGCGGTGGCGAGGCCGCTCTGAATCTCCGTCACGGCGTCGGCGGCGAGCGCGTCAGCGTCGATCGCGTCCGTCGCAATGACGGTTGCCGTGATCGCCCCCGCCGCGAACTTCGCCGCCGTGATCGCTCCGCTCGAGATCGAACTCGCCGTGATCGCGCCAGCCCCGAGGCTTGTGACGCTGCCGAGCAGATCGCCCACGTAGCGCGAGTAGTCCGAGACCGCGAGGATCACGTAGGTCGTCGTTCCGTCGAGCGCGGTCCCGAAGTTTGCGTATGTCGTGTAGGCCTTCGTCGTGCCGTTGTAGGTCGCAATCAGTTTTCCGCCCTGGCCCGCCCCGGTGCCGCCGGTCGGGATCAGGAGAGCCCCTCGGTAAGCCTGGCTGTCGCTCGAGGCTGAGGCCGAGAGCACGAGTTCGGACTGGAGCGTCCCGCTTCCGAGGATCGTCGAGCGCAGCCGCAAGAGCGCCTCGCCGAGCGATCCCGCCGTCGTGTGCCCGGAGAGCGCCTCGTCGGCCACGGCCGCCGCGATCGTGGCCGCGCTCGGCGAGGAGATCGCAGCGGCGATCTCAGCCACAGCGTCAGCCGCGAGAGCCGATGCGTTCACAGCGTTCGCCGAGATCGCGCCCGTCGTGACGGCGGCGGTCACCGATCCGACCGCCCCGACGACGCTCGCGACGGTCCCCACGACGTTGCCGCCGACGTTCCCGGCGACGCTGCCAACGGCGCCCGTGACGCTGCCCACTGCGCCGGTCACGGACCCAACGGCGCCCACGACCGAAGCCACCGAGCCGGCGGCAACCGCCGCCTGGATCTCCGTCACCGCGTCCGTCGCGAGAGCGTCCGCGTCGATAGCTCCGGTGGCGATCTTCGCCGCCGTGATCGCGTCCGCGCCGATCGCTGCGGCATTGATCGCGCCGGCTCCGAAGGTCGCGGTCGTGATCGCGCCCGCAGCGAGGAGCGCGTCGACGGCGCCCGCGGCGCTCACAGCGAGCGAGCGCCCCGACGTCGCGGGGTAGGCGAGATCGTCCTTCGCGCGCGCGGTCACGCGGAACACGCCGTCCCACTTACCGTAGGACGAGTGCTCGACCAGGAGATACCAAGCCTCGCCGACCACGTCGGGCGTCAGCGCGGCGTCGTAGACCCCAGTCGACCCGCGCTCCGAGACCGTGACCGTCACGGCCGAGGCACCCGAGTCGTCTCGCAACGTCTTCGTGAACGCGGCGTTCAGGAGCCCGGACTTGAGCGAGCCGAACTCGTCCTTCACGGCGAAGGTGAACTTCGTCGCGACGCCGACCTTGACCTCGCCCGCGTGGCCGCTCACCCGAGCGCCTTCTCAACATTCGCGGCGAGCGCCTCGACGACCGAGCGCGCCCACTCGGGCGCCTTCTCGCGGCGGGCGAGGACGAGCGCGAGCGCCGCGCGCTCCGGGTCGACGCCCGCGGCGCGGAGCAGCTCGGCCGGGCCGAGCGTCGGCGGCGCGTCAAGTGCAGCCTTGATCGTCGCAGCGTAGTCGCCCCGGCTCGCACCCTCACGGAGCACGACCTCGAGCTTGCCGTCGCCGTTCGCGTCACGGACGGTTGCTACCGGGACGCCCGCTGCGCGGAGTTGCTCGTCGATCTTGGCGAGGTCGATCACGAGAGGCTCGCTCCCAGGGTTCCGCATCGACGGCCCGTGGCCCCAGGTTTCATGGTCATTGACGCGGAAGACGACTCGATCGCCTGGAGGTAGTGATACCCAAGCCCGAGGAGCCCTACGAAGTGACCGAGCCCGGTGTTGCCAGCCCCGTTGGGGGTGGTCATGGCCCCAAGAGACCCGGTCGCTTGGGCGGTCGTGGAGTCGAGCCCCCAGCTCAAACCGAACTGGTTTGTATCGGCGTGGTTGCAAGCAGTCGCGTGAACAACGTCCTCGTCGAGCCCGCGAAAGAATTCTCTCTTCCAGGCCGCCGCTCCGCCGTTCGCGGCCGTGTAGGTGCCGCTCCCCCCCGTGTTCAGAGTGTAAGTTGCCGTGCTGTCCTGCACATTCCACGGGCGCCATATCCGGTTGTAGAAGTTCCAGACGAAGCGCTTGGCCGCCGTGTCGTCCGTCACGGTCGTCGAGGTCGAGTAGAAGCTCCCGACGTAGAGGCGAGTCGTGTCGCCGTTCTTCGTCCACCGACCCGCCGAGTCGCGGGCGAGCGCCGTCGCGCGCGCGGTCGCCGACGTCCAGACGAGGATCTCGAGCGCCGCCGCCGTGTCGCTCGTCGCGTAGAGCCACACGTCGTAGCCGCGCGAGGCGGTCATGGTGCCGAGCGCGAGAGAGAGCTCGGCAAGCTCGTAGCGCTTGACCACCCCTCCGTATTCGAGCCACGCCCCCTTCGAGGTGTAGGGCGTCAGGTAGATCGTCGTCTTGCTCGCCTGGTCGCTCGTCGAGATCGGGACCGCGGTCTCCAAGGTCAGGCGGTGGCCGAACTCGGTCTTGGCGTAGGCGGCCTGCGGGACGGGGCCGACGAGCTGCTCGAGGGCGGGCACGGGTCAGTTGCTCCCGTGCGGAGTGATTTCCGCGCCCGTGAGTCTCCCGCTCGTCTCCGTGAGCTTCACCGTCTTAGCCGCGGGCCTGAGCACGACCTCCGCCGGCTGAACCAGGTTCGTCACCTGGATCGGCGTCGGGCTCACGAGGATCGTCGGCGCGGGCGCGTTCGCCGCCGCGACGTTTACCGTCGGAGCCGACGCGTTCACGTTCACCACCGGGGCGGGGCCCTGCGGCACGCTCACCGCGTTGTGGACGTTGACCTTCGGCGCTCGCGCGCGCGGCACCTTGACCGTGGTCTTCGGAGCCCTCGCCGGCTCGACGTTCACGAAGACGGGCGAACCCTTCGACCCGGCGACCGCGTCGGCGAGCTCGCGGCGGAACGCTCGCGACGCGCCTCGCGCGAACGACGGGACGGCCGGCGCGCCGAAGCCACCGGGCAGCATGGGAGCCGGAGCAGGCGCCTTCACGAAGACGTCCTCGCCCGGGGCGGGCGCGGTGAAGTCGAGGGCTGCGTAGGCCTCCTCCCTCTTGAGCGCGAGCCCGGCCGTCGTCGCCGACTCGAACTGCTGGCGGCGCGTCTCGGGCTCCGAGGCCTCCTCGTCCCCCGTCACGAAGTAGGGCGGCTCCGTGATAGCGAAGCCGAGCGCGCGGAAGTTCGCCCAGTTGAGCCGGAGGAGGAGCCACAGGAGATCCGAGCGGATCGCCTCGTCGCCGACGGCGCGGTCTCGCTGGATAATCAGGCGCGTCTGCGCGCCCATGGTCTTCCCGAGCGCAAAGCTGCCGCCCTCGACCTTCGGGTCGGTGAGCAGGCTGTTCCCGAGGATCAGGACGCGCGTCACGCCGTGGTAGTAGGCGAGGAGCTCCTTCACGCTCGTGAACGCGGCGGCGGGCGCGTCGTGGAGCTCGAACTCGTCGTCCTTCCCGACGACGGCCGCGTAGCGGCTCACGAACTCGTCGACGATCGAGAGGTAGTCGGCGCGCTTCGTCGCGGCGCCCGCGGCGTTCACGTCGGCGAGCTTCCAGACACGGAAGCCCTGCGCCCACCGCTCGGCGAACTGCGCGCCGTGCTCGTCGAGTCCGCTCGCCCACCAGAACGGGTAGATCAGCGGCTCGGAGAGACCGCGCCCGTAGCCGAGCGTGTCCTCCTGAGTGCTCCAGCAGAACCGGACGTAGTGGTCTCGGTCGATCGGTTGCGGCGCCTCGGGCTGGCGCGGGTCCTCGAGGTGCCACGCGTAGCGCTTCTCTTCGCCCGCGGTCTCGGGCTGCGACTTGTCGCGGAGGAGCACCATGCGCCGCTTGTCGACGTCCTGGAGCGCGGTCGGCACCCACCACCGGAGCCAGCGCCCTCCGATCGCGAGCCAGCGCGGCTCGCCGTAGATCTTCGCCCACGACGACCCCTTCATGACGCCCTCGAAGAGGTTGAAGCGCGCCTCGTTGAAGCCCGAACACTGGCGAAGGAGCTCGGTGAAGATCGGCACGGCGGCGGCGTCCTGCGGTGCCTTCGACGCTGGCTTGCAGCTCCACCGGTCGCCCGTCGCGAGCAGCTTGCGTAGCTCGAGCGCCCCGGCGATCACCGGGTAGCGCCGCATTTTTTCGTAGATCTCGGGCTCGTTCGCGAGCGCGTAGTCCGGGTCGTAGATCCGGTCCTGACGGAGCTGGCGGGCGAGGCCCTGGGTGTAGAACCGACCGTTCCGAGAGTAGACTCCGAGGCTCACGGTCACCCCTAACGGCTTACGAACGGCCCCCCAACGTTGGCCGAATCGAGGGCCTTCTCGTGGAGAGTGTAGCAGAGGGGGGCGACGCGTCCACAGCGGACCACTCCGGCTGGTCGGCGACGTGGACGGCGTAGCTCGTGACGTCCACCTGGTCGTCGTGCTCGGTCGTCGGGAACGACAGGAGCTCGTGCTCGTAGCCGGCGAGCCACGAGGCCGAGGACGGGAGCCAGACGCGCTCACCCTCGAAGGCCGCGATCGCGGGAAGGAAGCGGGCGAGCTTCCCGCCCTTCGCCTTGAGCTCGCGCGCGGGGAGGCCGGCGCGGAGAGCCGTCTGGAGGATCGAAAGCTGGAAGCCCGCCGACTCGACGTAGACGGCGGAGAGGTTCCAGCGGTCCGTCGCGCGCCGCATGGCCGGGACGATATCGGGCGCCTGGAGCTGCGCGCGCAGGAGGTCGAGGAGGAGGACGCGCCCGAGGTGGTCTCGTCCCCAGACGGCGATCACTGTGAAGTCGGCGCCGACCTCTTCGGACGTAGCGAGGTCGACCGTCGCGTAGGTCACGAGGTTGTGCTTCCCGACCGTGCCGGCGCCGCCGAGGACGAACTGACCGGGCGACGGCTCCGTGTAGTAGCGGAGCCACTCGCGCTTGAGGTGGAGGCCTGACTCGGGCGAGGGTCGTTGCTGGTAGAGGGCGGACCACTCGTAGCCGGTCATGCCCGCGCGACGAGCGAGGAGCCTCTCCCGGCTGTAGCGCTGCGGCCAGAGGGCCTCGCCGGGAGCGCGGCCGAGCGGGTCGTTCTCCTCGGCGAACGCGGGGAGCGAGACCACCTCCCACTTCGCGCCGTCCGCCTTCGCGAGGCTGTTCGCGAGCACGTAGCCAGCGAGGTCGTTCTCGTGCCACCTCGTCATGACGATCACGACGGAGCCGCCGGGCTGGAGTCGAGGGTAGGCGGTCGTGCCGAACCACCGCGCCGTCTTGCGTCGGTAGACCTCGGAGAGAGCTTCCTCGGCGCCCTTCACGGGGTCGTCGATCAGGAGCAGGTTCGCGCCGCGCCCCATGAGCGAGCCTCCGACGCCCGAGGCCTGGAACGAGACGGCCATGCCCTCGAGAGCCCAGAGGTCGCGCGCGTCCACGCCGCGACGGACGCGGACGCCGAAGACTTCCTCGCCGTGCTCACGGAGGAGGTCGCGGACCTTGCCGCCCCACTCGGCCGCGTAGTCGTGGGCGTAGCTCGCGAGGATCACGCGCCGCTTCGGGAACTGCCCGAGATACCAGGCGGGGAAATACTTGGACGTGAGCTCGGACTTCCCGTGCTGGGGCGGCATGGAAACGATCAGGTGGCGGTCGGGGTTGAGAGCGGCCTCGGTGAGCTTCTGCGCGAGGAGGTAGAGGTGAGGCGCGCAGATCCACTCGTGGCGCGAGGCGTAGCCCGCGAAGCCGACGAGGGAGACGGAGGCGAGTTCGCGCTCGGTGAGACCGAGCTCGTTCACGCGACGGCGTCGACGACGAGCCGGAAGCCGCCCGTGCGGTTGCGCGCGAGCCCCCCGTAGAGCCCGCCTTCTGCGTCCCACTCCCAGACGTTGCCGAGTAGGTCGAAGGGGCCGACGCCGTGCGGTCGCTCGGCCGTGGCGAAGACGCGGCCGCAGCGCGCGCCTGTGTGTGGTCGGAGCGGTTCGCCGTGCTCGTCGCAGCACGCGAACGGGCCGGGGCCGTAGGCGTAGACGAGGTGGGCCGGGAGGTCTGGCGACCCTGCGACCGGGATCTCGTGCATGAGCCTCTCGGCCTCGAGCTTCGTCGGGAGACGCCACGGGCCGTGGACGAACGGGCGGGCGCCGATCGTCGGCTCGCGCCCGGAGAGGACGGGATAGGTCGTCACGTAGAAGCCCGCGGGCTGCGCCGGGACGAACACGTAACGCTCGCGCGGCGTCCCGAACGGCCCGGCTCGGCTATCGCAGTAGAGCCCGGGGACCGTCGTCGGTTGCAGCGCCTCCGGGAGACGTTCCCCGCTCCAGCCGAGCCCGAGGCGAACGCGAGCACGCCAGAGCGCCTCGCGGGCGTCCTGGTCGTGCACGGCGTCGCGCTCGAGGGCGCGGAGGATCGCGTCGCTCACCCTCCGCGCTCCCATGACGGCGAGGGCGGCTCTGGTACCTCCGCGAAGCTGGGCGGGAACGCTTCCGCTGCTCGGAACAGGGCGACGCCGTCGGGAGCCTCGGCGGGGGCGAAGCGAATCGGCTGCCCCGCGCGGAGGCTGGCGTAGGCCATGGGTGCTCGCATTCGCTCGTCCACGAGCATGTCCCGTGTCGCGAGGAGCGTGCCGGCGAGCGACTGAACCGCGACCACGAGCGCGGCCTCCGTCGAGGCTCCGTGCAGGATCCTGACGAGAGACTGGGAGACGATCGGCTCGTTTGCGACGAGGCGGCCACCGATCAGGTCACGAACGCGCGCGGTCTCGTCCTCGGGGGTAATCCGCAGCCGCTCCCGGATCACGTCCGCGAGCGTCCGCCCCGTCCCCTCAAGTTCGCGCTCGATCTCCCGCAGGAGGGCGCGCACCCGCTCGTCGCTCACGCCTTCGGTGGCTCCTTCGGCGCGTGCATGCGCGCCGCGATCTCGTCGAGCTTCTCGCGGATCGCCGGGTCGGTCTTCGCCGCCTCGACGATCGGGTTCGTCTCGGGCTTCGTCTCCACGAGCGTCTCCGTCCGCGCGGGCGCGTCGAGCCCGAGCAGCTTCGCGCGCCGCTCCATGAGCTTCAAGAGGCGATCGTGAACGCGGCCGCGGACGTCGATCCGGTCGCCCTTCTCGACGAGCTTCTCCGCGGCGGCCAGGTCGCCGCGGAGCATGTTCTCGTCCCGCTCGAGTCGGCGGAGCTCCTGCTCGACGTGACGAGCGCGGAGGGCGCGGGCGGAGTCCTGCCAGCGCTCGCGGCACGTGGCGAGGTCGGCCGAGATCGTGGTCTTCGAGACGTTCAGCTTGACGGCGATCTCCCGCTCGGTGAAGCGGTCGAGGGCGAGACGCTCGACCTCGACGAGACGCGCCTCGCGGGCGTCGGTGGCGGCGCGTCGGGTGCGGGGCGGCATGGTCGTGCTCCTGTGAGTCGGTCGAAGCGTCTGGGGATCTTAGCCTTACGGACACCGAACTGCTACCGGTTGCCGCTGTATCGGCGGTCTCCCGTCTTGCGCTGGAGCGCGATCTCTCCGGGCGTGAGCCCGGCGATCTCGACGACCACGCGGTAGGAGCGGACGTCGCCTTCGCGTGGGACGCCGCGGCACGTCCGGCAGACGCCCGAGGGGTGCGCGAGCGTGAGCCGCCGGCCGCAGCCGTTGGCGCACGCGGAGCCGCAGAGGGCGACGGTGGCGAAGCTTCGAGCGACCTCGAGACTCGCCTCCCTGGGCGTCGGAGCGGGCGGAGGAGCGTCGACCGGCGGGAGCTTGAGCAGCGTGCGGCAGATCGCGCACGTGGGATCGTCCGCGACGGGGAGCCGACGGTCCTGGCGACAGAGCACGCCGAGGCCGGTCGGGGAGGAACCATGCGTGCGCGCGGAGTGCTCGCCGTGCTCGGCTGGGACGCGGTGCTTCCGAGGCACGGTCACTCTCTCCCTTCGGGCCAGGCGTCTCGGTCGGGTCCTGCGGCGGCGAGTTGCCCGTCTCGCCGAGCGCGCTCGAGCGTGGTGTCGCGGTCGCGGCCCTTCTCGGGACCCTCGCCGACCCACTCGGACGGCGCTCCCTTCACGTCGATCGCGCGCGGGAGTCTGTTCTCCGCCTCGAGGGCCTCGAGCTTCTCGGGGAAGTCCTCGGCCTCGACGATTGCGGCCTCGAGACCCCGCCCGAGCAGGGACTTCCAGAGGGCCCAGTCGTGGACGTGCGCGACCTCGCAGTCCCAACGTCCGCAGGGACGCTCACGCGTGCTTTCGCGGATCGGCTCGAGCCACGGGCCCCACGCCGCGCGGTCCTCCTTCGAGAGCGTGGAGGGCGGCGGGCCCTTCGCGACCTTCGCGCGGACGGACTGGACGGAGAGGGTGTGGACTTCCTCGTCGACGGCGGCTTGCGCGCCGGCCGTCATGGATCGGTAGACGGCAATCAGAACGCGGATCGGAGGGACGCGCTCGGGGGCGTCGGCGGGTTCGGTCACGTCTTCACGAGCCAGAGGTGCCGCGCTTTGACCGCACGGAGCCCACGACCACGTCAGGTCCTCGCACCCAATCCCATGCGCCGACGCCTCCGGACGGTGACTTCGGCTTCTCTTGCCTGTTCACGTGGACGCTCCTCCTGCGGCCGCGAGAGCGCGGGCCGCTTCTGCCTTCCAGCGAGCCGCCTGCCTCGCGGCGACCTCTTGCTGGCGTTGCTGAACGGGGTTCCGGTCGAGCGGACGAGACACGTGCTCGACCTTGTGTGCTCCGCCCGAGTCGCCTCGTGCGGGTCTGGCGGCTTTCTTCGCCGCGTCGGCTCGGAGCGCCGGGAGCACGCTCGAGCGCAACTCCGCCCACGTATTCGACGAGCCGGGCGTCGGGAGCGTCTTGCCGTTGATCACCGACCACGCGAATCGGGCTGGGTTGTCGAGCGGGGGCCCGGACGCCTGCGCGATCGCGACGGAGGCGACGGCCTGGTGAAGCCGGACGCCGTAGGAGAGCGCGCGGGCGACGTGCGCCTCGACCTCGAACTCGCTCGCGTGCGGGGACGCGAGAAGCGCGCGGAAGGCGTCGACGTCCTCCTGCCGGTCGACGTCTTCGGGCTCAGGCGCGAGGGCGATCTCCGCCCGGGTGTTTGCCGGGTGGAGCCGGAACGGCGCGGGCGTCGAAGCGGGCGGGAACACGACCTCGTCGGGGAGCCCCATGGCTTCCGCCTCAGTCAGGAATCGCGTCGGAGTGGAGGCGGTCGGGCGGAGGGGCGCAGGGCTCGACGAAGGCTTCGCAGGAGCACCAGCCGGCGTGGCAACGGGCGCAGGACTCCGGGTGGCGGTCGGAGCAGCAACCTCGCCGGTTGCTCCCTGCGGTCGTTCGGTGGAGATCGCGGTGGTGCCAGCAGTTGCGGTCTCCGCAGACGTCGCGGCGCCACTGGAGCCGTTCCTCCCACCAGGCGAACTCGCGGGCGTGGTGGTCGTTCGCGGCGGCGGCGTCGAAGGGCACGGGGCGACCTCCTGGGGGGCGGCGAGGACGTTCGCGGGCTTCACGTCGCGGTGGACGATCCCGGCAGCGGCGAGGGCGGCGCGGAGCGACTCGTTCTCCGCCTTGAGCCTGCCGCACTCCTCCGCGCGGTCGAGCGCGAGGAGGTAGAGCTCGCGAAGCTCGGAACGGGGAGACGGCGAGTGTCCGTCCTGGACTGTCCGTCCTGGACCGAAAGTGTCCGTCCTGACCGTCCTGGAATGTCCGTCCTGGCCGCGCGCGGTCTGTTCAACGGCTGTCGTTGTTGCCGTAGTCGTTGTTTCTTCGCTACTTACGAACGCCGCGACATCCGGAACACGGTCGGACTCCCCCTTCCCCCTCTTTTGTCCGTCCTGACCGTCCTGGGTGTCCGTCCTGACCGTCCTGGGTGTCCGTCCTGACCGTCCTGGATCGGAAGTGGCCGTCCTGGAAACGACGGCGAGGGAGACGCCGTAGCGGGACGTCTGGACGTCGACGATCCTCCGCTCGACGAGGGCGCAGACGGCGCGACGCCAGGTGCGCTCGCGGAGCCCGCAGGCGTTCGCCGCGTCGGCGTGCGTCGTCGTCCACGGGGCCTCGCCCGCGCGCTCCTGGAGGAGGTCCAGGGCCTTCAGAACGCTCGCGTTCACGCGAAGAGGCTCGCCTGCGCTTCGGCCTTGACGGCGACCTCGGCCGCGCTCGCGAGGTTCTTGACGGCCTGCGCGAAGTAGGACGCCTTGAGCTCCGCGCCGATCCCCCGACGCCCCGCGGCGACGGCTCCGTAGACCTCGCTCCCGACGCCCATGAACGGCGTGAGCACGGTCTCTCCGGGGTTCGACCGGAGCGCGATCACGCGGTCGATCACGTCGAGCTGGAGCGGGTGAACGTGCTTCTCGTCCTCCGGGTCCTTCGACTCCTTGAACGGGAGGACTCGCCCGAGCCGGATATCGTCCCAGACGCTCGAGGCATACTGACGCCAGATCCAGTGAGAGAAGCGGTTGAGCTTCTGGTCTCCCTCCCACCCCTTGTAGCGGAGGAGTTCGCCCGGCACGGGCCCCTCGCCCGCGTAGTCGTGGAAGCCGGTCGGGTGCGCGATCGGGACGGGGTTCTTCCCGGGCTTGCGGAACACGAGCACGAAGTCGGCCGACGCGACGCCCGCCATGGCCGAGTCGACGACGGTCGTCTGGTGGCTCAAGTTCTTCGTCATGGTCCGGTTGCGGAAGGCGAGCGGCTCTTTCCAGATCGCGTGGCGCGCGATCAGGTGCCACCCCTCCTCCTCGTGGAGCTTCACCGTCGAGCCCGGGAGGTCGAAGAGGCGGTCGCACCCCGTGTTCGAGTCGGGAATGTCGGAGACGTGCACGGCGGAGATCCGCCCGGGCATGGTGACGCGCATGAGCTCGCGGACCACGAAGCGGTAGTGCTCGAAGAACTGCTCGCGGCTCGAGCAGTTCGAGAGGTCGCGCTCCGAGCTCGAGTAGTGGTAGAGCCCCGCGAACGGCGGCGAGTAGAGGGAGAGGTGAACCTTCCCGTCCGGGAGGTCCTTTATGACCTCGACGCAGTCGCCGTGGTAGGCCGCGTATCGATCGGTCACGACCTGGTCTTTCACAGCCACGCGGGAACCCTCGCCTTCTTTGTTCCGTAGGCCGCGCGGTCGACCGTGACGGCGTTGTTCATTTCCTCGACGAGCGACGCGAACATGCGATCCGCCGCGGCGGACTTGCGCCGCTGGTTGTCCATGACGAGCCCGTCGCCCTCAGTGAGGACGACGTCCACGACCACGCGTCGCGTCTGGCCGAAGCGCCAGCACCGCCGGATCGCCTGATAGAACTGCTCGTAGGAGTGGCTCGGAAAGAACGTCACGTGGGCGCAGTGCTGCCAGTTGAGTCCCCACGCGCCGATCTTCGGCTTCGTGATCAGGACGCGAGCGCGACCCTCGGAGAAGGCGAGGAACTTCGCTTCCTTCTCGTCGTCCGAGTCGGCGCCTGAGACCTGGACGGCTCCCGGAATCAACTCCTCGAGGAGATCGCCCTCGTCGTTGAGGTGGCACCAGACGAGCGCGGGCTGGTCGTGGCGGACGAGCTCCGCCACCTTCTCGCACCGCTCACGGACGGTCCGCTTCCGTGCCTCGCGCTGCTCGGGGAGCGTCGCCCCAGCGACGTCGAAGAGGAGTCCCGGGGCCCGCGTCTTCGCCTGGACGACGTGCGTGTTCTCGACGAGCTCCGGGAGGACGAACGGACCGTCGTCGAAGCCGAGGTCAGACGGCTTCCGGCACGCGCGCGCCCACGACGCGACCCACCTCCAGAACGGTGCCTGGCTGTGTCCCTTGAAGCGCCATTTCGGCGCCTCGCCGTAGTGCCTCCGCTCCGACGTCGTGTTCGTGTCGTTTCGGAAGAAACGGTTGAGCATGTCCATGTGCCCGAGGTAGCCGAGCGCCTCGGAGGACGTGCCGAGCTCGACGTAGTCGTTCGGCGCGGCCGTCGCGGTCGCGAGGAGGCGGTAGGGAACCTTCCGCATGAAGTCGGTGATCTCTTGCCGCCGCACGCCGTCGAAGCTCTTCAGGATCGAGGCCTCGTCGCACGCGACCGCGCCGAAGTCCGACGGGGAGAAGTGCGCGAGCCGCTCGTAGTTCGTGACGGTGATCCGGTGCGGCTTCCCGTCCGTCGAGCGCGTGACCTCGACGCCAAACTTGACGCCCTCGCGGACGGTCTGCGGGGCTACCGCGAGGGGCGTGAGAACGAGCACGGGCTTGTCGGTCGCGCGCGCCATGTTCTCCGCCCACGCGAGCTGGATCGGCGTCTTCCCCATGCCGCAGTCGGCCATGATCTCGGCGCGACCCTTCCGGCAGGCCCACTCGAGCAAGGACCTCTGGAACGGGAAGAGCGCGTCCGGGACGCACGTCGGAGGGAAGCCGTGGTCGGCCCCCTCCTGCGTCTTCTTCTCGAGGAAGGATTCGTAGCTCACGACGGGTCGCCTCCCGCCGCTGGCTTCGGCGCGACGTCGCCGAAGAGCCCGGGCTCAGCCTTCGGCGTCCGCTTCCTGAACTCGTCGGCTTTCGGGCACGACGCGAAGTGAGCCTGTCGCCCGCGAACGACCTCCCCGCGCTCCGTCACGAGGACGAGCTCCGGGCCGTCGACCGGGAGGTGCTTCCCCGCGGGCGTCGTCACGAACGTGATCGCCGCGCCGCACGCGTTGCACGGGCGGGTCACGAGTAGGCCTCGCTCTCGGTCCGACTGGTGATCCGCAGGGACAGGACGCAGAACGGCTCAGGGATCCCGTAGCCGTCTTGCTTGTGGGTGATCCGCGCGCGCACGCGGCGCCCAGTGAAGAGCGGCTCCCCGCGAACGAGCCCGTTCGTCTCGAGGAGAAGCAGCGTGTCGCCCACCTCGAAGCCTCGATCGTTGCGACGAACCTCCGCGCGCTTCGTGCCGTTCCAGACGAACTCGAAGGGGCCCGGGTCGCACTTGAGCGTGTGAGTCTTCACGCGGTCACCCACTTCATGTCCTTGCGAACGTGCCAATGGCCGCACCAGCACTGGAGCGCGCGGCAGTCGAATCCCCAGCGGTGCACGCGCCCGCACGTGCACGCGAACTTCCCGTTGCCGCGGTTGAACGTCGCGGACGCGTGAGGCGTGAGCGACGGCGGATCCCACGTTCGCTTCCGCACGGTCGGAGCGTTCGCCGGGTCGAGCGCAGCCGAGAGTCCAGCGACCGTCGCCGGGTTCGTGCAGTTGCTTCTCACGGAGCACGCCCCTGGACGACCGCGAGCGCCGCCTCGACCTTCGCCACGCCGTCGGGTTCCGCGAGGGTCCGAGCCACCGCCGCTGCGGCGCGCGGGCTCGTCGTCGAGCAGGCGCGCGTTGATTCCCTGCGTGAGCGAAACGCGGAAGGCGCCGTCGCGTAGTTCCCGCACCCGGTCGCGCCACCGAGGCTGTCCGAAGAAGTCGTTGTCGAGGAGCACGAGGTCGCGCGGAAAACCTTCCCCGCGCCAGAGCTGCGCCACGGTCTGCTCCTCGCGAACGGCGCCTTCCTTCGCGGGGACGACGCAGAACGAGCACCGGAGGCGGCACCCGCGCTGGGTGAACCCGACCGAGCGGCGCTCCTCGGGGTAGATCTCCCACGCGAGGCGACCGCGCGCGTGGACGCCGCGCGCCTCAAGCGAAGACGTGGTGTCCCACCCCGTGCCGCCGACGATTGCTCCTGGGTATGCCTCGAGGACGCGCTCGGCGCGAGGCCTGGTCTTCGTGAAGATCGCCGAGGCGTAGACGCGATCGAAGCACGCGCCGTCCCAGAGGGATCGCTGGGCAGCGTTGCCAGCGAGGTAGCGGAACGTGACGTCGTCGCCAAGCGCGCTCCCGAACCTCGCGTGCCTGAGAATCGCCGGGCACCACCGCGCGGTGCCGTCGAGCTGAAGGACGAGGACTCTCATGCCGGGCCCCCCGCTCGCTTCGGGTAGGCGAGCGACGCGGGCATGAGCCGCCGTGAGGTCTTGTCGAGCGGGAACGCGTAGCGGTGCATGCCTGGGTGGCGGACGGGCCGCGAGAGCCTCGGGACCCAGAGCTTGAGCCACGCCCGGAGCTGCCCGCGCGAGGGGTCACGCGGGGGAGGTGCCGCGCCCGCCCGGACGAGGATCTCGCTCGAGTAGTCCCAGCCCCGCTCGCGCGCGCGGATCTTTGACCACGCCCGCGCGCTGAACACGGATCCGTCAGGGAGGAGCCGCTGCGTGCGCCGCGGGCCGGTTCCCAGGTATGTCGCGCTCGAGGCCTGGTAGATCGTCCCGACGTGCCCCCCGAAGACGACGGCGCCCGCGGCCGTCGACCGCGGCGCGGGGTCGCTGTGCGAGAGCACCGCGGCGAAGCCTTCGCGGGCGAGGAGCCGGAGCGCGCGCGCGAGGAACCACGTCTCGCCGTTCGCCTCGACCTCGTCGAGGAGGACGAAGCGCCCGAGCTCCACCCCGGCCTCGCGGCCTCCCGGGAGAACGTCGAGGACCTGTTGCGCGCACGGGTGCGAGAACACGGCAACGCCCGCGAGTTCCCCGCGGCGAAAGAGGCCGACGCGGAAGCGCGCGGCGGGGTAGCTCCCGGAGTAGTGGTGGGCGACCACAAACGCCTTGGCCGTGGCGTCGTCCTCGAGGACGACGACCTCGTGGTCAGCCGTGCGGATCGGCTCGCCTGCTGGGCGGTAGGAGTCGCGACGCGCGCGCCAGCGTTGACATGTGGCGATCACGACGGGTCGCCTCCCGCCGCAGCCTTCGGCGAGACGTCACCGAAGAGACCGGGCTCCGCCTTCGCCGTCCGCTTCCTGAACGAGTCGGCCTTCGGGCACGTTGCCCAGTGAGGGGCGCGCCCGCGCACGACCTCCCCGCGCTCCGTCACGAGAACGAACTCGGGGCCGTCGACCGGCAGGTGCTTCCCAGCGGGCGTCGTCACGAACGTGATCGCCGCTCCGCACGCGTTGCACGGACGGGTCACGAGGTCGCCGCCTTCGGCTCAGTCGCCAGGTTCGCGGCCTTCGTCTCGCGGGCGATCACCCGGAGCGAGAGCACGACGAGCGTCTCCTGAAGGCCGTAGCCGCCCTGCATGTGCGTGATCGGCGCCATGATCTCGCGCCCGGTGTAGACGGGCTCGCCGTGGCCGGTGAGACCCTCCGTCTCGCGGAGCACGAGCACGTCGCCGACCTGGAAGCCGCGATCGTTGAAGCGGATCTCGGCGCGCTTCGTGCCGTCCCAGACGGCGCCGAAGGGCTTCGCGTCGCACTTGAGGGTGTGCGTCCGGCTCATGGAGCACGCCCCTGGACGACCGCGAGCGCCGCCTCGACCTTCGCCACGCCGTCGGGCTCCGAGAGCGCGAGCCCCACCGCCGCCGCGGCGCGCGGGTGCTTCTCCTCGAGCTTCTCGAAGAGATCGCGGCTCCGCTCCTCGAGGGCCGCCGTCTCCGCGAGCGCGGCCTTCGACTCCTTGTCGAGCACCCAGCGGCGCATGGCTCGTTCGACCTCGGGCCACGCCACGGGGGACAGGCGCGTCTCGAGGAACGTCGCGAACAGCGCGTCGATCGTCTCGCGGAGGTCGGCCGCTTCCCCGAGCCGGTCGGACTTCGCGTCCTCGCCCTCGGCCTCGCGCTGCGCCTTCTTCGCGACGGCGGCGGTCTCGACGTCGTCGCCGTCCGTCGAGTCGGCGGCGCCCTCCTCGAAGAGGTTCTTCTCGCCGCGCTCCTCCGTGACCTTCATGGGCCGCGACGTCTTGAGCCCCGAGACGTCGAACGTCTCGCCGTCGAGCGTGAAGCTCCACAGGTTCGGCCCGCGCGCGATCGTGAGCTTCGCCTTGCGGAGCGTGAGCCCCGCGCGGAGAGCGGCCGTCGCCTCGGGGCGGACCGTCGGCGCCCCGTGCGAGACGGAGACCGCCGTGTCCTTCTTGTCGCCCGAGACGAACGCGAGCGCGTCGTTCACGAAGACGGTCACCTCGCCCCCTACGCTCTGAACCGCGAGGCGGTGCGCGCGCGACCCGTGCGCCGAACGAGCCGCGATCTTCAGAACGTCGACGGCCGAGCACGTCTCGCCGCGGAACCAGAGCCACGTGAGAAACTCGCGGCCGAGGAAGTCTGGCGACTCCGCCACCGCTTCACCGCCGAAGAGGCGGAGCGGCTTCGTCTCGCGAAGCCTGGCGTCGACCTCGGGCAGCCCGAAGGCGACCCTCAGCACGTCCACGACGTGATCGGCGAGGATCTTCGGAACGCGCGAGCGCGTCCCGACGACCGGTGCGAGGGACTTGCCGTCGTCCGCGAACGTCCGGTCGAGGAGTCCGCGCACGCCCTCCTCGGTCGCCTTCGACGCGGAGCCGACGTAGAGCCGCCCCTCCGAGAGGTCCCACCAGCACGGCGTCGCCTTCGACGTCGCGGGCGTCTCCTCGAGGAGTCGCTTCTTCGCGTCCGTCTTGATCCGCGCGCGCTCCTTCTTCGGCACGCGCTTCCCGTCGTTGTCCTTCTGCCAGGCCGCGAGCTCGAGGGCGACGTGCGCCGCGAGGAGATCCCCCGGCACCTTCCTCCGGTCGACGCGGTAGCCGAAGCAGAGGAACGGTCCGTGGAGCACGTGGGCGAGCGAGAAGTCGGCGTCGAGCACGTGCTCGGGTCCGACCCACCCGGCCGCCTGGCCCTCGGCCGCCGAGCCGAGCCCGGTGAAGCGGAAGGACTGGAGCTTCTCCGCGAGCCCCTGCGCGTGCGCGCGACCCACGCGGCTCCCGGTCACGTCGAACGTCCTGAACGTCATGCTCACGAGGTTGCTCCTGCGGTCTCTGCCGCCTGGTGTTGCTCCGCCCAGAGCAGCACCCACCGCGCGTCCGCCTCGTCGTGCGTCGCGGGCGTCCACCCCGGCCACTTCTTCCGCGCCTCGAGAACCATGCGCGCCTTGTCCGCGCGACCGTCGCCCGTCGCGAACTTCTTGAGCGAGGACGGCATGACCGTGAGCGTCTCGGCCCCCGTCACGAACGCGACCTCGACGAGTTGCGTCTCGAGGGAGTAGAGGCCCGTCGTCGCCGCCGCCGAGCCGCCGCCTCGTCCGGCCTGGACGATCCGCTCCCACACGATCAGGTCGGGGTCGTGGCGCGTCGCGAGGTCGCGCAGCACGCCACGCACGCGGAGGGAGCGGGCGCCCGGGTGGTCGTCCCCGAGCGAGAGGTCGAGGACGCCCGAGAAGACCTCCCCCGAACGAGAGCGGGTCGCCCAGCCGGTGCACGCCGCGAGGTCGAGCGCGAGGATCCTCACGAGGCCGGCTCCGCCAGGAACTCGAACAGGAGCGCGAGAACCTCCGGCTCGAGGTAGATCCTGTTCGTTACGTCCACGCCGTTCGTGGTCTCGAGCACGACAGACCCGTTGTCGCGCCTGACCTGGACTCCGTCGCCGAGATACCTCACGCGTCACCGCGGGCGCGAATCCGCGCGCACGCCCGGCACCTCGAAGCGACGGCGAGGCGGTCGAACCCGTCGCGCGGCCGGACGAAGAAGATCGGCCGCAGGGGAGACCGCTCGAGGATCGCCCGCTGACCCCGACGACGCGCTCGCCCGCACGCGGACGTCACGAAGCCCGCGTGACGGGGCGACCGCGCGAGGTGGATCTTGGCCTGTTTCACCACGGGAGCCCTCCCTTCGGCGGCGACGGGAGGAACCCGTTCCGCCCCTGCTTCTCCGCCCACGGCGTCACGGCGTCGTGCCGCGGGTCCGGTTCCTCGACGGCGAGCAGCGTGTCGGACTCGCCGAAGCTCGTCGCTTCCTCGGCCGCGATCTCGTCCTCGACCTGGCGCGTGAGCGTCTCGAGGTAGGGGTCCTCGTCCGTCTCCGGGAGAGACACGCCCCCCGCGGAGAGCGCGGGGGCGTCCTCCGCGGGGAGCGTCGGGGGAGTCGTTGCGGACGTGGGTCGAGCGGGAGCGGCCACCGGCCCGGGCCCCGCGACGTCCCCGGGCGTGTTCTTCGCGATCCGCTCGCGCTCGGCCTCGAGCCACGCGGCCGTGCGAGCCTTCGCCCGCTCGAGCACCTCGCGCTGGAAGGCAGCGTCCTGGGCCTGGATCGTGTCGCTCACCGACGAGGCGAAGGCGTTCGCGGTCTCGCGAGCGCACGGGAGACACGTCCCGTCCTCCGCGAGCGCGAGGTCGATCGGACGGAGGCAGAACGAGCACGCGCCCGGGACGGACCCGGCGGGCCACGCGAGGGGCTTCGTCGCGTAGATCTCTGCTCCAGCGGCTCGGTTCACCGCCTCGACGTCGGAGACAGGGAACGAGAGCGAGAGAGGCCCCGTGGCGGGAGCGGAGATAGGGGAAGGAAAGGGGCGTGTGGACGCCCCCGCCACGGGAGCCATGTTCTCGTCGACCGGCTCAGACGCGAGCCGGTCGTATGCCTGGCGCGGAGCGGGCGCCTCGAGCTTCGGCTTCCCGGCCGCGACGACGCGGAGGAAGTGCTTCCGCCCTCGCGCGACGACCGTCCCGCGAGCCTCGACGCGCGCACGGAACGCCGCCTTCGCTAGGTCGGCCTCGCGCTCCGCTTCCTTCGCCCGCGCGCTCCGATCCTCGACGACCGCCGCGAGATCCTCGTCGTCAAGCTCCGTCACGTCGCGGAACGCGACTCGCCCGGACCCCTCGGCTCGCGTCCCAGCCGCGATCCAGTCGCGACGGTCCTCGCAGTAGCGCGTGAACGAGCAGCGCGAGCACGCCTCGCCAGGGCGAGCCGGCCACTCCGTCTCCGTCGCGATCCTCCGCACGGCCCCGCGCGCGAGTGCCACCGCCGCGTCGTCGAGCTCGAGCGACCACCGCACGACCGTCGGCGAGGCGTCGAGCCCGATCCACACGAGGTGGAGGTCGATCTCGTCCGCGTCAGGCCAGAGCGACGCCGACGCCGCGAGGTAGAGGAGCACCTGCGGATCCCTCTTCGCGTCCTTCTCGCCCAAGAACGAGCCGCCGCCCGTCTTCCAGTCGACGACGCGGACCCGCTTCCCGTCCGCCGACGAGAGCACCAGGTCGAAGATCCCGCCCACGCGGACAGCGACCGCGCCGGACGCCAGGTCGATCTCCGCGTCGCCGAGCTCGCGCACGAACGACCGCTCGACCCACGCCCCACCGTCCGCGTGGTCGAGGGGCGAGAGCTCGAGATCGTCGAGGTAGGGCGAGACGCGACGGACGATCTCGGGGGCGAGCGCGCGCGCCGCGAGGAGGGACTCCGCGTGAAACTCGGTCGGCGTGAGCGAGTCGAGCGCGGCGAGCACCTCGCGCTCGTTCGTCGGGCCCCACGTCCCCCAGGACGCGCGGTCCGCGACGAGCCGAGCGATCCCGCGGTGAACGACGTCGCCCGTTCTCATGGGGAGGGACGGCGGGTCGGGGCGGAGCTGGAGCTCTCGGGGCCCGTAGGCCCAGAGGAACTGACGCTCGCACGACTCGAGGACCTTCGCGCGGTGCGCGGAGACCTGGTGGCCGCGCGGCCTCACGCGGGCACCTTCCGCTCCGGGAGGAGCGCGACGAACGCCTTGACCTGGACGAGCGCGGCCCCGCGCTTCGGTTCCTTACCCACGCGAGCCCAGAGGTTCTTGATCTCCGAGTCGGGCCAGCCCTGCGCCTGTGCCGCCTTCGAGACGGCGGCGGTGAGCGCGGGGTCGATCACGCCCGGGTCGCGCTTCGGGTCGAGGAGCTGCTGAGCGACGAGCGCGTCCTGGAGCCGCTCGAGCACGAGCGCGAGCGTCGTGCGCTCGGCCGCGCGGAAGACGGACTCGGCGTCGAGCGCGGGGGGCCCGACCGGAGCGGCGGGAGCTTTCGCGGGCTCGGGCTTCGGGGCCGGACGCTGGTCGTGCCCGTTGAAGTCCACGCCGAGCGCCTGCGAGTCGCGCTGCGGAGCCACCTGCGCCTCGCCGCTCGCGAGCCACGCCTTGAGGACCTGCGCGAGGTCGGCCCCGGGCCGAGTGAACGTCGCGTCGTTCAGGTCCGGGCACCGCGTCTTCGTCACGACGGCGACGCCGCCGCGCGAGAGGTCCATGACGACCGTGAACTCGTAGTCGAGCTCCGCCTCTTGGATCGGCTTCAGGCCGATCTTGACGGGCACCTTCTTGCCCCGCTCGTTCTCCTGGATCTCGTATTCCGTCTTCGTGCGGAGCGTGACGATCACGTGCCCGGGGTAGGAGAGGATCGCCTGCACGAGCTCGTGGTTCGGCGCCTTCGCCTTGTTCCATGGCCCGAACGGCGAGCCCTTCCCCTCGCCGCTCGCCTTGAGCCGGTCGGCCGTCTCGAGCGTCGCGAGCCAGGCGTGCGAGAGCGAGTCGATCACCACGCACTCGGCGCCGGCTTCGGCGGCAGCGTGGAGCGCCTGCGTGTAGAACTGCGGACCGAACTGCGACGTCTCGAGCTCAATCACGTCGAACGCGAAGGGGGGCGCGTAGAGGGAGGCGCTCCCCTGCTCCGTGTCGATCACGAGCGTCTTGCCGAAGCACGTGCCGATCGCGAGGGCGGTGTAGGTCTTGCCAGATCCCGAGGGGCCGGTGAGGCAGAGGCGGAGACGCCCCTGCTTCTTCGACGCCTTCTTGATCTGGAGGCCGGCGCCGCGTCCGTTCGGGCCGCTCACGACGTCACCGCCGCCGCCGCGTCCGTTCGGGCCGCTCACGACGTCACCGCCGCCGCCGCGTCGGCCGTGCTGACCGCGATCGCCGGGAGGTCGTCCTCGTCCTCCTCGAGCACGGCGTCGGGCTCGTCGAGGACCGTCCGCTCGAGCTTCGCCCGGTGCTGTTCGAGCAGGCGGCACGCGACCGAGAGCCGCGCCGCCGCGCCCTCGAGCTTGCCCGCCGACACCACGTCCACGAGCGAGAGCACGCCCGACGTCGGGCGGAGCGGGAGCGCGTCCGTGAGGTCGGACACGCACGCGCGCACGGCCTCCTGGACGGCCAGGCACCACTCCCGAACGGCGACCGGGTCATACCAGGCTGCGGGCGACTCGCCCCGCGAGGCCGCGACGCGAGCGTGCGCGAGTTGGTCGAGGAGGAGCTGGCGCTTCGCGTCCACGCGGTCGCGCTCGTCGCACCACGCGAGGTAGGTCGCCCCGCCGCTCGTCGCGCCGTGGCTCGGGTAGGGCGGCTGCTTCGGGATCCCGAGGCCGAGCCGCGTCCACTGGTATTCCGTGATCCTGGTCGTCGTCATGGTTCGTCTCCCTGTCTCTGGTGTCCGTTGCGTCCCTCGACTCGCCCGCCCCCGGGCGCGTCGTGCGTCAGCTCATGCGGCCCCACCGCACGCCGTCGGGCCGGTCCGCGCGCTCCGTGCGCGCGATCTCGGCCGACGCTTGTCTTGCTTCGTGCTCCGCGATCTCCGCGGCGTGGTCTTCCTCCCACCGGGCGCGAGCGTCGGCCTCGCTCTCCTGCTCCTCCCACGCGTCGCGCGCCTCGCCCGTCGCGTCGAGGCGCTCGTCCGGCCCGCTCACGAGTGCCGCCCGTCGAGTCGCGCGGTGAGCTTCGCGACCGAGGCCATGACCTCCTCGACCTGTGCACGGAGCGGCTCGACGGCGAGCGACACACGCGCCGCGACCCGAAGCTCGAGAGCGTCGGCGTCCGTGCGAGGCGCCGCGGCGGCGCGCGCGGCGATCCGCTTCGCGCGCTCGTGGGCGAAGTTGTGCGTGTCCGGGTGCCCGGCGATCTGGTCGCAGCGGAGCCCGTGCCGGAAGGCCTCGCAGCGTCCGAGTCCGGTCTCGCGGACGCGGATCGTCTCCGCGCGCTCGGCGGCGTCCCCGAGCGCGATCCAGCACGACCCGCAGCGAGGGGCGTCGCCGTGGAGAGCGGCGAGAGCGTCGGTCGGCGCCACGCGGAGCACGCGCGTCCGGTGGCAGCGAGCGCACGGGGCTTTGGGGACCTCGGCGACCCGCGCGGCGTCCTCGCGGATCGACGCGGCCATGGCGCGGTTGAACGGGCCGTCGATCCCGTCCTCGTCTTCATACTTCCCCACGGAGTCCTCCGAGCCGCGCGGCGGCTGGTTAGGTTCGGATTCGGGATTGCGGCCGTTCGCCACGTGTGTAAGGCTTGTTACTATGTGGCGATTGCTATATGAGGAGCGCGAGGCCGACGCCGACCTTGCTGAACTTCGCGACGAGATCCCGGCTCACTGTCGAGGGGCGCGGGTCGCGGAAGACCCAGCGGCGCAGGGTCATTTCGCAGATACCGGACTCGCGGGCGGCGGCTCGGAGAGAACCGCACCGCTTGTCCAGGACGGCGAGGATCGCGGCGCCCGTCTTCGTCGGCTTCATGACCCTGGGTCGTCCCGTGCGCGCCACGTTGCACCTCACTGGTCATATAGTAACACGTCACCTTCAACATGGAAGGAAGATTCCAAGATTCTTCTAAGCCTCGTTCTCATGGAGGTTTGTTCGTGAAGAAGCTCGAGCGTGACGCGGGATTCGGAGAGCGGGCGACTCTCCTCGTGGAAAGGCTCCTCGCCGCGACGGACGAGGCCCTCTACGCGTGGGTGCGCCGCCTCCTCGCCCCTGCCGGTGGGCGCGGTCCGGGAAACCGTCGGACTCGCGTTCATGCCCCCGGGGGAGGCGTCCCGACGGGCGGCGGGAGACCGTCGACGTAGGGGGAGGCCGCGGAATCCGCGAGCCACTTCGGTGCGAAGCCGCCCGTGCGCGTCGGAGACGGAGATCTCACGACTGGCGGGGGAGTGGCTCAAGAGGGCGAACGACACGGGGGAGTTCGCGCCGAGGACGGTCGAAGGATACGCCTACTGCCTGGACTCGCTCGCGCGAGCCGGGATCGCGGAGCGCGCCGACCTCACACGGGAGAGGGTCTCTCGGTGGCTTGAGGAGGAACGCGCGGCAGGCGTCCAAGCCTCGACGTGCAACCGTCACCTGGCGGCCGTCTGCTCGTTCGCGAGCGAACTCGAGAAGCGTGGCCTCTTCGCCCTCGACGGACTGCTCGGGCTCCGGCGTCTGCGCTTTCGCCTCCCGCCCGCTCCGCCCCCTCGGTTCCTCTCGAGGGAGAAGGCGGGCGAGCTCGAGGCGGCTGCGGCGCGCGTGGACCGCTCCGAGGGACGCGCGCCCGGGGAGCCTGGCCTGCTCCTCGCCGTCGTTCTCGGGATCGCGTGCGGTGGTCGAGCGGGCGAGTTCGCGCAACTCCGTCGCGAGGAACTCCGCCTGGGCGAGGAGCACCCGTTCCTGACGATCAAGCGGGACGAGGTGCGGCGCTCGAAGACCTACTCCGAGCGGTCGGTGCCGATCTCTCAGGCGGACGCGGCGAAGCTCCGATCCCTCGGGGCCGACAGAGGCGAGGGCCCGGTGTTCCCTGCGGAGCGCCCCGAGGCCCGTGGCGAGTATCTCCGGGCGAACACGCTCGGGAGACGCCTCGCGCTCGCGCGGCCCGTCCTGGGGGAGCACGTGGACTTCTACGACCTCCGCCACACGTTCGCCTCGTGGCACGTCCAGGCGGGCGTCTCGATCGCGAAGGTGGCCCGGTGGCTCGGCAACACGGTCGCGGTGTGCGAGCGGCACTACGCGGCGCTCTCGCCCGGTGGCGACCCCGACGCCTCGAAGCGCGACGCTGCCTGAAAGGAGAGGGGCCGCGTCCACACGGACGCGGCCCCTTCAACCTGTCGGAGCGATCGTGACCACCAAGAAGAGGTTTGCGGGAGCAGGATTCGAACCTGCGACCTCCGGGTTATGAGCCCGACGCGCTACCAGCTGCGCTACCCCGCGGCCCGAACTTTACCCGACCGACGAGGCGGGCGTCAAGGGTTCAGCGCTGCCGACTCCGCCACTGAACGAGGGAGCGCTCTCGGATCGCTGCCCGCACGACCGGGAACGCGATCCTCCTCTCCTCCGGGCCCGAGCCGCCACGGCCCCTGCGAATGTTGTCCTCCTCGAGGAGCCGAATCTCCCTGTCCGTCTGGTCGTCGAGGAAGCTCTCAAACGCCTCGTCGTCACCAACCCACGGCCCGCGCTCGCGCTGCCGTGGCGCGAGAGCGAACGCGCCGACTCCGACGAGGGCCAGAACGAGAACGACGACCACGCCGATCGGGACGCCTCCGCCTCGCGGAGCCTCCACACGCCTCTTCCTCACGATACCCTCCCCCGTGAGGGTATCACCGGCGCGGCGGAACGTCTTCACGTCGAGGCACGGGCACCGAACGGGAAGAAGATCCCTTGAACGTCGTTGCTTCGCCTCCCTGACGCCGTCTAGTTGAGACTGGCCACGCCTAGTTGAGAACGGCCACACCACAGGACGGAATGTGGTCAGAGTGGCCACTCGGTGTCCGTTGGCTTCTACCCAAGGCTTTTCCTGCCTCGGAACGGACGCGCGCCTATCGTTCTCGTTCCAGGACGGTCAGGACGGACACTGAAAGTGGCCACTCTGACCCAAAGACACCACGTGGTGTTCGTGTCGTTTGCCGCTAGGCGCGTCAAGCGCCTCGCGCGGTCTTCGCCTGACGGCCAACCGGAGCGCCCTACCAAACGTCCGCTCTCGGGCGACCGACCGTGTTCAACGGCAGAAGCAGTTGTTGCCGTTGGGATCCCTTCGGGAGAGAACGACGAGAAGCACGAACGACGGGGAGAAACGCGATTTTACGGAGCGACCGGAAACGGCGTCAAGTCACGAGTCGGTCACTCGTCGCGTGACACTTCAGACGCTCATGTTACAAATGTGACAATAGGAGACTTGGCGTTTCTGGAAGTGGCGTTGACCCGAACGTTTCCCGTGCTACACTTCGTTCGCCTTGGTCAGCCCCGGACTGGCGCGCAAGCGTCGGGCCTCCCGTCCAATCCGCGAGCGAAGTAGGTTAGATCCCGGGGCAGAAGCGAACGGCGTCACGTCGGGACGTGCAGCGGGCCGCGCTGGCCCTTAGACCGACGACAGCGAAGTTGAGACCTCCGGGGGATACCTCGGAGGTCTCAGCGTTTCTGGAGAGCTACCAGAGATCCTCGCTCGTGAGCTTCGAGCCGACGATCTTCCGGCCGTCCACCTGGCCGTTCTCGACGGCGATCCTCCGCGCGGTGTCGCGCGTGGCGAACTGGCCGTTGCTCAGGAGGAAGCCCTGGCTCTCCTGCGGGAAGAGCGAGGTCACGCCCGACTCCATGACGTGCTTGATCACGTCGTGGTGCCGCGCGGGCGCTGGGAGCGAGTAGACCTTGCCGTCGACGCGGATCGCGGCCGCGACGACGCGATCGGCAGGCTGGCCGCTCACGCGTCGAGATCCGCCAGGTCGTCGGTCGCGACGAGGGACGCGAGCCCCTCGAGGAGGTCGACGGCGTGGACGAGCTCGTTCGCCGCGGCCTCGGGCGACGTGCCTCGGTCGATCACCACGCGCCACCGAGCGATCTTGTCCTCGAGCTCGGCGCGCGTCACGACCGCTCGCCGCCGAACTTGCCGAGCTCCGCCGTGACGGTCGCGACGGCGAACGCCTTGACGGCCTCGAGGGCGACGGGCCCGAGGATCTGCGCCGCGCTCACGCCGGCCTGGAGGATCTGTCCGGCGGCGGCCTCGATCGCCGCGAGGATCTGTTGCCCCGCGTGCGTCTGACGGAGGCGCTCGATCTCGGTCATGTGGTTGTCGAAGAGGGCCTTGTCGCTCTCGTTGCTCACGAGCGCACGCTCGGCACGTCGACGCGTCCACGCGAGAGGGCCTGGACGGCGTCGAGCAGCTTCGCGACGTCGCGCGTGAGCGGAGCGACGGCCTCGCGCACGGCGACCGCCACGACGCCCTCGAGTCTGTGGACGCGCGAGCGAAGCTCACCGACCTCGGTGTGGATCACCGAGAGAAGCCGGATCTCGAGGGCCTCGGCGTCCGTGCGCGGGGGCGGCACGTTGCTCGACCACGCCTCGCCGGAGCAGTCTTTCACTTGCCACTCTCCACGGGCGCCGCGTCGGGCGCCTCGATCTCCGAGGCCGCGAGCCATGTGTCCCGCCGCGACTCCCAGCCCGCCTCGGGCGTCGAGTGTCTGAGCAGAATCCGCCCGGCGCGGATCAGGTGATCGTGCCGCTCCTCCGTCGTCGAGCAGCCGGCGAGCGCCCCGGCGAGGGCGAGGATCGCGAGCCCAGCCGCGACGAACGCCGCGAACACGCCGACGTGGTGTGCGAAGCGCAAGACGGCCGCCGCGCGAGAGACGCGCCGATTGGGCGCCCACGCCGCGAGAGCGTCCTCGGTCGAGATCCACCCACCGTGGCCGACCGTCTTGCCCGTGACCTCGATCTTGACCTCGGGCAGCGGGAGCACGTTCTCGAGGACGGCCCACCCGGGGCCGACGCCGTCGAAGCGGATCTCGGTCTCGTGATCGAACAGGACGTGAACGGACGAACTCATGACCACCACCTCCTGAGTGAGTCCATGAACCTGAGCGCGTCGCCGATCGCGCACACCGCGGCGAAGACGAGCCCGGCGACGATCATGCAAGCCCCCGTCTCGAGCGGCTCCGGGTCGCCGTCGACGGGCTCGTCGCTCACTTCCCCGCGGAGATCCGCAGCCTGGTCTCGTGGTCCGCGACCGCCGCCTCGAGCTTGCGGATCCTATCCTCGTGCTGTTGCGCTGCCGCCGTCGCTTCCGCGCGCCCCGCCGCCGACGTGATCGCGTCCAGCTTCGCTCCGAGCACGTCCACCTTGGCCTCGAGCTTCGCCGCAGCCTGGCTCCCGCCGAAGCCAACAACGCCTCCCGACACGAGCGCCGTGAATGCTGACGCGAGGAGCGTCTGGGCGAGTCCACCCTTCGCTCCGACGCGCGCCACCGTGGTCACGCCGGACGCGAACTCCTCGGCGAGCTGCTCCTCGTCGCTCTGGGACTGAGCCGGTCTCGGCCGAGGCGTAGGGCGCGGAGTGGCGTGCGGCGTCGTGTCGAAATCGTTCGCCTGGTCAGCCACGGATCACCTCGGGTGCGGGAACGGGGTTCTCGGGCGCGAGTCGGGCGCGCGCGGCTTCGAGGGCCGCGGCCTTCGCCGCTTCCTTCGCGCGAGCCGCTTCCTCGCACGGCGTGCACTCCTTCCCCGCCGCGAGCGGGGCGAGCGCGCCGCTCAAGCGGTCGAGCCGGGCGATCTCCTCGAGCGCCGCTTTGTCGAGCTTCGTCGCCTGCTCGTCGTCGCCCTCGGCCTGCGCGCGCGCCGCCTTCGCCCGCTCGCGAAGCTGTCCCGCACCGACGCGGAGCGCCTGCGCGTTCTGCCGAGCCAGGCGATCGTAGGCCCCGAGCGCTTCCGTCAGCGACTTATTCGGTTCGGTCAAGGTTCGGTCCCTTTCGGAGGAGGATAGCACTCACCACCGACGCGGCCAAGCTCACGCCGTGAAGGCGAAGATCTGCCCGTCGGAACCGTCGGAGCCGTTCGTGCCCGCGCCGATCCCGTTGGACTTCAGCCCCTTCGTCACGAGCACGGTCGTTCCCGCCGTCCAGCCGACGTAGGTCCTGGCGACCGCGCGAATGCACCCGCCTCCGCCTCCGCCGCCTCCGCCCATGTCGCCCGTGCCCGCCGCGACGTAGGCGTTACCACCCTTCGCCTCGATCGTGCCGGCGGCCGTCGAGATCGTCTTGAACACGATCTGCATGTTCCCGGCGCTCGCGCCGCCCGAGCCGCTTCTCCCGACCGCCCCGACCTCGAAGGCGCCCGACGCACCCGAGCCGCCGCCGCTCGGGTCGATCGCGGCCGTGAGCGTCGCCATTCGCCCGTTGTTCAGCACGGCGGACGGCGTCGTGTAGAGGGGCTGCGTCGTCGCGGCTGGCCTGAAGACGATCCCGCCCGTGCCGGCGGCCCCGCCGCCGGTCGAGCCGCTGTCCCCGCCGCTGCCGCCGAGCGACGCCGTGAACGCCGAGCCGCCAACGCCGTTCCCGCTCGTCGTGCGCCCTGTCGCGCCCGCCGCGCCGATCCCCTGCGTTCCGCCTGGAGCTGCTCCGCCCGCAGAGGAGGTCGCGTCGCCGCCGTTGCGCTCGATCTTCCCGGCGTTCAGGAGCGTCCCGGTGCCCTGGAGGAGGTGGCCCGCCGTCTGGACCGTGACGCCGCTCGAGACCGTCGCGTCCGTGTAGTTCGTCGAGCGCGTGAGCGTGTAGACCGAGCCCGAGCGCGAGGCCCCCGCGACCGCCGTGCTCCCGTCGAAGAGGGCGGCCCCGTCCTCGCCGTTCCCGCCGTGGGGGAAGGGTGCAGACCCGAGCGCGCTGCCGTAGACCGAGAGCGTCCCAGCGTCGTCGTCGAGCACGAGGGCGGGCGTCCCGGTCTCGCGCGCACCCGTGGTGTCCGTGTGGTAGATCGTCAGCGTGTTGCCGACGAGCAGGCTCTCGAAGCCGTTCGCGACGTGCCCGGACTCCTCGTCAATGCAGCCCCACGCGATCGCCGAGTAGCACGCCGCGAGCACCGTCCGCGAGCGCGTCTCCGGGACGTTCCCGTCGTAGATCTGCTCGTGCCCGACCTCGGGCGGCGTGAGCTGGTAGCCTCCGTCGACCGTGCCGCCGCAGTATCGCCCGCGCCCCGGGCTCTTCGTGAAAGGCCCCCAGCCCGTGCCGCTCTGCCGCCCGACCGCCTCGAGGCGCGCGACCATGGGCGACTCGTTCACGAGCGCGCTCGCGTCCGCGCCGCTCCACGACGTGGCGTTGCGGAAGTCTTTGTTACCCGGGTGGAAGTTCTGCGGCCGCGCGAGGAGCGCCGGCACCGAGAGCTCGTTCACGCTCTGCGCGTAGCCGAGGCACGCCTCGCGGTGGCGAGCGTCGTCGCCCTGTCCTCCCTGGGGCGTCGTGAGGATTTGCGCGCGCTTTTGGACGAGGATCGCGAACGCCTCTCGGTCCATGGGCGTCGTCCCGATCACGGCGCCGCCCTGGCTCTCGATCAGCACGACACCGCCGCTGACGGGGTCCTTCTCGAGCGTCTCGACGATCGGCGGGCTGTAGGGGTTCCTCGGATCGAACGGCGTGGCAGGGTTCAGCGGGTCATACGGCGGAAGAACCCAGGGCTCCTGGGGACCGTCCGGGTTCAGCGGGTCGTATTGCGGGCCGAACGGATCGCCCTCGCCGTCTTTGCTCCCGCCGCCGAGCACGCCGCCGCCGCCGCCGCCGGGACCGCCCTTGCCCGGACCCGTCGGCCAGCCCCACGTCGGACCGCCACCCGGGTAGCCCGGTCCGTCAGTGATCGGAGGCGGAGGAGGAGGCGGGGGCGGAGGAGGCGGCACGATCACGGATCGCGTCCACCACCGGTGAAGCCCCTCCTTCGCCCCACAGAGGAACCCGTGCTGGCTCGCCGGGTCGTAGGACAGGTAGACCGGGATCTCGATACCGGGGAGCTGCTGCACCTTCGGGTAGAGGGCGTCCGAGAACTCGAGCGGAGCGTCCCGCGTGCTGTCGAGGAAGAAGAACGTGGTCTTCCCCGCGAGGTGCGCGGCGTTCATGTTCTCGCCGTCGGCGTTCGTTCCGATCCTGTGCTTGTCTCCCGCGTGCCCCACCTCGAGGAACGACGAGAGCCGCGCGGAGACCGCCGCGAGAACCTGCGGGTTCCCCTGGACGGTCGCCGTCATGAGGCCGCCCGGGTTCGGGCCGGCCATGTTCGGGGCGTCCGCGACCGTGCCGCGACCGCCCCACCCGTCGCGCGCGAGCCCGAGCTGCCAGGCGAGCGAGTAGCCCGAGACGTCGCCGAAGAGCGGGCCCGCGCACGTGTCCGGGCGACGGTAGACGCGCGTGAGCGTCTGGAGGTGAGCCTTGCGGTCCTTGTCGACCTCGTCGCCGTTCTTCAAATCGTAGACGAGCGTCCCGAGGTTGCCGCGCCCGCCCCAGTGAGGGGCGACGAGAGCGCCACCGCCCGGGAGGAAGAGGTCCTGGTAGGAGCCGAGGTCGGAGCCCGGGACGACGACGCCCGGCCACCCCTTCGGGAAGAGCTGTCCCGGGAACGGAGGCTTCACGTCCTGGACGCCGAGCTTGCCGCGCGTGTCGTTGTCGGGACGCCAGCCGTCCGTCTCGTTCGCGTCGAAGGCCGCGCGCGCGGAGAAATTGCCGGGGACGTTGCCGCCGGCGCCCTGCGTGACGGGCGGCCCCGAGCTCGCGGTCGCCTTCTCGACGAGAGCACCGAACGCGCCTTGCCACTGGCTTGCCCGGCGACCGGCCTCGGGCTTCCAGCGGACGCCGAACGCGAACGGCCCGGCTGTATCCGCGACCATGTCCTGGTCGAGGAGCCCGAGGTCGTTGACCTTCTCGCTCCACTCGGCTGCCCACGGGAGAGGTCGCGTAGCTGGGCCATACGGCGTTCCGTCGACGTCCGCTTTCGCGAGGTGCTTCGCGACGAGGATTCCGAGCGTGATCGCGTCGCCCTGTCCCTGGCTCACGCCTGCACCTCGCGCTGAAGGATCTTCCGCGCGCTCGCGGGAAGGAGAGAGAACGGGTTCGGAAGCACCGGCTCACCCGAGCACGAGAGGATCGTCGAGGCCTCGAACGGCGTCACGCGGTGGACGACCGTCTTGAGCGACCCGATCGGGAGCACGTCCGTCATGGGGATCGAGAGAGTCCCCTCGTAGTGGTCGAGCGTGCTCGCGAGCTCGAGCGCGGCCGTCGCCTCCGCGGCCGGCACGCACTCGGAGTCGTAGTTCACCGGCACGACGTCGGCGACCGTGCGCGGCTCCGCCTCGAGGTTGCGCGCCGCGTCCGGGTCGAAGGCGTCGAGGATCTTCGTTCGGGTCTCGCCGTCGTCCGACCACGCGACGCGCGCCGTGGTGAGCCGGCACCGGAGGTCCTTCGAGGGCCCGCGCCCCTTCGGCACGTCGCCTCGCGCGCCGAGCACCTCCCACGCGCGCTGGACCGTCACGGGCACGGAGAAGAGCCGCGCCTCCGTGTTCGGGCCCGCGGGCACGCACGAGACGACGAACGAGATCCTCGGCCGCGTCTCGAGTCGGCACTTCGACCAAATCAGCGGAGCGTTCCCGTTGACGCTTGTGATCTCGAGACCGGGGGGCGCCACGAGCGCCGCCGGGGTGATCTCGCGCTGTCCCTGGAGCGCGTCGGCTTTCCAGTGGAGGCGGAAGAGGCCCTGGCTCGCGTCGTCGAGAGAGACGGTTGCAGGGGCGATCTTGCCGTCCGCGAGGCGGGCCGCCCACGACGAGACGTTGTATCCGGTCTTCTGCGCGACCGCCGCCTTGAGTCCATGAGCGTATGGAAGGATCGCGTGGTCGGCGTAGACGGGCGAGGGCGCGCGCGTGCCGGTCACCTGGTCGCGGATTGCCGCGCGCACGGGCTTCGCCGAACGAACGCCAGCCCAGAACGTCGGGTTCGCGCGGAAGCTCGTGAACCAGTCCGCGCGCGTCGTCCCGATCCTCGCGCCCCAGAGCACAGACGGCGTCACGCCCGGGACCGCCCCGACGTAGTTCCGCTCGAGGCTGCTGTTCATGAACGCGCCGCAGACCTTCGCGAGCGAGAGCGGCCCGGGGTTCGGCGTCTGGCCCTCGGCGGGCGAGCCCCACGCGGTGAACAGATTCTCGATCGGCGCGACCGAGCCAGGACCGACGACGCGCGTGACGCTACCCTTCCCGGGCTCGACCGTCGTGAGCGTCGTGGAGAGGTCGGTCGTCTTCCCCACGTTCTCGACGTAGGGGTCGCGGCGCTCGCGCGTCGCGAGCGGGTCGAAGTCGAACCGGATCTCGTATTCCGGGTCGAAGAGCCCGCGGTAGACCTCGCCCTCGCGCGGCCTCGAGGCGCTCCAGTCTGCCCACGCGAGGTGCCCTTGCCCCTGGAGCGCGCCGTCTGGGTTGAGCCGCGCGATCACGCCGGCCTCGGCCCCGAGAAGCGCGTCGCACACGTGGAGCGTTCCCGCGAGGTCGACGAAGAGCGAGCGCGTCCCGACCGCCCCGAGCGCGCGCGCGAGCCCCGCCGGGAGCTCGTCGTCCACGAGCGTCTCTTGGATCGTTCGGGAGCCCGTGTTCGAACTCACGGAGTCGGCCGTCCACGTGATCGACCGTCGCCCGTGCTTCGCCCGCGCCGCTCGCCCGAGGACGTATTCGAGGAGAGACTTGTCGGTGAAGGGGCTCCCGACGCCCTGGAGCGAGTGGGGCCGATACTGGACGTCCGGGATCAGCGACTGAACCTGCGGCGGACCGTCCCCGATCAGGAAGCGGTCACCGCCCGTGCGCCGCGCGTTCGCGTCGAAGGCGATCCACGCGCGCGTGAGATACCACCGGACGTCCGAGAAGAGGAACAGGCGCTTCAGAGGGTTGCCCGCGCCGGTCGTCCCGAGGAAAACCACGCGCTCGATCTTCTTGTCGCCGAGCGTGAGCGTGATCTCCTGCCCGATCTTCTCGCGGAACCGGCTCTCGTAGAACGCGGGGACTTCCCACCCCTGGACGGGCGCGGCGAGGCCCATGGAAATCCGCCAGTCGTAGGCGGCGTCGATCGGGACGGGGACGCCCTCGATCTCCACGACGTTCTTCGTGCCCGCGCTCACGAGGTCGTGCCCCCGGGTCCGCCGAGCCCGGACGCCTGCCCGAGCGTCGGGCCGGTCTCGAGGGAGGCGGCGTAGAGCCAGGACTCCTCGCGGTTCCGCGTGACGACGTCGATCGTCCCGTCGTTCCCGCCGATCGTGCTCGGCTCCACGTCGGGATCCGAGAGACCGCGGCAGATCCAGCCGCCCACGGCGACGCCGGTCCCACCCGCGGGCCGCCCCTGCGAGAGCGTGTAGGAGCCGCTCTCCTGGAGGTCGAGGTCGGCTTCGGCCGTGCGACCCGTGTCGACGAGCGTGACCCCCGAGACCACCTCCCCGGGCTGGAAGAGGGGGACGAGCTCCGTGCTCGCGAGCTGGACGACGCGCGCGCTCCGCTCGAGCGTGCGCGTGGGCGGCTGCTCGTAGAGGAAGTAGGCGTGCGGCTTCCCGTCGCCACGAGGGACGGGCCGCTTCGCGGGCGTGCGCGCGACGCGCTCGCGGATCGCGAGCGAGATCACGGGCGAGTCGACGACGACGAAGGCGAGTTCGGCCGCGATCCGGTTCCCCGCGACGAGGAACGTCGGAGCCTCGTCCGTGAGGATCACCTGCGACGCCCCGAGCCGCGTCCGGCAGACGGAGAGCACGCGCGCCCGAAGCTTTGACTCCCAGAGCGCGCGGAGGTCGGTCGTCACGGTCTTGTCGATCGCGGCCCGGTAGCTCGCCATGCCCGGGCGGAGCCGCCTCGCCGTCGTCGAGGTGAGGCGCGCGTCACCGGGCGTCGGCCGAGCGAGCTTCACGTCGAGCTCGAACTTGACGACCTCTGCGAGGTCCGTCGTGTCTCCCTGCGCCTCGACGATCTCGGGGTAGACCCGCCGGAACGTGTAGAGCTCGCCCGTCGTGTTCGCGCTCTCCTCCTTCGAGGCGGGCTTCGCGTCGAAGTTGCAGCCGGGAGCAAGAGCGGTGAGCGCGGCCGCGACGAGGGCGGCGACGCCCGTCGACGCGTCGTGCGCGGCCTTCCCCGTCGCGAAGGTCGCCGTCTTCTGGTAGGTCCCGCTCACGGCCACGGTCGCGATCTGCGCCTCGTCGCACGAGAGCGACGTCTCGTAGGAGCGGAGCCCGTAGACCGCCTCCCAGTAGGTGCGCTCGAACGTGCCCGTGAAGCCGTGATCGTCCCGCGTGAACCGGTCCTCGACCTTCGTCCACTCGCCGTTCGTGACGACCGTCGGAAGCTGGCTCGTGATCCACGTGTCCGTGGCGGCCGCCTCGTAGGTCTCCTTCGCCGTCTGTCCCGGGAGCGCCGTCACGGAGCCTCGCCCGACGGCGACACGCCGGCCCTGGAAGGTCGTGAAGACCTCGAACATGGCGGAGGAGCGAGCGCCGTAGCCCGACTCGTCGGCGGGCCGCGCGAACGTGAGCGACCACCGGTAGCGGCGCACGTGCCCCGCGTCGTCCTGGCTCCCCGTCTTCTCGAGGAGCGGCTGAACGTCGTAGGCCGTGAGCGTTCCGGCCGCCGGGTTGAAGTCCTCGATCGTGCGCGAGCCCTGCTGGATCAGGAGCCGTTGGTTCGGGAGCCGGAGCGACGCGATCGCGGCGGCGACGAGCGCCGCGAACGCCTGGTCGTCCGTGTCCTGGGTGCCCGTGGGCGAGGCGAGGCGGAGAACGAACTCGCACGAGAACGACCCGCCGCGGTAGCCGACGCCGAGGTGGTAGCGGTCGCGGTCGCCCTGGAGCTCGATCCCGTTCGCGCTCGCGAGGGCGAACGAGCCGTAGGTGATCTTGAGCTGCTCGGTCGCCGCGGTCTGAATGCTCACCGGTTGCCCTGCTTCGCGTTCGCCATGGGGTCAAGGGCGGCTCGCTCGTTCACGATCGCGATCGTGTTCTCGAGAGCCGTCTGGGCTTCGCGGTTGCGCTTCAGCATGAAGTCCGCGAGCTGCTTCGTGCTCTCGGCGTCGAAGGCGATCCCGTCGCGCGCGTTCTGCTCCGCGAGGGCGCCGAGCTGGCCGGCCGTCACGTCGACCGGTCGGAACTTGTGCTCCTTCTCCTCGGCGAACCCGCGCTTCGCGTCCGAGAGCAGGAACCCGAGCGGGCCGAGCGCGCTCTGGCCGAAGTTGATCAGCGACTCCTCGGCCCCGAACCGGCCTTCCGCGCTCGCGCGCTGCCCGCCCGCGAAGAGCGGAGCCGACTCGTAGCCCGAGCGGTAGCCGTCCGCGGCCGCACGAAGCCCCTGCGCCGCGAAGCCGACGGCCGCCCCCGCGAGACCGCCCGCCGAGAGGCCGCCCGAGAGCGCGCTCGACGCGACGGACCCGAGCCCCCCGCCGAGACCGCCCGCGGCCGCGCTCGCGAGACCCCCGAGCCCGCCCGCCCC
>OFSE01000075.1_pt1 | contig 35491 bp, 34 predicted proteins | sample 1543261 | NCBI WGS metagenome assembly OFSE01 (sample SAMN07774225, study PRJEB24372) | wastewater metagenome | isolation source: Exp Tend VB 50WW | collected 2016-02 | reverse complement strand
AAAATAAAAAATTTGATTACGATCGGGCGATCCCCGGGTTTGAAATAATCGACAAATACACCTTACGCATTCATCTCACACAAGCCGATTTTAATTTAACTCATATTCTGGCCTATACAGCCACTGGCGCAGTGGCACGCGAAGTGATTGAGAAATATCGCAGCAAACAAGGGAATGCGCCAGCAAATCCAATTGGTACCGGCCCCTACATCCTGGCGAAAGATGAATGGGTGCGCGGCTCTAAAATTGTACTGACTGCCAACCCGGATTTTCATCCGACCTATTGGGATTTTCAGGCGAGTGATTCGGCTGAGGATAAAAAAATCGCAGCCGCAATGCAGGGCAAGCGCCTGCCGCAAATCGGCAGGATTGAAATCATTGTCATGGTCGAGGACCAATCGCGCTGGTTAGCATTTCAGAACGGTGAAGTAGACATGTTTGAGCTAGAAGGGCCGCTTGCGCCACAAGCACTCATTCATGGCAAACTCAAACCAGAATTAGTAAAAAAGGGAATACAGCTTTCCCGCATTTCCGACCCTGAAGTATCCATGTATTACTGGAATCTACGCGACCCAGTCTGGGGCGGTTTGAGCAAAGAAAAAATTGCGCTGAGGCGCGCCGTCGCGATGGCACACAACGTCCCAGAGGAGATTGAACGCGTCTATAACGGTAATGCAGCCCCACTACAATTTCCAATCCCACCTGGTGTAGTTGGTTATGATCCGGCCTACAAAAATAGCATACGTTATAACCCCGCTGCTGCGAACGCACTGCTCGATAAATTTGGTTATAAAAAGGGCGAAGATGGTTATCGTCGTCTGCCAAACGGTGAGCCCTTGGAGATTCGCTATACCGCACGCACTGGGCCGGTGGGCAAACTTCAAACGGAAGTCTGGAAAAAAACCTACGATACAATCGGTATCAAGATGAAGGAAGACTTATTACAATTTTCAGAGATGCTAAAGGCGGAAAAAGCTTGTCAGCTGCAAACACGCAATGCGCCGTGGATCGCCGACTATCCAGATGGCGATAATTTCATGCAACTCTACTATTCGAAAAATATAGGTGCGAACAATGTTGGTTGCATGGATATTCCAGAGTTTGACAAACTTTATGTGCAGTCACAAAAATTGCCTGCGGGAGAAGAGCGGGATATGTTATATCACAAGATGGCACGTCTGATCGAATACTATTCAGCACAACAAGTTGGATTTGCGCGTTATCGCAGCATGTTGGCGCAGCCGCGCGTGATCGGCTACAAAAAAAATCCTTTAATCTATGGCGAATGGATGTACTTCGACGTACAGCGGAATCAATAATTTTCCATCGCTAATCATCGCTATTTTAATCATCTCTTTTTTCTGATCCGACCTATCCATCTATTCACTCTATATGACCGCTTATATCCTACGCCGCGTCGTGCAAATGGTGCCCACGATGTTGGGCGTTATCTTGCTGGTTTTTTTTATTTTCAATTGGGTCGGCGGTGACCCAGCCTACATTCTCGCTGGGAAAATGTCGAATGCGGATGCCATTGCCAATATTCGTACACAGTTAGGGATTGATCAGCCTTATTACATCCAACTTGGTATCTTCATTAAGCAAATTGCCAGCTTTGATTTCGGTAATAGTTGGGTCACTGGAGAATCGGTTTCATCGATTATTGGCACCCGACTTGGCCCCTCGCTAACAGTGCTGATTCCCCTCACCATCATTGAAACAACAGTTGCCATTGCCCTGGCATTAATCATCGCATTTCAACGTGGCAGCCTGACAGATCGTGTTGTTATGATCGCTTGTACGATAGGTATGTCGATCAGCATTCTGGTCTATATCATCGTTGGTCAGTATGTCCTTGCCTATCAGTTTTCCTGGTTTCCGGTGCAAGGATGGGGTAATAATTTTGCCGAAAATTTATTTAAATATTCAGCCTTACCGATTTTGATTGCATTGGCGGTTGGCATTGCCCCTAGCCTGCGATTGTTTCGCACTTTTGTGTTAGATGAGGTCAATCAAGATTATGTACGAACCGCGCGTGCCAAAGGTGTCTCGGAAAGGCGTGTGAAGTGGGTACACGTATTGCGAAACGCCTCGATCCCGATCATCACCCACGTGATGTCCAACCTACCGGCACTCCTCATCGGCGCATTTTTGATTGAGCGATTTTTTTCCATTCCAGGTATTGGCCGTGAAGTTATTTTGGCGGTCGAACGCAGTGATTTCCCTGTCATCAAAGCGATTACCATCTATGTCGCAGCCGCTACGATTATTTTTAATCTACTTGCCGATTTGATGTATCAGGCGGTCGATCCTCGTGTTCAGTTGAAATAAGGTGCGACCATGAACAACATCTCGATGTCATCATCCAGTTTCAATGAATCACCAGGTCTATGGACATTAGCGTGGCGCAGACTGCGCGCCGATAAAATCGCCATGTTGACAGCCTCTATGGTTGGCGCTTTCCTTGTGCTCATTATACTTTCTGCGAGCGGCTTGATTGCTTCGGATTGGGAGCAAGAAATCGGCACAAGTTATGCCCCGCCAAGCTTTATCGGCACCGGTACCGACGCCGAAATCGAGGTAAAGCCAAAGGATACAATCTCCATACCAAAAAATGCCTTTGATCCGCTAGCCAAAACCATTGAGGAATTGAGCAATAAATCGACCATTGACAAACAAACGAAAAATATTTCCTCCGCCAATGAACCGGAAGAACCTGATAGCTATGGCATGACCGATCCACTGGCCAAAGAAATGAAAGAGATTGCGATTGAACTGGCCAAATCTGGTAAGGCAGTTGTTTTAGAACGTCGTCCTACTTTGCCGTTTGGCGCGGACAAATGGGGACATGACATCATCAAAAAAACCATCAAAGGTGCTGAAACCTCCATCATCGTCGGCCTGGTCGCCGCGTTTCTGGCCACTGCCATCGGTACTCTTTTTGGTGCGATCTCCGGCTATTTCGGCGGAAAAACGGATGACTTTTTTAACTGGTTCTACAGTATTTTCACTTCAATTCCCTACCTGCTACTGGTGCTGTCAGTTGCGGCGGTATTGCAGCAAAAAGGCGTCACCACAATTATCTTGATTCTGGCACTGACTGGCTGGACCGGGCCTTTCCGCCTGATTCGTGCAGAATATTTGAAACATAAATCACGTGAATATGTATGGGCGGCCGACGCCATTGGCGCTTCGCATCTACGCAAGATGTTCATCCATATTTTCCCCAATGTTAGCCACGTTACATTGGTGCAGGTTTCGATTTTGGTGGTTGGTTTCATCAAGTCTGAAGTGGTGTTGAGCTTCCTGGGTTTCGGTGTACCGGTTGGTGTTGTATCTTGGGGTAGCATGTTAAACGAGGCACAGAATGAATTAATCTTAGGGAAGTGGTGGCAATTGTCCGCAGCAACTATAGCGATGGCGATTCTGGTCACCGCCTTTTCATTATTCACCGATGCGTTGCGCGATGCGCTCGATCCAAAATTAAAATAAGTTGAACCGAGGAATCGCAATGATTGATCAATTAATGAATACAGACGCCGCCCCTCTGCTGCGCATAGAGAACCTCAGCGTATCGTTTCGCATCAATAAAAAAGAGACCGTGGAAACGGTCAAAGACATCTCGTTTGATATTCCTAAGAATACAACGGTGGCACTGGTCGGCGAATCTGGTAGCGGAAAATCAGTTAGCTCGCTAGCGATTATGGGCTTACTACCGCCAGAGTCGGCCAGCATCGCGACACATAGTCAAATTATTTTTGGGGGACGTAATTTATTATCTCTCAATACCGCGCAACGCCGCGAACTATGTGGCAAAGAGATTTCCATGATCTTTCAGGAGCCAATGACATCACTTAATCCTGTGTTGACGATCGGTTTTCAGATTGCAGAGGTTTTACGTCTGCATATGGGAATGAATAAAAAACAGGCCAGAGCGCGCACCATCGCTTTACTACAAGAAGTCGGCATTCCTGACCCCGCGCATAAAATTGATGCGTTTCCAAGTCAAATGTCAGGTGGCCAGCAACAACGTGTCATGATCGCGATGGCAATTGCGTGCGAGCCAAAACTATTAATTGCCGACGAGCCGACCACGGCGCTGGACGTGACTATACAAAAGCAGATCATTGATTTGATTGCCGCTTTGCGCGTTAAACACAATATGTCGATGCTTTTTATTACGCATGATTTGGCATTAGTTGGCGATATCGCTGATCGAGTTGTCGTCATGCGCAATGGTGAAATTCGAGAGACTGGCACGGTACAACAAATTTTCAAACAGCCAAATGACCTTTACACGCAAGCCCTACTACACTGCCGCCCCAACCTAAATACACGGCCAAGGCGATTACCAGTAATTGCCGACTACATGCAAAGTCATTCAGATGACGCAATGAGTTCCTCGCAAAGTAAATCCGTGCAACCTGAGCGACAACGGGGCCTGCATGGCGATGAAGAAATCATCCTCGACGTGCGCAATCTGAAAAAAAGCTTTTACACCCGCGCTGGATTTTTCAGCACCAAAGAATTCCGTGCGGTAGACAACGTTTCCTTCAAATTGGCACGTGGAAAAACGCTAGGCGTGGTGGGCGAATCCGGCTCTGGTAAAACCACTGTTGGTCTTACCTTGATGCGTCTGCATCAGGCCAATTCTGGACAAGCGATTTTTGATGGCAAAAATATTCTTACCATGTCGAGCAAGGAATTTTTACCTTACAAACGCCGTATTCAGATTATTTTTCAAAATCCTTATGCGTCCTTGAATCCTCGCTTCACTATTGGTCAAATTTTGCTGGAACCGATGCAAATCCATCAGATTGGCACGACCCAGCAAGAGCGTATTCAAATGGCTTATTCTTTGTTGGAAAAAGTCGGCTTACCGGAGGCGGCATTTCATCGTTATCCACATGAATTTTCTGGCGGTCAGCGCCAGCGTATCGCCATTGCGCGCTGTTTAACGATGAAGCCAGAAGTGTTGATTTGCGATGAATCTGTTTCTGCTTTGGATGTCTCGGTGCAAGCGCAGGTACTCAATCTTTTGCAGGACTTGCAAGATGAATTTGGTTTGTCGTACATCTTCATCTCTCATGACCTAGCGGTCGTGAAATACATAGCCGACCAAGTGATGGTCATGAATCAGGGTCAAGTCGTTGAAATCGCTAATTCCGATGATCTTTATCTGCACCCGCAACAAGCCTATACCAAGACTTTATTGAATGCGATTCCACGTGGTCTGTAGTAAAAGTACATACTGCTTGCTACCAAAACATGCAAAAAGCCGTCAAAAGATTAAAATTTGCTGCCTGAGGCGGGAACCACTACAATTCGCCACTGGCGCTTGATTGCAGTCTTTAATGTGTAATCTTTATGTGCAGTCTGCTCATGAAGTGACTTATAAGAAATAGGCGGAATAAGCAGAATAAACGAAGTATTTTTGCTTATTCCACTCATTGGCACTAATTAACGCCAATGAGCATTGAAAATCAGCATTATAAAAACCGTACCAGCTTATTATTGACTACTTAGCTGACATTCAGCTCAACAGGCAGCATCAATAAGGTGGTCGCATTTGGAGTGATTATGGCATTTCTGCAAGGCAAGAAAATTCTGATTACCGGTTTGTTGTCAAACCGTTCGATCGCCTATGGTATCGCACAGGCATGCAAACGCGAAGGCGCGGAGCTTGCGTTTACTTATGTTGGCGAACGTTTCAAAGACAGAATTACCGATTTTGCCAAAGAATTTGGCTCAGATTTGGTGTTTGACTGTGATGTAGCGAGCGATGAGCAAATTAGCGCCGTATTCACCGATCTAAAACAATCCTGGGATCATTTAGATGGTTTGGTACATGCGATTGGTTTTGCACCACGTGAAGCCATCGCGGGTGACTTTTTGGATGGCTTTTCACGTGAAGCGTTTAAAGTCGCCCACGATATTTCTGCGTATAGCTTCCCAGCCATGGCAAAAGCCGCGCTGCCCATGCTAAAAGAAGATTCTGCCCTGCTGACTTTGTCCTATCTTGGCGCAATTCGTGCAATTCCTCATTACAACACCATGGGACTGGCCAAAGCCTCATTGGAAGCAAGTGTGCGTTACCTCGCTGAAAACCTCGGTAAACGTGGGATTCGAGTCAATGGTATTTCTGCCGGCCCGATCAAAACATTAGCTGCCAGTGGCATCAAAGATTTCAGCAAGCTATTAGGTTTTGTCGCTGAACACGCACCATTGCGGCGCAATGTAACCATTGAAGAAGTTGGCAATACAGCGGCGTTCTTGCTGTCAAACTTATCAAGCGGTATCACGGGCGAAATTACCTACGTTGACTGTGGTTTCTCGCACGTCATGGGGATTAACCCAGAAACTTTTTAATCTATTCCAACAATCCCATCAGCCCAAACTTTGACACCCCTTAATTTTTTCGCAGTCAAAAATTAAGGACTTATTAAGGAATTATTAAGGGGTTAAAAGTTTTGGGTGAGATAGCGATGTACGCCCCCACCTGCAAATGCGCCACATCTTGTCGTGACGCGACTATCTCTATCACGTCCTGACCAATTAATAAAGACAGTACATAGATCACCTGCTCCTGTCGAATCGCCAAAATCTGCGCTTGCAGCGTTAACTGTCCCGATAAGCTATTCCGCAAAAAAACTTCCGCCGGGCTGCCTTTACGTTCAATTTGACCTTGGCGCAAACAAAACACCATTTGCGATAGCTTGAACACTTCACCAATATCGTGGCTCACCAAAATTGTCGTCAGCCCGCATTCTGCGTGCAGGTGCAACAGTGTTGCCTGTAATTGTCCTCGCATCGTATTGTCGAGCGCAGACAAAGGTTCATCCAGTAGCAAAATTGTTGGTTTACGTGCCAATGCACGCGCCAAGGCGACGCGCTGTTTTTGCCCGCCAGATAATTGATCAGGTTTCCGCTGCTGTAAATTGGACAATTGCGTAAGATTCAGCAAGTGCGCGACCCACTCCCGATCCGCACTATCCATTTTGCGTAGCCCATAGCAAACATTGTCGAAAATAGTTAGATGCGGGAATAAAGCGAAGTCTTGAAAGACCAAACCAATCGACCTTTGTTGCGGCGATAAATGAATCTTGTCAGCATGGTCAAACCAAACCTTTCCATCAACCACAATGCGCCCGGCGTCGGGCACAGTTAATCCCGCCAACATACGCAAGATGCTGGTTTTCCCCGCGCCGGAGTCACCAAATAATGTCACGAAGGCGCGTGATTGAATCTGCATGTGGATCGCAAGATCCATGCGCCCATCGGCACCTTGCAAGCGTTTTTCCAGTTGAATTTCCAGCATCGACGCTCACACTTCAGGAAAAGAAATTTGAGGTTGCTGTCGTCTCACCAGATAAACCGCCAACAACACCAGGAAACTCAAGCAGATCAACACCAAGGAATAAAAATGCGCCGCACCATAGTTGAGTTTTTCAACTTCATCATAGATCGCAATCGAAGCGACCTTGGTGACTCCGGGAATATTCCCACCTATCATCAACACCACGCCAAATTCGCCGATGGTGTGCGCGAAGCTTAAAACGACGCCGGTCAATAACGCCGATTTACAGTTAGGCAGCAAGACCCTAAATAAGGTTGTCAGATCCGATTTACCCAAACTTCTAGAGGCTTCGATCAAACTAAACGGTATCTGCTGCAAACCCGCCTGCACCGGCTGCACCATAAATGGCACACTAAAAATCACCGAACCCACCACTAAACCGGCAAAGCTAAACACCAAATGCAGATCAAACATCTTACTTAACCATGCGCCTAACACTGATTGCGGGCTAAACGCCAACAACAAATAAAATCCCAATACGGATGGAGGCAACACCAATGGCATGCTAAGCAAGGCTTCAAATAATGGTTTCCAACGGGTGCGTGAATACGCCAACCAATACGCCAAAGGAATGCCTAGCAGTAGTAACAAGACTGTGGTGGTCGCTGCCAGTCTCAACGTTAAAAAAAGTGGCTGCCAATCATACGAAGCGAGATGACTCACGATGCCGCCGCCATTTGTAAATTCATCTCTGTTGACTTTACCAATCCCTCGATCTGATCACCAACCACTAATTGCATTGCCCGCGCCGAACGGGTAGTCACTACCGAACTGATCTCAGAATTTATCTGTGTATTGAGCGCAAATACCACCCGCGTCAACACCTCGCCTGCCTCAATTGCTACGATGCGTCCGGGTAATCGATTACGCATGCTGATTTCGCCTTGCAGATTTTTAGCGAGTGCAACCTCGGTTTCATTAAACAGCAAGCACACATGTTGCGCCACCTGCCATTCCTGCATGCTAGTCGTATTTCCCAATAACATTGCCGTCAAACTCAGGCCATCAACCGCCACTTCAAGCACTGCGACACTCGCATGGCGATGGATTGACCGGATGGTTCCATGTAACACATTCATGACAAAATATAACCACTGCGCTTCAAAATGGCACGTGTTTTTTCTGCGTAAAGATAATCAAAAAATTGTTGCGACAGTGCGGCATTTTGCTCTTTACCATGCTTCAAAATCAGCGCGCCCTGGGCAATTGCCTGATAACTTTCCTGTGCAATATCGATCCAGCTACCCTGCCCTTGCATCGCTTTAGATAATACGACCGACTTTGCGGTAAAGCCAAAATCGACTGCACCCGAATAAATATATTGATTGGTTTGGGCAATACTTTCGCCGAATACCAGATGCGATTGCACTTGATTTTCCAGCTTTTCAAAACGTAACACCTTGATCGCCTCTTTGCCATACGGTGCCGTTGCTGGATTCGCGATTGCAATTTTATCGACTTGCCCTTCGCGAATTAATTTCTTCCACTGGCTCAGATCGATTTTTTTGGTAGTCCACAATACCAAACTGCCATACGCATACACTTTTGGCTGGTTCGCACCAAAGCCACGTTGATATAAATGTGCGGGATACTCCATATCAGCGGAAAGAAAAACATCAAACGGTGCTCCGTGCGTAATTTGCGTCACAATTTTGCCGGAAGAGGCGACCGTTACATCAAGCGTGTGGCCTGTGTCTTTTTGAAACTCGGCTTTGATTTCATCAAATACGAATTGCATATTCGCCGCCACGGCAACAGATAAAGTCGCTGCCCGCGCGCTGCCAGCAAACAACGACGACGCTACCATCGCCGCCACCATCATTACCAATGCATTGATCGTTTTCAGGTAAATACCATGTGTACCGTGTTTCAATTTGCGATCCAATCTATACCATGAATATTCTAAAATTTGTCGCCCAAGCCAGCATCATAAAGCCTGCCAGCATTGACGTATACCTTGCTTATTGCCGAACGCTTTGATCACCAAACTACAATTGAACGCGCCGGGACTGGCCCGCCAAACTCAGCCAACGCAAGAAATTTATGCATTATCGGTCAAAATCCTGTATAGTCACGTTTTCCGCAATGCAATATAAATGATTGTCTTGCACCGCCGCATCGTAAGCTAAGCACATTTCAGTCACGTTTTCTTGAAATGTTGCAATGTAAAAGCCCTCCCGCCCTGTATGTCTGGATTTGCACATAGACATCGTCCCGGCGCAAAGCTTTTGTGCCGAAATTTCATCGTATACCGTTTTAGCAACTGGTTTTCTGTGTTCATTTCGTTTGGTTAGCGCTGCTTTTTGCGCGCCCTGCCGTTTGGTATGGCGCTGATTTATCACGAAAGAATAATAAAATGACTTTTGAAACCCTTGGCCTCCACACGTCTATCTTGCGCGCAATCGCTGACACTGGCTACACCCAGCCGACAGCCGTACAGCAACAGGCCATTCCCGCTGCCATTGGTGGTCGCGACTTATTAGTTTCGTCACAAACTGGTTCTGGCAAAACTGCCGCTTTCATGCTGCCAGCGCTGCACAAATTTGCCGCCGCTGCTGAAAATATGGATGTGACTGCAGGTAAAACCCCGAATCAGGAACGTCAATCAGTACGTGCCCGCGGTGACCGTCCACGCTTTCAGGCAGCAAAACCTAAAATGCTGGTATTGACACCAACCCGTGAATTGGCATTGCAAGTAACCACCGCAACAGACAAATACAGCGCGTATTCACGCCGCGTCAAAGCGGTATCGATCTTGGGCGGTATGCCCTATCCAAAACAAATGCAATTGTTGTCGCGCAATCCAGAAATTCTGGTCGCGACACCTGGGCGTTTGATTGATCACATGGAATCCGGCAAAATCGATTTCTCTGAATTACAAATCTTGGTGCTGGACGAAGCAGATCGCATGCTCGATATGGGCTTTATCGAAGATATCGAAAAAATCGTTGCGGCAACACCAGAAACCCGCCAGACCATGTTGTTCTCGGCGACGCTGGATGGCGTGGTCGGCAATATGGCACGTCGTATCACCAAAGACCCAATGATCATTCAGATCGCAGGTTCTGCCACCAAACATGAAAACATCACGCAGCGCGTGCATTTTGTTGATGACCTGTCACACAAAAATCGTATTCTGGATCATCTCTTGCGTGATGAAACAGTTGATCAAGCCGTGGTCTTTACGGCGACTAAACGTGATGCAGACACCATTGCAGATCGTTTGAATATCGCTGGCTTTGCCGCCGCTGCCTTACATGGCGACATGCATCAAGGCGCACGTAATCGCACATTAGATGCATTGCGTCGTGGCCAGGTACGTGTGTTGGTCGCTACCGACGTTGCTGCACGCGGCATCGACGTACCGGCGATTACCCATGTATTTAATTACGATTTACCGAAATTTCCAGAAGATTATGTGCATCGTATTGGCCGTACTGGTCGCGCCGGTCGCAATGGTGTTGCCATCTCATTGGTGAATCATGCTGAAGGTGTCAACGTCAAGCGAATTGAACGTTTTACCAAGCAATTGATCCCTGTCGATATCATCGCTGGGTTTGAGCCAAAAAAGAGCGCAGTGACCACACGCTCCACCGCTCGCAAGCCGGGTGGCTGGAAACCGGGCGATAGCCGCTCAAACGGTGCTGGCAATAATGGCAAACCGGGTCAGCGCAGCTTTAGCAAACCAAATGCCCCTTCCAGTGCTGGCGGCGCACGCGGTGAGTCAAACGGCAATAGCGGCGGCTACAAGGGTAGCAATTCCCGTTTTGGCGATGCCAATGGCAATCGTCGTTCATTTGGCGACCGATAATCGGTCGTTAATCAGCAGCCAATCCATATTGGGTTTAAGCAAAAAGCGGCCTATAACGCATAGGCCGCTTTTTTTATTGATAGGACTTACGCAAAACAGACGTTGGCGTTGTTGCTTCGTCTTGCCGACCATCTGTACTGTCTGCGGCTTCGCGCCTAGCCAACGCAATTTTGCGTAAGCCCTGATTGAGATACGTCTACCACTTTAGACAATGTTTTTTATCGCTAACCAGTTGAATACCCTACCAAAAGTAGCCTTGCGCCTGCTACAGGTTATAATCCACCACTTGCTCCAGATGTATTTTAAATTTGTATCGCAGTCGAGGGCAAACGGCATAAGCGTTACCGACGCATTCACTGACTGACGGCGCGACCCGCGCTATAACTCAGTAACTAAGCACCACAAGTATGGTCAGACTTAGCTCATCCTGCCAGTTCTTTGACGAAGATCATGCCAAGCAATTTGTATCGAATACACAATACATAATAAAGAAATTGAAGCTTTTCAAAACGAGATCGCCATCATGAATCAACTCGAACAACTCAAACAATTCACCACCGTGGTCGCCGATACGGGTGATTTTCAGTCGATGCAGGCGTACATGCCGCAAGACGCGACCACCAATCCTTCGCTGATTTTAAAAGCGGTGCAAAAGCCCGAATATTTGCCCTTGCTAGAAAAAACTGTGCAACAGCATGCAGGCAAATCGGTGGGTGAAATTATCGATCATTTGCTCATCAGCTTTGGTTTGGAAATTTTAAAAATCGTTCCGGGCCGTGTTTCTACCGAAACCGATGCACGCTTATCATTTGATAGCGCAGCAACGGTCGCCAAGGGTCGTCATTTAATTGCCTTGTATCAGGCTGCTGGCATTCCCAAAGAACGCGTTTTAATTAAAATCGCCTCTACTTGGGAAGGCATACGCGCTGCAGAAATACTGGAAAAAGAAGGCATCCATTGCAATATGACGCTGTTATTTTGCTTGCCACAAGCCGTCGCCTGTGCTGAAGCAGGCGCGCAACTTATTTCACCGTTCGTTGGTCGTATTTACGACTGGTATAAAAAGCAAACCGGACAAGAAATTTTTGGTGCGGATGATCCTGGCGTGTTGTCGGTGAAGAAAATCTACACTTACTACCGCAAATTTGGCTACCCAACCGAAATCATGGGTGCCAGCTTTCGCAATACCTCACAAATTCTAGAATTGGCAGGTTGCGATTTGCTCACCATCAGCCCCGATTTGCTGCAAAAGCTGAGTGATACAAATAGCGCTGTAACCCGCAAATTAAGCAAGGAAGTGGCACTAACAGCTGATCTGGAAAAAATCAGCGTCGATGAAAAATCTTTCCGCTTCGCCTTGAATGACGATGCGATGGCCACTGAAAAATTGGCCGAGGGCATACGCGCATTCTGTGTCGATACAGAAAAGCTGGAAAAAATGATTGCGGCAATGCGTTAAGCCAAAGTGCTGAATACGAAACGAAGCAGAATCACGCAGCAAGCTGAAATCTAGGCGTATGAAAAAAATTATCGATATTGCTAACTGGAACCGGCGCGAACATTTTGAATACTTCGCGCGATTTGAAGAACCATTCCACGGCATTGTTGTGAATCTGGATTGCACGGCGCTGTATCGCCGTGCAAAAAATCAGGGTGACTCATTTTTCCTGCATTATTTGCACGCCAGCCTGCGCGCAGTAAATGCCAATACGCCATTCCGCTATCGTTTAGAAAATGATCAGGTGGTGGAATATGCGACGATTCATACATCCACCACGATCACCCGCGCCGATCACACTTACGGGTTTTGCCCGATTCAATTTCAGCAAGATTTTCAGCAATTTTCGACTGATGCGCGCCATACCATGCAATTAGTCAAGCAGGCTTCAGGCCTATGCGCAAGCGCCGAAGAACAATTAGATGTCATCCATTTCTCAACCTTACCGTGGATACAATTCACCGGTTTAAGCCACGCCAGATTTTTCAAAGGAAAAGATAGCGTGCCAAAGATTTCGGTCGGCAAATGTTTTCAAGATGGAGCTCGCCTGCTGATGCCGATGGCGATTTATGTGCATCATGGTCTGGCCGATGGCTATCATGTGCATGCTTTCATTGACACGCTGCAAGCTATTTTTAACGAAGATACCGGTACCTAAAACCTAACTATCGCCAAGCATTTTCGCGCTGCGTTTTACTGCATCGCTAATTCCACACCACGATTAGCCAACTGATCTGCGCGTTCGTTGCCCGCATCACCAGCATGCCCTTTTACCCATACCCAGTCAATCTGATGTATCGCGCAAGCGGCATCCAGTGCCTGCCATAGATCGACGTTTTTCACTGGTGCTTTTGCGGCGGTCTTCCAGCCTTTCGCCTTCCAGCCGTGGATCCACTCGGTAATGCCTTTTAAAACATACTGGCTGTCGATATACAAAGTGATCGAACAAGGTCGCTTGAGCGCATTCAGTGCCTGAATCACTGCCATTAACTCCATCCGGTTATTGGTGGTTTCTTTTTCGCCACCAAACAATTCTTTTTCCTTGTTACCCGCCACCAGCAGCGCGCCCCAGCCACCTACGCCTGGGTTTCCCTTGCAAGCGCCATCGGTATAAATCGTAATTTTATCCATGCAGCACCCGGCTTTTTTGTACACCGAAATGGTCGCTTGGTTTGATGTGCCACTGGCTTGCTTTTTTTAAATTGAGTCTGAAACGCATTTGTATTGTGATTGCTTATTAGTGATTACTTATTGGTGATTTTGATTAGTGATTTTGGAATGAGTGACGGGTACCGCATTGCCGCGTTGACGGCGCTTGGTTTTCAACGCTGGTCCGATCAGATGCATACCGTGCACCCGCTTGACTGCTTCGATCATATACACCGCGCCCAAATAAGGCCACCAGCGTCGCCCGGCTTTTTCCAGAAACGAAAAACGGTGCAACCAATGCTCGGTGCGCAGTGGCGGCGCATAGCAACCAAAGCTGGCTGGGTTGACTTCCATACTGAGCAATTTTAACCAATCTTTTAAACGCATCAAACTAATGAACTCACCTTCTTCTGGCAGATAGGGATGATTCGCGACACGCCCCAGCATTTGCCGCATGCCCCATAAACTAGCCGGATTAAATCCACAAATAATCAAGCGCCCTTCCGGGATCAAGATACGGTCTACCTCACGTAAAATTTGATGTGGCTCAGCGGCGAATTCCAGCACATGTGGCAACACCACCAAATCGACGCTATGCGTGGCAAACGGCATTTCGGTAAACTCATGCACCACATGGATAGCACGGACAGCGGCAGATTTTTCCCCAGACGGTACAATCAACGTGTCGTTACTCACCCATTTATGCGGCATGCGGCTGGCCGCCAAAGCATCAATCTGTGGCAAACCAATCTGTAGCGCATTAAAGCCGAATATATCAACAGTTAGCTGTTGCAGTTGCGCCTGCTCCCATTCACGGATGTAAGCGCCCTCTGGCTGCTCCAGCCAGGTCACTAAGTCTATAATGGGGTGATGCGTATGCTTCATGCTGACAGTTTTTGAACCTATGTAATTACTTTAATACTGGCAATGATTCTATTTAGAACAACCTGATTTCCATTTTATTTTTTGAGAGAAATAATGAAAAATCCTCTGAACATCATAACCGTCCCCACTTTTGATGATAACTACGTCTGGCTGATTCATGATGGCAAGATGGCCGCCGTGGTCGATCCTGGCGAATCTGCGCCAATTATTAGCGCATTGGCGCAACATCATCTCACACTCAGCGCCATTGTACTCACTCACCACCATCCCGACCATACCGGTGGCGTCAGTGCCTTGCTGGAGCACGTGGGCAGCGCCATACCGGTGTATGGTCCGAAAAATGAAGTGATTTCCGTAGTCTCCCAACATTTGGGTCAAGGCGATCAGATTCAGGTCAACGGTCTCGATCTGGTCTTGGATGTAATTGATGTACCTGGTCACACCTTGGGGCACATCGCTTATTACGCGGCGCAACAGCATTGGTTGTTTAGTGGTGATACCTTGTTTGCTGGCGGATGCGGACGTTTGTTTGAAGGCTCGCCAGCGCAGATGCTAAATTCACTGGACAAACTGGCCGCCTTGCCGGATGACACGCTAGTGTATTGCGCCCATGAATACACCTTATCGAATCTGCGTTTTGCGCTGGCAGCAGAACCCAATAATCTCGATTTACAGCAACGCATGAAAGACGACAGTGCCAAGCGCGACCACGGCACACCAACGGTGCCCAGCCTGCTAGGCCTTGAAAAGCGCACCAATCCCTTCTTGCGCGCGCGCGCAGCGACGATGAGCCAACAATTAGTCGCCGCTGAAAAGCTGCCTGCCAATGCCAGCGCGCTTGATGTGTTCACGGTGCTGCGCGAGTGGAAGAATGTGTTTCGCTAAAACTTAATTACAACAGGTTCAAGGGAATTTTCAGATAGCTAACGCCATTTTCTTCCGGTGCTGGAAATTCTCCCGCTCTGATATTCACCTGAATCGACGGAATAATTAACACCGGCTTTTGCAAAGTCGCATCGCGCTTGCTGCGCAAATCGATAAAGCTGGCCTCATCTACACCATCATGCACATGAATATTCGCAGCCCGTTGCTCGGCCACCGTGCTTTGCCAGGCTGGCTCGCGCTCGTTAGGTGGATAGTCGTGGCACATATACAAAGCGGTATCCGCTGGTAAGACATACAGCTTTTGTATGGATTGATATAGGTCATGGGCGCTACCACCAGGAAAATCGCAGCGCGCCGTGCCGACATCGGGCATAAACAAGGTATCCCCAACAAAAACCGCTTGCTCAAAACGATAGGCGATATCAGCGGGTGTGTGCCCCGGCACCGCGATCACACTCGCGCTGAGCGTGCCAACCTGAAAGGTCTCGCCATCCTGAAACAGATGATCAAACTGCGAGCCATCTACTTTTAGATCAGCTTCCAGATGAAAAATCTTTTTGAACACTTGCTGTACCTGATTAATGTGCGCGCCGATGCCAATCTTGCCACCACATTGTTCGCGCAAATAATGCGCTGACGACAAATGATCGGCATGCGCATGGGTTTCTAAAATCCATGCCAGCACCAGATGCTTATCGCGTAAATATTGAATGATGCGATCCGCACCGGCCGTACTGGTGCGCCCTGATTTCGGGTCGTAATCGAGCACCGGATCAATGACGGCTGCATGACCACCTTGCTGGTCATACACCACATAACTGAAAGTCCAGGTCGCCTCATCAAAAAAGGGGTGAATCTGCGCTTGCATGATGAAATCCTCTCGCTGTAATGAATCAAAATAGCCAAAACAATAAATTCAAACATTATATTGATTTACATAATAACATAATGTATATTGTAATCAAGTCGTAAATTTAAGCGAGGAATATGCGAACTTATGAACCAGATACTTGATATACAACAAATGCAAAGCGCTGCCGAAACAGCCAGCGGCACTTTACGCGCACTGGCCCATCCCGATCGGCTGCTGCTGCTTTGTCAGCTCAGTCAGGGTGAAAAGTCGGTTAGCGAGTTGGAGGAATTATTAGATTTACATCAACCCAATCTATCCCAGCAACTGGGCGTCCTGCGTAATGAGGGCTTGGTGAATACCCGGCGCGACGGCAAGTGGATTTATTACAGTGTGGCCGACCCGAAGGTGTTGCAGTTACTGGGCAAGTTATACGAACTATATTGTCCACAATAATATACTGGCATTAGTATTTTTTCATATCGCTTTATATTCGTGCGGGATTGACTAATTTTTTTACAATAAATAGGGAGTATATAAAATACTTTCCCTCAAGGAGTAAACCATGCAAATTGATTGGGCACATTTCACGCCATACAGTGCGTTGGCTGGTGGCGCATTGATTGGATTATCAGCGGCTTTGTTTGCCTTGTTTAACGGCCGCATCGCTGGCATTTCTGGCTTGCTCGGTGGCTTGCTGATGCCAGTCAAAGGCGAATGGCAATGGCGTTTGGCATTTGTGGCGAGCATGCTGGCGGCACCTTGGCTGTATCGGTTGGTCGCGCCATTACCGGCGATGCCGATTGAAGCAGGCGAAGGTGCGTTGATTCTGGCAGGCCTGCTGGTTGGCATTGGCACCCGATACGGTGCTGGTTGCACCAGCGGTCACGGTGTATGCGGTATTGCGCGCTTATCGCCACGCTCGATTCTGGCCACCATCACTTTCATTTTGAGTGGCTTTGCTACGGTGTATTTGATCCGCCATTTCTTTGGTTTAGGAGTTTAATCATGCAACTATTGTCCGCTATCATTTGCGGTGTACTGTTCGGTTTTGGTCTGATTATTGCCGGCATGACCGACAGTACCAAAGTGCTCGGTTTTCTGGACATTGCCGGCACATGGGATCCATCACTCATCTTTGTGATGGTCGCTGGTATCGGTATTGCTGCCATACCGTTCCGCTTTGCCAGTGCCCGCAGCCACTCGATCTTGAATTTGAATATGCAGCTTCCCACCAAGCGCACTATCGATACGCGTTTAATCGGTGGTAGTTTATTGTTTGGTGTGGGTTGGGGTATCGCCGGTTTATGCCCGGGGCCAGTATTGGTTATCTTTGGTAGCGGCAGCAGCAAAGGCAGCCTGTTTTTTATTGCCATGTTGGCCGGCATGGCGATTTTTGAGCTACTGGAAAAGAAATGGCGCTCGCCAGCATTGCCTTAATCGGTATCGGTGTTGGCCTCGTGATGGGGCTGACCGGCGCGGGTGGCGGCATTCTGGCTGTACCCGCGCTGATTTACGCGATGGGCTGGAGCATACAAGAAACCACGCCAGTCGCCTTGCTCGCAGTGACGATGGGTGCTGCCTTTGGCGCAATCGATGGCTTGCGCCAAAAACAGGTACGCTATCGCGCCGCTTTATTGATGGCCGCAGTTGGCATGCCATTGACTTCAGTTGGTGTGCAACTGGCGCAGCAATTGCCGCAGGCTTGGTTACTAGCCGCCTTTGCCGCCTTGTTGTTATTGGTGGCTTACCGTTTATTAAAGAAAAATGCGTCCGCCACAACTCAGCAAACTCAGCAAACTCAGCAGGCACCAGCATCAGCAACCCCAGTGGAACACGCCAAAGCGCTGGCACATATTAATCCGGCTACTGGTCGCTTCAACTGGACACCCCGCGCCATCGCCAGCATCGCCTCAATCGGCGCGGTGGCTGGCTTTACGGCGGGTCTGCTTGGCGTCGGCGGCGGTTTCGTGATCGTACCGATGCTAAGGCGCTACACCAATGCCAGCATGCACATCGCCGTTGCCACTTCATTACTGGTGATTGCCTTGGTCGGTGCTGCCGGTTTTGGTAGCTCATTGGCGCATGGTGCGAACATTCCCTGGATACTCACCACCTGGTTCGTGATCGCCACCGTACTTGGCATGGCGCTGGGGCGACGTGTGACGCGTTTGTTGAGCGCGCAGATGGTGCAATTTTATTTTGCCTTACTCTTATTGCTAGTGGCGGCTTATCTATTGGTGAAAGTCGTGAAGATGGTCGCTTGATCATCTTCACTGTTCGTCTTCACCTCGCTATTATTGATTTAGGCACTAGGCACACAGAATAATCGGCTCTAGCGTATCACCCTGCGGCAGAATTTTTCCTATCGCCACCGTGTGCACATAACCCAACTCACGCAGTGCGGCGATGCAGGCATCGGCTTTTTCTGCGGGCACACTCGCCAATAAACCGCCCGCCGTTTGCGGATCAAAAATCAAGGGGTAACGCGCATGCTTGGCCATTGCCGCCTGATTACGCAAAGCACGCCGCAAGCGCACGTTCGCACCTTGCAAGGAACTCACAATGCCCGCGTTCACGCATTCCTGCGCGCCATCGAGCAAAGGTAGCGCACCCAAATACAATTCCGCATCGACCCCCGATGGCCGCGTCATTTCTACCAAATGCCCGAGCAAACCAAAGCCGGTCAAATCGGTACAAGCGGTCACACCAAACTCGCGCAAACACTGCGCACCTTGGCGATTGGAAATTACCATCGATTTCAATGCCGCATCAATCCAGCGCCCCTTTGCCGCCAAGCGCGCATGCGCCGCAAACAGCGTTCCGGTACCGATTGGTTTGGTCAAAATCAAGACGTCACCGGGACGCATACCGCCCTTACGCATAATTTGATCTGGCGCATCGTCAATCAAGCCATTGATGGCAAAGCCCAGCGCCAGCTCTTTGCCCTCGCCAGTGTGACCACCAACCAACGCGCAATTCGCATCATTCAAGACTTCCAGCGCACCCGTCATCATTTGAAACAAAACGTCTTCAACCTTGCTTTCCAGACCAGACGGCACGGTAGCAATCGCGGTGGCCGATTGTGCTTCCGCACCCATTGCCCAAATGTCGCCCAAAGCGTGATTCGCCGCGACTTTGCCGAAGATATACGGGTCATCGATAAACGAGCGGAAAAAATCGACTGAATGCACCATCGCCTTGCCCGGCGGCACCCGCACCACGGCGGCATCGTCCGGGTCTTTCAGGCCAATCAAGACATCCACCCGTGGAACTGGATATAACTGTCCCAAAGCACGTGACAACACCGTCGCCCCAACCTTGGCACCGCAGCCACCACAACGCATGGCGATTGCCGAAATTGCCTGCAAAGATTCTTCAGAGGTCAATTTCACGGCACTACTACCCGCCACCGGGGCAGCCGAGTGCTTCATATTTTCTGGCATCTGCAGATCAGTAAACTTTCGCATGAAGCGCTGATCAATCCAATCCTTCCAGCGCCACACCCAGGGTCCTGCAAAACTGAGCCAAGCCCGCGAAGCCACCGCAAATTGATCGCCCGTGCTGATCAACGCCAGCCAACGTGCTTGCGGATGGTAATCTTTCAAAGCGCGCCCTTGCACAGTGCGGCGCAGATTTTCGGTTAAGGGCGGCCCTTGGCGCACCGCAAACACACCGGCTTTTTCCAGTGGATGATGCACCATGTGCGCAATATCACCGGCTGCAAAAATGCCGGGGTCGGTCAGACTTTGCAAGGCGTCGTTGACCTGAATAAAGCCTTCTGCATCTAGCGCCAACCCCGTATCTTTCAACCACGCCGCACCACCTGCCCGCGTCACCCAGACAATTTCATCCGCCTCTAATACCTCACCGCTGGCCGTTTGCAAGCGTCCAGTCGCCACCGCGCTGACTTGTGCATTTCTATGCACGATCACGCCGCGCTCGGCTAATACAGCGTCAAAGCGTCGCCGCACGGCGGAATTATGCGTAGGCAAAATCTGCGGTGTATTGGTCAATAAATGAAACACCAATTCATCCGGCTGCCGCCCCAGTGCTAATAATTCGTTACGCAAACGAAATTGCATCGCCAGCAAAAGCTCAACCCCGCCTGCGCCAGCACCGACCACCGCCACCGTAGTTTTGCCAGCGTGCTGCTGCACCCGTGCCAGCAACGCCAGCCAACGCTCATTAAAGCGCGTGATCGGTTTCACTGCAATCGCATGTTCAGTCGCACCCGGCACGCCCTGCAATTGTGGCGTAGAACCAATATTGATCGACAACACATCAAACGGCACCGGTGGCCGATTACGGCACAATACTTTGCGATGAACGCGATCAATGCCAATCACTTCATCACGATACAAACGCGCACCGGCAAACACCGCCAGGCGGCTCAAATCAATATGTACCTGATCATAATCGTAATGCCCGGCAATATAGCCGGGCAGCATGCCAGAATAAGGCGTATGCACATCGGTACAAATGACTGTCAAACGCACGCCAGGAATTGGCCGCATGCCAAAACTTTTTAACACACCAACATGGCTATGACCACCGCCGATTAAAACGATATCTCTTAAAATAGGTTGTTCTGCGACTTGCATACTTGAGGTCTTTTTTATTTAATTTTCTTTGAGAGTAGTGAGCTTATGCGTTACAAAAGTACAATAAGCAGCACAATAAGTAACACAATAGCAGCGCAATAAAACTACAATAATTCACGCACCAGTTGAATCAGCGCGGCTTGTTCATGCCTGGGATCAAACAGCGGTGCACGTTGCGCACATTGTGCTTGTAAAGTTTGGTACAACCCTATACTGGCATCGGCTCGATGCCCCGCTTGCACCACATCATTGCGACAGGCAATCAATAAATCCGCCAGTGCAGGTGCATCCCCCAGCGGAAAATAGCCCGCATAATCTCCGCCTAGCATACCAATATTTCCCTCAATACGCGAAGCCAATACCGGCGTAGCACTACACAACGCTTCCATAATCACATGCGCACCGCCTTCCATGCGGCTGGCGTGAATCAAGATATGCGCTTGCTGAATATGTTGCAGAGTCGCTTCATGCGACAAACTGCCCAGCCATTGATAATTTGCATTTGCTGCGGCACAAGCCTGGGCCTGCGCGCCCAACGCCGGATCAAGCGCCGCGCCGATATGCTCGATTTGAATATCCTGATGCGCTGCCAGCCATTGCGCGGCCTGAAACAAAGTTCCTGGCGATTTTTCTTCACGTAAATGCCCGACCATCACAGCACGAAAAATTGGCAACCCATCTGCCTTTTTTGCAACCGAAACCTGTTTTTCTACCGATTGAAAAATCACCCGTGCTTTGCTGCGCCATGTTGCCGGTAAGGTTTGTGGCGCACATTCTTGCAATACCACCAGCCGTCGCGCAAATTGTAATGAGGCTTGCGCGCTGGTATCGGTTTGAATGTCACGGTATAAATCGGTTCCCGTTAATACCACCGCCAAACCTGGCACATCAGCACTGGTAGCGCGTGCTCTTGCCCAACCTGCAATCGATTCTGCCGAGCGGCGCGCATGCAATGCCAACATCACATCATACGGTTCGCCCTGCCATTCCTGCACAATGGTGCAATCGAATTCGGCTTGCAATAATTGCGACCAGCGCCAGGCGGTCTGCCAATTTCCATTATTGGAAGAGGCCAGCGCCGGGCTGATAATCACGATCCGTGGATGACTCATAAAACAATTTGAATGTTAAAATCGAAAACTTCGATAGTGTAACTGTAGATGGTGGATCGAACTGGGCGACCATGAGGAATATTCAATCTCATCGAAAAATTTACACCATCTTTGTTGTCAACTTTTATTGTTAACCTGCTTACATTCACATTTTTACATTTCACAGGAGATTTTTGTGGTCAATTCTCAACGTCGGCATGCCTTAAAATCAATCCGCAATATGGCGCTAGCAACCGCTGTCTCGATCTCAGGCTTGACTGGTCTGGCACATGCAGAAACGGTATTTCGGGTCACTGCAATCCCCGATGAAGCGCCGACCGAGTTAGCGCGCAAGGCCGCACCATTGGTGAAATATTTAGAAAAAACCTTGGGCGTGAAAGTCGAATTCACACCTGTGACCGATTATGCTGCCGCAGTAGAAGCGTTGGCGAATAAACAAGTCGATCTGGCTTGGTACGGCGGCTTCACCTTCGTGCAGGCGAATGTGCGCTCTGGCGGCAAGGCGATTCCTTTGGTGCAGCGGGAAGAAGATGAAAAATTCCGCTCGGTCTTCATTACCAGCAACCCCGCCATCAAAACCCTGGCGGATTTAAAAGGCAAAAATGTCAGCTTTGGTTCGCAATCAAGCACTTCTGGTCACTTGATGCCACGTAGCTTCTTGTTAGCCGCTGGTGTCGATCCTGATAAAGATTTCAAACGCGTCGCCTATTCTGGTGCGCATGATGCCACCATCGCCGCGGTCGCTGCGGGCAAAGTCGAAGCGGGTGCCTTAAATATTTCAGTGTGGGATAAGTTTGTCGCCGAAGGTAAAGTTGATACCAACAAAGTCAAAGTCTTCTTCACCACACCAACTTATTTCGACTATAACTGGACCGTGCACGCCGATATGCCTGCAGCACAACGCGAAAAATTAACCAAAGCATTTTTAGCATTGGATAAGAGCACACCAGAAGGCAAAGAAATTCTCGAGTTGCAACGCGCCACGCGCTTTATTCCAACCAAAGCCGAAAATTACAAAGGCATCGAACAAGCGGCACACAGCGCTGGCTTGTTGAAATAATCGGCGACTCAGTCATTTTTATCAGGTATCTCGAACCAAGCTATGAAGCTGCATTTAGATCACGTGTCTGGCCAACATCCATCGGCCAAAGCAGGCAGCTTGCCCGCCATTCGAGATCTGAGCTTATCGATCAGCGCGGGTGAACAAATTGCGCTGATCGGTCCCTCCGGTGCTGGCAAAACCTCGCTCCTGCACTTGCTGGCCTGTGCCTTGAAGCCTGCAACCGGGCAAATTTACCTGAATGACATTAATCCTTGGCGCATCTCACGCAGCGCCTTGCAACAATTGCGTGGTGAGTTATTTTTGGCACCCCAGTTGCCACCGCTGCCGCCACGTCAACGCGTAGTCACGTCGGTGTTGGCGGGGCGCTTACCGCACCAAAGTTTTTGGGCTAGTTTGCGCAGTCTGTTTTACCCTTCGGATATTCCGCGTGCAGAGCAAGCCTTGGCAAGTTTTGATCTGGCTGAAAAATTGTTTGAGCGAGTTGATCGCCTCTCAGGTGGTGAACGGCAGCGCGTTGGTTTGGCGCGTGCGCTGGTGTCTGACGCCGCCTTACTATTGGTCGATGAGCCTTTATCGGCACTTGATCCGAGCCGCTCGCAAACTGCGATCAATACTCTCACCAGAATTGCCAGTGAACGCGGTGCAACGCTGATTACAAGCCTGCATCACGTTGACATGGCACTCGCCAATTTTCCGCGTATTCTTGGTCTACGTGATGGGCAATTAATCTTTGATTTACCCGCCGCTGAAGTCAGTCGTGCGCATCTGCAAACGCTGTATGCAGAACATTTACATGAATTAAGCACACCCGTCACCAACGTCTATAGCGATACACTTGATGGCACACTTGATGGCACACTTGCTGGCACATCAGTTCACCCTCCCAAACGTGCGGCACCTGTGGTGATGCATTGCCGCTGATGCTCACCGAATCATCGACCATCGCCGACGTCAACAGCCGAGTCAGTAGGTCGCCCACCACACGCGACCCGGCTTGGTTGGGGCGGGTATTCTGGTTTTTGGCGAGTATTTTGCTGCTGTGGCCAGTGCTGGTGTTAACCGAATTCAAACCCTGGCAATTGCTCGACCCGGAAGTCTTAAAACCGACGCTGCATTTTTTGGCAGATTTCTTGACGCCACGCACCGACGCCGACTTTTTATGGATGCTGGCGCGTGAAACCTGGCGCACCGTAGCAATTGCAACCGTCGGCATCAGCCTCGCGTTTCTGTTGGCGATTCCGCTCAGTTTATTGTCGGTGCGGGTGTTGTCGCTTTCGGCTTTAAGTGGCGAGATGGCCTTTTTACCGGGCATATTGCGGCAAATTGCACGCTGGATTTTAGTGCTGCTGCGCAGTATGCCGGAACTGGTCTGGGCGCTGATCTTTGTGCGCGTAGTCGGCCTTGGTGCCACCGCTGGCGTGCTGGCGATTGCGCTGACGTATGGCGGCATGCTGGGCAAAGTCTACGCTGAAATCGTAGACAGCAGTGACGCCCATGCCACCACCAATTTAATGCGCAACGGTGCCGGACGATTACAGGCATTCTTTTACGGCTTATTACCGCAAAACGCTGGCGAACTCACCAGCTACACAGTGTACCGCTGGGAATGTGCGATTCGCTCCAGCACGGTGCTGGGCTTTGTCGGTGCAGGTGGTTTGGGGCAAGTCATGGATTCTTCCATGAAAAATTTTAATGGCAGCGAAGTCGCCAGCATCTTGCTTATTTTCATGTTGCTGGTGTGGCTGGCAGACTGGCTCAGCGCTGAATTGCGCAAAGCGCTGGCTTAATTTTTAACGCTACCATCATGTCCAGCCAAACCACGAAAGCCGCAAACCAGACTTACCGATTGCCGCCACCGCTGTTCAATGCGCGTTGCAAAGCCTGCTGGCTGACATTTGCCACATTGGTATTTATCGTCTGCAGTTTTTTGAGCCTAGATTTGCAGTGGCTGAAGTTTTTCTCATGGGATTCTACTGCCCGCATGGGGCGTTTTATTGGCGAATTATTGCACCCGGAATTGAGCGCAGCTTTTTTAAGAAAAGCCGCGTGGGCGGCTTTGGAAACACTTGCCATGTCAACCTTGGGTACTTTACTGGCGGCGATGCTGGGATTGTTGTTGGCTTTACCCGCCAGCAAAGTCAATCCGTCTGATCCTGCGCGCTGGCGCGGCCTTACCCGCTTGTTGTTGAATGCCCTGCGCAGTACCCCGGAATTGGCCTGGGCTTCGCTACTGCTGATTGCCGCCGGTTTAGGCCCGTTTGCTGGCACCTTGGCATTGGCCGCGCACACCTCTGGCGTGTTAGGCCGTTTGTTTGCCGAGGCGATCGAAAATACCTCGCAAGAACCCGCTTTTGCCCTGCGCACCAGAGGCGTTGGTGAAGTGCGGATTTTTTTGTACGCGACCTTACCGCAAGTGCTACCACAATTGATCAGCTATAGCCTGTATCGCTGGGAAAACAATATCCGCGCCGCCGCTGTGCTGGGTGTGGTGGGCGCAGGTGGTTTGGGGCAAATGCTGGCGTTTCACATGAGCCTGTTTCAAATGAATGACACTAGCACGGTGCTGCTGGCGATGTTGATCTTGGTGGCGCTGGTGGATGGCTTGAGTTACTTGATACGTAAAATTTTAAACGCCTAAAGATCACTACCACTCAGCAACGACGGCCGCTATAAAGTGTGCTACAAAGCCACAGTGCGAAATCCGGCAAATATATCATTGCGATGAGGCTGAAAAAAATTCCGGTAGCGCGCATCATGCATACGGGCATGCGTAGCAAATGCGCCGCCTCGTAATTCTCGATGGTTACCAAACCAAGGGGCAGAATACTCCTGATATGGCCCAGCAACAAAACCAGCGTAGGGTAAAAATGGTGTTGATGTCCATTCCCACACGCTCTGCCCCCAACTAAATTCGGCATGATTTTTCGCCGCGTGCTCCCATTCCTGCGCAGTTGGCAAACGCCTTTGCGCCCATAAGCAATACGCTTCGGCTTCAAACGCATTCAGATGCATGACGGGCATTTGCTCGAGCAAAGGTAGCCATTGATCAAACCAGCGCATCTGCCAAGCGCTGCCGTTTTTGCGCCAGCGTGCTGGATGATTCATGCCAGATTGCGCACGCCATTGGCCAGCTTCACCCGGCCAATAATCGGGCTGATCATAGCCTCCAGCCTCCACAAAGCGTAGAAAAGCGCCCGCTGAAATGGGCGCACTGTCGATTTCCAACGCTTGAATATTAACGGTGTGCGCCGCCAATTCATTATCGAAAGCAAAACCGCCTGCACCCGCTGGATAACCCACTTCGCTGGTGCATGCGCTGATGTGCAATGGCCGATTCAGCGCCACCGACGGCACCTGCACCGCCACTGGTGCAGGAAAACTTAATGCCGCCCGCATCCAGCAAAAAGCCTCGCCGTGCATGTCTTCGTGAAACAACGCCAGACGATGAAAATACAGTGCTGCATCGTCATCGACTGAAATCGCTGCGATACAAGCTTGTAATTGCGCCGCCATCATGCTTGGTAATTCAGTACGACTAGGCAAATTAGCCGACCAGCGTTGTGCATGGGCTAGTTGGGCGGAATCAAATAAAGGATCGGGGGCAAAAAAACGCGGTGGCAAATGCGCTTGTGCAAAACCTTGTGGGTTGCGCTGATGTGGTCCGCGCAGAATCCAGAATTCGGCAAACCAGGCCAGATGCGCAAGCTCCCATGCGATCGGATTGATTCCTAACTGGCGCGGCGGTTTCCATTGCGCATCGTTTAAATCTTCAACCAAAGAAAGCGTGCGTGCGCGGCTATCGCGCAGTGCATCGGCTAATTGGGTTCCACTAAGTTGGCGTGCTGTCTTCATGAGGCAAGTGGTTTAAATTTATGCAGAAATAAAAAAAGCTGCTGGCATTTCGCGCAGCAGCTTTTTACTCAAAACCAGTTCAATCTCAGGTTTAGCTTACTTCGCCCGGCTCTTATATTCGCCAGTACGTGTATCGATTTCAATCTTGTCGCCTAGCTCAACAAACAAAGGCACAGGAATATTAAAGCCAGTGGAGATTTGCGCTGGTTTCAGTACCTTGCCTGAAGTATCGCCTTTGACAGCTGGCTCAGTATAGGTAATTTCGCGCACAATCGTGGTTGGCAATTCAACCGAAATAGCTTTGCCGTTATAGAACACCACTTCGCATGCCATACCATCTTCTAGATAGTTCAATGCGTCGCCCATGTTTTCGCTTTCTACTTCATATTGCTCATAGTCAGCATCCATGAACACGTACAATGGATCAGCAAAATACGAATAAGTGACTTCTTTTTTGTCGAGTACCACCACATCAAATTTGTCGTCGGCCTTGTAGACACTTTCTTGTCCAGCACCAGTCAACAAGTTTTTCAGTTTCATTTTTGAAACTGCGGCATTGCGACCGGATTTTGTGGTTTCTGCTTTCAATACAACCATTGGATCATTGCCGACCATAACAACGTTACCAACGCGAATTTCTTGTGCGGTTTTCATAATAGATTTGGATAAAAGTAGAGTGAATATCTGCGACAGCTCGACTTAGACCGAGAAATTCCGTGCCGAATGTCGTCTGCAAATGTCTGCAAATGTTTGTTATCTTCTTATTCACCTCACGGATTCGCATCGCATTTCCAGCAATATTGCTTGTGCCAATATTGATGTCAATAGTTGTGCCAACTATGCCGACGCACTGTCCAAGCGAGGTAAATTTAAATAAAGCCTTGTATTTTAACTGATTTTTTCAATAAATTGAACTAGGCGGGTAGCCAGATCACCGGCTTGGTGTAACTCAACCGCCCATTGCATGGCGTGGCTTTGAGTTTGGCGAACAAATTGCGGCAGTGGCTGATCAAACTGAGCGCCACCGTTCCACGCATGCCAAAGCGCAGAAACCTGCTCTGCCGTTGCGCAATTGCGCAAATACTGCTGTAAAAAAGCCTCCAGCTTTAATAAATGCACCTGTTCTTCTTGTGGATAAATTTGCCACACAAACGGTTTGCCCGCCAATTGCGCGCGCACGAAGCTGTCTTCACCGCGCACAAAATTCACATCGCACGACCAGAGCAATTGGTCGTATTCGACTTGACTCATGAACGGCAAAACAAACAGACTGAGCGCACCTCGACGATAAACCTGCCCCACCACGGCTGGCTCACCGAAAAACGCTGTAATCGCTGCTTCCGCTACGCCCTGTGGCACAAAACACAGTGTTTTGCCCGGCGCATTAGCGCAAACAGAAAGTAAGTCAACGACTGGCGCACTGGGATAACAAAACAGCGAGATGCACAAATCCCCCGCATTAGCATCCATACCAGCTTCACGCAATGCTGCCCACGCCGCGTTTTGCTTTGCTGAAAATTGGCGCGCCAAAAACGCCTCACGTGCCGCCGGATTGGCTAAAAATGCTTGTTGGCGCGCCGTATAATCGGCTTCATACAACAAGCCACCGGTTTGCTCACTAAAACCGGGGAAATAAAAATACTTCTTCAAACCCAATTGCGGATGCACCGATAACAAACCGTGGCAACCAGCCACCCACGATTCGGCACTCAAATATTCTAGATTGATCCAGCTTGGCGGGCGCGCTTGGGTCGCCATCGCTTGCACCAAGGCACCCGGCAATTCGCAGGCGAAGGCTTCAATAATCACATCCGCCTGTGCGACAAGCGCCCAATCTTGCGCAGGCACCTCGCGCCAGTGATGAATTTGTATCTGCTGCACGGTTTGGCTAGAGGCATCGATTTGCACTTCAGCGCATAGCACTTGAAAACTCACCAGATCATCCACCCATAAATCAACTTCAAAACCATGCTCACTGTGCAATTGCCGCGCCAAACGCCAGCAAACGCCAATATCGCCAAAATTATCGACGACGCGGCAAAACAAATGCAGACTGGGTTTGGGCTTCATCATGTGTGGTATTTGTTGCATGATTTTTGTTTTCTGAGTTGCAATACTAATATACTCCTACTTTTTAATAAAAAATAATGCCAATCCCGCACATCAATCAAGCATCTTTAAAAAATACTGTTAGGTGTATTATTTAGAGTCGTTATTTATTTCTCTACAGCAAAAAAACCTGCTGAAAAAACTTGCAGAATGCGCTGATGTCTCCTATTCTGCTACGACAACTCTCCCTATGCACGCAACAAACACGCAATAAGCACGAAAGGTTAACATCATGGCGACCTCAGCGATTCAATCATTTCAAACTGTTCAGCCTTCGCAAACCAATAATATTCAAAATGCGTTTGCGGCTCGCGCTAATGGACAAACCCCTGCGACTGCGCCGATTCAGGCACCATCGCAAACCGCTGCGCCAACATCCAATGCCGCTCGTGCCGATAATGACTCGAACCAGCAAGATTCAGCACCACCGCCACCACCACCAGCGCCTGTAGTGAATACCCGTGGCGAGATCACTGGTACAAGAATTAATATTACTGCTTGATATTACCCAATCGTCCACTTATTAGCGGACAAGATAAACGGGATCAGTGATCCCGTTTTTTATGGGCGCAACTTATGGGCGCAACAAAAGCCTAAGCGTCCAAGTCTTAGGCTTTAATGTCTAGGCTCATCCATTCTTTCAAACCATTCACCCAATACGGCGCGGGTAATTTGTAATTCACCCGGATGATCGCTGCTCGCTGATATAACTCGGCAAAATCAATCACCGGAGCACGTTTGAAAGCGAGTGCCACCACATTTGCATCGTGCACTTCTGGCAACCAGACCACCGCTTCAAATGCTTGCTGCATGGCGGCGATGTTTTTGCGGCGATTTTCCTGATTAGAAAACAGGTTCACCGTCATCATGCCATCCGCCGTTAAACAATCGGCGCAAGCTTGATAAAATTCGGGCGTATCCAGCACCGGGCCTTGCGCTTCGGCATCGTATAAATCAACTTGCAACACATCCAGCGTGCCGTGCCGTGCGGGGTTTAGTACAAAGGCCAGCGCGTCGGCTTCTACTACCTGTAAGCGCTGATCGTCTTCTGGCAAGTAAAAATGTGAGCGGCACATAGCGATCACGGCCGGGTTTAAATCCACCGCGGTCACCATGGCCTCGGGAAAATGGTGATAACAAAATTTGGTCAACGCCGCAGCGCCCAGGCCAAGCTGCACGATATGGCGCGGCTGCGGCATAAACAGTAGCCACAACATCATCTGCTGCACATATTCCAGCTCGATTTGCAAAGGCACCGCCAAGCGCATCGAGCCTTGAATCGGCGCGGTGGACAACTCTTGTTCTGCATCACGCATCAAATGCAAGGAACGCACCCCGCGAAACTCGGACAATGCCACCTGCGGCAACATGGCTACTGCTAGCGGCGCGGGTGGAACAGGAATAGCTTTTTTTGCCATGATAAAAATACGGACGAAAGAAGCCTACATTATGCGGTAAATCAAGCATGCCAAACATCTTCCGAGAACAAATACAAACCGTGTAAAATCGATTTTATCCATCGGATCATCCACCACTGCCTTCTTTTTTCCAAGAGTTTAGCCATGACCGCCACGCCTAATGTGCCAACTTCAACGCCAACTTCAACGCTAATTTCAGCAGCGCCCTCCGCACTTCAGCAATTGCAAATCAAACGAGGCGGCAATTTAGGCAAGAAAAAACGGCGTTGGGGCTGGTGGATCACTTTGTTGATGATCATCGTCGTGGCAGCCGTGTTTCTACTCATGCCGCGCCAAGTCGAGGTGCAAGTCACTTCAGTGGTCACCACCTACCCTTCACAGCAATATGCGCAATTGACTGCTTCTGGCTATGTGGTTGCACAACGGCGCGCTGCTGTCGCCAGCAAAGCCACTGGCCGTTTGGTACAGCTCAATGTGCGCGAAGGTAGCACCGTGAAGCAAGGTGACTTAATCGCACGGCTCGATGCCAGCGATGTGCAAGCCTCGATCTTGCAAGCACAAGCTGGTATTCGGCAAGCAGAAGCGGGCGTAGCGCAAGCCAATGTGGAATTGGTGAACGCCAATATCGAATTAAAACGCAGCCAAAGTTTGCGCGCCCAAGGCTTTTTATCCCCGCAAGCCTTAGACAATGCCACTAACCGGGTTGAAGCCGCACAAGCCGCCGTGAAATCAGCGCAAAGCGCGGTGGCGGTGGCGCGCGCGCAACTCAAAGTGCAGCAAGTGAACCAAGATTTCACCGAAATTCGCGCCCCTTTTGATGGCGTGGTATTGGTCAAAAACGCCAATGTCGGCGACATCATCACACCGTTTTCTAGCGCCGCTGGTAGCCAAGGCGCGGTGGTCACCATGGCTGACATGAGTACGCTGGAAGTCGAAGCCGATGTCTCGGAAAGCAATCTGGCCAAAGCGAAAACCGGGCAACCCGTCGAGATCACGCTCGATGCCCTACCGGACAACCGTTTCCGTGGCAGCATCGTCGGCATCGTGCCGACCGTGGATCGCGCCAAAGCGACGGTAATGACCAAGATCCGTTTCGACCAACTCGACCCGCGCATCCTGCCAGAGATGAGCGCGAAGGTAACGATCTTGTCGCAAGCGATTACCGATGCCGATCAAAAACCGATTCTGGCGCTCAATCCGAAAGCGGTGGTTGAACGCGCTGGTAAAAAAATCGTGTTTCGTATCAATGGCAGCAAAGACAATCTGTTAGAGCAAGTACCCGTAACCACTGGCCGCAAAATTGGCGACAACTTAGAGATCAGCGGTGCGCTGCAATCGGGCGACAAGTTGGTGCTCTCACCCAACGAAAAATTACAAAACGGCAGCAAGGTCACGGTAGCGAGTAAATAATGGACGCTATTACTGACACTAAAAACCCCGTCTTAATTCATATTGATAATCTGGGCAAATCCTACCTGCGCGGTGGGCAAATTTTGCCAGTATTAGAAAGCGTGAATCTGGACATTCGCGCCGGAGAATTTATCGCCCTAATGGGCCCCAGCGGCTCGGGCAAAAGCACGCTATTGAACTTGATTGCCGGTATCGACAAACCCAGCAGCGGCAGCATCGAAATTGGTGGCATCAACATCGCTGATCTCAGCGAAGGTGAACTGGCCGAATGGCGTGCCAGCAATGTCGGCTTTATCTTTCAGTTTTACAACCTAATGCCAGTGCTCACCGCGTTTGAAAACGTCGAGCTGCCTTTGCTGCTTACCAACCTGTCGCGCAGCCAGCGTCAGAAACACGTTGAGGCGGCACTGGGTATGGTAAGTCTGAGTGACCGTATGGATCACTATCCCAATGAGCTCTCTGGCGGCCAGCAACAACGCGTGGCGATTGCGCGGGCGCTGGTGACTGACCCAACCCTGATCGTGGCCGACGAACCGACTGGTGATCTGGATCGCAACACCGCCGAAGAGGTGTTAAAACTGCTCGATGAATTACACACGCAACTCGGTAAAACCATCGTCATGGTCACGCATGACCCGAAAGCAGCGGCGCGCGCAAAACGGCTGGTACATCTGGAAAAAGGCTTGCTAGTACCCGATGAAATGATGACCGCCGATGCGGCAACAACCGCTGCCATTCTTTAGCGCACAAACCACACCGCCATGTTTCTGTTTAAGCTCCTGCTGAAAAACGCGTTTCGCCACAAGCTGCGCACCATGCTGACCATGATCGGGCTGGTGGTGGCGATCTGCGCATTTGGGCTGCTGCGCACGATTATTGATGCTTGGTATGCCGGCGTTGATGGCACTTCCAGCACACGCTTAATTACGCGCAATGCGATTTCTCTGACCTTTCCGCTACCACTCAATTATGCTGAACGGCTGAAATCCATCGACGGCGTGACTGGTGTGAGCTGGGCGAATTGGTTTGGCGGCGTGTATATCACCGAGCGCAATTTTTTCCCGCAATTTGCTGTGGATGCCGCCAGCTATTTAGAACTCTACCCAGAATACGTTTTAAAAGAATCTGAAAAGCGCGCCTTTATTTTAGACCGGCAAGGTGCCATCGTTGGCCGTAAACTGGCGAATCAATACGGCTGGAAAATCGGCGACCAGATCCCTATTCGCGGCACGATTTACCCCGGCACCTGGACCTTTACCCTGCGCGGCATCTGGGATGGCATCGACGCCAAAACCGATGAATCACAACTGCTGTTTCACTGGCAATTACTGGCCGAATCGACTCGCAAACGGCTCGGCAGAAAAACCGATTATGTTGGTGTCTACATCGTGCGCATCAACGAACCCAGCAACGCGCCACTGATCTCAGAACGCGCCGACGCACAATTTAAAAATTCACTGGCCGAAACCCTGACCGAAACCGAAAAAGCCTTTCAACTCGGCTTTGTCTCGATGAGTGAAGCAATTTTAGTAGCAGTGAACGCGGTGAGTTTTGTGATCGTCATCATCATCATGGCGGTGATGGCCAACACCATGAGCATGACCGCGCGCGAGCGGCTGGCCGAATACGCGACCCTAAAAGCGCTCGGCTTTTCACCGGGCTTTGTCATCAAATTACTGTACGGCGAAAGCCTGGTGATCGCACTGATTGGCGGCGGCCTTGGCATGTTAGTGACGATACCGATTGCTAATGGCTTTGCCAAGGCAGTCGGCACCTTATTCCCAACCTTTATGGTGTCAGAAAAAACCATGCTGCTACAACTCTTGGCCAGCATCATCGTTGGCGTGATTGCCGCCGCATGGCCGGCTTGGAAAATGAGTCGCATCGATATCGTTAACGGCTTACGGCACGTCGCATGAAAGCAATTCCGCTCTCCTACATCGCGCGCAACCTGTGGGTACGCCGCGTCACTACACTACTCACTGCGGGCGGCATGGCCTTGGTGGTGTTCGTCTTCGCCACGGTATTAATGATGAGCGAAGGTATCCGCGCCACCTTGGTCGCCACTGGTCAGGTCGATAATGTCTTGCTACTGCGCAAAGGCTCCGGTGCCGAAATCAACAGCGCCATCGCCCGCGACCAGGCCGCCATCATCGAAAGCCTGCCCGGCATTGCCACCAATGGCCAAGGCCAGCGCCTGGTCAGCAAGGAGCCGGTGGTCTTGAATAATTTACCGAAACGCAGCAACGGCAAACCCAGCAATGTCACACTACGCGGCACCTCGTCCGTCGGGCTGGATTTGCGCCCGCAAGTCAAACTCATCCAAGGCCGCATGTTCCGCCCCGGCACCTCAGAGATCATCACCGGCAAAGCAATTGCCAATGGCTTTCGCGGCACCGCGCTGGGTGAAACCCTGCACTTCGCCCAGCGCGACTGGCTGGTGGTAGGCGTCTTCGATTCCGGGCGCACCGGCTTTGATAGCGAAATCTGGGGCGACGCCGAACAAATGATGGCCGCCTTCCGGCGCAACGCGTATTCGACTATGGTGTTTCGCCTGGCTGATCTGGGCGCATTTGAGCACATCAAAACCTTAATCGCTGACGACCCGCGCCTGCAAATTGACGTCAAACCGGAAATTCAGTTTTACGCTGAACAAAGCGAAGCACTCGCCACCTTCATCCGCATTCTCGGCCTTAGCCTGTCGGTGATATTTTCCATCGGTGCAGTAGTCGGCGCCATGATCACCATGTTCGCCGCCGTCGCCCAACGCGTCGGCGAAATCGGCACCCTGCGCGCACTAGGCTTTCAACGCAACGCCGTGCTGATCGCGTTTTTATTAGAATCCTTATTGCTCTCTTTAGTCGGCGGCGTCATCGGCCTATTCGCCGCCGCCTGGATGCAAGCCGTCGATATCTCCACCACCAATTTCCAAACTTTCAGCGAACTGGCATTTCAATTCAAACTCACCCCAGGCATCGTCGTACAAACCTTATTGTTCTCCCTCGGCATGGGCTTCATCGGCGGCTTCATCCCAGCCTGGCGGGCGGCTCGGATGAATATTGTGGATAGTTTGCGGGCCGGGTGATTTGGTCGTCAGAGTTTGTGACTATTTAATATACTGTTACCTGTATATTTTTAATATGCTTGATTGATGTGCGGGATTGGCTAGGAAATTTATTAAAAAATGGCAGTATATGTTTAATCTACAAATAAACGCCAATCAATCTAACTCATGACAATCACCTAGAATAAGTCAAACCCTCATTTTCAAGTATGAACGGCTTGTATCTGTTTTGGCGATAAAGTCTAAAGAAAAAGATCTTGCAGGGCAGATTGCTGCTAAAAAGAAAAAAGACCGTGACCTGCAAAACGCCATTTTAGCGATTGTGAGAAGGGAGATAGAAGCTGCCAAAAAAGCCGCAGAAGCGCAGGCTAAAGCCGAAGCAGATGCAAAAAGAAAAGCGGATGAAATAACGGCTAAAAACAAA
>OFSE01000074.1_pt1 | contig 35539 bp, 29 predicted proteins | sample 1543261 | NCBI WGS metagenome assembly OFSE01 (sample SAMN07774225, study PRJEB24372) | wastewater metagenome | isolation source: Exp Tend VB 50WW | collected 2016-02 | reverse complement strand
CTAAAACCAACTATACCTGTACCGAGTGCGGCGGTGTCCAAAATAAGTGGGCAGGGCAATGTCCGGCCTGCCAACAATGGAATACCTTGGTAGAGACCATTGTCGAAACTGCTGGCAATCGATTTAGCGGCAAGCATCAAAGTCTTGCCCAAACCGCACCAGTTTTAAATTTAGCCGAAATTGAGGCACAAGACGTTCCTCGTTTTGGTACTGGCATTGAAGAGTTTGATCGGGTGTTGGGCGGAGGCTTGGTGCCTGGTGGTGTGGTACTAATTGGCGGTGACCCTGGTATCGGGAAATCCACCTTATTGTTGCAAGCCCTTGCGAGTTTATCCAAGATTAAAAAAGTCTTATATGTCAGTGGTGAAGAGTCGGGGGCACAGATTGCCTTACGTGCGAAACGTCTGATGGTGGATGGTCAAGACTTGGCACTACAGGCAGAAATTCAATTAGAAAAAGTGTTAAATACCTTGGCTGAACATAAGCCGCAAGTGGTGGTCATTGATTCGATACAGACCATGTATTCCGATGCGTTAAGTTCTGCGCCTGGCTCGGTTGCCCAAGTGCGCGAGTGCGCAGCGCAGCTTACCCGCATTGCTAAAACGATCAATATTACGATGATCTTGGTCGGTCATGTGACGAAAGAGGGCGCGCTCGCCGGGCCAAGGGTTTTGGAACATATTGTCGATACCGTTTTATATTTTGAAGGCGATACCCATTCCAGTTTTCGGCTGGTAAGAGCTATCAAAAACCGCTTTGGTGCGGTCAATGAATTAGGTGTTTTTGCTATGACTGAGCGCGGTCTGAAAGGGGTATCTAATCCGTCAGCGCTATTTTTATCCCAGCATGATACGCAAGTGGCAGGTTCCTGTGTCATGGTTACGCAGGAAGGTACACGACCTTTGTTGGTAGAAATCCAAGCCTTAGTGGATACCTCGCACGCACCGAACGCAAAACGACTGTCTGTCGGGTTAGAGCAAAATCGTTTGGCGATGTTGCTTGCGGTGCTACACAGGCACGCTGGCGTTGCAGCGTTTGATCAAGATGTCTTTATTAACGCTGTTGGCGGCGTCAAAATTACCGAACCTGCTGCCGATTTGGCGGTTTTGTTGGCGATAAATTCTTCCATGCGCAATAAGCCACTACCACGAGGACTTGTGGTATTTGGTGAAGTTGGGCTGGCGGGAGAAATTCGCCCGGCACCGCGCGGACAAGAGCGATTACGTGAGGCAGCCAAACTGGGATTTTCTGTTGCGATTATTCCCAAATCAAACGCACCTAAACAAAAAATTGAGGGTATGCAAATTATTGCAGTCGATAGAATTGATGAGGCTCTTGGTAAGGTGCGTGATATCGACGGGCTTATTGAATAAGTCAGCGTTCAAGGGCAAGCTTCGTAATATGATTGACTGAAATTCACTGAAAAGATATTTCTGATAAAATCTAAACTATGCACTTTAAATTCCCTCATCTTATTGCTTGCTTATTACTCGTGTTTTTGCCTTTTCAGGTGATTGCATCGGTGATGGTATTGCCTTGTTCAGGCAAGCAGATGCATTGTCAATTGATGAGTGGGAAGCAGCATTGCTGCTGTCTGGGTGGGTGTGTTGCCGCTATCAAGAAAAATTTAAAGCATGGCGCGGGCGAGCATCAATTTGCACAATCCAGCGAAGATCAGCAGTCCTATTCATTGTCTTTGCATGATAAAAATCTAGTTCAACAAATCGCTGGATGCGATATGCAGTTCATCTGTGCTGCGACATTTCCTTTCTTGAGCTTCCCGATCACAAATTGGGTATTACCAACACATCTTCAGGAAATGCTTGGTTTCTCTGTATCAGATTCCTACAATTCATTTATTCCTGACAGACTTCAACGTCCACCGCAAAGCAGCGCCAGAACTGCCTTATCTTGATTGCACAAATTATTTTCGCTACTTTCTAGTATTTAGTAGCGTGTGCATTTTTCCTATAATTTTAAATAAACTTCAACTGCTTGAATCAGCAAGTGCAGTGAACTGTATTTGCACAGGTAGTCAATATAAAAAGGGCTTAGAAATGAGACCAGCGGAATTATTGCCAGCCGCTACAGGTATGGCGCACGGCTTATTGCGTCAAACGCAAATATCCATTGGAATTCGGCGTAGTATTGAGCCAAAAAAAATCATCATGATTGGCCTGTTGGCACTGAGCACATTGCCGACACATGCACAAGTAATATTGAGCGACGTACCGGTTAAGCTCAATCTCGAAGGCTATATTAATGCGACGGTTGGTCACGGTGAACGCGAGACTGGGGCATTACTTGGGGAGGCGCGTAGCACACAAGTTGATGCTGGAATACGCCTGTATGCAGAACATTCATTAGGTGGGCAACGGATAATTGGTGTCAGGGTAGAAGCAAATGCTTCGCCGCAAGATCATGTTAACGTGGGCGAACGTAGCCTAATTTTTATCGATACGTTAGGGCGCTTTGAGCTAGGTCGACGCAGAGGACTGCCAGATAGTTTGATCGGCTACGCACCAAATACTTACGCATTTACTTCAGCCGAGTTTGGCGTAACTTCGGGTAGAACCTTAGATCCTGGCGCTAATCTTGCGACCAGTTTTTTACAGCAAGGCATTGCACAGCGTATCAATGCCGTTTCTGGAAATGGTGCGAATGCCGCCTTTTTTGGCGACACGTCGCCCAAAGTACTATATGTCTCGCCAAAGGTGCTAGGTACTCAGCTGGGGCTGTCGTTTTCCCCCAAACTTGAAAACGGCGCTCGCCTGACCAATCCTTATAAGGAGTTATTGCAAACCGGCTTGGCGTATCAGGAGGATTTTGGGCAAAATTTTTTCCGCGTTGGTGGTAGTTTCAGTTATGCACGTCTAGATCATGATTTGCTTAGAGAAAATGTCACACAAGTTGGCGAATTACCGAATCAAGATTTAAATTCTTTGAGTATCGGCGCTGCATTAAATTTGGGCGAGGTATGGGAATTTGGGCTTAATTTTTCACAAAATAATCGTGGTGACAATAGCCTAAGTTCGACGCAGCATGGCGCACATGGAGTGACCGCCAGTATTAACTATAACGAGGGTAAATGGGTTTATGGTGGCTATGTGCAGAGGGCAAATGGCGGATCAAGTTCAAGTGGTAAAGATGTGCTCACTGTATTTCAACTTGGTATGGCGTATCGATTGGATACCAAGTTGCGCTTGTATGCAGCGTATTACGCTTACCAGTTAAATCACGAAGGTATCGGCTTTACCAATATTGCGCCATCGAATCGGGGTAATGTGTTGTTGGCCGGATTTCGCTGGACCTTATAAATATTTGAAGTGACATTACATTATTTTTCTTAAGACTTACGCAAAACAGACGTTGGTGTTATTGCTTCGCCTCACTGACCATTTTGTAGCATTTGTACTGTTTGCGGCTTCGCGTTTAGCCAACGCAATTTGGCGTAAGTCCTATCTTTAAACCAAGGAGTCAAAATGAAATCGAAAGTATCGCTCGCTATAGCAGGAATGGTCGGCGCATTTGCCGCAAGTGTTACAGCACCTAGTCAAGCGCAAGTCTTTGTTGAAAAGCCTAGTTATAAATTTGAAAAATGCTATGGTATTGCCAAAGCGGGTCAGAACGATTGCACCACCGCGTTACATTCATGCGGCGCGACAGCAGCGAAAGATGGTGATCCCAATGATTGGGTGTATACGCCGAAAGGAAGTTGCTTGAAAATCGTTAATGGCAAACTAGCTCCGCCAGAAAAAAAATAATTTCCTATTTTTATGCGAACCCCAGATATTTAACAGCACTGGACTATTCATTAATATAGCGCACAAGATAGCGTACAAGATTGCGCACCACATAGTACTCCAGCGTAAGCGTTTGGCTTGATTTAGGATTCGTTTGCGCTGGTAATCTGTTGAGTGGTGGCCGTAACCGGATCACCACTGATTGTTTTTGGTGCTTCTGGTTCATCTTCGTTGCGATGTTTGATCGGTAAGCTTATCCGAAAAGTGGTGCCTTGGCCAACTTCGCTTTCAACTTCAATGTTGCCATGATGTTTTTTAATAATACCGTAGGATAAAGATAAACCAAGGCCCGTGCCTTTTCCCACTGGTTTGGTTGTAAAAAAGGGATCGAAAATTCGGGATAAATTGGCTTTGGGAATTCCAGAACCATTGTCGATAATTTCAATCCACACATTTTGGAGGTCACAACTAGTGCGTACGGTGATCGTGCCGCGTGTTTCACCGATTGCATGAGCCGCGTTAACTAGCAGATTCATGAAAACCTGGTTGATTTGCGAGGGCAGGCATTCCACATTGGGGATGTCACCATAGTCTTTAATAATATCCGCTTTATATTTGACTTCACTATTGATGATGTTTAGGGTTGAATCAATTCCCTGATGAAGGTCTGCCCATTGCCATTCTTGGTTGCTATCCACGCGCGAGAAATTTTTGAGATCTTGCACAATTTTTCGTACCCTGATCAGACCCTCTTTTGACTCTGTCATCAGTTGTGAAATGTCATTCTTTAAAAAATCGATTTCAAGACGATCACGCAATGTTTTTAAATTGTTTGAAACTACGGCATCCGTAATCGATTTTTCTGCTGCTTCATAACTACTTAAAATTTCAAAGAGATCGTCTAGATAATTATTCAGTGTGCCGAAATTTGAAAATATAAAGCCGATCGGATTATTAATTTCATGTGCTACACCTGCTGCCAATTGTCCCAAGGAAGCCAGTTTTTCGGATTGCATTAGTTGTTCTTGCGCTTGCGAAAGCTGTATATTGAGTTGAGTTAACTCGCTATTGCGGTGTAATACTTTTTCTTCGGCAAGCATGCGCTCTTGTATTTCTAATTCCATTCGCGCTTTTGCTTGTTGCAAAGCGCGATTGATTTTTTCGTTTTCGCGCATTGCCGCTTCCAAATCCTGCGTGCGGCGTCGTACTTGCTCTTCTAATACAATGGCTGTCTGAAACAAATTGAAGTCAGAACCTTGTGCAGCGCTGCTACGCTCGGCTCGATTCATGAGCGCCTGTATGATCTTGTTAAGCCGAGCGATTTCTGCCTTAAATGTAGACGCATCTAAAGTTTGCATATCCGACGAATTTTCAGGCATCGTTACCCTCCTGATTGCCAAAGGCGATACCGGTCAGCGTCTGATTTACATGAACGCCACCAAATTGTTCGCCATAAGTGGCAAAACCAACAGTATTGTTTTGCTGGAAAAGATCGGAAACCCGATCAGTTAATTGATCTTTTTTAATTTCGACGTTTCGTAAGATGCAATCGCAGCCCAGAACTAATTGTGGTGTGCCGATTTCAGCGTGAATTTGATCAAAGGTGTGCTGGAGATTTGCAACAAGATCGACACCATGTGCAATCCGTAACACGAGCCCCTCTTCAATGGCGCAATAAAAAGTGAGGCTACCATCTGGATTAACTTTTTGGATCGAACGAACATAGTCCGCCCCTTCTATGACCACCACTACCGGTGAAGTGGCGAACAGGGTGGGATTCAGTTGATCTACGGTAACTCCTAGGAGCCGCGCATATTCTTCTGCGGCAGGCAGTCCGTTAATTTCTTTGACAATACGATGATTGGCGTCGGCTTCGGTGACTACCAATCTTTCGTTGGTGGTAACAAAATGCTGCGTTTTAAATAATTTAAACGGCAAGTTGGTGGAGACTAAGGTGAGGACTGCACAGTCTTCACGAAATGTGCCTTCGTGGTAGACAAAGGTTTTTTGAAATTGAAGACCATCACCAGCCGATCCGCCAAACATCGGCATGCTGCCTAATGCATTTTGTAAAGTTCGGGCGACGATTTCTTCTCGAATCGATAGACCATCAATCATTAAAAATGCGAAGCTGTTTTTAATCGTGGTTTCTGGCGCCGCAAATTCTAATTGTTGAAGTAGTGTTTGGGCGAATAATTGTCCCTGTGAAATATTGAATTCCTGTAAGCGATCTATACGGCCTGTTACGATGTGGCAGGTGTTTTTAGGAAAGCTAACGCCTACTAAACTATTTTCTTTGCAACCATGCGGACCAATTTCTCCCGCAGTAGTGCAACCTATGACTTGCACATCTTTGAATCGACGGTTCATCGATGCCGCTAATTCTTTAAGGTTATAGGTAGCAGAGCAAAAAAATATAACCAAACCCATATCAGGCTGTTCGACATCTGAATAAAACGCTTGAACCGCCTGCTCCGCATCTGGCAAGGTGGTTTGTGCTGTGCGCATTTTCTGGGCGGTGATCATATTGCCTCCCTAAAATCGATACAGATGGACGACGTGTCAGACAAATTGATTACATTTGAACAAGCCTAACTTGATTTTCCTCCTACTGCAATAACTTATTGTATTCAGTGATGAACATGAATATTTTAACTAAGTAACTTACTTCATCCAGCACAAATAGAGACAAGGCAAATAAATATCCTGCCATTTAACAATCTTCCACAAAAGAGCGTTCTTACCCAAAAACGCATTAATTTTAGAAGCAATGCAGCGCTTCTCCCAGTGTGCGCGTTAATCAAATTTATGTTCGATTGGTATCTGCGTCTTTTGGGAAGTATTTTTGTGACCTTGTTTAACAGATGTCCTAGACGGGTAATGATATCTTTCTTTCCAAGGGGCAATAACCGTATAAATGGTTTTAATTAAATCAATGAAGCTCCTAATGGTGAACAATTATTTGATAACAAATTTGGAGAACTTCATGAAAAATTTAACTATACGTGCCAAACTGACTTTTACTTTCGCGGCCATATCTGTTCTGGTAATGCTAATAGCGGGGATGGCATTAAAAACCTTGAGCGATGCGAATGATCGTTTTGAGAGCTATGTGAACGGAATTCGTGCTCGTGCAAATGCCGCACATCAAGTCCACGAAGCAATTGATGCTCGTGCCATCGCGGCGCGTAATCTGGTATTAGTCACTAAACCTGAAGATATAGAAATCGAAAAAGCGGTTTTAGCAAAAGCAGAAACTGAGGTGGTAGAGCATTTAACGCAATTAAAAAAATTAGGTGAAGAAAAGAGCGCCACTGATAAAGTACGTAGCATGATTGCTGAAATCGACAGAATTGAAAAAATTTATAGTCCTGTTGCCACACAGATTGTCGGACTAGCTTTAAACAATAAACGTGATGAAGCTATAGAGAAAATGAATACAGAATGCCGGCCATTATTAGCTTCGTTAGTGAAGGTGGCTGAGGAATATTCGAGCTACGCTACTGAACGGTCTGCAATACTTGTCGAGACAGCGGCGGCGGAATATTCAACTCAACGCAATTATTTGATTATAGGCATTTTATTGGAGATAGGCGTTGCTGTGATCGCAGGTTTCATGATTACACGTGATTTGGTAGGTGCTTTGGGTGCCGAGCCCGCCGAATTGTGTGAAGTTGTTGGTCGGGTAGCAGATGGTGATTTAACTACGAAGTTGAATTTACGTAACAACGACACTGTAAGTGTTTTGGCCGCAGTTGGGCGTATGCAAAATTCACTGACCAGAGTTGTTTCGACAGTCAGAACTGATGCAGAAAGCGTCTCAAATGCTTCTGCTGAAATTGCTGCTGGTAATAATGATTTATCTTCTCGTACCGAAAAACAAGCCAGTTCTTTAGAAGAAACGGCTTCTTCGATGGAGGAACTGACTTCAACTGTGAAACAGAATGCAGAAAACGCTCGTCAAGCGAATGGCTTGGCTGCAAGTGCTTCGACTATTGCGAGTAAAGGCGGCGCGGTGGTCGCGCAAGTGGTTGATACTATGGGCTCGATCAATGAGTCGTCCAAGAAAATCGTGGATATTATTAGCGTGATTGATGGTATCGCTTTTCAAACCAATATCTTGGCGCTGAACGCAGCGGTGGAAGCAGCGCGAGCTGGTGAGCAAGGACGTGGCTTTGCGGTGGTTGCTGCTGAAGTGCGTAATCTGGCACAACGTAGTGCAGGAGCCGCGAAAGAAATCAAAGGCTTAATCGATGACTCAGTTGAGCGGGTACGTGCCGGCACTAAATTAGCGGATGAAGCAGGTACAACGATGTCAGAAGTGGTTGATAGCGTGCGCCGCGTAACGGACATTATTAGTGAAATTGCTGCGGCAAGCCAAGAGCAGACAGCGGGAATTGAACAAATTAATCAGGCGATTACTGAAATGGATAATGTAACGCAGCAAAATGCTTCTTTGGTCGAGGAAGCGGCGGCGGCTGCCGAGTCATTACAAGGGCAGGCTGGTAATCTGGTGAACGTCGTAAGTGTTTTTAAAATCAATGAAGATCAGATCATTGCCAAAACACCGCAGGTGGCAGTAAATCGTGTAGCCTCTAACAACAAGGCGGCTGCGCCAGCATCAGTTACAAAATCAAATGTAAAACGCTTGGATAAAGTTAGAACGACTTTGAAATCAACCGCCAGCCCAGCTTTGGCCGGTGGTGGTGCCGACTGGGTTGAGTTTTAAAAATTAGTCGGTATTCCATGCATGTTTCATTGCGAATTGGAATAAAAATAATGAGTAGTAATCTACGCTAATAAGCTGTCGTAGATCGAAGTTAATAAAGAGCAAGTTTGTTATCACCCACCTAAAATATTCGCAAAGATGTTTTTAGGTGGGATTTTTTTTGCCAAGCAAGATGCCCAGATTTTTTTGCAAAAATAAGCGGATTTGCGCGGGTGATTTATCGCTTAACAAACTTTAGTTGAGTAAACCAGTATACATAGGTGTCGTCTGCGCACCTGGCCAACTTAAATTCAAATCCCAATCTGTTTTTTGCTCGGTCTCCTGTAGAAGTTTGCAAAAGCCATGCAAGATGGACGTTGGAAACCGAATGTCAATTTGATTGCCACTGATTAAAAAAAACTGAATATGCAAAGGTTGATGCGCATTTAAGTGAAATTTGATTTCTTTTAACAGCACTGGCGACTCACCAAAAGGCATCATCTTCTCTTCGCTGCTATAGGGTAGATTGAAGTTGCCATTTTCAGTAATTGTATTTAATGCTTGTTGATATTGCATATTGACCAAATCTTGACTGGCAAATGCGGCATCCGGCCGATCGAGGGTAACTTGGGTGCTGAGTGCTTGCATAATGACCGGCCACAGATTTTTTAACAATCGGCGGGTAATGAAAATACGGATTTCTTGCTTTGCTTGCCCTTCGATTTCTGCGGTAAGCGCCATTTTTAAAAGAATACGGTCATCTTCAATACAATAGGCGAGGTGGAGTTGTTCTAGGTTCATAGGGATTAAAACTTGATCTAGCACAAATGAAAATCGAGTTTTTCTTTGGGCTTCTTGAAATCTGTCGCATGCTGCCTCATCTGCAGTTCATTCATGAAGCAAGCCAGTTGTCGATCGGAAACTACTCAATGGAGTTATCGTGAGACTTGAATATAAGGGCGTTGCGATCATATAAAATCAAACTGAGGAAAAATCATGCGTCTTGACAAATTAACGACAAAGTTGCAGGAAGCGCTGGCCGACGCGCAAAGCCACGCCGTTGGCAATGATAACCAATACATTGAACCAGTGCACGTTTTAGTAGCATTATTAAATCAGGACGACGGTAGCGCACGCTCCTTGTTGCAAAGGGCGGGTGTCAACGTTGCCAGCCTTGGTAACGCATTAAAAAGCGCGATTGATCGTCTGCCTAAAGTCACTGGTACCGATGGGCAAGTTAGCATCGGGCGAGAATTGTCTGGTTTGTTGAATTTAGCCGATAAAGAAGCGCAAAAGCGCGGCGATGAATTTCTCGCTAGCGAAATGATGTTACTCGCATTGGTTGATGATAAATCTGAAGCAGGCAAGCTTGCACGCGAGAATGGCTTAACTAGAAAAGCGCTGGAAGCAGCAATCAGTGCCGTGCGCGGTGGGGCGACGGTCAATTCACAAGAAGCGGAAGGTCAACGCGAAGCGTTAAAAAAATACACCTTGGATTTAACTGAGCGGGCGCGCTTAGGCAAGCTTGATCCGGTGATTGGTCGCGATGACGAAATCCGTCGTGCGATCCAAATTTTGCAGCGACGTAGCAAAAATAATCCTGTATTAATTGGCGAGCCTGGTGTAGGCAAGACGGCGATTGTCGAAGGCTTGGCGCAACGGATTGTGAATGGTGAAGTACCAGACAGCCTGAAATCAAAAAGAGTGCTTTCCTTGGATATGGCGGCCTTGTTGGCAGGGGCGAAATTTCGTGGTGAATTTGAAGAGCGCTTGAAAGCGGTGTTGAAAGAAATTGCTTTAGACGAAGGTCAGACCATCGTTTTCATTGACGAACTACACACGATGGTTGGTGCTGGTAAGGCCGAAGGTGCGATGGATGCCGGTAACATGCTCAAGCCAGCCTTAGCACGCGGTGAATTGCATTGTGTAGGTGCAACGACTTTGGATGAGTATCGCAAATACATCGAAAAAGATGCAGCATTAGAGCGCCGATTCCAGAAAATTATTGTTGACGAACCTAGCGTCGAAGCAACGATTGCGATTTTACGTGGCTTGCAAGAAAAGTACGAAGTGCATCATGGTGTCGATATTACCGACCCCGCCATCATCGCAGCGGCAGAATTATCACATCGCTATATGACTGACCGATTTTTACCTGATAAGGCGATTGATCTGATCGATGAGGCAGCGGCCAAAATTAAGATTGAGATAGATTCTAAGCCAGAGGTCATGGATAAACTTGACCGTCGTTTGATTCAATTAAAAATTGAGCGCGAGGCGGTGAAGCGTGAAAAAGATGAAGGCTCTAAAAAACGTATGGTCTTGATCGAAGAAGAAATTGACAAATTATCGCGTGAATATGCCGACTTGGAAGAAATCTGGAAGGCAGAAAAAGCGTCGGTGCAGGGCAGTGCGCATATTCGAGAAGAGATAGAAAAAATTCGTTTGCAAATGGAAGATGCTAAGCGTCGTGGCGATTGGCAATCGATGTCCGAAATGCAGTATGGACGTTTGCCAGAATTAGAGGCGCAACTGAAGCAAGCAGATAAAGGGCAAGAAGTAGTTAGTGGCAAACATAAACTTTTACGCACGCAGGTTGGCGCCGAGGAAATTGCTGAGATTGTGTCGCGCGCGACTGGTATTCCTGTTTCGCGCATGATGCAAGGTGAGCGCGAGAAGCTATTGCACATGGAAGATGCTTTGCATCAGCGAGTGGTTGGGCAAGACGAGGCAATTGAAGCAGTATCGGATGCGATTCGGCGTTCGCGTGCAGGCTTAGGTGACCCCAATCGCCCGTATGGTTCTTTCCTGTTTTTGGGGCCAACTGGTGTAGGTAAAACAGAGCTGTGTAAGGCTTTGGCTGGTTTTATGTTTGATACGGAAGAATCTTTGATTCGTATCGATATGAGTGAGTTTATGGAGAAACATTCCGTAGCTCGCTTGATCGGCGCACCACCTGGTTATGTCGGCTATGAGGAGGGGGGCTATTTGACCGAAGCGGTGCGCCGTAAGCCTTACAGTGTGATTTTGTTGGACGAAGTTGAAAAAGCCCATCATGATGTGTTCAACGTTTTATTGCAAGTATTGGATGATGGTCGGATGACCGATGGTCAGGGACGCACAGTTGATTTTAAAAACACCGTGATCGTGATGACATCCAACTTAGGTTCACATCAAATTCAGGCAATGGAGGGTAGCGAACCAAGTGTGGTTAAGATGGCAGTAATGGGCGAGGTAAAGGCGCACTTCAGACCTGAATTCATTAATCGGATTGATGAAATCGTGGTGTTCCATGCGTTGGATGCAAACAATATCGGTGCAATCGCCAAAATTCAACTTAAAGTGTTGGCCGATCGCTTGGCTCAAATGGAAATGGGCTTAACGGTCAGTGATGCGGTAATTGAAAAAATTGCTGAAGCAGGATTTGACCCCGTATATGGTGCTCGACCACTGAAGAGGGCGATTCAGCAAGAAATTGAGAATAGCTTATCAAAATTGATCTTGGAGGGAAAATTTGCGGTGAAAGATGTAATATCGATTGATGTGGAAAAGGGCGCTTTTACTTTTAATAAGTCCTAACAGGTAGAGGTAATCGCAATATTTTTTAAAGCAAGTTGTGCTGAGCTTGATGTTGTTGGGGGCAATCTCGATTGCCCCCTTTTTTTCGCCCTATCTTCGACAGATTAAGGCTTTTTGTAGACGGTACCGTCTTTCATGACGAATTTGATTTGCTCTAACAAATGAATATCTTTTAATGGGTCACCTCGAACCGCGACCATATCTGCGATATAACCAGGTTCAATTGATCCAAGACGATTGGCTTGATTGAGTAACTGTGCTGAATTTAAAGTGGCGGAACGAATTGCTTCTAGTGGCGGCATACCGGCCTCGACCATATAGCCAAATTCTTTCGCGTTTTGACCGTGTGGAAATACCGCTGCGTCGGTACCAAAGGCGATCTTGACACCAGCCTTATAAGCACGGCTAAAGGTTGCCTGAATTAAAGCGCCTACTGCGGCGGCTTTGGGGCGTACCAGTTCCGAGTAGTAATCGGGTAGTGCGGCTTTCTCCGCTACAAATTTGCCAGCCGTAATGGTGGGTACATACCACGCCCCAGTCTTTTTGAATAAAGCAATTGCTTCGTCATCCATATAAGTGCCGTGCTCAATAGAGTCTACGCCATTGCGCAAGGCACGTTTGATACCTTCTAGACCGTGCGCGTGGGCGGCAACTCGAAAGCCATAATCTTTTGCGGTACTGACGATAGCACGCAACTCTTCGTCGGTGAACTGCGCATTCTGTCCACTGCTTGCTTGACTCAGCACACCGCCAGTAGCGGTGATTTTAATTAAGTCAGCACCTTCTTTGTAGCGTGCTCGCACTGCATCGCGGGCTTGATCTGCACCGGTGATGATGCCGTCGATTGGTGTCGGTGTTCCAACTCCCTTGAAGAGTTTCTCAGAAAGGCCGTTAGTTGGATCGCCATGCCCACCTGTTGTTGCGATAATTCTGCCAGCGGTAAACATCCTCGGACCAACAATTTCGCCATTGATGATCGCTCGTTTCATCGAGATATTCAGTCCATCAGTGGCACCCAGATCACGCACGGTTGTGAACCCTGCCATCAGTGTACGCTGGGCGAATTTGATCGAAGCATAAGCGTAATCAGCGGGATTTAAGCGTAATTCTTCAATCGCGCTTTGGCCTTGGGTTTTGGTTTCATCGGTCAGGTGGACATGCATGTCCATTAAGCCAGGTAAACAAGAATAGGCACTTAAATCCACATGATCTGGTGCGGATTGGAGTGGTGAAATCGATTTGATCAGGCCATTCTCAATACTAATGCTAACGTGATCGCGCCAAACACCTGCTTTTACGTCCAGTAATCGTCCACAATCAATGGTGATGGCATTGGCGTGGCTTAGACTGCTCATGTTAACGATAAAAAATAATGCAATTGCGGGTAATTTCAACATAATGTTCTTTCGTTTTAACGATGGTGGTTAAAGACATTCAACGTGCTTTGTATTCTTTGTATCAGCTTGGGTAGTACGGTAGTAGGGTATTTCTATGGAATTGTTAGGGTTGTAATAAAATGCTTAGTCGGGATATACGAAAAATCACCGTAACATACTAGCTTGTCGCCATGTTAATACCGCGGGTTAATAACTCAGCCTCGAATCTTATTCTCAGTTTGTGATTGTTTAAGATGATGTCAGGTGCCTTTATTGACAAATAATGTTCGACAAATGTTAAATTTTAATTAATGTAGACTAAATAAAACTATTGTTCCAGAAATAAAACATGCCCCTGACTGGAATAATCTACAATTTGTTTGTAATTTATTGCTTTATATTAAATCGTCGTCTTTGAAGAAATTGTATGTGGATAGATACTCATTGTCATTTGGACGCTGCTGAATTTGAGGGACAATCAATAAAATTCGCCGACCTAGCAGGACAAGCTGGTGTAATGGCAATCGTCATTCCCGCCGTGCACCCAAGTAATTTTAAGACGGTTGCTAGTTTGGCCAGACAGAGAAAAGATTGTTTTTATGCGCTAGGCATTCATCCGATGTATGTGGCGACCACGCATGAATCCGAATTGTTGGCACTGCGTAACGAGGTTGAGAGGGCGATGTCGTTTCCGCCAGAATTGAGTCGCTTCGTGGCAATTGGTGAAATTGGATTAGACTATTTTGTGCCAGCCCTAACCGAAAGTCCGTTGAAGGAAAAACAGGAATATTTTTATGTTGAGCAACTAAAAATTGCCCGCGATTTTGGTTTGCCAGTGTTGCTACACGTGCGAAAGTCTCAAGATGCGATTTTGAAACAATTGCGCCGAATTAAGGTCGATACTGGTATCGCACATGCGTTTAATGGCAGCGTGCAGCAAGCAAATGCTTTCATCGATTTGGGATTCAAGCTTGGTTTTGGTGGCGCAATGACGTTTTCTCGTGCTTTGCAAATTCGTCGATTAGCTACTGAATTACCGTTGCACAATATTGTATTGGAAACCGATGCGCCAGATATTTCGCCGAGCTGGTTACAGGAAGGAGCGAATAGTCCAATGCAGTTACCCAAAATAGGTGAAGTTCTCGCTGAGCTACGTGGTATATCGGTAGCGGAGGTCGCGCGGCAAACTTCAAACAATGCGCTAGCGGTTCTCTCTCGTCTTCAATTACCAGACTCTGGTCGTGTGATTTCAAAGCAGTTGGATCATCAATACTAGACATGCGCATCGCAATTGCCGCATTTGTATTTGGCGTTGCGCTTTTACAGCGACAAGCAAATTTGGAAAGTGACGTTACCAGCTTTCTGGCAATTTCGTTAGCCACTCTGGTCTACACTTTGATTTGTTTACTGTGGGAAAAATCTTACCTACGTTATATACGATTGGTATGCTTTGCTCTTATTTTTTCGGTCATAGGGTTTTTTTGGGCTAATTTACGTGCTGATTGGCTTTTGCAAGAAAATTTACCCTTGGCGTGGGAGCAGCGTGAGATGCGCATAACGGGCGTCGTAGAAAGCCTGCCTCATTACACTGAACAAGGAGTTCGGTTCAATTTTAATGTGGAACAATTAGCTGCTTCGCAGGAGCGGCCAATTTGGTTTCCTTCTCACGTTACGCTTACCTGGAAAATACAATCCGAAGCGGCTCTACAAAATTCTGACACATTGGATTCCTATCCAATCAAACCGGGACAACGCTGGCGTCTAACCGTGCGTCTAAAACGTCCACACGGTAACGCTAATCCCTTGGGATTTGACTATGAAGTGTGGTTGCTGGAGCAAGGGATTCGTGCAACTGGAGCGGTGAGAAGTAATCAGCTGGCGCACAATTCACTCATGAGCAAATTTGTATGGACGCCATCAAATCTGGTGAATCGATGGCGTGATCAGTTACGTCAACGCATTCATCGTGCCTTGCCCACATCGCCGTATGCTGGAGTATTGGTTGCCTTGGTGATTGGCGATCAGCGCGAAATTGCGCAATCGGATTGGGCAATTTTTAATCGTACCGGCATTGGGCATTTAATTTCTATTTCGGGATTACATATCACCATGGTGTCCGGTATGTTTGCTGGTTTGATGTCGTATTTTTGGCGCAGATCATTTTTCACCCAAATGCACTTGCCCCTACATTTGCCAGCACAAAAAGTCGCCGCATTATCTGCGGTGCTAATGGCATTGCTGTATGTCGCCTTGTCTGGCTTTGGTATTCCGGCACAACGCACTTTATTGATGATTTCCATTGTTGCGTTGGCCGTTTGGTCTGGTCGTATGGTGGGGTTGTCGCATGTACTTTGCTTGGCACTGGGTGCTGTAGTTTTATTTGATCCGTGGGCCGTATTGTGGCCTGGATTTTGGCTCTCTTTTGCGGCAGTGGCTGTTATTTTGTATGTGAGCATGGGACGGGCGGAAGGCAGTTTTGGCGACTCTATATTTGATAGGCTGCAAAAAACTTTAATGCAGGCTTGGCACGTTCAATATGCGATTACGATTGGTCTGGTTCCTCTCAGTTTGCTATTGTTTGCGCAGTTATCACTGATTAGTCCATTGGCAAATGCGCTAGCAATTCCTTTAGTGAGTTTTGTGATTGCACCGTTGGCATTGATTGCTTGCGTATTGCCAGCACCGCTGTCTACTTGGTTATGGCAATTTTCTCACTGGTTTGTTGTACAGTTGGCGGCTGGCTTGCAACTATTCAGCACGCAAACTTTTGCAGTGAAAACTTTCGTTAGTCCTTCAATAGGTATTTTCTTTCTAGCGTTAATTGGTACTTTGTGGATGCTGGCTCCGCGTGGTTGGCCATGGCGATTTTTAGGATGGTTTTGTTGGTTGCCGTTAATTTTACAAAAACCCGAAATGCCAAATTTGGGGCAATTAAATGTCACGGTTTTCGATGTCGGGCAGGGCATGGCTGTATTGTTAGAAACGGCTTCACATCGGATGTTGTACGACGCTGGTCCGTATTATTCTCCTGTATCCGATGCCGGTAGCCGAGTGATTTTGCCTTACCTCAATGCGCGTGGCATCACACATTTAGACAAATTGCTGATTTCGCACAATGACAATGACCACTCTGGCGGCGCATTAAGTTTGTTGCACGGTTTGTCGGTGCAGCAGTTAATGAGTTCATTAAAACTGGATAGCCCAATTATATCGGCTGCAAAATCACATCAACGTTGTTTGGCTGGACAGTCTTGGCAATGGGATGGTGTTGCCTTTGAAATGTTGCAACCAGTTGTCGCTAGTTATGAGAGTGAAAAATGGCGCCCGAATGCACGCAGTTGTACGCTAAAGATTTCGACCAAGCGTTTTTCCCTCTTATTGCCGGGTGATATTGAAGCAACTCAAGAAGATGAATTGCTACATGCGATACCTGAAAAATTATCTGCGACTGTTTTACTAGCGCCGCATCATGGTAGTGGTACCTCATCGACCCCAGCATTTTTACGCGCCGTGCAACCACAACTGGCTCTCTTTCAAGTCGGTTATCTTAATCGTTATCGGCATCCAAAGCCGCAAGTGTTTCAACGTTATGCCGAATTTAACATCAAGAGATTAAGAACCGATGAAAGTGGCGCGATTCGCTTACAATTCGGTGACACACTTGCTGTTTCCGCGTACCGTAAAGAACATGCGCGTTATTGGTACGCTCATTAATCAAAAAATTATTATCGAATGCTAGCCAATCAAAAACCACAACTGCATTTTGTACACGGGAACAGTTTCCCAGCCGGCACGTATCGTGCATTGTTGCATTATCTAAGTTCGTATTACGACGTCGGTGCTCTAGACGTTCATGGGCATAATCCACACTATCCGGTCACTGATAATTGGCCGCATTTGGTGCAAGAACTGGTTGATACATTGAAAAATCGTTACCAGAGGCCGGTGATCTTGGTTGGACATTCGATGGGAGGGATGCTGAGCTTTATGTTGGCAAGTCGCTTTCCAGAGTTAGTACGCGCTGTGGTGATGATTGATTCGCCAGTGGTTGCGGGATGGCGAGCTTTAATTGTGCGCATATTTAAAAAGTTCAATATTGGCCAACAATATTCCCCAGCTCGTTTTTCGGAAAAAAGAAAAAATCAATGGGAAAGTAAAGAGGCTGCCTATCAACACTTTGCGGAGAAAGAGATTTTTGCCATCTGGCCGCCTAAAGTACTGGAAGATTATATTGACGCCGGAATAGTGGCACAAGGGGGCACTTTCACCTTGCGTTTTCGCCGCGAAATTGAAACACAAATATACTTAACTTTACCCGACACGCTAGGTAAAATTGTGCGCCAAGGCATACGCGTTCCACTTGGTTTTGTTGGCGGCATAGATTCAATAGAGTGTCGTCAAGCGGGATTAGGGGCGACCAAAAAAATGGTACAGCAACATTTTGTGCAAATACCCGGAGGGCATTTAATACCGATGGAGTGTCCAGAGCAAACCGCGCAAGCGGTACATCAAATGATTCTTTCATTTAATTTAGGTACTTTAAAATGAGTTCACATTGGAGGCGCATTTGTTTTTTAACGCTATCTATAGTCTGTTGCAACGCCCACGCACAAATTGCTTTGCCCTCATGGGATGAATTTTTACAGGTGAGAGCACAAGGTAAATCGGTAGTCAATCTTCTAATTGATAACGATAGTTTGTTATTGAATCGTGATGATGGGTTTTATACCAGCGGTGTACAGCTATCGCAGCGCGAAGTACTTAATTCTGGCCAGCAATCTGTAACCTATGGATGGCGCATTGGACAAGATTTATACACGGCATCAGATATTAATATTCCACCCGCTCGTTTGCAGCCGATTGATCATCCTTATGCTGGCTGGCTATATGCAGGGCTATTTACTGAATCGATCAATGCAGAAGGAAGAGGAAGTCGATTGGGATTGGATCTTGGTTGCCTCGGCCCCTGCGCTGGTGGCGAGTGGGCACAAACTGCCTTACATAAATTATTACGCCAACCCTTGCCGCAAGGGTGGAGTAGTCAACTACATCAAGAATGGGGTGCAGTAATAAGCGAAGAATGGAGCCCGGAGCGCTGGTCGCCGAATCGCTCAACCGATGTCGCGTCGTGGGTAAAAGCGCGTTTCGGCAATATTTTTACTGATCTTGGAATTGAGACCACCTTACGATATGGGCGCCTGAATGCATTGCCCGAACAAGATGCGCACTACGTCTTTGTGCGTGGACAAGGAAAACTGGTTGGATATAACGCCACTTTACAGGGGGGCTTCTTTAATCACCAAGATTTACCGATTCATCCAAAACGCGTGGTCGGCGAGTTTGAGTTTGGTTATCAGTGGCGCGCATCATCTTACGGCTTTAATGCGTCATTTATTCGACGTACCAGTGAAATTAAAGAACTGAACAATGCCTTAGGTGCTGAAAATTTTGTGCGCTTACAATTCTCTGTTGGTTTGTAGTGGCTGACTGGGCTGATATTTTACGTATTGATGAATATTTAACGGTCATATAGGTATGCCATAAGGCAATGAAAATTCTCCGTAAAAGCCTCGCGAAATAGACAGCATGATGTATAATTTGAATTTCCCGCTTGTGCCGCACGGCACCATCTGCAATGACCAAGTTTGTATTCGTAACAGGGGGCGTAGTCTCCTCTCTCGGTAAGGGTATCGCTGCGGCGTCTCTTGCCGCTATTCTTGAATCGCGTGGGCTTAAAGTTACCATGCTTAAGCTCGATCCCTATATTAACGTTGACCCTGGCACCATGAGTCCGTTTCAGCACGGTGAAGTTTTTGTCACTGAAGATGGAGCAGAAACCGATCTTGATCTAGGACACTATGAGCGCTTCATCAGCGCCAAGATGAAAAAGGTCAATAATTTCACCACTGGTCAAATTTATGAGTCGGTAATTCGCAAAGAGCGTCGTGGCGAATATCTCGGTAAGACAGTCCAAGTAATTCCACATATTACGAACGAAATCCAAGATTATATTTATCGTGGTGCTGAAGGTTTTGATGTGGCGCTGGTTGAAATTGGCGGCACCGTTGGCGATATCGAATCGCTGCCATTTTTGGAGGCTGCACGTCAATTGAGTTTGCGTGCTGGTCGTAATGCGACAGCTTTTGTGCATTTGACTTTGGTGCCATTTTTAGCGTCGGCTGGTGAATTAAAAACCAAGCCAACTCAGCACAGCGTACAAAAATTGCGTGAAATTGGTATTTCTCCTGATGCTTTGTTGTGCCGTGCTGATCGTCCAATTCCAGATGATGAGCGTGCCAAAATTTCCCTGTTTTCCAATGTACCGGAAGATGCAGTCATTTCGGTTTGGGATGCTGACACGATTTATAAAATTCCACAAATGTTGCATGACCAAGGTTTAGATAAGATCGTTTGTGATCGCCTTGGCTTAAATCCGCCACCAGCTAATTTGTCGATGTGGGATAAATTGATTTATGCGCTGGAAAATCCTAAACAAGAAGTCACGATTGGCATGGTGGGCAAATATGTCGATTTAACGGAATCCTATAAATCATTGACCGAAGCCTTGCGTCACGCTGGTATTCATACCGAAAGTCGGGTCAATATTGAGTATGTTGACTCTGAAGAAATTGAAGCGCATGGCACCAAAGCATTGGAAAAATATGATGCGATTTTGGTTCCTGGTGGTTTCGGCAAACGTGGCGTGGAAGGCAAAATTATTGCTGCGCGCTACGCTCGTGAAAACAAGATTCCGTATTTAGGTATTTGCTTAGGCATGCAAGTGGCTTTGATTGAATATGCGCGCAATATGGCGGGTCTTAGTCATGCCAATTCAACCGAATTTGATTTGGATACCGAGCAACCAGTGGTGGCGCTGATTAACGAGTGGCAAAATCACGACGGCAAGGTGGAAACACGTGATGAAAACTCTGATCTGGGCGGCACCATGCGCTTGGGCGCGCAGACTTGCAAGGTCAATCCTGGTACCTTGGCGCACGAAATTTACGGTGATACCGTGACAGAGCGCCATCGCCATCGGTATGAGGCAAATAATCATTACCTGCCACGTGTAGAGCAGGCCGGTCTCATTGTTTCAGCACGCACGCCGACCGAAGATTTATGTGAAATCATGGAACTGCCACGCACTGGTGTTAATGCGCATCCGTGGTATTTGGGCGTGCAATATCATCCTGAATTCAAATCGACGCCGCGTGATGGGCATCCGTTGTTTATTTCTTTCGCAAAAGCTGCCATCGCTCATAAACTGGCACGCCAACATTAAACGGATATGCATCATGAAATTATGTGGATTTGAAGCTGGACTGGATCAGCCCTTCTTTTTGATCGCAGGCACTTGCGTGATTGAATCACAGCAAATGGCGCTAGATACTGCCGGTTTATTGAAAGAAATCACGACAGCGTTGGGAATTCCATTCATCTACAAATCTTCATTTGATAAAGCGAATCGTTCGTCAGGAAATTCATTTCGTGGTTTGGGAATGGAAAAAGGATTGGCTATTTTGGCTGAGGTTAAAAAGCAAATTGGTGTTCCTGTGCTGACCGATATCCATGAAATCGATGAAATCAAGCCTGTTTCAGAAGTGGTGGATGTCTTGCAAACGCCAGCTTTTCTTTGTCGTCAAACCGATTTCATCAAAGCCTGCGCACAATCCGGCAAGCCAGTGAATATCAAAAAAGGTCAGTTTTTAGCACCACATGACATGCTGAATGTGATCGGCAAAGCGCGCGCAGCGGCCAAAGAAGCGGGCTTATCTGAAGACCGTTTTATGGCGTGCGAACGCGGTGTATCGTTTGGCTACAATAATCTGGTGTCCGACATGCGCTCATTGGCAATCATGCGTGAAACCAATTGTCCGGTCGTATTTGATGCAACCCATTCTGTACAACTACCTGGTGGCCAGGGTACGACTTCAGGCGGTCAACGAGAATTTGTGCCGGTGTTGGCGCGTGCTGCTGTGGCAGTTGGTGTGGCGGGGCTGTTTATGGAAACCCATCCAAATCCTGCGCAAGCACTTTCAGATGGCCCCAATGCAGTGCCACTTGCTCGAATGAAAGAACTATTATCAACCTTGATTGATCTGGATCGGATCGTCAAGAAAAATGGCTTCCTTGAGGCGAGTTTTAATTGATGAGGCTGGGTAAAGTGTCAGCCTAAGTATTTTTCTGTAAATGAATTGCGTCATTTACTAAATTATTAATTAGTTTATTGAGTTGTTTGTTGAGGAGACATAAATGAGTGCAATCGTTGACATTATTGGCCGTGAGATCATGGATTCGCGCGGTAATCCTACTGTCGAATGTGATGTATTACTGGAGTCCGGCGTTATGGGGCGCGCCTCAGTACCGTCTGGCGCTTCCACTGGTTCACGCGAAGCGATTGAATTGCGTGACGGCGATAAATCACGTTTTCTGGGTAAGGGTGTGCTGAAAGCCTGTGAAAATATCAATACCGAAATCGCTGAAGCGATCATGGGCTTAGATGCCAACGAACAAGCATTTTTGGATCGTACCCTGATTGACTTGGATGGCACAGAAAACAAAGCCCGCTTGGGTGCGAATGCCATGTTGGCGGTGTCGATGGCAGTTGCTAAGGCTGCGGCTGAAGAAGCAGGTTTGCCTTTGTATCGTTATTTCGGTGGCTCTGGCGCGATGCAATTGCCAGTGCCGATGATGAATGTGATTAATGGCGGGGCGCATGCCAACAATAACTTGGATATTCAAGAGTTTATGATTATTCCAGTGGGTGCACCGTCTTTCCGCGAAGCCATTCGTTACGGTGCTGAAGTCTTTCACGCACTGAAAAAAATCCTGCACGATAAAGGTTTAACCACTGCAGTGGGTGACGAAGGCGGTTTTGCACCTTCTGTTGATAATCACGAAGCGGCGATCAAAATGATCATTCAAGCGATTGAAGCCGCAGGTTACGAGCCAGGCACGCAAATCGCGCTGGGTTTAGATTGCGCTGCCAGTGAGTTTTACAAAGAAGGTAAATATCAATTAGCCGGTGAAGGATTGACTCTATCATCAACCGACTTCACCAACTTGCTCGCCACTTGGGTCGATAAATACCCCATCATTTCAATCGAAGACGCGATGGCCGAAGGCGACTGGGAAGGTTGGGCAATTCTTACCGAAAAATTAGGTAAGAAAGTACAGTTGGTCGGCGATGATTTGTTTGTAACCAATACAAAGATTCTGAAAGAAGGCATTCAAAAAGGCATTGCCAATTCGATTCTGATTAAAATCAACCAGATCGGCACTTTAACAGAAACTTTTGCTGCTATCGAAATGGCTAAGCGTGCTGGTTATACCGCTGTGATCTCACATCGTTCTGGTGAAACCGAAGACAGCACCATTGCTGATATTGCGGTTGGTATGAATGCCCTGCAAATCAAGACAGGCTCGATGTCACGCTCTGATCGTATGGCAAAATACAACCAGTTATTGCGTATCGAAGAAGATTTGGGTGAAGTAGCAAGTTACCCAGGCCGCGATGCTTTTTATAATTTGAAGTAAAGAAAAAAGGGGAGCTATGGTTCCCCTTTTTTGATGTCGCTTTGATGTTACTTTAATGTTGATAGAAATGCGGTAAATTAAATACTCGCTCAATCATGATAATCATTTTGTTATGCGCCTGATTGCCATCGCACTTGCCACGCTGTTGATTTTGATCCAATACCCGCTCTGGCTGGGCAAAGGGGGCTGGTTACGGGTTTGGGATTTAGATCAGCAGGTAAGTGAAGTGCAACGTCACAACGAGGAACTGAAAGCGCGTAATGCCAAGCTCAATTCAGAAGTTGAAGATCTAAAAACCGGTACCGATGCGGTCGAAGAGCGCGCCCGTTTTGAGCTGGGCATGATCAAAAAAGATGAAATTTTTGTGCGAATTCTAGATGCTGGCTCTACCATCCCAGCGCCATCCGCTACCTCTGTTTCATCTACTAGCAGCAGCGCATCTGCGGCTGCCTCTACGAGTGCAAATGGTGTTGCCTCTAATGCCGCCGAAACCTTCGCTGCACCTACTAGCAGTGCGATTCATAGCAAACAACAACGGCAAAAACATTGACGCTTCAATCAGTTTTTGTGCGCAGCACTTTTTCAATACGACGATCTGGCACTAACCACATACCAGCCACAAACACATAAATCCCCAGTGAAATCCACTGTAAATAAAACGCAGTTGGAATCGCAATGAAATACAGTAATACCGAAGATTTACCTTTCCAATCGCTTCCAACAGCCTTTTTTAAGGCCGATTTGGGTCCTTCATAAGCAATGATTAAATGCTGCAAGAAGGTATACGCGAAGCCAGTCAGCAGTAACACACATCCATATAAAGCGGTCGGCAATACGGCAAAATGATTTTCACCCATCCAACTGGTGGTGAAGGGAATCAGCGACATCCAAAACAGCAAATGCAGATTCGCCCACAACATGCCACCGGTGATTTCATGGGTGGCATGCAGCATGTGATGATGATTGTTCCAATAAATACCAATATAAATAAAGCTCAGTACATAGCTTAAAAATACCGGAATCAAAGGCTGCAGAGCCGCAAAACTCTCACCATGAGGTACCTTTAGTTCTAGCACCATGATGGTAATAATGATCGCAATCACACCATCACTGAATGCCTCAAATCGACCTTTACCCATAGCCTACTAACTCGCCTATCAGTTTAAGTTGTGAATAAAATTTGTTAGTAGATGCAAGATTGATCGGTCAACAGACCTTAATGTTTCAATTCCCCTGGCTCTACTAATGCTTCAGTCAAAGTCGCGGCAACAAACAACTGTGCGCAATCGATTTTGTCGAAGCCATAATGCTTGCCACAAAAGTCGCAATTAATATCGAGCTTACCGAGTTCAGCAATTGCCGTGTTGATTTCGTCTTCGCCTAGCATACGCAGCATGTTGCCGACTTTTTCACGGGTACAATTGCATTGAAATTCTGGATGTTCGATGTCAAACACACGTACATTTTCTTCCCAGAATAAACGATGCATCAGGGTTTGAATGTCGGTGCTCAGCAATTCTTCCTGTTTCAAGGTACTGCCGAGTACCACGGCGCGGTTCCAGTTTTCAACGTCGTTGCTGGTTTTTTTTGCCGTACCCCCGATACTAGGTAATTTTTGCAAAAGCATGCCACGTGCGACCTTGTCGTCGGCTGCCAACCAGATTTTGGTGTCTAACTGTTCTGAACGTAGCATGTAATTTTCGATGACAGTGGAAATCGAGTCGCCTTCTAGCGGCACAATACCTTGATACGCTTGTTGACCCGGCTGCTTGTCATTGGGATCTAAAGTAATAATGAAACGGCCTTCACCATGCGCATGTATTAAATCATGCAAGTTGGCGTCGTCGGCAATCATTGCGTGATCAGCTAATTTGGCAGTGGCACGCATACGAAGCGCTGAGTCGCATTCAACAACCATTAATTTGATCGGGCCATCGCCATAAATTTGCATGATCATGGTGCCGTCGAATTTCAGATTGGCACTCAATAAAATTGAAGCGGCGTATAACTCCCCCAAAATGACTTTCACGGCGGGTGGGTAATTATGGCGTGTTAATACTTGTTGCCAAGTGTCGCTTAGCTCAACCAGTTCACCACGCACACCAGCGTCTTCGATCATAAATTTTTGTAAATTGTCGTTCATGCAGTCTTTCAATTTTTTGTAATGAAATTATTTATCCGTTGATACAGGGTCAATCCGTTTCAAGGTGGTTTTGTATTCTTGTCCGCGCCGCACATAATTGCTGGTATTGGCCTGCATGCGTGCAATATCTTCAGCTTGCAAGGTGCGTGCCACTTTGGCGGGTGAACCGATGATCAAGGAATTATCGGGAAAAACCTTGCCCTCAGTCACTAAAGCACCAGCGCCAACCAAACAGTTTTTACCAATTTGCGCACCATTTAAAATCACCGCCTGAATCCCGATTAAGGAGCCTTCACCAATCGTACAGCCGTGCAACATGGCTTGATGGCCAATCGTGACATTCTTCGCAATGGTGAGTGGAAAGCCTGGGTCGGTATGTAAGATGCAGCCTTCTTGCACGTTACTGTTTTCACCTACCGTGATCCACTCGTTATCGCCACGAACGGTCACATCAAACCAGATGCTGGCTTTAGCTTCAATGCGTACTTTGCCGATGATGTTTGCACTATCGGTGATATAAGCGCTGGCATCAATTTCGGGTACAAATTCAGCTAATTGGTAGATTGCCATAATTTTTCCGTAAAATAGACAGGATTAACCCATCATTTTACCGCTCCTCGCATGAATTCACCGATTTTCCCCTCAAATTTAGCTGCTATGCAACCCACAATCCCAACTGAAACCCATGAGTTACGTCAGGCCGCTTATGTTTGGCTGGCTGAGACCGATGCCGTGCGCAAGGCGGAAGGGGTGCGTGCTTTGTGGCAAGATTGGCAAAATGGTGAGGTCAAATTGGCAATCGGTGCTGCTATTACTGAAACACTTGTGGTGCCCGGTCGGCCACCCAAGCCGGATTTGGTAGCGCCTTTAGGCGTCAAGCGGCGCGCCATGAATACCGTGGAAGGGCGTGCTGCATTGATTCATGCCTTGGCGCATATCGAATTCAATGCGATTAATTTAGCGCTCGATGCGGTTTGGCGTTTTCCCGATATGCCACCTGACTACTATCATGATTGGTTGCAAGTGGCACAGGAAGAGGCGTATCACTTTACGTTGTTGGCGCAGCATCTGGTAACGCTGGGGTTTCAGTATGGAGATTTCACGGCGCACAATAGTTTGTGGGAATTGGCCGAAAAAACGCAGGCCGATGTGTTGGCGCGCATGGCCTTGGTACCGCGCACGATGGAAGCACGTGGTTTAGATGCCACACCAGCGGTACGTGCCAAGCTCGCGCAGGCGGGCGATCAAGCGGCGGCAGCGATTCTAGATATCATTTTGCGCGATGAAATTGGGCATGTGGCGATCGGTAATCGCTGGTTCGCTTATCTATGCGATAGCCGTGGATTAGAGCCCATTGCTTGTTATGCCGCACTCGCATTGCAATTCAAAGCACCACAAATGCGTGGGCCGTTCAATTGGGAAGCGCGTCGCGCTGCTGGTTTTAGCGAGGAAGAGTTGCAAGCGCTCCTTCAGTAATGAAGATTGTTGCCGATATTGAAGAAATTGCTGGTGTTGGCAGCGTACTCCAATGGTTATCAATGTTTCGTTTATTTTTGTTGGGTAATCAAGATGAAAGTGTTCTCGCTTACGAACTTTGTACTGGTTTCTTCATTACTCTCTTCGGTATTGGTTTTTACCCAAAGCAGTTTTGCACAGTCTGATATTCAAGAAAGCGTGCCTACAAATACGGCAGTGCCGGGCGTTGAAGTTCGAACGACAGACATCAAGCAGCCGCAAGCCATTGAGATTCGTGAATCGCTTAAAAGTGAGACGCGTTTTTATCGGAAAAAAATTGTCGCCACCGCCTTTGCGGTGAATCAGCCGGCACTCGGTCAAGTGCAAGATATTGACGATATCGCGCAAGGCATACCGACAGAAATCATTCACCGCTTAGAGCAACTGGGCGATTTTTTAGGACGCCGCTCGACCAATTTGCTCTCTTATTCAGGAGGCGATGAAGCACCAAGTTTTAAACTGGTGAGGCAGGTTGCCAATGAATTTGATGGGCAATTCGTGTTAACTGGAGCGGTGCTGCATGCAGGGAATAGCCGTGAGGCTAAGTATCTGGGTTTGTGGCACAAAGATACACGTTACATCGAAATTGAATTGGCTTTGTACGACGCTATTAGCGGTGCCTTGATCGATAAACGGCGGGTCTTTGGTGAAACCACGGATGTGAATCCAGTTGGGCGTGGTAAGCGCTTTGGCAGCGCCAGTTTTTTGCGCACGGGCTTTGGTCAGGCAATGAATAGTGTATTGCGCGACGCCGTGCAATTTGTCAGCGAAACCTTGGAACCGATGCCGATGATGGCACGGATATTAAAAATTCATGATGGCGAAGTCACTTTCGACGCTGGCTCGACTTCACTGGTGGCGATTGGCGATAATGCTGATGCGATTGGCTTTAACAATGAATTGCCCGCCAAAAGCTTAACCTCAAGCCGTGCAGTCATTCAACAATTTGGCGTGCCACACGGCAAAGTCGCCACCGTGAATGCGATTCAAGTGTTTCCCACTTTTACAGTAGCGAAACTGGATGACGACACCAAACAAGCCGATATCAGCGTTGGCGACTTCGTGCGCTTTGTGAAACCAAGCACCTCAGCACAATAAATAGAGCTCAATAAACAGAGCCCAAGAAATCATTTCACGAAATCCCCGTATAATTAAGAACGATCGTTCTTTTTTATTATAAAGGTGGATTTTCGATGAAAGCTTCCCGTTCAGAATTTATCACTATCCGCGGCTTGCGCACGCACGTGCGGCATTGGGGGCAAGTCGGTGCACCCAAAATTTTCATGGTACATGGTTGGATGGATGTGGGCGCGTCGTTTCAATTCGTGGTCGATTGTCTGCAAAAAGAATGGCATGTGATCGCGCCAGACTGGCGCGGTTTCGGTTTAACTGATCGTAGTCAAGCAGATACTTACTGGTTTCCCGATTATCTGGCCGATCTTGATGCTTTGTTAAACCTGTATGCACCAGATCAAGCCGTTAATTTACTGGGGCATAGCATGGGCGGCAACGTCGTGAGCTTGTATGCGGGCATACGACCAGAACGGGTTAGCAAGTTAATTGATTTGGAAGGCTTCGGTTTGCCGCAAACGCATCCCAAACAAGCGCCAAGCCGTTTTCGCCGTTGGTTAGATGAGTTGCAGTCACCACCCAGCATGCGCAGCTATGAAACGCTTGAAGCCGTTGTGGCGCGTCTGCAAAAAACCAATCCGCGTTTAAATAATGAGCATGCCGTTTTTTTGGCGCAGCACTGGTCGCGTCAAACAGCGGACGGTACATGGGAAATTTTGGGTGACCCCTTACACAAAATGACCGGTCCTTTGTTATACCGCGTCGAAGAAATGATGGCCTGCTGGGCAAAAATCACTGCACCGGTGTTGTGGGTAGAAGCGGCGGATACGGATGTGTGGCGCTGGATGGGGCCAAAAGAAGAAGCGCGGATTGAGATCGACCGACGCATTACGTTTATTCCCAAAGTGCGCACCGAAATGATGGCAGAAGCAGGCCACATGCTGCACCACGATCAACCCGAAAAACTGGCGCGCTTAATTGAAGAATTTTTGCTTGAAGATTTTGTACGTGAATAGGCAGCGCGCTAGGCTGCGCCAGGTCGATCTCTTTGTACCAGATAAAGATAATCGTTGATCGATAGTTTGCCCAATGGTTTAACCATCACATCGAGCATGTGTGAACGTTGCCCCAATTGTAGCGGGCCACGTTCACGCACAAGCTGAAATCCATTGCGTTGCCAAAACAATTGCGCGCGTTTGTTACCTTGAATCACACCCAAGCGCAGACTGTGCATGCCTTGTGCGCGTAACCACTGTTCCAGCGCTTGATAGATATCACGGGCTGCGCCAGTACCATGTAGCTGGGTGGCTGTGATGAACAAACCAATGTGCCCAACGCCATCGGCAATGAAATCGGTCAAGCCAGACGCCATGCCAAGTAAGTTGTCTGCCGCGTCAAAAAAGCCAAGAAAAAATCGCTGTTTAAATGGCATTTCTGCGGGCGGTAAATCGTCAAACTCTTTTTGTGCTTCATTCGGCATCGGCGCAATACCGTGCGCGAAATAAAAATAATCGGGATTGGCTTCAAAAAAGGTTTGTAGCAAGGGTATATCTTCGGCCAACAATGTTGCCGCAAATCCTTGCGCAAAATGAAAAATTGGCGTGCGCTGTTGCATAGGGTTTGTTTGATAATAGTTATACTGCCATTTTTTTATAAAAAATAATGCACATCCCGCATCATCTATCTATGTCTTAAAATAATACAGGGCATAGTATATATTTAATCGCATTTAATAACATGAAAAGCCAGTAAATCAACGTCACTTTCTTGTCTTTCGTTTTTTGTCTGTTGTGTTTTAATGCTTACAATGTCACCAACCATAAAAAATGCAGGAGAAAGCGATGCCAGTAGTCAGTTTTAATCATTACAACCTACGCGCCAGCCGCGACATGCTCGAACAGTTGCGCGATTTTTATGTCAACGTGCTTGGCTTACAGGTCGGTGAGCGTCCGCCGTTTGCTAGTTTTGGCTATTGGCTTTATCTCGGTGAACAAGCGATTTTGCATTTGAGTAGCGCTAGAGCAGACGAAATTCGTTCAAGCCATGTGCAAAATACTTTCGATCATGTCGCCTTGACTTGCACCGCGCTTACTGAAATGGAAGCGCATTTGCAAGCGCTTGGTGTTAACTATCGTATCAGCACGGTACCTTTGCTTGGGCAAACGCAATTATTCTTGCAAGACCCGGCGGGCAATGGCATTGAACTGAACTTTGCCACAGAAGCGAAGGCGTAACATGCTTATTACACGTACCGCTACGCCAGAAGATGCGGCCGCCATTAGTGCGTTAATTGGGCAGTTATCTGCCGAGTTAACGATTCATCCAGACGGCCGCGGTGCGGCGCTTTTTTTTCAGTCCGTGACACCAGAAGCTGAGTACCAATATCTTACCGATCCGCGCTACGCGTTTACCTTGATGTTAGATGGCGAGCAGGTGGTGGCGTGTATCGCGATGCGCGATCGCACGCATTTATTTCATTTATTTGTTGCGCGGGCATATCAACATCAAGGGTTGGCATTCAAACTTTGGCAGACCGTGTTGCGACAAAATTTGACCTACACTGGAGAGTCCTGTTTTACGGTGAATGCATCAATCATCGCACTTGGATTTTACGAGCGAATTGGTTTCCGGCGTGTGGCAGATGAAGTACGTATGCATGGAATTCGTTTTGTGCCGATGAGCTTGCAGGTGAATAATGCCTTACAAGATTGCGCAGACAATCATCATCATTAAGCCAGCGTTGACACTCAGGAGGCGTAATGCATATTCAAATCACGGCAGATCAACTCAATCAGCTTGCACCCAATGCCAGATCCAGCTATCGCGCAGCGTTTGCAAATGGGCAGGTGGTGCTCGATCAGTATGGCATTTCCGCCTCGGCATTTAGGATGGCGCATTTCATGGCGCAAATGCTGCACGAGTCGGGTGCCTTCACGATCCAGTTTGAAAACCTCAATTACAGCGCCGAGCGTTTGCCAAAAGTGTGGCCGAAGCGCTTTTTACCCGGTGGCGCTTTAGACCCTGCGTTATACGCGCATAATCCTGAAAAACTTGCCAATGAAGTGTATGGCAAGCGCATGGGTAATACCCAAGCGGGCGACGGTTTTCGTTATCGTGGTCGCGGTTTATTGCAATTAACCGGCAAAGACAGTTATGCCGAAGCGACCGCTATTTTGCGTAAGAGCGATGCCCAAGCCCCCGATTTTGTGAGCAACCCAGACGCCGTGATTGATGCGGCGTGGTGTTTGAAAGTGGCTGCGGCTGAGTGGTCGGCCAAAGGCTGCAATGCATTGGCCGATCAAGATTTGATCAACAGTGTCACGAAACGTATTAACGGTGGTTTGATTGGTCTAGCCGAACGCAAAGAGTGGTTGAAGCGTACCAAGGCGATCTGGCATTGATTGCTTTTTTGCTGGATTCGATCAGGTTCACTTTCAATTAAGACTTATACTAGGCATTATTTCAATTCGAATTTAGCAAAACCTATGAGCAAATCCACCCCTTACGGATTCACCACTTCGATCTTGCATTGTGATCGACAAAAAGCCATCGAGCATGGTTCCCCACATAAACCGATTCATACCTCGGTCACCTTTGGTTATCAAAACGCACGTGATTTGGCTGCGGTATTTCAGGGCAAGCAAAGTGGTTATCGTTACGGGCGGCAGGGTAATCCGACGGTATCTGCGCTGGAAGAAAAAATCACGCAAATGGAAGGTGGCGCCGCGAGTATCTGCTTTGCTACCGGCATGGCAGCGATTGGCGCACTGTTTCAAGGTTTATTGCGCGCTGGCGATCAGGTGATTTCTTCGGCATTTTTGTTTGGCAATACCAATAGCTTGTGGCAAACCGTGCAGGCGCAGGGTGTCGATGTGGCATTTGTCGATGCCACTGATGTCGCAAATATCGAAGCCGCGATTACGCCCGCCACGCGCATGGTGTTTGTTGAAACGATTGCCAATCCGCGCACGCAAGTGGCTGATTTAAAACGCATCGGCGCTGTTTGCCGTGCGCACGGCATTTTGTACGTGATCGATAACACCATGACTTCGCCGTATCTGTTTCAAGCGAAATCGGTGGGTGCTGGTTTGGTGGTAAATTCGCTCACCAAAGCCATTGCTGGGCATGGCAATGTCTTGGGTGGTGCGATTACTGATACCGGCTTGTTTGATTGGACAGCCTACCCACATATTGCGCCAAATTTTCGTAAGCTGCCAGGCTCGCAGCAAGGCATGGCGCAATTGCGTGCCAAAGCCTTACGTGATTTTGGCGCGTCGTTAGCGCCTGATGCGGCACATCAAATTGCGGTCGGTGCTGAAACCATGGCCTTGCGGCTGGAGCGCGAATGCGCTACCGCGCTGGCTTTGGCACAGATGTTAGAAGCGCATCCGAAAGTGGCGGCAGTGTATTACCCCGGCTTGCCATCACATCCACAGTATACCTTGGCGCGCGAACATTTTCGGGCGTTTGGCGCCTTGTTTAGTTTTGAGTTGAAAGCCGAATTCGATTGCTTTGATTATTTAAATCAACTGAAACTGGCGATCAATGCCACCCATTTAGGTGATACACGCACATTGGTGATTCCGGTCGCGCATACGATTTTCTTTGAAATGGGCGCTGAGCGGCGGGCATCGATGGGGATTGCGGATTCATTGATCCGCGTGTCAGTTGGCATTGAAGACACGCAAGATCTATTAGACGATTTTGCAGCGGCCTTGGATGCGTTGTAGCCGATGAATAGTGCGAATGCCTGCATCTAGAGTGTCAGCAAATGACCGGTTTTGACGAAGATGGTGCAACCTTCGATGCTGAACGGTTGATGTGCACTGAGATGCGGGCTGCGTAACCAAGTACCGGCTGGATAGCGACCATATTCATCTTCAAACACGCCATCGATCACATAAATTTCTTCGCCACCAAAATGCCGATGCGGATTAAAGCGTGTGCCCGGTGCCCAGCGTACTAAGGCAGTATGCTGGGTTTCAAATTCCGATAAAGGCATCACCGTCAAACCCGGTACCAAGCCGGGAAACCAAGTGTTGCGTTTCGGGTTAATCGCCACCTGCTGCTGATCTAGCGGATCAAGATGACGCAACTTGACTAACAAAGTGCAACCTGTTTTCGAGCCGGGCTGGTGCGCTGAGCCGGGCGGGTTTTTCAGATAGCAGCCCGCTTCATACACGCCGGTTTCATCTTCAAATTCGCCTTCCAAGACCAAAATTTCTTCACCCAAATCATGCGTGTGGCGGGTAAAGCTAGAGCCAGGTGCATAACGCACGATGGAAGTCGCACGTGCCACTTCGGCACCATCACGATCCAGATATTTGCGCTGGATGCCAGCGATAGGGGAATCGTTCCACGGCAAATCTGCTTGGTGCAGAATCACGCGTTGGGAAAAGTCAGAATTGATTTGCATGGTAGATAAAATCGACAATGATGAAAGGGCGCAAAAATAGAAGGACTTTGTTTATTATCGCTCAAATTATGGGGAGGGGTTTCTGGGCTACACTGTAGCCTTTCTGTGCTCCATACGGCAATCGAATGAAGTGCCGAGCATTTTAATATACTACGGCGTGTATGATGTTTTGATACGCCATTGCGCTTGAATTATGTGCGGGACTTTTATTTTTATCGATATACTCCCGCAAAATTGTAAAAAGGAAAGTATGCTGACTCTGTCTTGGAAGATGAGCTTACGCGATTGGCGTGCCGGTGAGTTACGCTTTTTGCTGATTGCCTTGATGATTGCGGTGGCGTCTTTGTCGTCGGTTGGTTTTTTTGTTGATCGCATGCGCAATGCCTTAGAGCGTGATGCGCATCAATTGCTGGGTGCTGACTTATTGATTAGCGCCGATCAACCGATTAAAGCAGAGTGGCGTGCCGAGGCTGAGCAACTTGGCCTACAGCGTGCTGAAACCGTGGTGTTTCCTAGCATGGCGATTGCTGGCGAGGGCGATGCCGCGTTGGCCAAGCTAGTGTCACTCAAAGCAGTGAGCGATGCTTACCCTTTGCGCGGTAATTTAAAATTAAGTCAAAACAAAGCCGAGGTGGCGACCAAGGCCGTGCCCGCCCCCGGCACGGTATGGGTCGATCCGGCTTTGATGGGCAATCTAAAATTACAGATCGGCTCGCACATTAAGCTGGGCGACCAGCAATTAAGGGTGACGCAAATCATTGCCTCAGAGCCTGATCGTGGTGCTGCCTTTTTGAATTTTGCGCCGCGTGCAATGGTCAATCTCGCTGATTTACCGCGCACCAATCTGATTCAAAATGGCTCGCGTGTGACCTATCGCCTGCTGTTGGCAGGCAAGGCAGATGTCATTGCGGCTTTTCAAAAGCGCGTACAAAACGCGATTGATAGTGAAAATATCAAAGGTGTGCGGATCGAGTCATTAGAAACTGGTCGGCCAGAAATTCGCACTACGCTGGCACGTGCTGGGCAATTTTTATCACTGGTGAGTTTGTTGTCAGCCATGTTGGCAGCAGTTGCGGTGGCGATGGCGGCGCGTCGTTTCATGCTGCGCCATTTGGATGCATGTGCCATGTTGCGTTGTCTGGGGCTAACGCAGGCGCAGGTGACTGTCATGTACCTGATTGAATTTTTCATGGTGGGCATCGTAGGCAGTTTGATTGGTGTCGCGCTTGGATTTTTGGCGCATTTCTTTTTACTCGAATCGATTGGCAAATTGGTGACCAATGATCTACCGCCATTAAGCTGGCTGCCTGCGGTGCAAGGCATGGCAACCGGATTATTGCTTCTGATTGGCTTTGCGCTGCCACCAATTTTACAACTACGCAATGTGCCACATAACCGCGTGATCCGGCGCGAGCAAGATGCGCCGCAAGCCTTGACTTTGGCGACGTATTTACTGGGCTTGGGCATGTTTGTTGGGTTGCTGCTATGGCAGGCCGGCGATTTGCAATTGGGTTTGATTACTGCTGTTGGTTTTCTGCTGGGTTTGTGCGGCTTTGCCTTAATTGCTTGGCTGGCAGTGGCATCACTGAAACGATTGCGCAGTTTATTTGCGGTATCCGCCTGGCGCTTTGCGATTACCGCCTTACAGCGCCGCCCGGGTGCCACGGTGATTCAGGTAGTGTCATTGGCACTGGGTTTGATGGCGCTGTTATTACTAACCGTGGTGCGCGGTGATTTGGTCACGGCATGGAAAAAATCAACGCCTGCCGATGCACCAAACCAGTTTGTGATCAATATTCAAGCTGATCAAAAAGCAGAGATTGCCGCTCGCTTGCGGCAGTATGCGCAGCCTGCTTTGTTTCCCATGATACGTGGTAGATTGATTCAGATTAATCAGCATGCCCTGACCGAAGAAATCTACAGCGAAGGGCGTGCCAAACAATTGGTGGAGCGTGAATTTAATCTCTCTACTATGAATGATTTGCCCGCACTCAATACCATCACCGCTGGCAAGTGGTATACCGATGTCAGTGCCCAACAAGCAGAAGCCTCGGTCGAAGTTGACTTGGCCAAAACCCTGAATATTCATCTAGGTGATCAGCTTACTTTTGACGTGGCAGGGCAAATGTTGTCGGCCAAAGTCACCAGCTTACGCAAACTTGATTGGGGGTCGATGCGAGTGAATTTTTACGTCATTATCAACCCAAAAGCGATGGCAGATTTACCGCAAACCTGGATCACGTCTTTGCATGTACCGGAAAGCGATACGCAATTCGTCAGCCAGTTAACGCAAGATTTTCCGAATTTAACGGTGGTCGATGTCGGTGCCGTGGTGAAGCAATTGCAAAGCGTGTTAGACCAAGTGATTGGCGCGGTAGAATTTTTGTTTTTATTCACCTTAGCATCCGGCGTGTTGGTGCTTTACGCGGCGCTGGCGGGTTCGCAAGATAT
>OFSE01000073.1_pt1 | contig 35552 bp, 30 predicted proteins | sample 1543261 | NCBI WGS metagenome assembly OFSE01 (sample SAMN07774225, study PRJEB24372) | wastewater metagenome | isolation source: Exp Tend VB 50WW | collected 2016-02 | reverse complement strand
CTGAAAAAATTGTATCGTTAAAAAGGAAGTTCTTGACAAAAATAAATTGAAAAAAACTGTAAAATGCTTGACAAATTGATATTTATTCGGGAAATTGTATTCTTAGACAAGATTATGCTAGTCTAAAAAATACTAATTAGCAATTTCTATTCTGCGAAAAATGGCTTAAATTTGTGCAAATTCTTTAAAGATTGTGTCTTTTGCTTATTTTTTGCACTAAATTATTGTTTATTTGGTACGAGATGATGCAATCACCCTACCTAAATCAATCACTGACATCGCGTAAAAATAGCTGCGATTATAGTGTGTGATGGCGAAAAAATTGTCGGTCGCCAGCCAGTATTCGGTGGCTTCGTCACCGTTTTGTAAATCGATTAAACCGTACAAAAATTGGGTCGGAATATCGTTTGCCGAAGTGCTCGCGATCGGTTTTAGCTGTTCTAAACTAAAACTGGCGCGTAAGCCCTGTTGTATTGCCTGATTAAGTGAATTGTTAAAATGTTGATCTTGTTCCGTGCTCAGGTTGGCGGATTTGGTTAAGGTTGCGGGGAATACCGTTGGCAAACCTTTTTTCCAGCCATGTTCCGCCAAGTAACTTGCTACGCTGCCAATTGCATCGGCGGGCGAACTAAGTAAATTGATTTTTCCATCATGATCAAAGTCCACAGCGTATTGGCGCAAACTGCTGGGCATGAATTGGGCTAGGCCAAAAGCGCCTGCATACGAGCCTTTGAATGAGAATGGGTCACTTGACGACTCTCGTGCAAACAGCAAAAAACTTTCCAGCTCCGATTGAAAAAAACGCATGCGAGCCACGCGAGTTGGTGTATCAGGGTAAGCGAATGCTAGCGTCGTGAGCGCATCAATGACGCGGAAATTGCCGGTCGTGCGGCCAAAAAAAGTTTCCACACCGATCAAACCGACGATGATTTCAGCCGGCACACCGTATTGACTTTCAGCCTGCGCCAAGGTTTCCGAGTATTGATCCCAGAATGCTAAGCCAGCTTCGATGCGGCCGTTTTCTACAAAGCGGGCGCGGTAGGCTTTCCAGTTTTTGGGTTTGCCGGGTGGCGCTGGTTTGATTAACTTGACGACTGTTTCCTGATAACGAACCTGGGCAAAGTCAGCGCGTAACTGGTCTTTGTCGAAACCATATTGTGCCGCCATTTTGTCGATGAACTCATTAACTTCGGTCCAGCGCTCGAAGTGCGACGCTTGATCGTTGGCACTTGTCGCGGGTGTGACGGCACTTTTTTTAGTGTGCGGTTTGGTCGCCTTGGTTGCTTTGGTCAGTTTGTGCTTTTGTTTGGTGCTGTGCTTAGGCTCACTTTCGGCGGCTGACGCCGTGTTAGTGCCAGCAAGCAGGCAAAGTGTCATGAAAAGACTGGTGAACAAAATTACGGCGGCAGGTGCTAGACGGTGTGCCAATGTTGGTGAGCAGGGTAAGAAGGAATTCAAAAGTATACTTGGTTTAAAAATAGAGTTAATCGAGTGGTGCCGCCCGCAAGTTCAGCTGCTGCTGATTTAGACCAAGCGCGCAAGACATTGTTTGAGCTGTTTTAGGCTGTTCATTTCTGCAGGCGGTTTTTTTTCATATTTGAGCGCGGCGTAGAGCGACAAAAACTGTTGTGCTGCGATAAATTGTTCTGTATTTAAACATAGTTTCAAGCGCTTTTGATAGTCCAAAGGCCCTTCATGGATGAATTTTTGATGACCCATGCGCGCCAGTTTTTGACAAAATTGCTGGTATACGCGTTCAAGTGCGGAAATGCTGGGGCGGTCACGCATCAGTGGCCAGGCAATCAGGGCGATTGCGAGCGCGGCGACAGCGAAAAATAGGGCAGTGATTTGTGGCCAATCAACCTCAGACAAACCCAGGCTGCGTAGAAAATCGAATTGCCGCTCTTGGCTGTAATTTAGTACCCATTGATTCCATGAATTGTTGATCGCGTTCCAGCGCATGCGCAAATGCAGCAACAAAGAGTTGTTGCTGATGGCTTGCGTGATGCCAGCCAAACCACCGCGCACCTGGGTCGATGAGAGATCTTTTGAGATACGTTCTGGGGCGACCGCAGCGGTTGGGTCGATCCGCACCCAGCCTTGTTCGGCCAGCCACACTTCCGCCCAAGCATGCGCGTCAGATTGACGTACTTCCAGAAAACCGTCAACACTGTTGGGAAGTCCACCTTGATAACCGGTCACCACACGTGCCGGAATTTGCATGGCGCGCATCAATACAACAAAGGAACCAGCGTAATGCTCGCAAAACCCAGCGCGCGTGCCGAATAAAAATTCATCGACACTATCGCGCCCCAGCAACGGCGGTTCCAGGGTGTAGCTGAATGACTCGCGGTGTAGCCAGTTCAGAATTTCCTGTACACGTTGCGGGTCGCTGCTGGTGCGTTGTTTAAGTTCTTTGGCAAATTGCAGTGTGCGTGGGTTGTAGTCATCGGGCAAATCGAGATTGGCGTCCAACTCGCTGCGATCTGGTCGCGCTTTCAATTGGTAGCGTGGATAGGAGCTGACATCGTAGCGCAAGCGGGCATTGATCGGCGTATTGTTGAATAGTTCGAGTTGCGCATTGAAGCGGCTGTTGGCATTGGCTGTCTCGTCGCGGCCGGTATCGAATTGGGCGGCCTGCACCGGAATATCGAGTGCAAATAGCCAACGTTGATTGCTGGGTTCGAGAATGATTTGTTGCCGGATCGGCGAGCCCTTGCCTTGAAATAGATCGGGAAAATTCACTGCGCCGGGTGCTTCTTCGTGTGACCACGTGTGGCCGTCAAATTGGCTCAGAACGATGCCACGCCAATACAATAAATTACGGCTCGGCGCAGCTCCCGTAAATTTAGCGCGAAAGGCTATCTCGTCAGACAAAGCCAGATTACTGATATTGCCCGGTGACATGGTGTCGGACATGCCGCTTTTGGCTTTGTTGGCGTCACCCGGCAAACTCCACAGTGGCCCTTGAATACGTGGAAACAGAAAAAAGCACACGATGGTCAGCGGCACCGCATAGCCAAACAAACGTGCCGCCAGTTTGAAGCGTTGCCAAAGCGAAGGGATTGCGCCGGTGTATTGGAACGAGAGTTGCGCGGTCAGCAGTAGAACCACGGCGATGATGCTTAACAGCGCACTGCCGATGGTTTGCGAATAAAAAAAGCTGGACAGAATCAGGAAGAAATTCAGGAAAATCACCACATACAGATCGCGCTTCGCATGCATCTCCAACAGCTTGCAGGACAATAGCAGCGCCAACATGGTGACGCCTGCTTCGCGCCCAAAGAACGTGTGGAAGGTCGTATACACGCCCGCCATCGCCAGCGCCGCGATCGGCACCAGCACCCAACTTGCAGGTAAGCGGCGACCAGTCAGCGTGATCCAGCCGCGCCACAGCATCAGGCTGGCGCACACCACGGTGACCCACCAGGCCATTTCCAGAAAATGCGGCAGTAACACAAACAGGCAGGCGGCTAATAGCAATAAAGTATCGGCCTTGTCTCTGGCCAGTGGTGTCTTGCTCCAACTGGCGTGCAGGCTTTTGATCAAGGTGTTGGAGGCTGCGTTGGTGGTTGAATTCGTGGTTGCATTCTCGGTGAGTAGCTTGCTTGGCTTGGCATAAGTCATGATGCTAGCCTTTGTGCTTGTTGATCGGCATCAACACCAAATAAAGCCAGCGCTTGCAAGCAATTGGCGCGATGGGTCTCACCATTGGCGGCTGGAAAATAAGTGCTGCCAAGGCGAAACGCATAAGGCATGGCGCTGGCTTCGGCGGCCAGTACCCAACTGGTCATGCGCGAGAGCCGTAATTCGAGGTCGAGTTGGCGCGGTAATGCGGCAAAGTCGAGTAATAGATCACTGGCCGAGCCGCCCGAAAATTGTTTGGTGATGAGATTGCCGCCAGCATCCAGATCGATTCTGGCGATATGCTTCCATGCCAGATGCTTTAAGGCGTCACCGCTTTGATAGGCACGTACCCCAGAAAAATCCTCGTCGCCAGCATGACCTTGTCCGTCCTGATTGGCGACACCGGCAAATGGCAGGGGCGGTGGGTTGGCCTCGGGTTGTGGGTAGACCAATACCTGTACATCGGGTAGCCAAGTGCTCCAAACACGTAATAAGCCAAGCGGAAACCAAGTTTGCAGACGGACTCTGGAGATTGGCTGCAAACCACGGCGCGTGGTGGCTTGCGTTAATTGAAGGGTGATCTGGCTTTCCGGCGCAATATCCACGGCTTGCTCGGCATGCCCAGCGCTGGCAAAGCCGACGTGTAAAGCATAGCGATGGTTTTTGCGCCGATTGATCAGGTGCAGCGTAAATTGCGCTTCTTCGCCAGCAAACACGGGCGGCGCGATACCGGCTGATAAATGCAAATACGCCAAATTGCGAAAGCCATAAAAAGTATTCACCCAAGCGCAGCCGCCCAGCACATAAGTCAGGGCAAATCCTAAATTTAATGAATAGTTCGTGGCAGCGATGAATAACACTACCAGCATCAGTATGAACATCATGCCCGGCTTGCTCGGTAGTGTGAACACCCGGCGCTGCCGTAAAAATACCTCGCCGCGCTCAGGGAACTGTTCTAGTAACACCACTTTTTTAATCCTTTGTTCGATGTAGCTTAATGGATTCATTGCGGATTCATCATTTCAGTCTGGGGTAGATACTTTAAACCGAGAATTTCCATTAGGCGCACCGGAGGTGCTATTTGAGCGCTGACGGCGCATTTTCGGTCAATTTCGACGTTCTTCGTTGCTGATGGCTTGCCATCAGCGCCTCATTCACGTCAAAATTGCCTCGAAAAGTGCATCCGTCATCATCTCAAATCCTAATGGAAATTCTCGGTTAAATAGATACGTCGAGAATTCATAAAAAATAGGGAGTATGCTTAAAAATAAGGCATTTCCCGCACGTCATTATTATGTTGTAATTCTATACTAGACATAGTATATAAAATTTAATGAACTAAGCCGCAACCCGCATCATCAATTGCGACAATAGCTCGCTGCTGGCACTGACTTTGCCCGATACCGATTTGAGCGGTCGCAAACGATGGGCAATCACAGGAATCAATACCGCTTGCACGTCTTCTGGCAACACATGATCGCGCCCTTCCAGCGCCGCCCAAGCGCGCGCTGCTTGCACCAACGCAATCGCGGCGCGTGGGCTGATGCCTTCGGCAAACAAGTCACCGGCACGCGTGGCTTGCGCTAGGGATTGCACATAATCGATCAATGAAGCGGAGGTGTGAATCTGTTGCAAAGCGCGTTGCACTTCTAGCAGTTCAGCCGGTTGCATCACCGCGCTCATGCCGCGTAACAAGCTACGGCGATCTTCGCCCATCAGCAAGGCGCGTTCAGCCGCGGCATCGGGGTAGCCGAGCGACAAGCACATCAGAAAGCGATCAAGCTGCGATTCGGGCAGGGCGAAGGTGCCGAGTTGGTGGGTCGGGTTTTGCGTGGCGATCACAAAGAACGGGTGCGGCAATTCGCGGGTCTGCCCTTCGGCGGTGACTTGCTGCTCTTCCATCGCTTCTAGCAAAGCAGATTGGGTTTTCGGTGTAGCGCGATTAATTTCATCGGCCAACAGCACTTGGGTAAACACCGGGCCGGGGTGAAACACGAACTGGCTTTTCTCACGCTCGAACACCGAGACGCCGATCACATCGGCCGGCAATAAGTCGCTAGTAAATTGCAGACGATTAAACTTTAAGCCCAAAGAAATCGCCAGCGCGTGCGCCAACGTGGTTTTACCAACACCGGGCACATCTTCAATCAGCAAATGACCGCCTGCCAATAAACAAACCAGCGCCTGCCGGATCTGGGTGTCTTTACCGATGATGACTTGATTGACCTGTTTAGCTACTTCATGCACTTTTGCGAACATACTAAGCCCTAGAATAATGAAAATAATAATGCGTGGTCATGCATGGTCATGCATGGCAGCGCGATCAATTGTCTTGCTGCTGCCAAACATGCTTGATCTAGATCAATGCAGTATAAAAAATTTACATGAAACTGATGTGACCTTTTGCGGATATTTTGCTGCTTATGTGTGGGTCGTACAAAATACCCAGTGACTGACATGCAGCGCCAAAAATGACAGATTTGCCGGGGTCGTTCGACCTATCCTTATCTGAGAGTGTAATCGGAATAGGGCATTAATGTTTCTCTCAGTAAATTTTTTATTGATTTTTTGTTGAGATACGACATTCGTCGATCATGGCAGGCAGGTGAATGCAGTAATCACTGTCATAATGAGAAACAATCAAAGTTGACGCAAAGGGATTAGGACTGACGCTAAATGAGCACCAAGCTCGTAGCAGCGTCTGGTGGAGGCAATTTGCTTGGGGGCAATTTGCTACACGCCTAAAGATCTCGATCCGGTTTAGTGAGAGATCGCCGAATTTTGCGGAACGAGAACAAAATGAGACTGAGACAGCATCTATGAGCACCGCGTTTTATACCCATGCCGATTGCGCCCGCCACGAAATGGGGTCATGGCATCCCGAATCACCACAACGTTTGCAAGCCATTCAGGATCAAGTCATCGCGAGCCGAATTGATAGTCTGTTAGAGCACCGGCAAGCACCAGAAGCAAGCTTGGCCGATTTACAGCGTGTGCATAGTGAGGAGGCGATCATGCGTATCCGTGATTGCTGCCCCGCGTTAGGAGCGAGTGAACCGTATTATCCGCTGGATGCAGATACCAGCCTGAACGCGTATAGCTGGCGCGCCACCTTGCGTGCAGCGGGTGCCGCCGTGGCAGCGACGGAGGCGGTGATCAATCACGAAGTCGATAATGCGTTTTGCGCGATTCGGCCACCCGGACATCATGCAACACCCAGCGAAGCGATGGGCTTTTGTCTGGTCAATAATGTGGCGGTCGCCGCCAAATATGCGCTGGAAAAACGCGGATTGAAACGGGTCGCTATCGTCGATTTTGATGTGCACCACGGCAATGGCACCGAGGCGGCTTTCAGCGGCGACCAACGGGTCTTGATGGTGAGTTTTTTTCAGCATCCGTTTTACCCGTATTCAGGCACGGAGCATCCGGCTGGCAACATGGTGAATGTGCCGCTGCCCGCGCACAGCTATGGCGATGCGGTGCGAAAAGTCGTCACCGAACAATGGCTGCCCGCCTTGCATCAACATCAACCAGAAATGATTTTCATCTCGGCTGGCTTTGATGCCCATCGCGAAGATGAAATGGGGCAGATGGGGCTGGTGGAGGCTGATTACGCGTGGATCACCCAACAAATTATGCAAATTGCCAAACAATACGCACAAGGGCGGATTGTCAGTTGCCTAGAAGGCGGTTATAACTTATCAGCCTTAGGGCGCAGTGTAGTGGCGCATTTGAAGGTGATGGCCGAACTGGAATAGGCGAATAGGCGAATAGGTATAAGCGGCGACATTCACATGAGGCGGTGATCTCAAAGCAAATTCGAGGCAAGATGAAATACGAATCAAGAAGGAAAATGCATGTCAAGACCAGAAAAAATTCGGCTTGGTGAAATCTTATTGCAGCAAAAGCTCATGTCAGAAGAGCAGTTGCAAATTGCCTTGGCCGAACAAAAGCGCACTGGTCGCAAATTGGGGCGCCTGTTTGTTGAAAATGGTTTTGTCACCGAAGAGCAAATTTCGGATGCCTTAGCGCGCCAGCTCAATGTGCCGTATATCCAGCTGCGCCAATACAACATCAAACCGAATGCAGTACGCCTGCTGCCAGAGATTCAGGCACGTCGTTTTAGAGCAATCGTGTTGGATGACAAAGAGCCCGCTGTGTTAGTCGGCATGGCCGACCCCACCGATTTATTTGCTTACGACGAAATCAGCCGGATTCTAAAAAAAGATATCGTGCTGGCGGTGGTGAATGAAACCGAATTGCTGGCCACCATCGACAACGTGTATCGGCGCACCGACGAAATCACCGATCTGGCGCGTGAGCTAGAGCAAGAATTGGGTGAGGTGAGTGTCGAATTTGGCTCAATTGGCATCGCGCCTGGTGCCGAAGATGCGCCGGTGGTCAAATTGCTGCAATCGGTGTTTGACGACGCGACTCAGGTGCGCGCCTCTGACGTGCACATCGAGCCGCAGGAAAAGCGTCTGCTGATTCGCTTTCGGATTGATGGCGTGTTGCATCTGCAAACCGAAGCCGATCCGAAAATTGCCGGTTCACTGGCGCTGCGCTTGAAATTAATGTCCGACATGGACATTTCTGAAAAGCGCACGCCGCAAGATGGGCGCTTCGTGATCAAGGTCAGGCAGCAGCAAATTGACGTGCGTATCTCCACCATGCCCACCCAGCACGGTGAATCCATCGTCATGCGCTTGTTGAATCAAAGCGGTGGCATGCTGAATCTGGATAAAATTGGCATGCCGCGCCATATCTTGGAACGTTTCCGCTCGATTATCCAGCGCCCGAATGGTTTGGTGCTGGTGACGGGGCCAACTGGCAGTGGTAAAACAACTACTTTGTACGGCGCTTTATCCGAACTCAATACGCAAGAGAAAAAACTCATCACCGTGGAAGATCCGGTTGAATACCGTTTGCCGGGTGTTAATCAAGTACAGGTGAACGAAAAAATTGACCTGAGCTTCGCCAAAGTCTTGCGCGCTTCCTTGCGCCAAGACCCTGATATTTTATTGTTGGGCGAAATGCGCGATCAGGAAACCGCACAAATCGGCATGCGCGCCGCCATGACCGGGCATCTGGTGTTATCGACACTGCACACCAATGATGCGGTGAGTACACCGATTCGTTTGCTGGATATGGGGGTGCCGCGTTACATGATGGGTAGTTCCTTACAGGCCGTGCTGGCACAGCGTTTGGTACGTGTGATCTGTGAAAGCTGTCGTCACGAAACGACGCTCGCCGCACACGAAAAAGAATGGCTGACCCATGATTTAGGTGAAAAAGTGGATAACCATACCTATCATGCCGGGCGCGGCTGCGGTCATTGTAATGGCACTGGTTACCGTGGCCGCATCGGTGTCTATGAATTATTGGAAATGACCCATGATGTAGTTGCCGCCACCCATCACGACGACCCTGAATATTTTATTCGCGCTGCCAAGCTGCAAATGGGCGGCCATAGCTTGCGCTCACATGCGACTTCATTGGTACTGTCCGGCGTCACCACAGTGGATGAAGCCATGCGCATTAGTAACGAGCAAGAGGATTAAGCATCATGCCGTATTTTGCCTACAAGGCACGCAACGCACGTGGCGAACTGGTGGAAGGTGTGCTGGAGGGCGTTGATAGTAACGGAGTCGCTACCCAATTGGCCGGAAACGGCATGACGCCGGTACACATCATTAGCAGTCGTGCGCCCAATAGCGATGGTGTTGCGCAGATTTGGCAGCGGTTTTTTTCCGACAAGGTCAGACCGATTGATGTGCAACTGTTTAGCCGTCAGTTGTATACCTTGCTGAAAGCGGGCGTGCCGATCATGCGTGGTTTGGCGGGTTTGCAAGAGTCGGCTATTAACAAGGCGTTTGCGCACTTGATCCGTGATTTACGTGAGTCGCTGGATGCGGGACGTGAACTGTCATCCGCCATGCGCCGCTATCCGAATGCGTTTTCCTCGTTTTATGTCAGCATGGTGCGGGTGGGCGAGCTGACAGGTAATCTCGATCATATTTTCCTGCGTTTGTATGGGCATTTAGAGTTCGAGCGCGAAATGCGTGAGCGCGTAAAAACCGCCTTGCGTTATCCGATGTTTGTGGTCATCGTCATGATGGTGGCCATGACGATTGTGAATATCTGGGTGATTCCGGCGTTTGCCAAAGTGTTTAAAGGCTTTAATGCCGAACTGCCTTTCATGACACAAATCTTGATTGGCATTTCCGATTTTTTTGTCAATTATTGGTATGCCATCTTTGGTTTATTATTGGCCGCGGTATTTGGTTTCAAAATGTTTATCACGACACCGCACGGGCGCTTTGTATGGGATCGTTTCAAGCTGCGTGTGCCGATTGTTGGGCGGATTGTTTTAAAAGCCACGTTAGCACGATTTGCGCGCAGTTTTGCTTTGTCCAGTAAAAGTGGTGTGCCGATTGTGCAAGCCTTGAATGTGGTGGCACAAACCGTCGACAACGCCTACATCGCCAGCCGCATCGAACAAATGCGCGATGGTGTCGAGCGCGGTGAAAGCATTTCCCGCTGCGCCGTCGCTACTAGGATATTTACACCGGTTGTCTTGCAGATGGTCGCAGTGGGAGAAGAAAGCGGCGCGATTGACGAGTTGATGGATGAAATTGCCATCATGTATGAACACGAAGTTGAATATGAACTGAAAACCTTGTCATCGAATATCGAGCCAATCTTGATTGTGATGCTTGGCGTAATGGTATTGATTCTTGCATTGGGAATATTTTTACCGATTTGGGATCTGGGTAAAGTCGCCTTGCATAAGTGAAAACAAATGAAAACAATTGCAAAATAAATCGGCAAATGTCGCGATGTTAGAGGAAAATTTGTTGCAATTGGACAGCTTGTAACCGTATTGATGAAGATTGATGTGTATCATGTCGCCATGCGCTACGCTGGGAGAATAATACGAATCTGTTATGGGAATATAAATCAAAACTGGTCGAATTCGGGGAAATGTTGACAGTATCGATTGCAAATTTATTCGGGTTGAGCATTATTCAAAACTTAATTGAGATGAAAAAGGGAAGAAAATGAAAAACAAGCAATCAGGTTTTACCTTAATTGAATTGGTGGTAGTGATTACCATTCTGGGCATTTTGTCTGCCTTGGCGCTACCACGATTCGCGGCACTGCAAACCGATGCGCGGATTGCCAAGATGAATGCGGCATTGGGTTCGATCAAAGCGGCTGCGGCATTAACGCACTCCACCCAGCTCACACAAAATTTGGCACCTAATACTTCCGTGGTGTTGGAAGGTTCGACGATTACCATGGCAAATGGCTATCCTTTGGCGTCAAACATTTCGATCGGACATGCAGCAGGCTTGGCAACAAGTGTTGGCGCAGCTTTGCCTGAATATGTTTTGTCAGTGCCTGGTGGTGTGTTTACCGTCGCTCCTGATGCAAATCACGCTACATGTACCGTCACCTATACTGCGGCAGCGGCCAATGGTGCTCCTACCTATTCGAATGCAAATTTAACCGCCGCTAACTGCTAATAGAATCAGTTTGCACGCAGATTTTGAAAAAGGATTTCAATATGAAACAGTTCAATTCCATGTCGTTACCTAAGATCCAATCCGGTTTTACTTTGATCGAATTGGTGATGGTGATTGTTATTTTAGGTATTTTGGCAGCAACGGCGCTGCCACGTTTTGTGAATTTATCTGGCAACGCTAATTCTGCTGCGGCGCAAGGGGTAGGTGGTGCGCTCAGCTCGGCTTCGTCGATTAATTATGCCAGTTGTGCCGCAGTCAATTTTGTACCGACTGCTGCTGGTGTGACGCCTCGGGTATGCGATGCGATCAATACCTGTTCTGGTATCGGCAACTTATTAAATCCTGCACGCAATATTATTGTCGGCGCTGTTCCCGCTACTACAAATCAGGGAACGATTTATATTACTGCTGGAGCGAATGCGACTGCGACAGTTGGTAATTCTCTTAATTGCACCGCCACCTATGGTGATGGTGCAGCGGGTGTTGGATTTACCTATACGGGCGTTAGTACGCAATAGGTACGCAATTAATATTGTTCGATATTTTGTCGTGAAGTATTTAGACAGCGCTTGTTCCCAAAAACAAGCGCTGTTTTTCCAGAATGCCATGTCTGTGTTTTTGCCCGATTCATTCTCTGATCATTAGGCGTGCTCTGTATGCAGTGTTTGTCTGCTCGATATCTGATCAAAATGGCCGGTTTTACCTTGATTGAGTTGATCATGGTGATGTTGCTGGTCGCGATTTTGTCGTTTACCGCGATTCCGCGTTTTGCCAATCGTGACACATTTGATGCGCGCGGCTTTTTTGATCAAAGCGTTAACATGCTGCGGTTCGCGCAAAAGACCGCGGTTGCTCAGCGCCGCGCTGTCTTTGTGAATATCAGTAACAGTGCTATCTGTTTAAGTTATGTGGCTGACCCTGCTTGTACTGATGCGGCAAATGGGGTGCCCGAGCCAAGCAGAAATACTTGGTTCCTTAAAAATTTTCCAAACGGTGTGAGTGCCACGGCAGTGTCATTTGCGTTTACACCGTTGGGGCAGCCCAATCCGAATCAGCAGGTCAATATTGCGCTGGCAGCCACTGGTTTGAGCCAGAATATTGTGGTGGAACGTGAGACTGGTTATGTCCATTAACTCGTATCGCTATGTGCAGCCACGTAGTCAGGGTGGTGTATCGCTGGTTGAGCTGGTGATGTTTATTGTGATTGTCAGTATTGCGGTGGTCGGCGTGTTGTCCGTGATGAATGTCACCAACCGTGCCAGTGCGGATCCGGCACGCCGCAAGCAGGCGATTGCGATAGCCGAATCCTTGTTGGAAGAAATTGAATTGCAGGCGTTGACCTTTTGTGATCCGCACGACCCCAGTGCCGATAGCGCGACCAGCGCCGCCAGTTGCAGTATTGTGCAAGGTTTAGCACCGAATGGAGAAACCCGTTATGGTGAACCGCGTTTTGATAATGTGGGGGACTACAATAATTTTCAGATGAATGGCATACGCGATATTTTCAATACGCCGATCACTGGTTTGGAAAGCTTTAACGCCAATGTCACCATTAGTCAGGATGGTGCCCGTTTTAACGTGCCAAACGATGCGGCACTGCGCATTGATGTTGCGGTGAATGCCGGTCCCACCAGTGTTACCCTGACTGGCTACCGTTTTCGATATGCCCCGAGATCTGTGCCATGAAACCGCAGAAAATAGTTACGCGCCATACTGAACATGGTTTCACGCTGGTTGAAGCGATCATGGTGTTGACCATCACCGCCATATTGGGTGCGGCGGTGGCGGTCTTTTTACGTCAGCCCGTAGATGCGTATTTTGACCTGAACCGGCGTGCCGCATTGAGCGATGCCGCCGATACTACCGCGCGGCGCGTTTCGCGTGATTTGCATCTGGCCTTACCTAATAGCGTGCGAGCAGTTGCCGGCGATAGCCGTTGCATTGAATTTTTACCGACAGTAACAGGCGGGCGCTATCGTGAGCAAGGCGATAGTACCGGTGCAGGTAATTTGTTTACCACTGCTGCCAGCATCACTGCGCTGGATTTTCTGGGGCCGTTGGGACTGGGGACCGCGAGTTCAACGCCTGTGTCGGGTGATTTGTTGGTGATTAATAATCTGGGTATTGCCGGTGCCGATGCCTATGCAGGCGACAATACTGCGGTGATCGCCTCGGTGGCGGGCAATACGGTGAATCTGAATCCCGGCAAACAATTTTTGTTGGGTTCGCCGACCCGCCGTTTTCAGGTGATTTCAAGTGCCGAGCAAGCGGTGTCTTATGTGTGCACCGAGGTTGGTGTCGATGCGGCAGGTAATGGCACGGGTATTTTGTGGCGCATGAATCGCTACGGCATCAACCCGACTGCGCCAAGCACATGCCCAGCGATTCCGGCGAACACGCCGATACTGGTACAAAATCTGAGTACCTGTCAATTTACCTATATCCCAGAAGTGACAGTGCGAACTGGCTTAGTGTCGATGCGCTTCGGTTTGACACGCAATGGTGAGACCGTCAATCTGTTTCAGGATGTGCATGTGAATAATGTTCCTTGAATGAGTCTGCACAGATGAAAACCGATTTTTTAACTAACACTCAGGTAGCCCCTTATCGATTGTCACAGCGGCGCGGGCAAGCTGGATTTTCATTGGTGTCTGCAATTTTTCTATTGCTGATTCTGAGCGGTTTGGGGGCGATCATGTTGTCCGTGTCAGGGGTGCAGCAAACTGAATCGACACAAGATTTGCAGGGCAGTAAAGCCTATCAGGCGGCCAAGGCGGGTATTGAATGGGGCACCTATTTGATTCTGAATCCAGAAAATACCAATCCTGCCAACGCCCCATTCACAGCGCAATTTACTTGTCCAGTCGCTGGTCTTTCAAGCGCGGCTTTGCCTGCACTGCCAGTTGGCCTGACGGGTTTTACGATTCAGGTCGATTGTACTCGTAGCGATTTTATTGAAGGTGGCAATACCATTTCCGTGTATCGGCTGATTTCGGTGGCGACATCCGGTATTGCAGGCAACAGCAGTTTTGTTTCGCGCAATTTGACCGCAACGATCAATACCTGCCGCGCCGCGCCGAATGGCGCTCGGTGTTCGTGATAAAGAAGATACTGTATATAGTATTTTTAATACTTTGCTTTATTTATGTGCGGGATATAGTATAAAAATTTCAAAAAAATGGCAGTATATTGAAATAATCAAATAAAACGTGGTAATCGATCAACGTGCAATCGATAAAAATGTAATAGATGACATGTATAAATTGGATCAGTCAAAGACAGGTAGCAATATGGCATTAAGACGATTTGGCGGCGTGCTGCGTCGGCTGGTTGGTAATGGATTTTTGCTGGGCAGAACGCTGGTTCTGGTACTGGTTGCCTTGATCAGTCTGTCTGTTCAGGCAGTGACCATTGAATTTAACAGCACGGGTGGCACGAATACCACCAATGGCTTGCATTTTTATATTGAGGACACCACCAAAATTCAGGTGCGGCGCGCCAATGATACCGGCCAAGTGTATTTGCCAGGTGCGGTGCCACCAAATAATAGTTTGGATAACGGTATCTTCATTCGTGCCAATGGCTTGGTGTATGGACCATCGCATAATGTAGGAGGTAATTTTAACCCCGGCCGCAATTACAATACCTTTTCTATTTCGGCTACCAGCCCAGCAAACCCAAGTTTGCCTGGCGTGCAACAAAGTGCGACCAGCAATTTTGGTATCAGTGCTGGGCCACAAGTCAGCGTGGTCTGGCGCTATACCACACCATTGGATTTTTTAACTGCGGAAGTAACGTTGACGATTCCAGCAGGTTATCCCGTTAGTGCCAATAATCCGGTGCGTTTTTATCATGTGTTCGATACATTTTTGGGAGGCAGCGATTCGGGGTGTGGCGTGCGTTTTGTGGATAATAATAATCACGTGGTAGTTGGTACCTATCCACCACCTAATGGCAACAATTGTCCATCAAGCACCGCAATTCCGAATGGGGTCAGTATCGTCGAATCTTTTCGTGAGCGCAGTGGACGCAGTTTTTCCAATTACTGTACAGCGGTGTGGAGCTCATTTTTTAATAACGGTTCACCAAACTGCTCAGTTTTGCAAAATGCCGCATTGAGCAATACTGTTGTGACCACTTTCCAGGATACCGGTATTGGTATCGAATTTGATTTCACGAGTAGTGGCACTTATACCTTTAGCTATGATTTTGTGATTGGTTCGACCAATGTCCCTGCGTATGATCATATCGAAATTCAACATCGGGGTAGTGCCACACTGTGCCCAGAACCGATACAAGTGTTGGCGTGTACATCCAGCACGGTACCATGCCCTGTTGCCAATATCGTCAGCACTGGCACCATCAACGGCGATATTACGGCGACTCCGGCAGCACCCGCATTGACGCGCACACCTTCTTCATTTTCAATTGGTGGCAGCGCGGCCGGAGGTACCACCGATACCATTACGCTACAGGGCAACGCACCGGGCGGTACCTACACTTTGGGTGCCAGTAATATCAGTCCCGCGCCTTTGAATGGTACGCGCTGCTGGAACGGTTCAAGTTCAAGTTGTACGCTCACAGTGGCGAATACACCTTGTGTCCAGGGATTTGAATGTTTGGAGAGTACCGTCAGTTATAGCAACCAGAAAACCGCCGGCAGCGCACGTAATCCATTGTATACAAAACTGGCAGGCACGGTGTTTAGCTTTGATGTGGTAGCGGTTGACAGCAATGGCAATATTTCAAATAGCTATACTGGGAGTAATCTGCGCATAGAATTATTTAATGGCAGCACGCCGAGCGCCCCTTCGTGTCCCGCAACCATCACGCCAGTGGCAAGCACGACAGCGAATTTCATCGCTACTGACAATGGTAAAAAAACGGTGTCACTGACAGTGAACAATGCAGCGCAGAGCCTGCGCTGTAAGGTGACTGATACGTCGATTAATCCGGCTGTGTCTGCATGTTCTTCGGACCATTTTTCGGTGCGGCCAGAAGCTTTTTCGATTACATCGAATCAGGCGAATGCCGATTTGATGAATGGTATTAACTCAACGACTATGCTGACTCTGAAGGCGGGCACGCCATTTACGCTACTTGCAAATACGGGTGTACTTGGTTATAACGGCACTCCACTGATTAATCAAAATCCAATCGAGTGGGCTGTGGCTCCTGTCGGTTCAATAATTGGAATCTTGACCGGGAACTTTAGCCAGGCCAGTTCAAATTCAGGTAACGCACAAGGAATTGATTTTAAATACGGTGAAGTTGGTTATTTCCGTTTTTTGACAGGCGGCGTTATGGACAAGACGTTTGTTGCTTCATCTGGCGATGATGGTAATGGCGATTGCACAATGGATGCGTCTAATACTTTGAAGAATGGTCAATATGGCTGCTTTATCGCCAACCAGAAACCTAGCGATTATTTTGGTCGTTTTGTGCCTGATCATTTCACGATGACAAATTCTGCTGTTAACCCAGTGTGCAGTAGCAGTAGTAATCCGTTTAGTTATATGAGCCAAACTGGGATGAATCCTTTGGTTAGTGCGACCATTCAGGCGCAAAATGCCACTGGGAGTAAGACAAATAATTACTTTGGGAATTTTGCGAAAGCCGCCGTCATCCCCCAACTGGAAAATGCCAATAATGGCAACCTTATCTCCAACGCTAGATTACATAGTTCGTCTGGTAATTGGATCAACGGCGCGTATGACTTTTCCAGTAGCGCTTTTGATCGTCAAGCCAATGGTTTGCCGGATGGCCCTTATGACCTGTTGGATATTGGTGTAATGGTCAGAGATGAAAACAACACGGTACAGTTGCAAAACTTGGACATGAATGCGGGTGATACAGTGTGTTCTGCATCAAGCCCTGCAACCTGCAATGCCAAAAAAATTGGCACCACCAGTGTGCGTTATGGACGCGTTGCTTTGACTAACGCCTTCGGCAGCGAAGTGCTGCCGTTGCCGATTCCTTTGCGTCTGGAATATTGGGCAGGTGCCAATCTGGGTTGGCAGCGCAATAACAACGATATTTGTACCAGTTTTACGCCGAATCAATTTGCCTTCAGTTTTCCGGCAGGTACGGCGGCCAAGCCGAATAATCTGGCAGCTTGTGAAACCACGATCAGCCTGGCAGGTACACCACCGAATCAAACCGTCCGATTATCTGCGCCCGGGGTGGGCAATGCCGGGTGGACTGACTTGACCCTGAATCTAGCAGCCACGGCAAGCGGTAACGCTTGTATTGCCAGCTCTCCCAGTACCGCCGGTACCGCAAGCCAACCTGCTCTGCAATTTAACTGGTTGGGAACAGGTAATCAAAATCCGCGTGCGCGGGCAAGCTTTGGTGTATATAAAAATGCAGATCAGTTCATTTACTCGCGTGAATTGCACTGAACCATGGGAGACAGATGACATGCGAGGCAGCGGTGGGAATGCCCCTCTTTTTTGCGCAACAGATCAATCTGTAGAGATTGACAATCTGGACATATTCACTTACGGTCACTGCACGGTCATTTCAGAGGAACGGATGCGCGCTCCCTGCACCATGAATGCAGGAATTTTTTAGGTTAAATGCATGCAATTTTTTCGGAAAAACGCAAAAAATAAACAATTATTAGCGATCTGCCTCGCCAGCGATGGTCTTTATTCTGCCAGTGTGCAGTCACAGAATCAGGGCATGCCAGTATTGACATTTATTTCGTTTCATCCCAAGGCGAGCCATAGCTGGTCAGCCATGCTGGCGCGGCTACTGAAAGAGTCGCCTGCTAGGCAAAGTCGTTGTAGTTTGCTGCTGTTGCCTGGCGAATACCAGATTCTGGCGGTGGATGCATTAGGTGTGCCTGCGGAAGAGGTCAAGAGTGCCATGCGCTGGCGCCTGAAAGACCTGCTCGATTATCCAGTCGAAGAAGCAACGTTTGATGTGCTTGATGTGCCGGGCGATCCCAATGCAGGTTCGCGTAACCATTCCTTGTTTGCCGTGGTGGCACGCAATCAGCACATTGCCGAACGGCAGATGCTGTTTGACGATGCGAAGATACATTTAAATGCGATTGATGTGCCGGATATGGCGCAGCGCAATATATCTGCTCTGCTGGAACCTGTGGGGCGTGGATTGGCAATGCTGTCGTTCGATGAGCACGGTGGTCTGCTGACGGTGACGTTTAATGGAGAGTTGTACTTGTCGCGCCGCCTGGATGTACGCAGCTCACAATTGGTGCACGAGGATATGGAGAAACGTCTCAGCATTTTTGAGCGTATCACCTTGGAATTACAACGCTCATTGGATTACTTTGACCGACAACATCATTTCATCAATACCGAGAAATTGATGCTGGCACCATTAGGCGAAGTCGGTGAATCTTTGTGCAATTATTTGAGCAGCAATTTGTACTTGCCGGTCGAAGTGCTGAATCTGTCCAATATTATTGATCTAAGCCAGGTGCCAGAGCTGAACGACGCGCAACTTCAGCAAAAATATTTTATGACGATTGGTGCGGCATTGCGGCGTGATGAGGCGATGTCATGAGCCAGCAAATCAATCTATTTAGAGCGGATCTGAAGAAAACCATGCAGCCGTTTTCTGCGGTGGCACTGCTGCAAACTGTGTGCGTCGTGCTGCTTGGTATTGGTTTGATTACGGCTTATGCGCATTACCAAACCATGCAATTGCAAACAGTCGCCAGCCAGGTCAGCAAACAGTTACACGACACCGAGCTGCAATTGGCTAAATTGCGGGTGGCATCTGGCGTGAAATCGCAGCGCAGCGCGCTGGAAGCCCAGCTCAAGCAAATCGACGAAGACTTGCAAATGAAACGGATCATTTCTGACATTTTGCAAAACAGCCATTTCGGCCATACCGCTGGTTATTCTGGCTATCTGAGTGCATTTGCCCGGCAGATTCCACAGGGTACCTGGCTCACAGGCTTTACGATTGGTGGTGATGGCTCAGAAATTGGCTTGCGCGGGCGCACAGTGCGCCCTGAGTTGGTCGCCGATTATGTGAATCAACTGAAACATGAAAAAATCATGCAAGGAAAGGATTTTACGACCCTGCAAATTGCACTGCCATCAACTGATGCGGGCAATGCCGGCAATACCGGTGTGCTGAATAAAAAGGACGCATCGGTGGGCGATAAAGTCGGATATTTGGAGTTTGAGTTGTATTCCTCAGACACGACAGAAAAAAATAAATCAGTTGGAAACAAAGATAAATGAAGCAACAATGGGAAAAACTCGCGGGCAAAATTAATGCATTAAGCTTGCGTGAACGTGGCATTTTATTTGCACTCTGCACACTAGGATTGGTACTCGTCGCCAATACGTATTTGATTGAACCACAATTTTTAAAACACAAAGCCTTGGCCGATAGCCTAGCGCGTGAGCGCATGCAAATTGCTAGCTTGCAGGCAGAGATCACACGGCGCGCAGCGGGGATTGCGGTTGATCCTGATGCTGATCTGAAAAAGCGTCTGGCCGACAGTCAGCGTGAGATAGACGAGTTCAATCGAGGCTTAACTGACTTAAAGAAAAACCTGGTACCGCCAGAAAAAATGGCGAATTTGCTAGAGCAGATTTTAAAACGCAATCGTCGATTACAACTGGTGTCTTTAAAAACGCTGCCAGCGGTCGATTTGCTTGATCAAACCAAAACCAGTGGCAAAGACGCTGGTAAAGATGGTGCTAAAGACAGTACAGCAGCTAAAACTGCTGCGGTGACAGCAGCCGTCGCTAATGCGGTCAACAAGACAGCCGAAAAGCTAGCCAATTTATTAAACGCTGATAGCAAGTCTGAGGGAGGTATTTACCAGCACGAGGTAGAAATTGTATTAGAAGGAAATTACTTGGACATGCTAAGCACCATGCAAGAGTTAGAAGCCTTGCCCGAACAAGTATACTGGCGCAGCGCAAAACTGACCGTGATTGAATATCCGAAAGCCAGTTTGAATATGCATATGTTTACTTTGAGTCTGGATAAAAAATGGCTCAATCTGTAGCGCAACTAGTTCGCCGCAATCTGCTGTCACGGTTGGTGCAGCGTAGCGCAGGCTTATTCGTTCAGCCTAGCTTGCTGATGTTGTTTGCACTCTTGTGTGGTGCTGTCGTATTGACACTCGCGCCCGCACCAGTGCGCGCTGAAACACAGAATACTGAACTATTGAAAGACCCGACTCGCCCAGCGAATATTTCGGCGGTTGATGGTAAGCACGGGGAAAACGGGGCGGATCACGCATTGGTGTTGCAATCCATCCTGATGGGGCCTAAACGGCAGGTGGCGATTATTAATGGGCAAACGGTGGCCTTGCATGGCAAGATTGGTGCTTATACTTTGTCGCATTTGACAGAAACCGAAGCGGTATTGCATCGTGTTCAGGCAGGGAAAAAAACGCAATCGAAGTTAGAGGCAGAATCAGATCATGCAGGCGGCAAACAGCGCATCACCTTGAAATTATTCCCTGATTTTGAAAAAAAACGGTTCGTAAAAAATAACAATGAATGACTTGGTCGCAGTGAAACGGGCGTTTGCAAGCGCTTGCCATTTTCCTGCTTATCCAGGCACGTCGAGGTAAATAAAGCATGAAACAATTTTTATCGTCTTTTCTGATGTACGCGCTAAGCGCCAGCCTGTTGGCAGGTTGCGCTTTGCCGCCATCGAAGCAGGAAACCTACGATCTGATCAAAAGCGAATTAAGCAAAGCGGCAGCACAAAAAGCCAAACCGGCCGAGCCGGATGCAGTCGCCGCCGCGCTGTTGCCGAATTTGAGCAGCGAAATTCCGACACCAAGAAAGCCGCAAGAAGAACGCTTTAGCCTGAATTTTAGCAACGCACCTGCTGCGCAATTTTTCCTGGGCATCGTCTCCGGCACACGTTATAACATGCTAGTGCATCCTGAGGTGACGGGGAATATTTCTGCCACGCTGAAAGATGTGACTTTGTTTGAAGCATTGGATGCGATTCGTGAACTGTATGGCTACGACTACAAGGTCGAAGGCAACCGGATTTATATCAAGCCGCTGTCCTTGCAAACACGCGTATTCCAGATCAACTACCTGGCAGCGATTCGGCGCGGCACCTCAGATATCCGGGTGACCTCAGGCTCGGTGTCGGATGTGGTACCGAATGGTAGCAATAGCGGCAGCAATAGCGGTACATCGGCTACCAATAATAACAATGGCGGTAATAATGGAGGTAACAACGGTAACGGTAATAACGCTACCCAGATCAATTCCAGTAAAATCAGCACAACCTCTGACAATGATTTTTGGAGTGACCTGAAAAGATCCATCGAGCTGTTAGTCGATGTTGGCAAGGAGGGGCGGCAAGTGGTGATCAGCCCGCAATCAGGCGTGGTGGTGGTGCGCGCCATGTCGGACGAAATTCGTAACGTGGCGGCGTATCTGAAGGCGACACAATTATCGGTTGATCGGCAAGTGATTCTGGAAGCGAAGATTCTGGAAGTGGAACTGAATGATCGTTATCAGACTGGGATTAACTGGTCGTCTTTTGGAAAATCGGCCAATAGTCTTTCTTCGATTGGTTTTGTGTCACCAGGCACCAATTTAACTGGTCCAACAGTTACCACCACAGATACCGGAATTATTGCAACGGGTGGCGCAGTGGTCGGCGCAGCCAGTACTGCAGCTGGGTCTCTATTCGGTCTGGCATTTCAAACCTCGAACTTTGCGGCGTTGTTGTCTTTTCTGGAGTCGCAGGGCAGTGTCAACGTATTATCCAGCCCCCGCATTGCGACCTTGAATAATCAAAAAGCGGTGCTGAAAGTCGGGCGTGATGAGTTTTTCGTGACGGGTCTGACTACCACGCCGGGTACAACCAGCACATCGGGCAATACCGCGCCAACGGTAAGCGTAGAAGTAAGGCCTTTCTTCTCTGGTGTGGCGCTGGATGTAACGCCGCAGATTGATGATAGTGGCAATATCATCTTGCATGTGCATCCTTCGGTCAGCAACGTCAATACCGTGGACAAGGTGGTCAATGCCGGCACTTCCGGCTCGATCAGTTTGCCGCTGGCTTCCAGTGTAGTATCGGAAACTGATAGCGTGGTGCGCGGGCAAGATGGCCGCATCGTGGCGATTGGTGGCTTGATCCGGCAATCGAACTCGAATGACCGCTCACAAATTCCCGGTGCGGGTGAGTTGCCATTAATTGGCGGTTTATTCCGTAACACGAATCAGATCGCGCAAAAACGGGAATTGGTGATTTTGATTCGGCCCACCATTGTGCAGCGTGATGGCGATTGGGAGCAGGATATTCTGGATAGCCAAAATCGCATCCAGAATCTGACACCGCGCAGTCGTTTTGACAAACAGCCATAATCTGGCCAATGTGAGCGATTTCAGCGATGTATAAAGCGCACTTTGGCTTACGCGAAGTCCCCTTTAGCATCACGCCAGATACCAGCTATTTTTTCTCTTTCCCCAGCTATCAGGCTGCCTTGAATACCTTGCTGGTGGCGGCCAATCACGGTGAAGGTTTTATCAAGATTACGGGAGAAGTGGGTACTGGTAAGACCATGTTATGCCGTAAATTTATGGCGATGTTGGGTAAAGAGTTTGTCACTGCGTATATCCCCAATCCAGCCTTAGAGCCGCGTACTTTAATGCTGGCGTTAGCTGATGAGTTAGAGTGCGGTTTGCCGCGTGATACTGATCAACACCAACTGATCAAAGCCATCAATTTGCGCCTTTTGCATCTGGCACGTGATGGCAAGCGCGTGATATTGTGCATTGATGAAGCGCAGGTCATGCCGCTCGATACGCTGGAAGCATTGCGGCTATTGAGTAATCTGGAGACCGAAAAACGCAAGCTATTGCAGATTGTGTTATTCGGACAACCGGAGCTGGATCGTAAATTGCAGCGCAGCGAAATTCGTCAGCTTGCACAGCGCATCAGTTTTCATTATGAATTGCAGGCCTTGTCAGCGCGCGAAATTGCCACCTATATTCAACACCGACTCAGCGTTGCTGGCTATAACGGTATGCCGATTTTTCAGGGTTCGGCCTTATGGATGTTGCGTTTGACTAGCGGTGGTATTCCACGTCTTTTGAATGTACTCGCACACAAAGCCATGATGCTGAGTTTCGGACAAGGCTTGCATTACGTGCATGCAGGTCATATCGTGGCAGCGGCACGTGATACTTTGGCGGTCAATTGGAAGAATCTGCTATGGCGCAGTGCAGGGTTCGCGGGTTTGGCAAGTTTGCTGGTTTTATTCGCGCTGGCTGCACTGTTCGGGAAAAAATAGTTACGCTATAAAAGTGATGAACAGGAAATAAAAGAAGCGAGTGAAAGAAGCAGTGTATGAGTTTGATTAACCAAATGTTGCAAGACCTGGATCAGCGCGGCGCTGAATTGAGCGGCACTGGCGCTGTGCCGTCTGTGCCGTCGGCACAAACGATGATGCAGACACCGGTTGAAACATCCGGCAACGCGAAATGGCTGGGCACATTGGTATTATTGATTTTACTGATTGCAGCGGCAAGCTGGTATTGGCGGCAGCATCAAAGCGTGACAAAGTTGGCAGTTGCTGCTGCGCCAAACAGTGTGCCGCAGCAAGCTGCTTTAAAACCGGTGCAAGCACCCATTGCGACACTTAAAGTACCAGAAAATCAGCCAGATGTTTTGCCAGAACCTGCAACCTTGGCGCTGAAATTATCGACTGATTTTGATCCAGAAAAAGTCACAGCGGAACCAGCGCTTGTTGCGCAGGAAAATAAAAATCTTGAAAAAAAATGGGTCAACCCCCTGGCGCAGCCGCTTGTCGGTAACAAAGAAAATCATCAAGCCGTGGAAAAAATACGTGCGGATGAGCCAGTCAAATCCGTCAAAGAAAATCAAACAACTGCGCTGGCAAAAAATAATTTGAGTGCTGAGCCAAGCAAATTTGTCAAAGAAATTTCGCCGCAACAAAAAGCCGAAGGCGAGTATCGGCAGGCCACACAATTACAACAGCAGGGCAGAGCAAGCGAAGCGATTCAAATGCTGGAGCAAACTTTAAAGACAGATCCGCAACACACTGCGGCGTTTCAATTAATGATTGGCCTGCTGATTGAAAACAAGCGTCAGGAAGATGCCATGCGCTGGTTGCAACAAGCGTTGCAAACTGACAGCGGGCAACCACGGCTGGCCATGATTTTGGCGCGCTTGCAAGTGGATAAGGCGCAAGTTGGTAATGCGATTGACACCTTGCAAAAAACCTTGCCACAAGCGGGGGAGCAAAGTGATTACTTGGCTTTTTTAGCAGCGCTATTGCAACGGGAAGCGCGCCATAAGGCGGCGGTGGAGTTGTATCAACGAGCGTTGAAAAAAAATCCGCAAAACAGCGTGTGGTGGATGGGTTTAGGTATTTCGCTACAGGCTGATCATCGTAATACCGAGGCGCTAGAAGCCTACAATCGCGCCAGGATGGTTGGCGGTCTTAGCAATGAACTGCTGGCCTTCATTGAACAAAAGATCGCGCAGCTTGCGCATTGAGTTCAACCTGGATTTCCATTAAAAAATATACTGGGTGCAGTAAATATTTAATACATAGTATTTATATGCGGGAATCGCACTATTTTTTGGCATACTCCTCATTTTTTATAAATTCTATCGATAATCAACGACCAGGCTCAGGGCACAGAAAAACAAATCTCCGGCTGTGCGCGACAAGTCCGTAAAATAGCGGTTTGAATTTCGCCACAAAGAAGAATACGCATGTCAATACAATGGTTCCCCGGCCACATGAACGCCGCCCGCAAAAAAGCGGCGGAGACGATGGAAAATACCGATCTGGTGATCGAAGTGCTGGATGCGCGCATCCCGCAGGCGAGCTGCAATCCGATGGTGGAACAGTTGCGCAATTTCCGTCAGCGCCCCTGTTTAAAAATTCTAAATAAAAGTGATCTGGCCGATCCTCATGCGACCAAGATGTGGCTGGATTTTTACAACAGCCAAAAAAATGTCAGGGCCGTGGCGCTGAGTTGTAAAAAGCCTGCCGATGTCGCCAAAGTGCCCGCCTTCGCACTAGAGCAAGCACCGCATCGCGGCGTGCCAACCAAACCGTTGCGCATCATGATTATGGGCATTCCCAACGTCGGCAAATCGACCTTGATGAATGCCTTGCTGAAAAAGCGGGTCGCCAATGTCGGCGATGAACCTGCTGTCACCAAAGTGCAGCAACGCCTGTACCTCGGTAAAAACATTATTCTGACCGACACGCCCGGCATGTTGTGGCCAAAGATTGAACATCCAACTGACGGCCTCATGTTGGCGGCCAGCCACGCAGTTGGCGTGAACGCTTTGATCGAAGAGGAAGTGGCGACTTTTCTGGCCGAATTATTATTGCAACGCTATCCGCAATTTCTGGGCACACGTTACGGCATACAAACCGAAGGCATCGATGCGGTCAGCGTGATTGAAGGCGTAGCCAAAAAGCGTGCCTACAAATTGAAAGGCGGTGAGTGGGATTATGAAAAAGCCGCGCACACTTTATTGCTCGATTATCGCAGTGGTGCGCTAGGGCGGGTCAGCCTGGAAACCCCACAAAGCCGGGAACATTTATTGGCCACCTACGTGCCACCGGTATTGTTAGGGCAAGGAAAAAATGTCGATACCGGCATGCAAGCCGAAGACAAAGCCGGAGACAACGCCGATATCGAATCGCACGAATAAGACAACACGCACAACAGCCAACGACGCGCGCACCATGTTCAGAATTTTATTCAAATTACTATTTTGTGGTGGTTTGACCTACATAGTCTGGCATATTGCTTCTGTATTTGGCGCGGGATTTGGCCCCATCGGGCTGGCAATGACATCTGCTGTATGGGGCACGCAATTTTCGAGTGAGATTATTCGACTTTTCTCAGAAATACGTTATTGGGCACGGTGGTCGGTTTTTCACCATTGGCAAGGCCACTATTACCATTTTGATGGCGTGCATTTGCGGTTTTATATGATCGATGAAGTGATTTGGATCGCCATCAAAGAATTACATGTCGTGATCGAACCAGGATTAGAGCCGCGTGAATTACGTTTGCTGGGCGAAGAATATGGGCAAATTCCCTCGCAAAAAGAAATCGGCATCACCGAAGCGGGCTTATTACGCGTACTTGGTTTGCGCACGGAACGTCGCCATGCGAGCCATAAAATGATTCGATTTAGAAACTGGTTGATTAATAGTACTTTTCCGAATTTACGCCGTTTGCCAAAATCGGCGGCCCGGATTAATTAGAAATTCAGTTAAAAATTTAGTTGTAAGCTCAGCCAAAAAATTTCAATCTCCCACAAAGGCATCACATGCGTCACGTCATCAAGTCAGTTGCACTGCCTGAACATTCAGCTTTACAGGGTATTTACACCAGCGTTGATTTGGCAGATGCGTATGCGACAGATTTGCCGTCGGATGCAAGTCATGTACCAGAAGTGTTGGCGCGTTTTTTGTTGACGCAGCAGGCGGCGTGGATGAAACTGTTAATGCGTTTGCGAGATACCTTGGTAGCAGGCTTTGGCCTGAAAACGTCGGCACACTTAACTTCACCTTCTGCCGGTGCGCCTGGCGAGCGAATTGGTATATTCAAAATTTATAGTCGCAGTGCGAATGAAATTATTTTAGGTGAAGATGATCGTCATCTGGATTTCAGATTGTCTTTATTGTGCAGCAGCTCGGAAGACGGACAGCGTGCAGTGACTTTATCAACCGTAGTGCATTGTCATAATCAACTTGGCCGTAGCTACCTGTTTTTAATCACCCCATTTCATCGGCAAATCGTGCGCAGCATGCTTAGCCGCGCAGCACGCAAAGGCTGGCCGGACGCTGATATTTGAAATGAGGGAAACGCTTTCGGCTTTACTTGGTAATGCAATTGAAGCCCAGAAGGTGTATTAGCAAAGTGAATTGGATAATACAAATGTTGATCTGTTTAAGCCAGCACATGATGTGGGAGAAACTCAGACTTGCTTGATTCCCCAAGCAAACGGATCATCTTCCTGAATCAAGATCACCGATTCACCATTCACAAAAGCTTGTCCTTTGATCGAAGGATTAATTTTTTTGATACCACCATCAGCCAGGTCAACAGCCTGATCAGAGTGGGTGTGCCACTGGTAACGGCCCTCAAAAACACTGCCGATAATGCTCTCTTGACGCCAGGTTTGATTCTCTGCTAATACTTGATCGGCAGCCAGACAGGCCAGTTTGGCGCTGGTGCCGGTGCCGCAAGGCGAGCGGTCGTAGGCTTTGCCGGGGCAGAGTACGAAATTGCGGCTATGGTTGTCTGGGTTATCGCTTTTTGAAAAAAGCTCGATATGATCAATCTCTGCACCTGCCGCTCCGGTAATGCCTTGCGCTTGCAGGCTCAGGCGAATTTGCCAGCAAAATTCGGTGAGCGCTTCGACATTGGCTAAGCGCAAATCTTGTCCATGTTCACTCACCAAAAAAAACCAGTTACCACCCCAGGCGATATCGCCGCTGATTTGCTGAAATGGCGCTGAGCTAACACCGTTGACGGTGATTTTTTGTCGGTAGCGATAGGCGGGTACATTATGCACGGTGACACTACCGTCGTCATGTAATTCTGACTTCACAACACCAACCGGCGTTTCAATCCGATGCGTACCAGCGGTGAGACGCCCTTGGTAGGCCAGGCTGGCGATGTAACCCATCATGCCGTGCCCACACATGCCGAGCATACCGACATTATTGAAAAAGATCACCGCACCGGTGCAAGACGGGTCATGCGGCGTGCAATCTAGCGCACCGACCATGACATCGGAACCACGTGGCTCGCCGACCACCGCGTTGCGATAATGATCGAAATTCCGCTGGAAGATTTGTGCGCGTTTTTGCAGTGAAGCGCTGCCTAGCTCCGGCCCGCCAGCAACAATTAGGCGTGTCGGCTCGCCACCAGTGTGCGAGTCGATGACAGTTATTTTTTTAGGAGAATTCTGCATAGGGGTTTTGCGTAAGGTTACTATTGAGGATCTTCAAATTGCACCAAGCTCTGCCGTTCACGATTAACAATCAGGCGTGTCACATCCGGGCGCGAGTAATGACCAGCGGCGTCAAAATTTTGTCGCTCACGGCGCACAATTTTTTGATCAAGCGTGGCGACCAAAAGTGTTTCGATGTCCGCAGTGGGTGGAATGACCCAGCTACCGTCCGGGCTGGCAATGCAAGAGCCGCCATTCGCCAACATCTCTGGGCAGTTTGCCAAAATAATGTCGAGATGCGGCGTGTTAGCCGGAAAATCGCTGCGACGCATCAGGCCAGACACCGCGATGCTATAACAGCGGCCTTCCTTGGCGACGAAGCGGGTAATGTCTTCCGTGTTACGTGCATTGCCCGGCCAAATGCTGACGTGTACATCTTCGCCTTGTGCATACAAGGTTGCGCGTGACAATGGCATCCAGTTTTCCCAGCAATTCAAACCGCCAACCCGAAAGCCGTCTAAGGCATGCGTGCGCAAGCCATGCCCATCGCCGGGCGACCAGGTGAGGCGCTCTTCATAGGTTGGCATCAATTTGCGATGCACCGAGCCAATCACACCATCTGCACCGATATACACACAGGAACAATACAGGCTATAGCCACCGCGTTCGATAGGGCGTTCTACGCAACCCAGCATGATGGCAATTTTGAGGCGTGCAGCGGCATGACAAATCGTATCCAAGTCACCCGCTTCAATACGAATCGCCTGATCGACATAGTGCGCATGAATTTCTTTTTGCACACTAGAGTTAAAGCGCGCGCCATCAGTTAAATCCAGCCAGAACGGGTAGCCCGGCAATAGGGTTTCCCCAAAACAGACAAAGCGGCATTGCGCTGCGGCGGCGTCTTCAATGTAGCGGATGATTTTTTGTATAGTCGCTGTACGATCTAGCCAGATCGGTGCAATCTGCGCTAAACCGATCGTAAGTTGATCACTGTTGGTGTGCATGTTCATGGGTTTGCTCACATGGAAAAGTGTTGATGATTCGTATTGACGAAGTACGCTGACATTACAACGTAAGTCTAACCGAAACATGGCGGGCGGTAATTGCCATGCGATAATGCCTGACAAAAATTGACTACCATATTCACATGCCCGACGTCACAAGCGATCATGAGCAAGGATGGAGCGATACGGTCGAAAGACGATTGGTCGTTGGATTATTGTTGTCAATTGTATTGCATGGTCTGCTATTATCTTTGCAATTTGGCACGCTTGGGATCGGGCAGACTGGACTTGATTTGCCGCTGGATGAATCGCTTTCCATCACCTTGCAAACCGCACAACCGACTAATCCGCCTACCAGCTTACCTACACCAATATTAGCGCCCAAGGTCTTGCCAGAACCTATACCGGCAGCTGCCAGCACGGTGTCGTTCAATTCGGTTACGCCTGAAATCAAAGCACTTGCGCCAGGCATTAATGTCTTGCCTTATGCTGCTGTCGTTCCTGCAGTCGTTCCCACAGTCATTGCGCCTGTGCCTGTACCGTCAGTGCCAAAAAAACCTGCAAAGGCAGTCACCAAGCCAGCAGTCGTTACAGCCAAAATCAAGACTGCACCGCCACCACAGCTCGAATCACCGATTGATCTTATCGCACAGACGCAGGGCAGAGATGACACGTTTACCGTGGCCGTACCTGATCCAGATGAGCCGATTCATAAAAATCTAGATAACAAGAGCACTGAAATTGCAGCGGTTCAGACTCCCGTTCCTGTTGAGAAATTAGCACCTGAAGAACAAAAAATTAAACCGCATGAGAGCGTCGCTGAAGTAAAAGCTGAGCCGCTAGTTAGTCCACAGATAGAGCAAGATGTGCAACTGGCTAAACAAGGAGAGCTTGAGCGTCGGCAGCAAGAAAAAAATCTGCTTGAGGAAAGTCAAAAAAGTAAAGTGATTGCGGAGCAAAAACTAACAGAGCAAAAACTAGCCGAGCAAAAACTAGCCGAGCAAAAACTAGCCGAACAAAAACTAGCCGAACAAAAACTAGTCGAACAAAAACTAGTCGAGCAAAAAATAGCTGAGCAAAAAATAGCTGAGCAAAAAATAGCCGAGCAAAAATTAGCTGAGCAAAAATTAGCTGAGCAAAAATTAACGGAACAAAAACTCGCGGAACAAAAAGTACAGTCAGCGCGTAGCGAGTCGTTAGCCGCGCAAGCCAGCACACCACATCCGGTAAAGTCAGCGGCGAATGGCAGTGCTTCTGGTTTGAATGACGGCTTATCCGGCAATCTGGTGTTGCCAAAAAATTTGCTGGGCGGTGAATTTGCAGGCAAAGCGCGAGAGCAAATCCGGGGCCTGGATATTTTGCGTGGTACGCCGCCGTTGCCACGGGAAACTGGGAGTGATGAGCACTCACGACGGCGCAAGTATCTTGGCCATGCAGAGCGGGAGATACCGCTGCGTTTATACGTCGATAGCTGGCGTGACAAGATTGAGCGCAATGGCAATCTCAACTATTCGCAAATTTCCAAAGACAAGGCGCGTGGTGATCCGATTGTGTTGGTGGCTTTACGTAGTAACGGCAGTATTGAAGAAATGACGCTTTTACGTTCCAGCGGGCGCGCTGATCTGGATGAAGCGGTGCTTCGTATTATTCGGGTGAATGCGCCGTATGCGATGTTTCCACCGAACGTGGCGGCGCAATATGATGTGATTGAATTTCGTAAGGTATTTGTGTTTGACAATACCTTACGTGTGCTTGAAGAGTTTCGTTAGGCTTAACTGTATTAAATTAGTACGTTAATGATGGCATTGCCAATGCCGATCAAGGCCGCGCCGGAAATTAAGCCAGCGCAAATCGGCTCACAACCATCAACCCAGAAATCATAACCCTTGCTGCCAGGTGTACGGTGACGACGTCCCATCCACCAAAAAATCAGAGCCCCGATCCACATCATAAAGCAGGATTCGGGCGGCAAGATCACACCAAGGCCGATAGAGACTGAAGACAAAGGAAAGCGGCCTTTGGTGACGATGCGTGCTACTTCCATACACACCGCGGCAATCGCCGCGACAATCATGGAAATCACAGCACTGGTTGGCAAACTACCGACGCCTTTGGCAATCAATTCGGCTACGCCTTTCCATTGCTGTGCATTGGGCATCGCAAATTGTTCAGAGACGATGGTGGCGGCGGAGCGCACGCCCGTTGCATCGGGTGGCAGGAATAAAAGGAAGAACAAAGGCACACAAGCCAATGCGCCAGAAAGGATACCGATCACGTGTCCAATGGCCTGCTGACGCGGTTTGGCACCGAGCATATAGCCTGGCTTGATATCCGACAGTAAATTGGAGGCATTGGAAGCGACTTCTGCGGTCATGCCAGCCGGAATCAGGTTGCTGGCAGGATTGGCGCGGTCAATTGCACCCATGGTGAATTGGGTAATTTTGGATAGGGCACTGGTGGGCGTCCAGGAGGTGAGTGCCATCGAATTAACACAGATCACCGTCAGGACAAAAATCAACGGTAATGAAATGCAAGCCAGCAACCAGGAAACATGGAAAAAACTGTGTGTGGCCCATGCGCCTAAAAAACTAAAAATTGGCACACCGACATAAGAGATCCACAGAGGCACTTCGATCTCTTTAAGAACATCTATAGCTTGATCTGGCTGAGTGCGTTTTTTAAAGATCGTAAAGAGCTTGATGAAAATGTCAGGCTTTGCTGCCAACACTACCAGAGAGCCTGTTACCATCATGGCGACGCCCCACCAGAGCGACCATTGATTCACAATTTCGTTTCGTGAAATGGGCACCAGTTGGCCAGCAGGTGAAAGTCGTTCGACGATATCGCCGCGCTGGATCATGATCGGCGCCAACAGAAAAAAATTGATGGCAGCGCCGAGGAACACGCTGGAAGCGATTCGGACTCCCATCAAGCCACCGACACCTAGCATGGCAGTGTCAATGGTTAAACGTAAGCCCAGCGTGCGAAAATCGGTACCTAAAATTTTGGGAATCATCCAGTCAAATTTGGCGGCCAGCATGTAGTAATACGTGTCGATACGTTCTGGCAGGCTCCAAGCCTCTTTGATGCCAGCCCAACGATCCATTTTAAGTAATTTGATCTGAATCAATTTCATCCAGCCATCGCTGATGATGAGCTGATAAAAACCGGAAAACAGTGTCGTCATGGCCAACAGACGCGCTTTGTATAAACCGACTTCGGCACCACTAGTGTATAAGGAATCCAGCACCACACCCGCAGCGCGCCCTTCGGGAAACGGTAGCTGTTCTTCGTTGATGAAGCGGCGCTTCATTGGAAATGCCACCAATACACCGAGGATGGAACAAATCGTCATCCAGATCATCATCTGCCACCAAGGAATAATTTGCCCGGTGACCAGCATATAGGCCGATAAGCTGGCGATGAGCGGCACGATCATGTAGCCAGCCGCTGTGGTAATCGACTGGGTACAGTTATTTTCCAGGATGGTGAAATCGGACGCCAAGCCTGCTTTGCTGAGTGTTTTAAATAAAGCAAACGCCAAAATAACCGAAGTCAGATTGACACCAATCGCAATACCGGTTTTTGCACCAATGTATAGCGCAGTGGCGGCTAGAATGCCCCCCATCAAAAAACCAGCCAGTGCTGAACGCAAGGTCAGCTGTGCCATGTCACCCCGGTATACGTGGGTGAGCCACCATTGGTCTTTCTGGGCGCGGGTCCAAGTGCTGATTTGTTCTTCGGTTAAATGTTGGATTGCCATGTGTTCTCCATCGTTGTTTTTATTCTTTATGCGATAACTGTGCCAGCTTTTAGCTGAAAGTCATTTTAATTTTCAGAATGAGCCTGATTGTTGGGAATTTTACGCTGTACTGCAAGCGATTTTTGAAAAAATACTTTCAAGAGTGCGTGAATTTTATGGATGCGCGAAGATAAAAAAAGCCTCGTAACCGAAGTTACGAGGCTTTTGTCAGTAGCTTGATGAATTGCTGCAGTATGCTTGCTAGTGCAAGCAGACTGATCTTACATCATGCCGCCCATGCCACCCATGCCGCCCATGTCATGACCACCGCCCATACCACCGGCTGGTTTGTCTTCGCTTAATTCTGCCACCAATGCATCAGTTGTCAGAATCAGACCAGCAACAGAGGCTGCATTTTGCAAGGCTGAACGTGTGACTTTAGCTGGATCGAGAATACCCATTTCGATCATGTCGCCATAAGTATCGTTCGCCGCATTGAAGCCGTAGTTGCCTGTACCGTTAACCACGGCATTGATCACCACGCTTGGCTCGCCACCAGCATTGGCAACGATTTCGCGCAATGGTGCTTCGATGGCTTTCAATACCAGTTTGATACCGGCTTCTTGATCAGGATTGTCGCCTTTGATCACGCCAGCCGCAGCACGTGCGCGCAACAGGGCAACACCACCACCAGGTACCACGCCTTCTTCGACCGCTGCACGGGTTGCGTGCAAAGCATCTTCAACGCGGGCTTTTTTCTCTTTCATTTCAACTTCAGTCGCAGCACCAACCTTGATCACGGCAACACCACCTGCCAACTTGGCAACGCGTTCTTGCAGTTTTTCGCGGTCGTAGTCAGAAGTCGCTTCTTCGATTTGCGCGCGGATTTGTTTAACGCGTGCTTCGATACCTGTTGCCTGACCAGCGCCGTCGATGACAGTGGTGTTTTCTTTACCGATTTCAACGCGCTTGGCTTGACCCAGTTCAGCCAAAGTGGCTTTTTCCAAAGTCAGGCCAACTTCTTCAGCGATCACTTGGCCGCCAGTCAAAATCGCGATGTCTTCCAACATGGCTTTACGACGGTCACCAAAACCAGGCGCTTTGACAGCGGCTGTTTTCAAGATGCCACGGATGTTATTCACTACCAAAGTCGCCAATGCTTCGCCATCGACATCTTCAGCAATGATCAACAATGGGCGACCAGATTTGGCAACTTGTTCCAATACCGGCAGCAGGTCACGGATGTTGGAGATTTTTTTGTCGAACAACAAGATGAATGGATTTTCCAGAATCACGGATTGCTTTTCTGGGTTATTGATGAAGTAAGGTGACAAATAGCCACGGTCAAACTGCATACCTTCAACGATGTCGAGTTCGTTATCTAAAGATTTGCCATCTTCAACGGTGATCACGCCTTCTTTGCCCACTTTGTCCATGGCTTTGGCAATGATGTCGCCGATGTTTTGGTCAGAGTTCGCTGAGATTGAACCAACCTGAGCGATTTCTTTGTTGGTGGTGGTTGGACGTGCCAGATTTTTGACTTCTGCAACGATGGCAACAACGGCCTTGTCGATACCGCGTTTCAAATCAGTTGGGTTAAAACCTGCCGCCACATATTTGAAACCTTCGCGCACGATGGCTTGTGCCAATACGGTTGCAGTGGTGGTGCCGTCACCAGCGTTGTCGGATGTACGGGAAGCGACTTCTTTGACCAGCTGCGCGCCCATGTTTTCCAGTTTGTCTTTCAGTTCGATTTCTTTCGCGACTGAAACACCGTCTTTGGTGACAGTAGGTGCACCGAAAGAGCGCTCCAATACCACGTTACGGCCTTTAGGACCCAATGTGACTTTAACTGCGTTCGCTAAAACGTTAACGCCGTTGACGATTTTGGCGCGTGCTTCATCGCCGAAAATGACTTGTTTAGATGCCATGTTATTTCTCCGAATTCTTTAATGTGTAACGATAATGAAAGTTTGGTCAAAAATAGGGGCTTGTCTTATTTTTGAACGATGGCGAAAATATCTTCTTCGCGCATGACCAACACTTCATTACCGTCAACTTTGACTGCTTGACCAGAATATTTACCGAACAAAACGCGGTCGCCGACTTTGACTTCCAATGGACGCACTTTGCCGTCTTCCAGCACTTTGCCGTTACCAACCGCCAGCACTTCACCTTGATCTGGTTTTTCAGCAGCAGCATCTGGCAAAACGATACCAGAGGCTGTTTTTGTTTCCTGATCTAAACGTTTTACGATCAGACGATCATGCAGAGGACGAAGATTCATACAAACTCCTTTTAAGAACAATGAGTAACGATGGTGAAACAAAAAATGGAAATCGCCCAGAAAGACTGCTGAGAGGCAATCATCAGGCTGGCAAAGCCACCCTGTAGGGCGCACCACAAAGAATCTAAAGCGTGGAAAGGTGATCAACTTTGGTGAAAACCATTGGTGTTAGCACTCTATCTCGCTGAGTGCTAATTATATGGGCGAGTGTCTGTTTTTTCAAGAACACAATTTGTTATAAACTAAATTTCTTTTAAGAATCAAGTTCTTAGAGAAATGAAGATAATCCTAGAAACGGCAGTTGACCGCTAAGATTTTCCAATAAGGTCTGGTTTTGAATCATCAATTTCGTGTTCTAAACGTTCGCCATGTTGGTGGCAGCGCTACGAGCGTGATTGCCCATTTTTGCGGCTCCCTGCCGTTGT
>OFSE01000072.1_pt1 | contig 35663 bp, 39 predicted proteins | sample 1543261 | NCBI WGS metagenome assembly OFSE01 (sample SAMN07774225, study PRJEB24372) | wastewater metagenome | isolation source: Exp Tend VB 50WW | collected 2016-02 | reverse complement strand
AAGGTGAAACATTAACTGCGCCAATTGTCGGATACAACACAAACCTACCGCAATCACTTGGGCTATATCGGCTGCTCATGGCCAGTGTGTTTGACCTCGCGAAACAGAGCGGTAGCCGAGTCAACTTGAGCGCTGGCGCTGCTCACTTTAAGCGATTGCGGGGAGGTGAACCCGCAATTGAATATAGTGCAGTTCTAGCGACACATTGTCCGTTGAAAACGCGTCTAGCGATACACGTATTACGTTGGGCAACTAACTCAATCGGCGTTCCGTTAATGGTGCGTTTTAAACTATGAGCGGATGGAACAAAAATGTGCTTTCAAACTGGTTTGCCGTAGCTCGCAGTGAGCGACTTATGGGTAAGCCTATAGCGGTTACAGTTCTTGATCGACATATCGCGCTTGTCCGATTCAAAACGGGAAATATTGCGGCGTTTGAAGATCGGTGCCCGCATCGCCAGATGCCTTTATCTCAGGGAAGGCTGACATCTAAGGGATTGACTTGCAGCTATCATGGCTGGACGTTTGACAGTGACGGCCGGTGCGCATTGGTGCCAGGCATGTCAGCCAATGAATGCAGGCCAGATGTTGGTATCCGCACTTACGAGGCAAAAGAGATAGATGGCTTGATTTGGATTCGCCTAGCGACCAACGGCATGAAAGCACCGCCAACTATGGTCGACGAATGCCACTCGGAGGCGCGTCGCTTCCTATGGCAAAGTGTTTGGCATGCCAATATCGTTGATGCGATTGAGAATTTCCTTGATCCATTGCATACGCATCTTGTCCACCCCGGCCTAGTTCGGAACGATTCGAAACGAAGGCGTGTAGAAGCAGTTTTGTCAGTTACAGAAGAAGGTTTTTGCGTTGATTACCAAGGGTCCAAGGACCAAACAGGTATTCTTTATAGGTTGTTTGAGTCATCTCGCATATCTGAAAAAGCATATTTCGCTGGAGCTGGATCTGCCCAAATTGAATATTGTTATGAAAATGGAAGCGAAATTCGTATTACATTACATTTCACACCTGAATCGGTGAATCGAACGCATGTGTTTGCTAGTTTGCACGTCAAACAGCGCTTCGCACCAAAATGGGCTGTCAGACTATTTGTTTGGCCTTTTTTGAAAAAAGTAGCTCGCCAAGATGCCCATATTTTGAAATTGCAGTCTGAAAATATGTCTCGATTTCCTAATGCACGAAACGCATCGTCGAAATTAGATTTCATACGGCCTTATCTGGAGGAAATCTGGCGTGAAAATGAGCATATCGACTTTCCCGGTGAGGCCAAACGAATCGAGCTATACCTTTGATACTTTGGTCATTTTTTTAGTTTGTGATTTTGTTTTCTTTTGTTCTAAAAGTTTGTTTTTATAACACGTCTTTGGACACCTCTCGACGTCCAATTATGCCAATTTTCTCAGGCACAACGTTTACAAATGATTTTGAAAATACATGGAAAGGCTTTAAAAATGTTAACGTTTCTACTAGGGGGGAATACGAGTTTTACAATAACTCACTTCGAAGGCAAACGACGTATTAGTTTTTTTTGATTTGGTTTCGTGCATTTTTTGCACTTTATTAGTGAAATTTTTTTAGATTTTCGTAAATATGTATCCTTTTGTGTCAACGGAAACGTAAAACAGTGCGTTCTTGTCCTAAAGAAACTCTGCGAATCCCCACAACAAGTATTTGCGCAGCGTTTCTGTCACAGGAGTTTGAAAATGATTTACGAAATTTTGCTTCGTCCTTCCTACAACAAAAAAATGACTTCTGATCATTTGGTACGGATTGAAAGCGATTTGCCAACCCGTTCGTTTGAGCAATGGTTGCGCGACATGTCTTTACTCGATGCCAGTGGCCGCTCGGCGATTGTGCGCTGGAGCATTCTACAGACACAGCGCCCCGCTCATTTTCGCCTGGCATCACAATTAGATGCATTAAAAGCACGAATCGCCGAATTGGTCGGTGATGCAGCGCATCAGATTGCGTTACCAGTCTCAGCGGTAGCGGTTGATGTGTGTCAAAAGTCTGCGCAGCCTATGGAGATGTTGGCGGCAGCTTAAAACAAGATGTAAATTTTTAAACTGTATTCAATCAAAACCCTTCCAACAAAAATCGGAAGGGTTTCTCATTTTTGCGCATTCTGCCAGAGCGCTGATTTACAATGCGCACTTCCTGATCATCATTCCTATGCCATGGCGCGTTTATCTCGCTTAGTGATTCCGCAACAATTGCATCACGTTTATCAACGTGGGCATGATGGCAAAAAAGTCTTTCTTGATAACGACGATTATCTGCAATTTTTACGTTGGCTGGCTGAAGCGGCACGGTTGTTTCACGTCAAAATCCACGCGTATGTACTGATGCCTGATCACTGGCAATTGCTGGCAACGCCCGACGATGCAACAGGTTTAGGCAAGATGATGCAATGGATAGGGCGTCAGTATGTCCCCTATTTCAATCGCAAAAGCGGGCGGCAGGGGTCCTTGTGGGCTGGGCGCTTCAAGGCCACTGTATTGGAAGCAGCGCAGTATTTGTTGCCTTGCATGCTACACATGGAGGGCAAGCCGCAACAGCTTGGCTTGGTGCAAGATGCACTCGATTATCCGTGGTCGAGCTTTGCGCACCATACCGGCGGCAAGATCGACCCATTGATTGTCGATCACTCAATTTACTGGGCTTTAGGGAATACCCCGTTTCAACGCGAAGCGGCTTATAAGGAATTGATGCGTCAAGGCTTGTCTGAGGTACAAGTGCAAGCTTTGATACAGGCAACTCAAAAATCCTGGCTGCTTGGCACACCGGATTTTCAGGCTGAAATGACGAAGTTGACTGACAGGCGGGTAATGCCAAGCAAACGTGGCAGACCGGCCAAACGGCGGGCTGAGGAAGCATAAATTTTTTTAACTATATTTACTATGTCCCTAATTAAATTTAATTGAAAATTTCCATATTAAAATTTAACACTGACCCTAATTATTCTTGTTGAACTTCCTGTTGCGCTGCACTATCCTACGACAATCACATTTCAGTAGGAGAGTAACGATGGAAGCACAAGGCCTGTATGACCCAGCCAATGAACATGATGCTTGCGGGGTCGGTTTCATTGCGCATATCAAGGGAAAAAAAACCCATTCCATCGTTGAGCAAGGCTTATTGATCCTGAAAAATCTTGATCATCGTGGCGCCGTGGGTGCCGACGTATTGATGGGCGACGGCGCTGGCGTTTTGATCCAGATTCCCGATCAATACTATCGTGAGGAAATGGCGGCACAAGGGATTACACTGCCGCCGCCAGGTGAATACGGCGTCGGCATGATTTTTCTGCCAAAAGAAAATGCCTCGCGCCTGGCTTGTCAACAAGAGATCGAGCGTGCCGTGCGTGCCGAAGGGCAGGTCGTGCTGGGTTGGCGCGATGTGCCGGTGGATGCCGAGATGCCGATGTCGCCGACAGTGAGAAAAAAAGAGCCCGTGATCCGCCAGATTTTTATCGGCCGTGGTCCAGACATCATGGTGACCGACGCGCTGGAGCGCAAGCTGTATGTGATCCGTAAATCGGCCGTGCATGCGATCGAAGCCTTGAATCTGATTCATGGCAAAGAGTATTTTGTGCCATCCATGTCCGCACGTACCATTGTGTATAAAGGCTTGCTGCTGGCCGATCAGGTCGGCGTGTATTACAAAGACTTGCAAGATCCGCGCTGTGTATCGGCGTTGGCCTTGGTGCACCAACGTTTCTCCACCAATACCTTCCCAGAATGGCCATTGGCACATCCGTATCGGATGATTGCGCATAACGGCGAAATCAATACGGTGAAGGGCAATTTCAACTGGATGCGTGCGCGTGAAGGGGTGATGAAATCTGCCGTATTGGGCGACGATTTGCAGAAGCTGTATCCACTGATTTTTGAAGGGCAATCCGATACCGCCAGTTTCGACAATGCCCTCGAATTGTTGGTGATGGCGGGTTATCCCATCGCCCAGGCGATGATGATGATGATTCCTGAAGCCTGGGAAAACCACGACATGATGGATGAAAACCGTCGAGCATTTTATGAATATCACGCCGCCATGATGGAGCCGTGGGACGGCCCTGCCGCGATGGCGTTTACCGATGGCCGCCAGATTGGCGGCACGCTGGATCGCAATGGCTTGCGCCCCGCCCGTTACATCATTACCGATGATGATTTGGTGGTCATGGCGTCGGAATCCGGTGTGTTGCCGATTCCCGAATCAAAGATCATCAAGAAATGGCGCTTGCAACCCGGCAAAATGTTTTTGATCGATCTTGAAGCAGGTCGCATTATTGATGATAAAGAAATCAAGGATACCTACGCCAACGCCAAACCATACAAGCAATGGATACGTTCAGTACGCATCAAACTGAACGAGTTAAAAGGCGGGCAGGAAGCGGTTAGCGGCGCGCCAAATCTGCTTGATCAGCAACAGGCGTTTGGCTATACGCAAGAAGATTTGAAGTTCTTAATGGCGCCGATGGCAACCGGCGCGGAAGAAGCAATCGGCTCGATGGGCAATGACGCTTCTTTGGCGATTATGTCGAATAAATTGAAGCCTCTGTATAACTACTTCAAACAATTATTTGCGCAAGTCACCAATCCACCGATTGATCCGATTCGTGAAGCGATGGTGATGTCGCTGGTATCGTTTATCGGGCCAAAACCCAATCTGTTGGATACCAATAACATCAATCCACCGATGCGTCTGGAAGTCTCGCAACCAGTGTTGAATTTTGATGATATCGCCAAGTTACGCAACATCAGCGCTAACACCGGTGGCAAATTCAAATCGTATGAACTGGATATTTGCTATCCGGTGAGCTGGGGTAAAGATGGCATCGAAGCACGCCTCGCCTCGATCTGCGCTGAAGTGGTCGATGCGGTGAAATCTGGTCACAACATCATGATCATCACCGACCGCAACATGAATGAAAATTTCGTGGCGATTCCAGCTTTGTTGGCGACATCTACCGTGCATCAACATCTGGTCAGCAAGGGTTTGCGTACCGTGACGGGTTTGGTAGTAGAAACCGGTTCTGCGCGTGAGACGCACCATTTCGCCTTGCTTGCAGGTTATGGTGCCGAAGCGGTACATCCTTATCTGGCCATGCAAACTTTGCAGATGATGGCCAAGGATTTGCCGGGCGAATTATCTACTGAGAAAGCGATTGCGAATTACACCAAGGCGATTGGCAAAGGTCTGCTGAAGGTGATGTCGAAAATGGGTATCTCGACCTATATGTCATATTGCGGCGCGCAGATTTTTGAAGCCATTGGTTTAAATAAATCTCTGGTCGATAAATACTTTAAAGGCACCGCCTCAAATGTCGAAGGCATCGGTGTGTTTGAAGTGGCCGAAGAAGCGTTACGCCTGCATCAATTGGCGTATGGCAAAGACCCAGTATTGGCAAATAATCTCGATGCTGGCGGCGAATATGCGTTCAGAATTCGTGGTGAAGATCACATGTGGACGCCGGATGCGATAGCCAAGTTGCAGCACTCTACTCGCGCCAATAATTTTAGTACCTATAAAGAATATGCGCAGATTATTAATGATCAATCCAAGCGCCATCTAACTTTACGTGGTTTGTTTGAATTCAAGATCGATCCAAGTAAAGCAATTCCACTTGATCAAGTGGAGCCTGCGAAAGAAATCGTGAAACGGTTTGCGACGGGCGCGATGTCTTTGGGATCAATCAGCACCGAGGCACATGCAACGCTGGCAATTGCGATGAACCGCATCGGCGGTAAATCCAATACTGGCGAGGGTGGCGAAGACCCGGTACGTTATCAGCAGGAATTAAAAGGTATTCCCATCAAGCAGGGTGAAACTTTAGCTTCGGTGATTGGTCGTGAACAAATTGAAGTCGATACCGTGTTGCAAGAAGGTGATTCGCTGCGTTCTCGCATCAAGCAAGTTGCTTCGGGGCGTTTTGGTGTCACTGCTGCTTACCTGAATTCAGCAGATCAAATTCAGATCAAAATGGCGCAAGGTGCCAAGCCGGGCGAAGGCGGGCAGTTGCCTGGGCATAAGGTGTCTGAATATATTGCGAAATTGCGTTTCTCGGTGCCTGGCGTTGGCTTGATTTCACCACCGCCGCATCATGATATTTATTCGATTGAAGATTTAGCGCAGTTGATTCACGATTTGAAAAACGTCAATCCCCGCGCTTCAATTTCGGTGAAGTTAGTATCCGAAGTCGGGGTTGGTACGATCGCTGCCGGCGTATCGAAAGCCAAGGCAGATCATATCGTGATCGCGGGTCATGATGGCGGCACTGGGGCATCACCTTTATCGTCAATCAAACATGCAGGTACACCTTGGGAGTTGGGTTTATCAGAAGCGCAGCAAACCTTGGTATTGAATGGCTTACGTGGGCGCGTGCGGGTGCAAGCTGATGGCCAGATGAAGACCGGGCGTGACGTCGTGATTGCCGCCATGTTGGGTGCAGATGAAATCGGTTTTGCTACCGCTCCTTTGGTTGCAGAAGGCTGCATCATGATGCGTAAGTGTCATTTGAATACTTGCCCGGTTGGGGTTGCTACGCAAGACCCTGAGTTGCGTAAAAAATTCAGCGGCAAGCCTGAGCATGTGGTGAATTATTTCTTCTTTGTTGCCGAAGAAGCGCGGCAGATCATGGCGCAACTTGGTATTCGTAGCTATGACGAGTTAATTGGCAGAGCCGATCTACTCGATCAATCCAAAGCGATTGCACACTGGAAGGCAAAAGGTCTGGACTTCACACGTATTTTCTATCAACCGACCAAAACTGCTGGTGGTTTAGACAGTGCAGTGAAGCATCTAGAAGCGCAGGATCACGGGCTAGAAAAGGCATTAGATCATCGACTGATCGCCCAAGCACGTGGCGCAATCAACAATGGTGAAAAAGTTTCTTTCATCATGCCAATTAAAAATTTGAACCGCACGGTCGGCGCGATGTTGTCGGGCGAAGTGGTGCAAAAATATGGGCATACTGGTTTGGCCGACGATACCATTCATATTCAATTGCAAGGAACAGCCGGACAATCAGCAGGGGCATTTTTAGCGCACGGTGTCACATTAGATTTGGTCGGCAGTGGCAATGATTATGTAGGCAAAGGTTTATCAGGTGGCCGTATCATTATTCGCCCCAATACCGAATTTCGTGGCAGAGCCGTGGACAATATTATTTGCGGTAATACGGTGTTATATGGTGCGATTGCTGGTGAAGCATTTATCAACGGTGTCGCTGGTGAGCGCTTTGCGGTGCGTAATTCTGGCGCGATTGCAGTGGTGGAAGGTACTGGTGATCATGGTTGTGAATACATGACGGCGGGTACCGTGATTGTGCTGGGTGATACGGGCCGTAATTTCGCGGCTGGTATGTCAGGCGGTATCGCTTATGTGTATGACCCAGAAGGCGAATTTGCAGCGAAATGCAATTTATCGATGGTGAGTTTAGAGCCCGTATTGGCGGGTGATGTACAGACCAGCAGTATTGATCAATCAGAATGGCATAGTCGTGTTATGGGGGGCGAGCGAGAAACTGATGAAGCGATTTTGCGCAGCTTGATTGAACGTCATTTCAAGCATACAGGTAGCACACGCGCCCGCAATTTGCTAGATGATTGGGCACGCAGCCGGGCGCAATTTATCAAAGTATTCCCGACTGATTACAAGCGCGCACTGATTGAAATGGCTGCCGCCAAAATGTCGGCAAATAAGCCAGAAAAAGTGGCGGCATAGTTTGATTAGCCATAACAAGACGGCGCACAGAGCGAGTAATCCTAACGCTGAATATCAGAATATCAGCGCATATTTTTGAGGTGGAAAATGGGTAAAGTAACCGGTTTTATGGAGTACCAACGTTTGCAGGAAGCCAGTGAAGCGCCGCAAACGCGTACTAAGCATTACAAAGAATTTTTGCTGCATTTGAATGATGATCAGGCAAAAATTCAAGGTGCGCGTTGCATGGATTGTGGTATTCCATTTTGCAATAACGGCTGCCCTGTTAATAACATCATTCCTGACTGGAATGATCTGGTGTACACCGGCAATTACAAACTGGCGTTAGAGACGCTACATTCCACCAATAATTTTCCTGAATTTACCGGACGCATTTGTCCTGCCCCTTGTGAGGCGGCTTGTACGCTTGGAATCAATAATGACCCGGTGGGGATTAAATCGATTGAGCATTTTATTATCGATAAAGGTTGGGAAAACGGCTGGGTTACACCGCAAATTGCGACATTAAAAACTGGCAAGAAAGTCGCGGTGGTTGGTTCAGGCCCTGCTGGTTTGGCGGCGGCGCAGCAGTTGGCGCGGGTTGGGCACGATGTGACGGTCTTTGAAAAAAATGATCGAATTGGTGGATTGCTGCGCTATGGGATTCCTGATTTCAAAATGGAAAAATCACACATTGATCGTCGTGTGGAGCAAATGCAGGCAGAAGGTGTAACTTTCAAGACCGGTGTGTTTATTGGTGATACCTTTCCAGCCGAATTATTGAATGGCGCAAAAAAAACCATTTCACCAGCACAGCTCACCGAGGAATTTGATGCCGTGATTATTGCAGGCGGCGCGGAGCAACCACGCGATTTACCTGTACCGGGGCGAGAATTAAAGGGCGTTCATTTTGCAATGGAATTTTTACCGCAGCAAAATAAGATCAACGCGGGCGACAAAATGAAAGATCAACTGCTAGCAACCGGCAAGCATGTGGTTGTCATTGGTGGTGGTGATACCGGTTCTGATTGTGTTGGTACGTCAAATCGTCAGGGTGCGAAATCGGTAGCGCAGTTTGAGTTGATGCCACAACCGCCAGAACAAGAGAATAAGCCACTGGTGTGGCCTTATTGGCCAACCAAGCTACGCACTTCTTCGTCACACGACGAGGGATGTGAGCGCGACTGGGCAGTGGCAACCAAGCGTCTGGAAGGAAAGGCTGGCAAAGTGGATAAGTTGATCGCTTGCCGGGTTGAATGGAAAGACGGCAAGATGCAGGAAGTGCCTGATTCTGAATTTGAAATGAAGGCCGATTTAGTGTTATTGGCAATGGGCTTCGTTTCTCCGGTGCAATCAGTGTTGGATGCGTTTGGCGTCGAAAAAGATGCACGTGGCAACGCGAAAGCCAATACCGATGGTGCTGGCTGCTATCGTACCAATGTTGCAAAGGTGTTCGCCGCAGGTGATATGCGACGTGGTCAATCATTAGTGGTGTGGGCGATTCGCGAAGGGCGGCAATGCGCACGTGAAGTGGATGCAATGCTGATGGGCGATTCTGTGTTGCCGCGCTAAGTGCGGCACAAAAAACAAAGAGAGGCAAAGAGAAACAAAGAGAAACAAAGAGAAACAAAGAGAGGAAGCGCATTTGCTGCGTAGGCAAATAAACCAGGATTTGCGTCAGTCCTATGCCTAAGTTTGTGATAAAATTTTAACAATTTTTGTGCATTGAAATATCACTCGCGGATCATTTCACTGCATAAAATTGGGATTTATGTGATAAAAATCACATTTTAAATAGAGAAATTTGATGAGGCTAAGGCGTTTATTGATTCAGTTGAATGAACCTTTAGCGTAATTACTTACATCCTTTACCTGCTCGCTTACAAACTTGTTTTGCGGTTCTGCATTACAATCTTGTATTTACACCAAAATTTTCTTACTTCGTGCCTAATCTGGTTGAAATTCGAGATGTTCATTTTAGTTATGGTGACCGGGCGATTCTGTCTGGTTTGACCATGGAATTCCCACGCCGTAAGCTGGTGGCAGTGATGGGTGGGTCTGGTTCCGGTAAAACAACGATTCTCAAGTTAATTGGCGGACAGATCCGCGCTCAGCGCGGCCAGGTTCATGTCGCTGGTCAAGATATTGTGTCACTTGATACCGCCGGCTTATATGCACTGCGCCGTAAAATGGGGATGTTGTTTCAGCATGGTGCCTTGTTCACGGATTTAAGCGTGTTTGATAACGTGGCGTTTCCCATGCGGGAGCATGCACAGCTTTCCGATGAAATGATGCACGATTTGGTCTTCATGAAGCTAAATGCGGTAGGATTGCGCAATGCAGCATCATTAAAACCCTCTGAAATATCGGGCGGTATGGCACGTCGGGTTGCTTTGGCCAGAGCAGTGGCGCTCGACCCGCAATTAATCATGTACGACGAACCATTTGCTGGGCTTGATCCGATTTCAATGGGAGTGATTGCGAATCTGATTCGCAATCTGAACGATGCTTTGGGTTCGACATCGATTTTGGTGTCGCATGACGTGCACGAATCATTTGCCATTGCGGATTATGTTTACTTTTTGTCGCAAGGCAAAATTGTTGCGCAGGGAACACCTGAAGAAATGCGTCAATCGACAGATCCCTATGTCAAACAATTCGTTAACGCCGAACAGGATGGTCCAGTGCCTTTTCATTATCCCGGCAAGTCGTTTGCGGATGATTTGGGTTTGCCGTCGCTCAGACAGAAGGCGAATCAATGAGCGTATTTATGCATGTTTCAAATTTACTAGCAGATTTAGGCAGTAAAACGACGCGATTGAGTGCCAATATTGGCTACGCCGCACGCCAATTCGCGCAGCTTTGCAAGAATGCCTTTGGTTTGTGGCGTCGCCCACGCTTGGTGACCGATCAAATCCATTTTATCGGCAATTATTCCTTGATCATTATTGCGGTTTCCGGCTTGTTTGTCGGATTCGTGCTTGGCTATCAAGGGTATTACACCTTGAGCCGATATGGCTCAGGTGAAGCATTAGGTTTATTGGTGACCTTGGCGCTCACCCGTGAATTGGGGCCGGTGGTGACCGCTTTGCTGTTCGCTGGCCGTGCAGGCACCTCGTTAACAGCAGAAATTGGCTTGATGAAAGCGGGTGAGCAATTGGCAGCGATGGAAATGATGGCGGTTAACCCGATTCAGCGCGTATTGGCACCGCGATTTTTAGCTGGCGTGATTGCCTTACCGATTCTGACCTTGATCTTTAATGCCATGGGTGTGATTGGTGGTTATGTGGTCGGGGTTAAATTAATTGGTGTTGATGATGGCTCGTTTTGGTCGCAAATGCAGGCCGGTGTCGATATCTGGCAAGATATTGGCAATGGTGTCATCAAAAGTATCGTATTTGGCTTTGCGGTGACGTTTGTCGCACTGTTTCAAGGGTATGAAGCACAGCCAACACCAGAAGGCGTGGCGCGCGCTACCACCCGCACCGTGGTGATTTCTTCGTTGCTGGTGTTGTGGTTAGACTTCTTGTTGACGGCGGCCATGTTTCAGTAAAAATTTTAGTGTCGCTTGGTATTTTCATTATTTTTGATGACGCAAAAGGATGAAAGTGACGACGGTGCTTGTTGAATTAATTTGTTTAGATAGAAGTAGCAACGGCGCATTGTATTTTTGCTCCGTTGCAAAAGGGATGCTATGAAAAAATCATTGGATGTCTGGGTTGGTCTGTTCGTGGTGTTGGGCGCAGCGGCATTGCTGTTTTTGGCGTTGAAAGCAGGTAACCTAAGCAGTTTGTCATTTGATCAAACCTACGAAGTGACGACGCGCTTTGATAATATTGGTGGATTGAAAGCCAAGGCTGCCGTCAAAAGTGCTGGTGTGGTAGTTGGGCGTGTCAGCGAGATCAAATTTGATGATAAGACGTTTCAAGCAACGGTAGTAATGCAATTACAGAGTCAATATAAATTTCCCAAGGATAGTTCGGCAAAAATTCTCACTGCTGGTTTGTTAGGGGAGCAGTATATTGGTATCGAAGCTGGTGGCGATAGCGCAAATTTGGTCGCTGGTGATCGAATCAAATTGTCGCAGTCGGCGATTGTGTTGGAAAATTTAATTAGCCAATTTTTGTTCAGTAAGGCAGCAGAAGGAAAGGATGAAAAGAAATGAGGCATTTTTTTCATTTTCGTATGCAAAGCAGCGGTTGGCGCTGGATCGGCATGTTGGCGCTGGTTGGTTTGATGACTGCGTGTTCTTCGGTTGGTGGGGTTAAATCAGGGAATGGTTCGACCTTTAGTCAAATTGGCGATCAGGCAGATAAGGCACTGACGCAGCTTAGCGAAAAGACGAATATCGGTAACAATCCAGATGATCCTTTGGAAGGTTATAACCGTGTCATTTTCAGTTTTAATGAAGGCGTTGACGAAGCAATTTTAAAACCAGTCGCGTCAGGATATAAATCATTCATCCCAGAATTCATTCAAGCAGGTATCGGCAATTTTTTTAGCAATATTGGTGATATTTGGACTTCGGTGAACAACCTATTGCAAGGGAAAGTTGAAGAGGGCGCGACTGATTTGCTTAGGGTCGCGGTCAATACGACCTTTGGCATTGGTGGTGTAATTGATGTTGCGTCGAAAGAGGGCTTGCCCAAACATTTAGAAGATTTTGGTCAAACTTTGGGAGTTTGGGGGGTTGGTCCCGGGCCGTATTTTATTTTACCGATCATTGGTCCATCGACAGTCAGGGATTCCTTGGCATTACCGGTCGATCTTCAAGGGGATATTTTGTTACGAACTCGCCCCTTAGTACGTAATACGACAACGGTGATGCGGGTGATTGATAAACGCGCGGCGGCTTTGGATGCCACTAATTTGATCGAAGAAGCGGCGCTCGATAAATACGTGTTCATTCGCGCTGGGCATTTACAGCGGCGTGCGGCGCAGGTTGACCCGGAAGGCAAGTCGGACGATAAATAAGATGCTGGGTTCGCTCCGCTGAAATAGTATTTTCATTGGTGCGAATATAAATGGATGCGAACCAAATATGCCTTGCCCTGTCTATCTTTGGTGTCAGCGTGACGACATTAACACCAAGGATGAGTCGGCTGTATGATTTAGCATTTTCTAAGCACCATCACGCGCAGTTACGTTGTGCCGTCGTGCTTTTACAATCAAGAAAGATAATATGATGAAAAAAATTAAACCACTTTTCGCTTTGATAACAATCTGTTTTAGCTTTTTTATGAGCCTGGCGCAAACAGCCGTTGCAGCAGAAGAAGGGCCTGATCAATTGGTGAAACGTCTTAGTGCTGAGATCATTGAACTTGCCAAGACCGATAAGGATGTGCAAGCAGGTAATCAAAAACGGATTTTGGAGTTGGTCGAAACCAAGGTTTTGCCACATATTAATTTTTCCCGCATGACTTCATTGGCGGCTGGTAAAAGCTGGCGCGATGCAACACCAGAACAACAAAAAAAATTAACGGATGAATTTCGCAGTTTGTTGGTGTACACCTACGCGAATACGATTTCACAGATCAAGGATCAACGAGTTGAATTCAAACCTTTCCGCGCTGCGCCAGAAGATACTGAAGTTGAGGTAAAGAGCCAAATTATTCCGACTCGCGGTGAGCCAATTATCTTGAATTATCGTTTAGAAAAAACACCGAGTGGTTGGAAAATCTACGATATCAGTGTGTTAGGTGCATGGTTAGTCGAAACTTATAAAGGAAATTTTTCCGCCGAAATCAGCAAATCTGGTATCGATGGATTGATTAAGACCTTAAGCGAAAAAAATAAGCGGCTAGCAGCGAATGGCAGCGCCAAATCAGCCAGCAAGTAAGACAAAATTCATTATGTTTGAACTCGGTAAAGAGCTGACTCTGGCCAATGCAATGCGTGTCGCGCAAGCGGGGAAGATTGCCATTGCGCAGGGACAAACTACATTCGATTTAGCGCCGCTGGAATCAGTTGATTCTAGCGCGGTTGCGGTCTTGCTCGGCTGGCAGCGTGCTGCCCAAGCTGCAGGTGGTGTGATCGAGTTTGTTGGCTTGCCACCCGATATCGTGAGTTTGATGACGTTGTATGGTGTTACCGATTTCATTCAGACGGCAGAATAGCGTTTCAGGCTATCAACTGGCCTGATTGCAAGTGAAAATTGATCACCGCTTGCTTTTCACTCAATATGCTGCGTCTGGTGTGATTATTTTGTCATAGGTAATTCTGGAAACGGCGCTGCTAGAGCTGCCACCAACATGGTGGACGTTTAGAACACGACATTGATGATTAAAAATAAGATCTTATTAGTCAATTTTAGGGTCAACTGCCGTTTCTAGGATAATGCTCTTGAATCGCACGAATGTTGACAAACAGGCTCACGAAATGCGGCGATCCTCCTCTTAAGGCGAAAAAACTCTATAATTCTAGGTTTCGCTGATTCACACCCTCACATCCCTCAATGAATAGGAAACCGTGCAGATAAGCACGGAAGCTCTATGGTCGCAATTCAAATTACTGACGTTAAAAAACGTTATCAATCTCTACAAGCATTAGGCGGCGTTTCACTCGATATTCAGGAAGGTGAATTTTTTGGCTTGCTCGGCCCCAATGGCGCCGGTAAAACCACCTTAATCTCGATTATCGCTGGGCTGTCACGTGCTGATGAAGGTACCGTCAAAGTGCAGGGGCATGATGTCGTTACCGACTATCGTGCGGCACGTCAAAATATTGGCGTGGTACCACAAGAGCTGGTGTTTGACCCGTTTTTTACGGTGCGTGAAACGCTGCGTATGCAATCGGGTTATTTCGGTGTCAAAAACAATGATAAATGGATTGATGAGGTCATGGAAAACCTTGATCTCACTAATAAAGCCGATACCAATATGCGTGCTTTGTCGGGCGGCATGAAACGTCGAGTGTTGGTCGCGCAAGCCTTGGTGCATAAGCCGCCAGTGATTGTGCTGGACGAGCCTACGGCGGGGGTGGATGTGGGCTTGCGTCAAACCTTATGGCAATTTATTTCACGCTTGAATAAAGAAGGTCATACCGTGGTGCTGACCACCCATTATCTGGAAGAGGCACAAGCTCTATGTAACCGTGTGGCGATGTTGAAACTGGGTAAAGTGGTGGCGCTCGATAATATGTCGGCTTTAATCCAGCGCATTGCTGGTGCGCAGATGAAAATCACCTTGAAAAATGGTGTGCTACCGGGCAAGTTGCAACAAGCATTGATCGCGCACAATGAGCCGATGCAAGCCAATGAGTATTTGTTGCGGGTGAATGATTATGCTGAAGTCGAGCCGATCTTGGCCGAATTGCGCATGGCCGGTTGTGCTATCGAAAATATGCAATTGCAACAAGCCGATCTGGAAGACGTCTTTTTGCAAATCGTGGGAGATGTTAAATAATGAATGGCTTTCAGACCCTGTTTTACAAAGAAGTATTGCGCTTCTGGAAGGTTGCCACGCAAACTGTGACGGCACCGATTGTTACCGCGATGTTGTATCTATTGATTTTTGGGCATGTGCTGGAATCCAGAGTCGAAGTGTATCCCGGTGTGAAATACACGGCGTTTTTGATTCCCGGCTTGGTGATGATGAGTATTTTGCAAAATGCCTTTGCCAATGCCTCGTCGTCACTAATTCAATCTAAAATTACTGGCAATCTGGTGTTTATTCTGCTGCCGCCCTTATCACATTGGGATATCTTTGGCGCGTATGTATTAGCCGCTTTGGTGCGCGGTTTGGTGGTCGGTGCTGGTGTATTTGTGGTGACCGTTTGGTTCACCGATATCAGTTTTAATGGCCCGTTGTGGATTATCCTCTTTGCTTTGTTGGGTGCAGGTATGTTGGGTACTATGGGGTTAATTGCCGGCATTTGGGCCGAGAAATTTGATCAATTGGCGGCTTTTCAAAACTTTTTCATTGTTCCTGCGACATTTTTGTCAGGTGTTTTTTATTCGATTCATTCTTTACCACCGTTTTGGTTAGGCTTGTCTCATTTCAATCCGTTTTTCTATATGATTGATGGTTTCCGTTATGGCTTTTTTGGGCAATCGGATGTGAACCCTTGGTTGAGTGCTTTGATTGTTGCGGTGTTTACCTTGTTGTTCGCAGGGATTGCGATTCAGATGCTCAGACGCGGTTACAAACTGCGTCATTGATGGCATTGATAGCGTTATAGCGTTGATAAAAAATACCGCCTTCCATTTTTATAGAAAAGAATATCGTGCTTCCTACTCCTGAACAAATTAAAAATTATATTGCTAGTGGTCTGGCGTGCAGTCATCTTGAAGTGGAAGGCGATGGTCAGCATTTCACCGCCGTGATCGTTTCTGATGCGTTTGTTGGTAAGCGTTTAATTCAGCGCCATCAATTGGTGTATGCCGCTTTGGGCGACCGCATGCGGGAAGAAATTCATGCCTTGTCGATGAAAACATTAACGCCAGAAGAATTTAAATAATATGGATAAATTACTCATCACAGGCGGCCATCGTTTAAACGGCGATATCCATATATCAGGCGCAAAAAATGCTGCCTTGCCGATTTTGTGTGCAGGCTTGCTGACCAGTGACGATTTGGTTCTGCACAATGTGCCAGCGCTGCAAGATGTTTCAACCATGTTGAAATTATTGCGTCAAATGGGCTTGGCGGCGAATTTCGAAGGCGAGGTTTTGCATTTGAATGGCGCGGCGATTGATCGGCTGGAAGCACCGTATGATTTAGTGAAAACCATGCGTGCTTCGATTCTGGTCTTGGGGCCGCTACTGGCGCGCTTTGGCGAGGCCAAGGTCTCATTGCCAGGCGGCTGCGCGATTGGCTCGCGCCCGGTGGATCAGCACATCAAGGGTTTGCAGGCAATGGGTGCTGAGATTCATATTGAAGCCGGCTACATTCATGCCAAGGCTAAAAAGCTAAAGGGTACGCGTGTGGTGACCGATATGATCACGGTCACTGGCACAGAAAATCTGTTGATGGCAGCGACCTTGGCGGAAGGTGAAACCGTACTGGAAAACGCCGCACGCGAACCTGAAGTTACTGATTTGGCGAATCTGCTGGTCGCGATGGGTGCGCAAATTACTGGCATCGGCACTGATCGTTTGGTGATTCAGGGTGTGCCTCGTTTGCATGGTGCGACGCATACCGTGATTGCCGACCGGATCGAAACTGCGACTTTCCTGTGCGCCGTCGCTGCTGCTGGCGGTGATGTGACTTTGAAAAATACCCGTAGCGATATTCTCGATGTGGCGCTGGATAAATTACGCGAAGCGGGTGTGGTGTTGACCAGTGGCTCTGACTGGATTCGTGCGCGAATGGGTGCGCGTCCCAAGGCTGTGAGTTTCCGTACCACTGAATACCCTGGCTTTCCGACCGATATGCAAGCCCAATTTATGGCGCTCGATTGCATAGCACAAGGGTCAAGCCGAGTGACAGAAACTATTTTTGAAAATCGTTTCATGCACGTGCAAGAGATGAATCGTCTGGGTGCGCAGATCGAAATTGATGGTCATACCGCGATTGTGAATGGGGTTGAGAAATTGCTTGGTGCGCCAGTTATGGCAACTGATTTGCGTGCCTCCGCATCACTGGTGATTGCGGCATTGGCGGCAGAAGGCGAGACCTTGATCGACCGAATTTATCATCTAGATCGTGGTTACGACAAAATGGAAGTTAAATTATCAGGTGTCGGTGCGCAAATTCAGCGCGTCAAATAAAGTGAAGATGATGAATGCAGAGGCACAGCAAGCAATCTCAGGTGCAGCGCAGCTTACTTTAGCGCTCTCCAAAGGACGAATTTTTGAAGAAACCCTGCCCCTGTTGGAGGCAGCGGGTATTCGTGTCAATGAAGACCCGGAAAAATCACGCAAGTTGATTATCGGCACCAATGATCCTGATGTGCGCGTCATCATCGTGCGCGCCTCTGATGTGCCAACCTATGTGCAGTATGGTGCTGCCGATTTTGGCGTGGCCGGTAAAGATATTTTGCAAGAACATGGCGGCAGCGGCGTGTACCAACCGATCGATTTGCAGATCGCCAAATGTCGCATGTCGGTGGCGGTGTCGGAAGGCTTTGATTATGCAAAAGCAGTGCGCCAAGGCGCACGTTTGCGAGTGGCGACCAAGTACACTGAGATCGCACGTCAACACTTTGCCAATAAAGGCATGCATATTGATCTGATCAAGTTATACGGTTCGATGGAGTTAGCACCATTGGTGGGTTTGTCGGATGTGATTGTCGATTTGGTGAGTACCGGCAATACGCTGCGCGCCAATCATCTGGTGGAAGTGGAACACATCATGGACATTTCATCGCGCTTGATTGTGAATCAAGCTGCTTTGAAATTGAAACGCGAACGTTTGCAACCGATCTTGGAGGCGTTTCGCCTCGCTGCCACGGGGAAATGAATCATGTCTACTGGATTGCCCGCCAACAATGCACAAGCATCCACCGCATTGGCGATAACGCGGCTTGATTCTACGCAAGCCGACTTCGCCCAACGTTTAACGGCTTTGTTGGCGTTTGAAGCTAGCGAAGATGAAGCCATTGAGCGCGCTGCGGCGCAGATTATTGCGGAGGTGAAGCAGCATGGCGATGCTGCGCTTTTGGCACTCAGCAATCGCTTTGATCGTTTAAGTGTCAGCGCAATGGCCGAGCTGGAAATTCCCGCTGCTGAATTGCAAGCTGCCTTAGATGGTTTAACGCCAACTCGTCGGCAAGCTTTGGAGATTGCCGCACAGCGTGTACGCGCTTATCACGAGCAGCAAAAAATCGCTTGTGGTTCGGCTGGGTTTAGTTATACCGAAGCCGATGGCACCGTGCTCGGCCAGAAAGTCACGCCATTAGATCGCGTTGGCATCTATGTGCCGGGCGGTAAGGCGGCGTATCCTTCTTCAGTGTTGATGAATGCGATTCCAGCCAAGGTGGCCGGTGTTGCAGAAATCATCATGGTGGTGCCAACCCCGGATGGTGTGAAAAATCAATTGGTTCTAGCGGCAGCGGCGCTGGCTGGTGTTGATCGTGTTTTTACCATCGGCGGCGCACAGGCAGTGGCCGCATTGGCGTATGGCACTGCCAGTATCCCGCAAGTCGATAAAATCGTCGGCCCCGGCAATGCGTATGTCGCCGCCGCTAAGCGCCGTGTGTTTGGCGTGGTGGGGATTGATATGATTGCCGGCCCTTCCGAAATTTTAGTGATCTGTGACGGTAGTACCGAACCTGACTGGATTGCGATGGATTTATTTTCACAAGCCGAACACGATGAATTAGCGCAATCGATTTTGCTGTGCCCCGATGCGGCCTATTTAGACGCGGTGCAGGCTAGTATCGATAAGCTGCTTGATGACATGCCGCGTAAAGACATCATCCGTACTTCGCTGGTGAATCGCGGTGCCTTGATCAAGGTGCGCGACATGCAAGAAGCCTGTGTGATTGCCAATCAAATCGCTCCCGAACACTTGGAAATTTCGGCGCACAATCCACAACATTGGGCAGATCAGATTCGCCATGCTGGTGCGATGTTTTTGGGGCGATTTTCATCGGAATCATTGGGCGATTACTGCGCTGGTCCAAACCATGTGCTGCCCACTTCACGTACTGCACGTTTTTCTTCGCCCTTAGGTGTGTACGATTTTCAAAAGCGCTCTTCCATGATTCAGGTAAGCGAAGCGGGCGCGCAAACTTTGGGCAAGGTGGCCGCCGAGTTAGCGTATGGCGAAGGCTTGCAAGCCCATGCGCGTAGCGCCGAACTGAGATTGAAAGAATGACGACAAGCCAGGAAGCGTGGCGTAACACGGTTTTTTGTGAAGACGCGTTACTTGGTTTGCAGCGCATCCCAAACGCCAGCATTGATTTGATTTTGGCTGATCCGCCCTACGGCTTGGGCAAGGATTACGGCAATGATTCCGACAAGCTCGATACTGACGCCTATCTGCAATGGATGCAACAATGGTTAGCGCTGGCGCTGCCCAAGTTAAAAGCCAATGGCAGCCTGTATATTTTTCTGACTTGGCGTTACTCGCCTGAAGTGTTCGTTATGCTGAAACAGCAAATGACGATGGTGAACGAAATCATTTGGGATCGGCGCGTGCCATCAATGGGTGGCAGTGTGCGCAAGTATTCCTCGGTGCATGACACCATTGGTTTTTTCGTCAATGCCAAAGATTATTATTTTGATCTGGATGCGATCCGTATCCCGTATGATGCAGAAACCAAGAAGGCGCGCAGCCGCAAGCAGTTTGAAGGCGCGAAATGGCTGGAATTAGGTTTTAACCCGAAAGATGTATGGAGTGTTTCGCGCCTACATCGTGAGCACCGGGAACGCGAAGAACATCCCACCCAAAAGCCGCTCGAAATCATCGAGCGCATGATCAAGGCCTCCTGCCCACTCGGCGGGATCGTGCTCGATCCATTCATGGGCAGTGGCACCACTGCCGTCGCTGCACAACGTTGTGGGCGTGATTATGTGGGGTTTGAGTTAAACCCGACCTATTATGCGATGATTGCAGAAAGGCTGGCGCTCAGTGCGCATACGCATGGCGCGAGCAACAGCGCAAACTGTGGTTGATCCTAGTTGATTATTCTTGGTTTATGTAAAAAATGGGGAGTATCGTCATTTTAAAACTAAAAGCGCACTATTGATCTGCGCATTATGGTTTTAAAATTGCATACACCTAGATGTATATTGAATTGCTTAGCCTGCATACTCGTTTGGAAATAGTGATGAGCGATGCGAAATGGCAATCGCCGAATGGAGTCGAAGACTGGAATGGAATCTACCTTGAAACAGCTTGAAAGTAAGGATGAGCAGACAATTAAGCGTCTAGTTGAGCATGTAATTCGCCCTGAGATTCGCGCGCTATCGGCTTATCATGTACCAGATGCGAGCGGTTTCGTGAAACTGGAGGCGATGGAAAATCCATTTCCTCTACCAGTTGAGTTAAAGCAAGCCCTGGCCGCGCATTTGACGCAGGTGGCGTTGAACCGTTATCCGGTACCAAGTTATACCAGCTTGAAAAGCAAGATCCAACAACACTTTGGCGTGCCTGATGGTTTTCCGATTGTGTTGGGCAATGGTTCTGATGAGTTAATCGCCATGCTCTCCACCGCCTGTGCGCAGCCGGGTGCGGTTGTGTTGGCGCCGATTCCGACTTTTGTGATGTATGCCATGTCGGCACAATTTGCTGGCCTACGCTTTGTCGGCGTGCCATTGCGCGCCGATTTCAGCTTGGATTTAGCCGCTATGCTGGCAGCGATTGCCGAACACAAGCCAGCGATTACCTATCTGTCGTATCCGAATAACCCGACTGGTACCTTGTTTCAAGTCGTTGAGATTGAAGCGATTTTAAATGCAGTAGGCGATACAGGTTTGGTGGTGGTGGATGAAGCCTATGAAGCTTTTGCTGGGGTCAGTTTCATGCCGCGTTTGGCAGAGTTTGATAATCTGTTGGTGATGCGCACCGTCTCGAAACTTGGTTTGGCTGGCATTCGGCTGGGTTATATGTCTGGCAATCCAGCGCTCTTGCAAGAAATCGAAAAAGTACGGCCACCCTACAATATCAACGTATTGACCGAAGCAGCGGCTGATTTCATGCTCGATCATGTCGATGTCTTGCTGCAACAGGCGGCGCAACTGCGTGAGCAAAGAGCAATATTGATGACGGCTTTGCAGGCATTGAAGAATGTGGAAGTGTTTCCTTCTGCCGCCAATTTTTTGTTGATTCGGCTTGCCGACGGTGACGCCGTACACAGAAAGTTGCTTGAGCAAAAAATTTTGGTGAAAAATGTGGGTAAAATGCACCCATCCTTACGCAATTGCCTCAGAATCACGGTCAGCACTGCTGAAGAAAACCGTTTGTTTCTTGATGCACTGTCAGCCGCTTTGACGGCATTGTAAAACTACTCAACCAGACAATCTTATGCAAGCCCAACGCACCGCAGTCGTGACCCGTAACACCAACGAAACCCAAATTCGTGTCGCGCTCAATCTGGATGGTACCGGCCAGCAAAAACTTCACACTGGCGTGCCGTTTCTCGATCACATGCTCGATCAAATTGCGCGGCATGGTTTGATCGATTTGGAAATCGAAGCCAAGGGGGATTTGCATATTGATGCGCATCATACGGTGGAAGACGTTGGCATTACCTTAGGGCAAGCCGTGGCGCTGGCGATTGGTGATAAAAAAGGCATTCGTCGTTATGGTCATTCGTATGTGCCGTTGGATGAAGCCTTGTCGCGCGTCGTGTTGGATTTTTCGGGGCGGCCTGGGCTGGAATTTCACGTGCCATTTAAGCGCGCCATGATCGGCTCGTTTGATGTCGATTTGACGCATGAGTTTTTCCAAGGCTTCGTGAATCACGCGCTGGTCAGTTTGCATATCGATAATCTGCGTGGCGACAACGCCCATCATCAGTGTGAAACCGTATTTAAAGCTTTTGGCCGCGCCTTGCGCATGGCGAGCGAATTCGACCAGCGTGCGCTGGAGATGATACCGTCCACTAAAGGTAGTTTGGTTGGCTAAGTGTGATTCCCCTGCGATAGTCGTTAATATAAATACTCTGCCATGTATATAAATGAGGCGCTTATTTTTAATACGGGTAAGGCACTATTTTTATATATACTCCCTATTTTTTATAATTTATCGAGTTTAGTCCAAGCGGCCTTATGTGGTTGCACGATGCTGGGTCAATCAAAGTCTTATGAATAAAATTGTCGTTGTCGATTATGGGATGGGCAATCTGCGCTCGGTCGCGCAAGCGCTGCGTGCGGTTGCGCCAGAAGCTGAGGTATTGATTTCAGGTGAAGTCGCCGATATTCAATCTGCTGATCGGATTGTCTTGCCTGGTCAAGGTGCGATGCCCGATTGCATGCGTTGTCTGCGCGAATCTGGTGTGCAAGAAGCATTGATGGTGGCAGCGCAGCAGAAGCCTTTGTTTGGTGTGTGTGTGGGTGAGCAAATGTTGTTTGATATCAGCGAAGAGGGCGATACGCCGGGCTTGGGGCTGCTACCGGGGCGCGTGGTACGCTTTGATTTGCAGGGTCGCGTGCAAGCCGATGGCTCACGTTTTAAAGTGCCGCAAATGGGCTGGAATCGGGTACGCCAAGTGGAGCCACATGCATTGTGGGCTGGTATTACTGATAACGATTATTTTTATTTTGTGCATAGTTACTATGCACAACCAAGCAATACCACGCACGCGGTCGGCGTCACCGATTACGGCGCGCCATTTGCCAGCGCCGTGGCGCGCGATAATATTTTCGCAACGCAGTTTCATCCTGAAAAGAGCGCAAAAGCGGGCTTACAATTGTATAAAAATTTTGTACACTGGAAGCCATAGGGAGGGCGTGGCGCATGTCGGATGGTAACCGCCCAAACCGCATCATTCAGTGACGATTCGTGAAACTCAGTCAAACATTGCTAGGCGCAGTCAAATTCTGCCAATTCAATCATAATTAGCGCATCATCTATTCTCAATTAGTTCTGATCTTTTTTATCAATCCTGTCCTACGACATTTTATTTTTTTATATTCTCTCTGACATTATGCTGCTCATTCCTGCTATCGACCTGAAAGATGGTCAGTGCGTCCGCCTGAAGCAAGGCGACATGGATCAAGCCACTGTTTTTTCTGAAGATCCCGCGGCCATGGCACGTCATTGGCTAGAGCAAGGTGCGCGTCGCCTGCATCTGGTGGATCTCAATGGTGCCTTTGCTGGCAAACCAAAAAACGAAGCAGCAGTCAAATCAATTATTCAGGCGGTGCGCGATTACGCGGAAGAAACGGATACCGATGAAGTACCCGTGCAACTCGGTGGCGGCATCCGTGATCTCGATACCATTGAGCGTTATCTGAATAGCGGCGTGTCTTATATCATCATCGGCACCGCCGCAGTGAAAAGCCCCGGCTTTCTTGCTGATGCCTGTAGCGCATTCCCCGGACAAATTATCGTCGGTATCGATGCCAAGGATGGCAAAGTAGCGACCGATGGCTGGAGTAAATTATCTGGCCACGATGTGGTCGATCTGGCGCAAAAATTTGAAGGGTATGGGGTTGAAGCCATTATTTACACCGACATCGGACGTGATGGCATGATGGGCGGCATCAATATTGAAGCCACGGTGGCGTTGGCGCGGGCGGTGACGGTTCCAGTCATTGCCTCCGGTGGCGTACATAATCTAGCCGATGTAGAAGCCTTGTGCGCAGTCGAAGATGAAGGTGTGGAAGGCGTGATTTGTGGTCGTTCCATTTATGAAGGCACGCTGGATTTGTTTTCAGCCCAAGAACGTGCCGACGAACTCAGCGGTGATTTTGGTTACCAGCAAGAAGCAACATGAGCTTAGCGAAACGTATTATTCCTTGTTTGGATGTAACGGCCGGTCGGGTCGTGAAAGGCATTAACTTTCAAGAGTTGCGCGATGCGGGCGATCCGGTTGAGATTGCCCGTCGTTACGATCAGCAAGGCGCAGATGAAATAACGTTTCTCGACATTACCGCTTCGTCGGACGGACGCGATTTGATTTTACCGATCATCGAAGCGGTGGCCTCGCAAGTGTTTATTCCATTAACCGTGGGCGGTGGTGTGCGCAGCGTAGCCGATGTGCGGCGTTTGTTAAATGCGGGGGCAGACAAGGTGGGCATCAATACGTCCGCAGTGACCAATCCGCAATTGGTGGCAGATGCGGCGCATAAGTACGGCTCGCAATGCATCGTGGTGGCGATTGATGCGAAACAAGTTGCACCCGGCAAGTGGCAAGTATTTACCCACGGTGGCCGTAATGCCACCGGTTTGGATGCCGTCGAATGGGCGCAACACATGGCTAAGCTGGGTGCGGGTGAAATTTTACTGACCAGCATGGATAAAGACGGTACCCGCTCTGGTTTTGATTTGGCCTTAACCCGTGCCGTGGCCGAAGCAGTGAGCATTCCGGTGGTGGCTTCTGGTGGCGTCGGTGGCCTGCAAGATTTAGCCGATGGCATCAAGCTCGGTGGTGCCGATGCTGTGCTAGCCGCTAGTATTTTTCACTATGGTCATCACACCGTACAGGAAGCCAAGCAATTCATGGCTGCGCAACAGATTCCGATGAGGCTGATATGAGTGCCGCACGCTGGTTAAATAAGGTCAAGTGGGATGAGCAGGGCTTGGTGCCTGTGATTGCGCAGGAAGCCAGTAGTGGCGATGTCTTAATGTTTGCCTGGATGAATCGGGAAGCGCTTAGCAAAACCGTTGAATTAGGGCAGGCCGTGTACTGGAGTCGTTCGCGTAAAAAGCTTTGGCATAAGGGCGAAGAGTCAGGGCATTTTCAAAAGGTGATTGAGATGCGCTTAGACTGTGATGAAGACGTGATTCTGCTCAAGATTGAGCAAATTGAAGGGATTGCCTGTCATACCGGACGACATAGCTGTTTTTTTCAGAAATTTGTTGGCGGTGTTAACGATGGTGGCTGGGAAAGTGTGGACGAGGTACTAAAAAATCCTGAGGCAATCTACTCATGAACGCTGGCAATTTATCTGAACAGGACATTTTAAAACGCGTCGCAGCCGTGATCGAATCGCGCAAGCCTGAACATGGCGGCGATCCACAATCCTCGTATGTCGCCAAATTGTTCACCAAAGGGGATGATGCCATCCTGAAAAAAATTGGCGAAGAAGCGACTGAAACGGTGCTCGCCGCCAAAGACGCGCGCGTCAGCGGTGAGACAGAGCATTTGTTATATGAGTGCGCTGATTTGTGGTTTCACTCGATGGTACTGCTGGCGCATTTTGGTTTAAGCGCCGACGATGTCGTGCAAGAACTGGGGCGGCGTGAAGGGCTTTCAGGTTTACAGGAAAAGGCAAATCGTCAGGCGTCTTAATGCGCCTGATGTTGTCTGCACATAACATAAAATTATTTAAAGAACGCTATGGATAATTGTATTTTTTGTAAAATCGTCGCCAAACAAATTCCTGCCAGCCTGGTGTACGAAGATGATGAGTTGTTGGCTTTTAACGATATTCGTCCGGCGGCACCGGTGCATTTTTTGATTATCCCTAAGCTGCATGTCGCGAGTTTGTCGCACACCATAGAGCAGCATGTTGCATTGCTAGGCAAAATGCTGGCTTTGGCACCGAAGCTAGCGGCTGAAAAGGGCTGTGGTTTAACGCAAAATGACGCGGGTGAATTCCGTGGCGGCTATAAGACTTTGATCAACACCGGACCGAACGGTGGGCAAGAGGTGTATCATCTGCACCTACATGTGATCGGTGGGCAAGGGAATAAATAGTGACAGCAATCAGTCTTGGCTTGGGCACTGCGGAATTTCATTGAGAAGTCCTAAGTTGAAGATAAATAATGGTAATTTGTAATGAGAGCACGACTCTCAAGAGGAGAATGTGATGGGATCGTTGAGTATTTGGCACTGGTTGGTTGTACTAATCGTGGTGGTGTTGGTGTTCGGCACCAAGAAATTGGGTAATGTTGGTAGTGATCTTGGTAAGGCTGTCAAAGGTTTTAAGGATGGCATGAAAGGTGAAGAAGAGCATCCAGTACAAACTGTGCAGGCCAAAACTCTGGCCGATAAAGCTACAGTGGATGTTGATGCAAAGGAAACGACTAAGCAGTAATTACTGCTAGTCATCGACGCTTATGTTAGATCTCGGTCTGAGTAAAATGGCGCTGATCGGTGTAGTAGCGCTACTCGTGATTGGCCCCAAAGATTTACCGAAGGTGGCACGCATGGCAGGTTCACTGCTAGGGCGGGCGCAACGTTATATCAATGACGTCAAATCGGAAGTCAGCCGTGAGATGGAATTGGAAGAACTGCGCAAGATGCAAGGTGAAGTGCAAACCGCTGCGCAAGAGGTTGAACAATCCATCAAGCAAGAAATTTCGCGCACACAATCAGAATTGATCTCTTCTTGGCAAAGTAAAGACGAAGTGGTCGATTCGCCTTATATGACTGAACAATACATCGCTAAAGTCAAATCGTTCCGGCGCAAGAGATTGGTGCGTCAGTCGGCTTTGCCTGCGTGGTACAAAAGTCGGCATGGCCACGCACAGCGCGTGGTGTCGGGCGCTGCCAGAATGTCGCGGCATCGGGTTGCCAGCAAAACGCCTGCAAGCTTTTTCTGATTTTCTTTCCGTATTTTTTCACACTGTTTCGGGCACCGCATGAGCGACGCAAATTCTTCGGAATCTTTAGATGGTTTTATTTCACATTTAGTGGAATTGCGGGATCGCTTGGTCAAAGCGTGTATCGGTATTGCGGTGATTTGTGCGATTCTATTTATCTGGCCAGGTCCCGCTAAAATTTATGATTTTTTAGCACAACCGATGGTGGCCTCGTTACCGGCTGGCGCAAAAATGATCGCGACAGGTGTGGTGTCGCCATTTTTAGTGCCGATGAAAGTAACTTTGCTAGCGGCATTTATGTTGGCTTTGCCTTGGGTGTTATACCAAGCTTGGGCTTTCATTGCGCCAGGTTTGTATGCGCATGAAAAACGCTTGATTGCACCGTTGGTCATTTCATCCTCGATTTTGTTCGTGTCGGGAGTCGCCTTTTGTTATTTCTTGGTATTTGGTCGGGTTTTTAAATTTATTGGTGAATTTGCGCCGACTTCGATCACGGTTTCTCCTGATATTGAAAACTATCTCGATTTCATCATGTCGATGTGCTTGGCGTTTGGGTTAACGTTTGAGGTGCCGATTGTGGTGGTGGTGCTAGTCAGAATGGGCTTGGTATCGCTCGAAAAATTAAAATCGGTGCGTCCTTACGTGATCGTCGGCGCCTTCGTGATTGCCGCTGTTGTCACGCCACCGGACATGGTTAGCCAGTTTTCGTTGGCGCTGCCGATGTGTTTGCTGTTTGAATTGGGTCTACTGGTTGCACCGATTTTTGTACGTGCCACCCAAGCGCCAAACACAGCAGAAACCTCAGAATCGTCAGAATTGAAATAAATCCAGTCTGAGTTTTAGTTTCAGCAAGTGCACGGACTGTATTGAATTCTCTATGCCGCAGCGCGCAGCCACGCTACAAGCGGAAACCCATCTTTAAAACCTTTGCTTAATATAGCTAGTACTTGATCAGAATCGAGATTGGCAGTTGGTTGCTCGCTCCAGATCATGAAACTTTTGAGCTTGATTTGTTCGATCAAAGGATGTTCGGGGTCGTAACCTTTCGGCGGTCGTGCTAATTTCGCTTCGACTTGTAGCTCATCGCCAAAGGTTGCCTTCAAAGCCTTATTTTTGAAAACTTTGATAAAGCCGTCGGTATCATTCACCATGTGATTGCGTATCTGCTTCACCCGATCTGCGGGCGGAATATATTCACCCAGCGCAAAAAAGACCCGTCCCTTGGCATCCAATTGAAAGTAATACGCAGGGCCACCACCTTCGCTGGGTTTCTTTTTGCCGTTGGGAATCAAGGCTGCGGAAAATGTGGTCTTGTAAGGCGATTTGTCATTGGAAAAACGCACATCACGATTAATGCGGAAGATCGCTTTTTTCGGGTCACAGGCCGCAATCGCCGGATCGAATTTGCTAACCCTTACAATCAAATCACTCACAAATTGCACAAACTCTGCCCGTAAAATATCGTAGCGTGGTTTGTTCATCACAAACCATGCGCGATTATTGTTTTCAGACAGTTCAAATAAGTAACGGCTTAAATCTTTAATGTGCATATACAAGCTCAATAACGAATGGAAAATATAGAACTTACGCAAAATAGAGGTTGGCGTTGTTGCTTCGCCTTACTGATTATTTTGTACATTTGTACTGTCTGCGGCTTTGCGTCTAGCCAATGCAATTTTGCGTAAGTCCTAAAATAAAAGATTAAGAGTAGACCAGTGGGCAGGGCAACGACTTTATTTACTGTTCTTCTCGCTGTTCTTCACGTTTTAAGGGCGGGCGTTTGCCGACCACGACCTCGACATTCGATTCGGTGGTGCGTCGTAAAATTTTAAATTTGACCTTACTGTTTGGTTTTAGCTGCGCGATTGCATTTAAAATCTCAGTGCGATTGACGACAGCTCTGCCGTCCACTGCCATCACAATGTCGCCCGGGCGAATGCCGGCATTGTCAGCCGGTCCACCGCGCACCACTCCGGCGATAATCGTGCCAGTGGTTTGTTTGATGTTAAAACTCTCCGCCATTTCAGGCGTGATGTCTTGCGGCTCCACACCGATCCAACCGCGCACCACTTTGCCGTTGGTAATGATTGCTTCCAGTACCGATTTGATAGTCGAAACCGGAATCGCAAAGCCGATACCTAATGAACCACCACTGCGCGAATAAATTGCCGAATTAATGCCCAATAGATTGCCATTGGTATCAACCAAGGCGCCACCCGAATTGCCAGGGTTGACCGCTGCATCAGTCTGAATAAAATTTTCATAGGTGTTAATTCCAACGTCATTGCGCCCCAACGCGGAAATGATACCCATCGTCACCGTTTGCCCCACGCCGAAAGGATTGCCGATTGCCAGCACCACATCGCCCACGCTGGCTTGTTCTGTCTGGCCAAGGGTTATTGCAGGTAAATTCGGCAAATCAATTTTGATAACAGCGAGGTCGGTATCCGGGTCAGCGCCAACGATTTTGGCCAAGGCTTTGCGGCCATCCGGTAATGACACATCAATTTCATCGGCTTCTTCGATCACATGGTTATTGGTGAGAATATAGCCTTGCGAATTGACGATCACACCAGATCCTAAGCTAAACTGACGTTCGGTTTGTGGTGCAATCTGATCGCCAAAAAAACGTCTGAACAAGGGATCATTTAAGAGCGGATTTTGCGCGCTACGCGATTCTTTTGAGGTATTAATATTCACTACCGAAGCCATCGCCTTTTGTGCCGCCACCCGATACGAGGTTTGCGCGGGCGCAATGCCAGTGGTATTTTGAATACCGCTACCGGCACTACTCAAGCTCGGCGCGGAATGATAAATTGGCGTAACCCACTGTGGTTTTAAGGTGATTACAATGAACCACAAAGCCAAACCGACGGTTGCGGTTTGTGAAAACAAAAGCCATAAGCGACGCATAGCGAGAATTTGAAGATGAAAAATAATTGGGTTAAACGAACGGAGTTAGAGCAATTTATCGCGCAAGAATTACAGACCACCCGATTCAAGGATTATTGTCCAAACGGCCTGCAAGTTGAGGGGCGCACAGACATTCAGCATATTGTAACGGGCGTTACGGCAAGTCTAGCACTAATTGAGCGCGCAATCGATGCCAAGGCTGATGCAATTCTGGTACATCACGGTTATTTCTGGCGCGGTGAAGATGCTAGAGTGATCGGTCAAAAACATCAACGCCTGAAATTATTGTTGGCACACGATATTTCCTTATTTGCTTACCATTTGCCGTTGGATTCACATCCGCAGTTAGGTAACAACGCGCAACTAGCGATAAAACTTGGTCTTACCCCGGGCAGCCGGTTTGCCGAGGGCGATTTGGGTTGGATCGGTGAGTTAGCAGATCCTAGAGTAAATACCTTGGGTAAGTTGGCAAAGCAGGTTGAATCTCGCCTAGGTAGAGCGCCGATGATGATCGGCGACCCCCAGCAACAGATTACATCAGTCGCTTGGTGTACTGGCGCCGCACAAAACTTGCTAGGAGAAGCGATTCAGGCTGGCGCTTCGGTTTTTCTAAGTGGTGAAATTTCGGAGCCCACCGTACATCTAGCACGCGAAGCAGGGGTTGGCTATCTGGCTTGTGGGCATCACGCCACCGAGCGCTACGGGGTGCAAGCGTTGGGCGATTTTCTGGCTAAACAGTTTGGTATCAGCCACCAGTTTATCGATATTGATAATCCCGTGTAATCGCCCTGCGAACAGGAGGCTTACAGCGACTTATTTTTGCTGACGTAATGCATCACGAATTTCGCGCAGTAATAAAACATCTTCTGGCGGCGGTGGTTCTACTGGTGCTGGCGGTGCAGGTTCGCTTTTCTTCATTTTGTTGAATAACCTCACCATTTGAAAAATAATGAATGCCAGAATTAGAAAATTTAATGTCACGGTGATGAAATTACCGTAAGCCAGTACTGCGCCGAGTTTCTTCGCTTCGACCAAAGTTAAGCCGCTAGGTTGACCGCTTAAACTCCAATAATAATTCGAAAAATCCAAACCGCCCAAAATGCGGCTGATGACAGGCATCACTACATCGCCGACCAACGATTCGACAATTTTGCCAAACGCCGCGCCGATAATCACACCTACGGCCAAATCCACCACATTGCCTTTCGAGGCAAATTCCTTGAATTCTTTCATCATGCTCATATTTTTTCCTTTCCCAAAAACCTGATAACGATGCCCGCGCTTTCAGTGTAAAGCAGAAACTGTGGCTTAATGGCTCTTATATTGTGTTAAATGACGCTATAGTAACTGGCTTGATCAATTCGGCAAATAAATTTGTTGGCTTGTGTCAGATGCCGATAAAGGGCTGATAAAGAATCAAAAATGTGTATTTGCCGCCCTAAATCCTTGGTAAATCGATGAAAAAACCTATTTGAAACAAGTGAAATGCATCTTTCTCTTTAAAACCACACTCAGCTCCTTTATAATTTAAGGTTGTGAGAATTAACGTTTCGCTTCATTAAGTTTGATTTTTGACAGATTGGGGTTTTGGTATGAGTATCGAAAAGCAGGTCGACTCAGGCCGTCGTGGTTTGCTGGTTGCCACGTGTGCGGCAGGTGGCGTGGCGGGAGTTGCGATGACTGGTGCGCTAGTCAGCACTTTTCAGCCATCAGAGCGGGCAAAGGCCGCAGGTGCGCCGGTAGAAGCCGATATTTCGGATCTGAAACCGGGTGAAATGAAAGTATTTGAGTGGCGCGGTAAGCCAGTCTGGATTCTGAAACGGACGCCAGAAATGTTGGCAAGCCTAGCGCAAACAGACGCCTTGGTCGCTGATCCTGAATCCGAAAAGCCTTACACACTGGAGATGCCTGACTATTGCAAGAATCAGGCGCGTTCACGTGTCGAGCATAAAGAAATTCTGGTGACAGTTGGCATTTGCTCGCATTTGGGTTGCTCGCCAAGTAAGAAATTTGAACCGGGTGCACAGGCTTCTTTGCCTGATGATTGGCACGGTGGTTTTCTATGCCCATGTCATGGTTCAACGTTTGATCTTGCTGGCCGGGTTTATAAAAATAAGCCAGCGCCGCAAAACTTGGATGTACCACCTTACATGTTCCTGTCAGATACTAAAATCCTCATTGGTAAAGATGAGAAAGGTGAGGCTTAATCATGGCATTTGTTGAGAAAAAACTCCCGGCGGATGCGCCTATCGTGGACAAAGCCTTGAATTGGGTGGATTCCCGTTTCCCCTTGACCAAACTGTGGAATGATCAGTGGGGTCAATACTACGCACCAAAGAATTTTAACTTCTGGTATATCTTCGGCTCGCTCGCCATGTTGGTGTTGGTGATCCAGATTGTGACTGGTATTTTCTTGGTCATGCATTACAAACCAGATGCAGCGACAGCGTTTTTATCTGTTGAATACATCATGCGTGAGGTGCCTTGGGGTTGGTTAGTGCGTTACATGCATTCGACTGGCGCCTCAGCTTTCTTCATCGTAGTGTATTTGCACATGGCGCGTGCCTTGATGTACGGCTCTTACCGCAAGCCACGTGAATTGATTTGGTTGTTCGGTTTTGCGATTTTCTTGTGCTTGATGGCAGAAGGTTTCTTTGGTTACTTGCTGCCTTGGGGGCAAACTTCGTATTGGGGTGCGCAAGTGATTGTTAACTTGTTTGGTGCCATTCCATTTATTGGCCCAGACTTATCTTTATGGATTCGTGGTGACTACGTGGTTAGTGATGCCACTTTGAACCGGTTCTTCTCCTTCCATGTAATTGCAATTCCATTGGTATTGTTAGGCTTGGTTGCTGCACATTTAATTGCCTTACATGAAGTGGGCTCGAATAACCCAGATGGAATCGAGATTAAAGACAATCTGGATGCCGATGGTCATCCAGTGGATGGTATTCCATCGCATCCGTACTATACATTTCACGATATTTTTGGTGTCACTATTTTCTTGACGATTTTTAGCGCTATCGTATTTTTTGCGCCGGAAATGGGTGGTTACTTCTTGGAATACAATAATTTTATTCCTGCAGATTCCTTGAAGACACCGCCACATATTGCACCGACTTGGTATTTCACACCGTTTTACTCAATCTTGCGCGCAACTACTAGCGAGTTTTTGTATGTGGTTATCCTCGGAGTGGTCGCTTATGTCAGCCTCATTTTCGTTAAGTCAAAATTATCCTCTTTGATTAAGTTTGTGATTGCGGGTATCGCATTGCTTGCGATTATTGGCATGTTGCCAGGCGCACTGGATGCTAAATTTTGGGGCGTGGTGCTGTTTGGTTCTTCTGTTGTTATTTTGGGTGCTTTGCCTTGGCTCGACGTTTCGCCTGCTAAATCGATTCGTTATCGTCCAACTTGGCATAAATACGTGTACATCATTTTTGCCATTAGCTTCATTATTTTAGGCTATCTCGGTGTGCAACCACCTTCACCAATTGGCGAACGTATTTCACAGGTATGTACAGTGATTTACTTTAGCTTCTTCTTGTTGATGCCATGGTGGAGTGCGATGGGTACATTTAAACCTGTACCGAAGCGCGTTACGTTTTCGGCGCACTGATCGCCCAGAGGATATTCACAATGAAATTATCAAGATTATTTTTCGCGGCAATCACTCTGGTACCAGCATTGGTGTTTGCTAATTCGGACTCGATTCCATTGGATCATGTGGAAGATCGTAGTAATAACAAAGCGGCTTTGCAAAATGGCGCTAAACTGTTCGTCAATTATTGCCTGAACTGCCATTCTGCAACTTCAATGCGCTATAACCGTTTACGTGATATCGGTTTGACCGATGAGCAGATCAAGAACAATCTTTTGTTCACTGGTGAAAAAGTCGGCGATTTGATGAAAACCGTTTTGTCTGCCAAAGATGCAAAAGAATGGTTTGGTGCAGTTCCTCCTGATTTATCGGTGATTGCTCGCGCAAAAGCATCGCCCGCAGGTTCAGGTGCTGACTGGATTTACACCTATTTGAGAACCTATTACAAAGACGATACACGTCCAACTGGCTGGAACAATATGTTGTTTCCAAATGTTGGTATGCCTCATGCTTTGTGGGAATTACAGGGTGTACGCACTGCCGAGTTTGTAGAAGAAACCGATCCACATGACCCAAGCAAAAAAATACACAAATTTGAAAAATTTGAAAAAGTCACTGACGGCAAACTAACACCAATTGAATACGACAACGCGGTTGCAGATTTGGTAGCCTACCTGCAATGGATGGGTGAGCCAGCGCAGAATACCCGTAAACGCTTAGGTGTTTGGGTCTTATTATTTTTGGCTGGTTTGAGTGTATTGGCTTGGCGTTTGAATGCCTCTTACTGGAAAGAAGTGAAGTAATTTAGTCGTCTGCTCGTTATTGGGCAGATGTGTCATCCCAGGGTGAGGTGTGCAAAACGGCGCCTCGCCCTAATCGTTTTTAAGGAACTATAAAAATGATGGTTCTCTATTCAGGTACAACCTGCCCATTTTCCCAACGTTGTCGCCTTGTGCTGTTTGAAAAAGGCATGGATTTTGAAATCCGCGACGTTGATATGTTCAACAAGCCAGAAGATATCTCGACCATGAACCCGTATGGTCAGGTACCGATTCTGGTCGAACGTGAATTGATTTTGTATGAATCAAACATCATCAACGAATACATCGACGAGCGTTTCCCGCATCCGCAGTTGATGCCGGCTGATCCATTGCAACGCGCACGTGCTCGTTTGATGCTGTTCAATTTTGAAAAAGAATTGTTCGTCCACGTGCACACACTGGAAAATGAAAAAGCCACTGCCTCAGCCAAGACACAAGAAAAAGCACGCGTGGAAATTCGTGATCGTCTGACACAACTGGCACCTTTATTCGTCAAAAATAAATATATGCTGGGCGAAGAGTTTTCGATGCTAGACGTGGCGGTAGCACCCTTGTTATGGCGCTTGGATCACTACGGCATCGAGTTATCAAAAACTGCAGCACCGCTGATGAAATACGCTGAGCGCATCTTCTCACGCCCAGCCTATATCGAAGCGCTCACACCATCTGAAAAAGTCATGCGTCGTTAATGAGCGTTGCGGAATCATTAAGCAACATTAAGCAACATTAAGCGATATTTGGCATCATTACGCGTGAATATCGACAACACAGTTGCAGACATCAAACTGGTCTAGTGTAAGTTTGATGTCTGCAAAAAAACCACGACAATCGTCATCAAGGCCGTCAAAATTATCTGCTTGTCTTGCAGTAAAATGAGACATCGTTGCAATTCCCATTGCTGAACTGGATGTAAAAATGTCTGAAATCTCCACTAAACCTTACTTCCTGCGTGCATTGTACGAATGGTGTACCGACAACGGCTACACGCCGTATATTGCAGTTAAAGTGTTTGGCGCAGCACGCGTGCCAATGGAATTTGTGCGTAACGGCGACATTGTTTTAAATATCAGTTTTGGTGCCACCAGTGGATTAAAAATAGATAACGATGCGATTAGCTTCAAAGCCCGTTTTGGTGGTGTCTCGCGTGATATTTATGTGCCGGTCGATAATGTGCAAGCAATCTACGCCAGCGAAAATGGACAAGGCATGGCATTTGAAGTTCATCCGCTAGAATCTACGGTTAGCACAGATGCCGTCATTGAACCAAACGACAAGCCAATTCTAGGTCTTGCAAGCAGCACCGATGAAATCGCAGCGAGCGGCGTAGAAGCGAAGAGCGAAACACCAAAAAAATCACAAAAACCCTCGCTAAAAATAATAAAGTAGTCTATAATCTTGTTCTCTTCAGTTGACTCAAGTTAGTTGAAGAAAAGTTTCGCCGGCTTAGCTCACTTGGTAGAGCAGTTGACTTGTAATCATCAGGTAGCCAGTTCGATTCCGGCAGCCG
>OFSE01000070.1_pt1 | contig 36816 bp, 33 predicted proteins | sample 1543261 | NCBI WGS metagenome assembly OFSE01 (sample SAMN07774225, study PRJEB24372) | wastewater metagenome | isolation source: Exp Tend VB 50WW | collected 2016-02 | reverse complement strand
TCCGATCTAAAATGGGTTAAATGATCCGCCATATTTTCGGTTGCCAGCATCAAATTAGTGACCAGCAAGCCGTTCGGGGGCGGCGTCACGCCCATCAGGTCAGCTAATGCCCGTGCTGCTGCCACTGATTGTGAAACCGAGCAAATGCCGCAAATACGTGGCACATACACCAGTGCATCCAGCGCAGGTTTTTTCAACAAGATTTGCTCGAACCCGCGATACATCGGTGAATTGACGTAGGCACTTTGTACCCGACCATCCGCTACTTCTAAGCGTACCTCAAGATCGCCCTCAACACGATTAAACGGGCCAACAATCAAACGTGTCATAGCGTGCTCATTTCAATCGCGTTTTACGAATCGCTGGTACCACCACCCGATGGTCGGCAGTCGCATTTTCTCGCACGCGCTTGGGCGTGGCCGATTTCGAGAGCGAGGCCAATGCGACGAACCAAGCCTTTGGCATGTCTGTCGGCAGACCAATCGGAATGCCAGCAATCTTTGGTGTGACATGAAATGCATGACCAGGCTCTTCAAAGCCCGGCTCAGTACAACTAATGCAAGCATAACCGCCACGCGTGCAAGAGCCTTCGCCATTCCATAAACGGGTATTGCAATCGGCATGAACCTGTGTGCCTTTACACCCCATGTGCTCCATCATGCAACCGAGGTCAGAAGGTTTTTCGGCGCTGGCCTTAAACTCATAAAACTCATTGCGGGTGCAGCCGTGATGCACCAAATGATCGGCATAAAATCGAGGTCGCCCTTGCGCATCGATCTGCTTTACATCAAACAGATCGGCTGCGAGTGCCATCAAGGTTTCCAGTACCCAATTAGGATGGGTCGGACAGCCAGCAACGTTGATCACGGGCAGACCTGCGCCTGAACGATAAGCTGCGCCCAGCAAACCACCAATCTGATCGCCTTCATATTGTAGGCCACAAGCATCAGTCGGATTACCACCCGCTGCAGTAACGCCACCATACGCGGCGCAGGTGCCAACTGCCACTGTGTAACTGGCAACAGCGGCCAAAGCACGCACCCATTCGATCATTGGCTTGTCGGTGCCGGCCAACAAATGAAAGCGACCTGTTCCATGTGGCCCGCGTAACATGGAGCCTTCCACACAAAGCGCATGTAATGGCAAATCACCATCGATGCAAGCCTGCAAGATACGTCGCGCATCAGCACCGCTCTCAATTGATAAGGAGGGATGCCATAGCATGTTGATGTTGGCGCGAGTCAAGGTGCCGAAAAAATCTGTTGTGTCGGCACATAACAGCGACATGCTACAACCACCGCAGCCGCCAGATTGCAGCCATAACACATTAAATCCGGCCTGTTTAGGTACCAAGGTATCAGAGGACATTATTTTTTCTCCAGCCCTAAACGCAGCATTTTATTGCGCAAACCAACCCGCGACAGCCCTAACTCTTTAGCGACATGTGTCTTGTTCCAGCGAAAGCGTAACAGCGTTTCTTTCAGAATGGCGGCCTCCATCGCCTCTAAGCGATCTTGCAAGGTGCCCGTGTGACGTAGATTTTTGATGTCGATGCCGTCGGCACCACTGGCCATTGCTGGCTGGCCTTGTAACACTTTACTGGAAAATGCTTGGGCGCTGATTTGTCCGTTGTCGCTCAAACTCAAAGCCACCGCTCGATGGATTTCATTACGCAGCTCGCGCACATTTCCTGGCCAAGGATAGGTGATAAGACTTGCCATCGCATCGGGCGCAAACCGTTGAGGCAGCAGCCCCATTTCTTGCGACGCTTGTGCTAGCAGGGCTTCGGCAATTGGCACAATATCGGCGGGGCGTTCGCGCAACGGTGGCATGGTAATCGTCATCCCTGCCAGACGATAATATAAATCTTGACGGAAGCGCCCTGCTCGCACTTCCTGCTCAAGATCACGATGGGTAGCGGCAATCACACGTACATTGATCGGCACCGAGCGCGTTGCACCTACTGGGCGAATCTCGCCTTCCTGCAAGACCCGCAGTAACTTTACCTGAAACGCAAAGGAAGTATCGCCAATCTCATCTAAGAATACCGTGCCACCATCAGCGCGCTGAAAAATGCCAATATGGTCTTCATAAGCACCGGTAAAGGAGCCACGCTTATGACCAAATAATTCAGATTCAAGTAAATTATCGGAGATAGCACCGCAGTTTTCGACAACAAACTCACGCTCGGCACGTGGGCTAGCGTAATGTATCGCGCGCGCCAGCAGCTCTTTGCCGCTGCCCGATTCACCCAACACCATTACCGATAAGTCATAACGCGCAACACGCGCTGCCAGCTCACAAATACCATCCATTGGGCTGCCGGCCGCACGTATGATGCGTGAGAAATCAAATTTGCTCTTGACCCGGCTCTGCTTCTCCGCCGTGCGCATCCTTAACACGGAAGTACTGGTACGCAACTCTAGATCCAGACGATGCATATCTAGCTGCAAACTGCGTGCCTCCGCCGCACCCCGCACGCAATCGAGCAAATGATCTGGCATCCACGGTTTCAGCACGTATTGATAGATGCCAGCATCATTGATGCCTGCGATGATATCTTCCGAATCGGTATACCCAGAAATAACGATACGTACCACATCCGGCCAACGTTCGCGCACTTCCTTGAGAAATTGCACACCGCTGGTGCCCGGCATGCGCTGGTCGCACAAAATCACTGCTGGCTCATAGCGCTCCATCAAGATTCGCGCTTCGTCGGCAGAACTTGCTGTCAATACATGAAAATCTTCTTCAAGAGTACGTCGAATCGCATCCTGTGAGCCGGTTTCGTCGTCTACTACGAGCACGCTCGATAGACTACTCAAACTACTTAAATCAGGAATTTTCATGGCGATAAATTCATCTCACTTAGAACTCACTTAAAACTTATTTAAAAATCTGCTACAACGCAACGTAATTCGTTCATGCGCTGAGGTTCAAGCATACGGCACTTTCCATGCAAAATGCACGCAGCCAAACACCTTTCTCACTAAAAAATAGCTTACCCATCTTTAGCAAATTCGAGGTAATTGCTCGCCAGACAACCAATCGACCACGCGCTGTCCACCGAAGCGTGTCCGCATTTGCACAAAACCATGCGGATCATCGGTCACCACGCCAATCCGCGCAGCATTGCGACCTAAATGATGCGCGCGCATCGCCGCCAGCAAGCGATCAGCATCTTCCTGCGCACAGATCGCGATCAATTTCCCTTCGTTGGCGACATATAGCGGATCCAATCCAAGAAATTCACAAGCAGCATCAACTTGCGGTAACACCGGAATCGCTACCTCGTCTAACACCATACCAACGCTCGATTGTTTGGCGATTTCATTGAGCGTAGTCGCTAATCCACCACGTGTTGGGTCACGCAATACCCGGATGCCCGGTACCGCCGCTAGCATGTGCGCCACCAATCCATGTAAGGCGGCGCTGTCTGACTTAATTTCCGTTTCAAAATCAAGCGATTCGCGCTTTGACATAATTGCGACACCATGATCGCCGATGGTACCAGACAATAAAATGACGTCGCCAGCGCGCGCAGTCGCACCATCGATAAAAATCCCGGGCGGCACCACGCCAACGCCAGTGGTGGAAATAAATACGCCGTCACCTTTACCGCGTTCCACCACTTTGGTATCGCCAGTGATAATCGGCACACCCGCATCACGTGCTGCCTGCGCCATCGATTCAACAATGCGTTTTAATTCCGCCAGTGCAAAGCCTTCTTCTATGATGAAACTGGCAGCCAGATACAGTGGTTGCGCACCTGCCATTGCCACATCATTGATGGTGCCGTGCACCGATAAACTGCCAATATCACCCCCCGGGAAAAATAAGGGCGATACCACGTGCGCATCGGTTGCCATCACCATACGCCCGCTGGGCGCGGCAAAACTACCTTGATCATTGCCCTGACGTAGCCACTCGTTATCAAATGCGGCAACAAATAATTCCTCAATCAATTGTGCCGATGCGCGTCCACCAGCGCCGTGGCTCATATCTATGCGACCATTTTTAAAATCTAGCGAACGGACATACGATTTTTTAATTGCGCCGCTCATGCCGCCACCACCGCAATATCTTTAAATCGACCGTAAGAATAATGTGCTGCACAAGCGCCTTCACTCGATACCATGCATGAACCCATCGGATTTTCAGGTGTGCAGACAGTTCCAAATATTTTGCAGTCAGTCGGTTTTTTTACCCCACGCAGAATTGCGCCACATTCGCATGCTTTGTTATCAGCGACTGGTTTATAAGCCAGTTGGTAGCGTTGCTCGGCATCAAAGCGTGCATAACTGGGGCGAATACTGAGCGCACTGTAGGGCACTTCACCCAAGCCGCGCCACTCGAAACTTGGGCGTAATTCAAACACCTCAGACATCAGGGCTTGCGCGGTCAAATTGCCATGCGCGCTGACAGCCCGCGTGAATTCATTTTCGACTTCAGCACGGCCTTCATTCACCTGCCGAATCAACATCAAAATTGCTTGCATCACATCCAAAGGTTCAAAGCCAGCGATCACCACCGGTTTGCGATAATCTTGCGCAAATTGCACATACGGTTCATAACCAATGACGATACTGACATGCGCCGGGCCAACAAAACCATCAATTGGTACGGTGCCGTATTCGCGCACCTCAGGCGACTCCAAGATGTGCGTGATCGCGGAAGGTGTCAGCACATGGCAACACAAGACACTGAAATTTTCAAGGCCACGTGTATGTGCGGCACGAATGGCCAATGCGGTTGGCGGCGTGGTAGTTTCAAAGCCAATGGCAAAAAACACTACTTCGCGCTGTGGATTTTCCTCAGCAATGCGGAGCGTATCAGCCGCCGAATACACCATGCGAATATCGCCACCCGATGCTTTCGCCTTAATGAGGGACATTCCCCCAGAAGCCGGAACGCGCATGGTATCGCCATACGTGCAAACAATCACGTTACGTTCGAGCGCCAAAGTTAAGGCGTGATCAATTCGACCAATCGGTAAAACACATACCGGGCAACCAGGGCCGTGAATCATGCGTACATTATTGGGCAATAATTCACTTACGCCATAACGGGAAATTGCATGGGTATGACCGCCGCAGAATTCCATAAAACTATATTGGCGCACAGGATCTGCTTCGGCACAGATACGTTCAGCGATTTTCTGTGCGACATCACCGTCGCGAAATTCGTCAATGTATTTCATGATGGCATCAGCTCCACAGAAGTCGATTCAGTCAAGGCCAGTTCACCAAACAAGGCCAGCGTGCGTTGTGCTTCGTCGGTGTCCAACTTTCCAATCGCATAACCGACGTGCAAGATCACGTAATCGCCGACCTGCACGTTATCTAGTAGGGCCGTGGAAATCTCTTTGCGCACACCAGACAGATCAATCATGGCCTGCTGATTGGGTAATACTTCTACCACTTTGACGGGGATCGCTAAACACATAGAACAACCTCATTTGAAAATATGTAAAAAACACGATGGCATCTAATGGCACTTTATCGCCAATTGCTGACGAGCCACCCACGCTTGGCCGAGTGCCAACCCGGCATCGCCGCAAGAAACCGTGGTTGGCAAACAAGGTTTCAGTCCACGTCGCACCAATTCGCTTTGTAAGCGCGTGCTCAAGATACGGTTATAAAAACATCCTCCACCAAGTGCGATTGTCTGCACATCGCGCTCTCTGGCCGCCTGATCTGCCCATTCTGCCAAGGCATCCACTAGACTCAAGTGAAATATCGCTGCAGCACGCGCAACAGCTTGCGGCTCACCACTATCGGCCAATGCAAACATGGTTGTCAGTAAAGGCCGCAAATCCAGCACACCGTTATCGTGCAATAGGTAGTCGTTTGCATGTTCAGGCTCGCCATATTGCGCCACATATCTCTCCGCCATTTTTTCCAATGTGATTGCGGCCTCGGCTTCAAATGCTTGTTTGCTACATATACCCAACGCCCCAGCCGCCGCATCGAACCAGCGCCCAGCACTGCTGCTCAAAGGTGAGTTGATGGAGCGCTTCAACATAGATTGCACAGTTCGTGCCGCTGTTGCGCCAAGCCCATCAGAAAACCTTTGTGGGATCTCGCCATCACGTCCCAGCACATACAAGCAGGCAGCAGCCATGCGCCACGGTTCACGCGCTGCGGCGTCGCCACCGGGTAATGGTAAAGCGTACAAATGCCCAAGTCGCATCCACGCTGCCCGTTCGACCCACAACAATTCACCACCCCATGCAACACCATCAGTGCCAAGGCCAACGCCATCCAACGCTAGACCGATCACCGGTTCTTGCAAGCCGTATTCCGCCATTACCGCTCCAATATGCGCATGGTGATGCTGTACGGCGAGCGCAGGTACGTTTAACTGCTCAGCCACCCGTAATGCCAAATGTGAGCTAAAAAAATCTGGATGTAAATCGTGCGCTACCATTTCAATCGCACCATCAGCCCGTGCTATCAGATACTCAACCGATTGTTCCAGCGCGATACAGTTGGCTGGATCACCCAAATCACCATGTACCGCTGACCAACCCACGCTATCATCCTGTACCAAGCAAGCGGCATTCTTCAGCCAAGCACCACAAGCCAATACCGTTTTTGATGACAATTTTTCTGTAGTTGGTAAGCGCTGTTGCAACATGCTTAAACCTGCCCTACTTGTTCCTTGAGTATCGCCAATTCAGATTCGAGCGCGGCAATACGGTCTGCGAGTGGATGATGCTGATCTGAATGGTTCGGGTTTTCTCCAAGACACAACGCGTGGTGAGCTGTTTGAATCCAATCCAGCCATTCCGCCATACCTTGCCCACTGGTCGCAGACAATTGCATTACCTTGATTTGCGAATTAACGCGCCGGGCGTATTCAATGCAACGCTCAACATCAAAACGCAAATAAGGTAATAAGTCGGTCTTATTTAAAATCATCAAACTGGAAGCGGCGAACATATCGGGATATTTCAGCGGCTTATCTTCGCCTTCAGTCACCGACAGAATCACTACTTTTGCACTTTCGCCTAAATCCCATAGCGCCGGACATACCAGATTGCCGACATTTTCAATAAACAAAATACCGCCATGATCAACCTGTGCCTTAGCAGATACCTGATGATCATGATGATGTTGATGCAGAGGTAGGCGCGAAAACGCGTCACTTACCATGCGTGCATCCAGATGACATCCTTTGCCAGTATTTACCTGAATCGCGGGCGCACCGGTGGCGCGAATGCGATCAGCATCATTGCTGGTTTGCTGATCACCTTCGATGACCGCTACCGATATACCATTAGCACGCTGCTTCAACGCTTCGATGGTAGCGCACAGCAAAGTCGTTTTACCGGAGCCAGGACTAGAAACAAGATTCAGCGCAAGAATACCGTGTCCAGCAAAATGTTCTTGATTTTGACGCGCATAACGATTGTTTTCTCCCAGCACATCCTGCTCCAATCGAATCGCGCGTGCTTGACTCATTCCGGGCACTGATACCCTTGCAGTGCCAGCGCCGTAATGCAAATCTCCGGTCGCATCGTTCACTGCAACATGATCGTGTGAATGCGGGTGGCGATTATTATGGTTATCACGCTCGTGAGCATGGGTATGCAGGTAAAGATGGTTGTGCGCTGGTATTTTTTGATAAGCGACTGCCGACTGAGCAACTTTTTCGCCATTGGCGCATCCACACACAACACACATGATTGATCTCCTGTTTTACTTTGCGATTTTCACGCTACAATTTTTGTACTGTAATTTTTACACTGTTATTTCTACACTGTTATTCGGGCAATTTTTAATTATCCTCAACAAGCATTTCAATCACGCGTAACTCGGTTCCTGCGGTAGGCTGCAGTTGATAGCTACCGCAATGCACACAAGAATCACCGCGTGCCATGATGTCAATCGTGACACCGCACTGCATACACCACGCTTGTCCAGGTGGCGCATCAATTTCAATTTGTGCATTTTGCAGGCAAGTGTCAGGCGTCATCGCTTCCAGTGCGAAGCGCAATGCCCGCACATCGACCGCCGATAAAGCACCGGCCTCTAGTCGCAGCAGCGTGACACGCGTGAAGTGCTCCTTCTGCGCTGCATCTTCAACAATTTTTAAAATGCCCCCAGCAAGACTTACTTCATGCATGTTCAAACTCAATCTTATAGTTCACGCAAGGATCAAATGCCGCCGCTAAAATATTCACTTGGCGCGTGACCTGTGCCTGTGCAATCGCATCGCGTGCAATCGGCATCGCCGCCAAGGCATGCGCCACCACACCAGACGGATGAAAATTCCATTCAGTTGGAGCGACGACCCGATAATCTGTAATACACTGCGTCGCCCCAGTATGCTCTAACCGCACCCAGTGCAGCAATAATCCACGCGCCATTTCACACCATGCCAATGCCAAGCCGGGTGCCAACATCAGTGAGCCAAGCGCCAATCTATTCTGCGCTTGCTGCCACTCGCTCAACAACACCAGCTCGGCAATTCTGGCACCCATACGCAACCACAAGTTATTACCCAGACTGCGAATTTCGCCGAACCCATCTAAGCGAGTCCAGATGCCGGTCTCGCACACCATATCAGCATTGCTCGGAGCACGTTCAAAATCTTCTACCGTCTCAATACGTCGTGCCAACGCGTGCAATATCTCTATCTTGCTGTGCGGCACAAAAGGGGTCGCCGATGTTTGTATCTGCACCGCATCGTATTCAATATCGCGCAATAATTTTGCTGGAAAAGTATGAGCGCGTGCCACCCAATCAAGCATACATTCAATAGGATTGGTCTGCCAAGCGGTCAACCATTCCGGTGCAGATTCACCAAGAACGGCGCTCTCAATCCATTGACGAAATCTTGACGACGCTGCGAGTAAATTGTCAACGTTGTGCTCCATTAACAAAGGGCAATCGCGCAATGACTGCAGTGCAGCAATAGTCATATTTTGATCAGGCTGAGCAAATAATCGCGGCCAGTCGAGCCATATACGTCGTACATGCTCACGCATTGTTTCTGCCATCAATTTAAGACGCTCTTGACTGGTCGCTTGGGTGCGTAATCCTGCAGCGGCGTCAATCGCCAGCTGGGCAGTTATCCGATGGGATTCGCCACACAAACTATACAACCGTGCCAATTGTTGCGGCGCACTCTGCGCAGGTTTGCCGCGCAACAAGATGCCAGCTAACGATGGCCGATCACTACTAATGGTGGGCAAAGATTGTCCCGGGCGAAAGATCAATTGCCCGATCTGCAATTGCGCAGTCATCTGCCATCTCCAGCGCGAGCTCGCACACGCCCGAAAAGAAAAGCACGCCGATCTGGTGATGCAGCAGTGTCCAGTGCATGGGGTGCGACAGGTATAGCTGGCACGCTAGTTGCCTTGCGTAACAAAGCTAATACTTCACAAGCGGTTGCATGTGCGCTGGCCTGATCAACAAATTCAAACATTGGCGAAAATAATGAGCACATTTCATACTTTCCAAAAGTCGCTTCATAAGCGCCAATGAATTCAAAACATTTGCCAGCAAATCGACGTTCGCATGTGTGCCCTAGCGGCGTTGCCATTTGTCCTTGTTGCGGTAACCAAATCAAGTTCATGAACCACGGTGTAATCAAAATACCGAGTGCAGCCTGCGCGCCATCAGTCTCGGTGTGAACCTCAAAACCAACAGCTTCCACCGACAAACCGGAATGTAAAAACGGCAGCCCTAACATTCGGGTATGGGCGATCACGCTAAAAGCCTGAGTGAGCGCCGTCACCTTTGATTGCAAATCAAAATTAGGCGACGCTGGCGGTACAAATAACGCCGAAGTACCTGCCCCATCATTAGGAATGAACGCATTGATCATTTAGGGATCGGTGTGCAACACCATGAATTGATCAGCTGCACCATCGCAATTAGGGCAACGCCAATGCGCTGGCAATTGGGAAAATGGCGTGCCCGCCGGAATCTGCCAAACCGGATCCCCTAGTGCTGGATCATAAACCCACCAACAGATTTTGCATTCTAGGCTGGTGTTCGCTGCAAGCTTAGTGACGTCACCCAGATAACTACCCTCAAAATGCGTACCATCCGCAAAATCAACACTCATGCCCCCTCCACCCAACGCAATACTTCTGCCAAACGCTCATAGGAATCTTGCAAATCTTCCCGTGCTGCACAAGCGACATCAGGAATATCAATCACTTCTAAAGTATTGAGGATAATCGCGTCTGATGAGTTGTAATACGTTACGCGCCAACAATTTGGCACTAAGGTGCTGATAATGCGGCAATTACCATAACCACGCGACAAGATCAGCACACTACCGCCAACCAAACGCTCTTCCAGAAACGACACATCTTCTGGCGACAAGGGTAACAAAGTGAGATTCACAACATGCGCAGGCATACCTGGCCGCCAAATTGCAATTTGCTCATTAAGTTCGGCAATAATGGAAGGCGCATTCATGACTTGAGGTGGCAACTGCGCGGGCACTTTAATAGCCCACGCATCACTTTCATTTGCATCATTTTCATTTGCACTAGCACTATTCCATGCGGCACTAATCAGCATTTTTGGCACTGGTCCGATCTCAATATGATCTGCCACCACACTCCCATCTTGACTAATAACAGTACGCCAAACGCCTGCAAAAATTGCCTCTTGAATGCGCACTGATGATAGCCCTTCCACCCGGGCGCTCACTTCACCTTCCCCCAACACCTGATTGATTAGGCGCAAATTGGCTACATCCAATTGTCCAAGATCGATAGGGTCAACCTTTCCGCCAGCGGCGCTCACTTCTAGCGCCGCTAATATTTGACGCAATACACTATGCGCTTCTTTTAGATTCGCCATATCGTCCGGCTCAGGCAAAATCGGCATCGAATAAGTTTGCATGCCTTGCGGCATTGCCATGTAATCTAGCTCTACTTCTTCAGTCTGACTACCTGGGCCTATCGATACCACCGGAATTGGAAACGGATTCATAGTTAATTTCTCAGATGAATAGCAAGTTTAATTAGTGACACGCATTTGCAGTGCTGGCCGATACCAATGGAATACCAATTCCTGGCACGCGCGAAGGCGGCATGCGCAGCGCTTGTTCTACCTCTCTGAGATAATCATCCCAATCGAGCATACCGGCGACCGTCGTTACGTATTGCCCGTCGCGTAAGAACACCAAGACCGGCCTGCGCGTTGCGCCATAGCGCTTAGCCAAAGCATCTTCACTGGTGCGCTCTGCCACCGCAATTCGAAAATGAAATGAAAAATGTCGCTGCAATTCAGGTAGAACCACCGCCACATCTAAACATTCTGGAAAGCGCACCGGATCACCGGCAATCAATAACACACAATTACCCGGTTTCATGAGATAGGGATGTTGCGGCTCATCAGCTACCCATTCAGCGCCGAATTCAGAAACCAAGCGCTGCACCAGTGCAGGTGTGCTGGGTAAAGTATGCGGGGCAGGTGTTTCCAACATGGCAGTTTCGATTGTCATACAGTGTCTTTCAAATAATCCGGTTAGTAAATTGTCTCTGGCGGTATTTGCTTGAAGCGATTTTGATTGGTCAACGCGGCGATCTCAGTTTCGTTCATACTCGAAGGCAGAGCAAAATCCGGCATTGTCAGATGATCGGACTCACCACCCAGTGCAACTTGCAACATATCCAACACATCATTTATTTCCGCAGCACGTGCAGCATCAATCTTTTCACGCGCATCATCAAGAAATGCCAGCAGCCAATCGCCCGGTATGCAATCACCCACCAATAATGTCGAAATCCGCTGCTGCTCTCCCCTCCCGCGACAAGTCGCAAACCCAGGTTCAACCGCAATCACTTGCATAGGAATACCAATACACATCGCTTTTTCTCAATCGTAATGAGGCATAAAACGCTCGTCGCCGATCCGACAGGCAACATGCTCTGCTGGCCGCTCTGATTCATATCGCTCAAGTGCCAGATGTGGCAAGGTAATCGCTTCTTCAGGCAACAACGGCACCGTGCGAAGTCGCGGTTCTGCGCCCCAACTTTCCAAACGTTCCAATGCGTGTTGCAAAGCTGGCTCGAGTGCCGCTTTCAACAAGGGGCGCAGGCTGCCACCGTAATCATCAATTTCTTCTGGTTGAGCACCGATCAACAGCACTGATTCGGGGTAGCTTTCGGTCAATAAGGCCAACATCAATACCTCCTGAAATCCAGTTTGATGTAGGCTCATTTTTTTTGCGCCCATGAAGCGTGGCACGTCTTCGTTTTCAATCAATTTCAAGGTGCCCGGTGCTAAACCGTAATCAATCGCATCAAAAATCAGCAAGCGATGCGCCGCCTGCACGTGTTGAATCAGATACAGGCCTTGCGTGCCGCCATCAATCAATTGCACGTGTGGCGCAAATTCATAACGACTTTGCAACGCTTCAACACAACGCACGCCAAAGCCTTCATCGGCCCACAATACGTTACCAATACCAAGCACAATGATCGTTTTTTTCTCGTCAATGTCGTTGGAATTTTTTGTATTCATCATAAAATCTTCAGCCTAGGTGAAACATGATGTCGCCACTTATATTGCGAAAGCGGACGTGTCGGTAGATACCATCCATCGATACCGTCAACCAATATCATCAACCGATATCAACTCAATCTTTAAATGTACGATGTCCCGATACCATCGTGCTAACGATACTTTGCCGCCCCATAATGTCTTCCCGAATCGCTGCATATACGTGCGTTAAAATGAAACAGAGCATCACCCAAAGACCAAAGTGGTGCCAGGTATGCACATCTTGCGATTGCCCGAACAGCGGAATCACCCAACCAAATGCGCGTGCCGCCCAAGAGCCTGCCTGCGTACCTTCGCCGTATAGCGCGAAACCGGTGATGATCATAAAAATCGAGGTCAGTAGAAAAACAAAAAACATGGCAAAACGCGCCAACGGGTTATGTCCGATATAGCGGTCAGGCCGTTTCACCAAAAACGCGTACCACAACATCATGCGCCCTAACGAAGCCCAATATGTGCGTTGAAAAATTGGCACACTAAATAGCTCGCGTGAGTGATGGTTACCAACAAATGCCCAATACACGCGACCAAGCATGCCAATCGCAAAAATATAGGCTGCTGCAAAATGAGCGAAGCGGATATAGCCCATCAAAAAATGGGCACTAGCTTCACCCGGTTGGGTTGGTAATGGTGAACCGATAAAATAACCGGTCACGCCCAGTACAGTGATCGATAATGCATTGATCCAATGCCATAGACGCACCGGTGCTTCGTAAACATAAACCGATTTAATCACCTTGCCAGTGGCGGCTTCTTGGTCGTCATTGCTAACTGGTATAGAACTAGCTGACATGGCGTGTCTCCTTTCTGTTTTTATATCGCGCTACTCAATCTGCAGCGCGACCGTGCAGCATCTAACACATCTAACGCGTTCAACACATTTAACGCATTCAACGAACCTTGACTGTACTCAACTCGACACCATCTGGGCTCATGACATGGGTCGAACAGGCCAGGCAGGGATCGAATGAATGCAAGGTGCGCAGAATTTCAACTGGCTGTTCCGGGTTTGCCATGGGCGTGTTCATCAAGCTCGCTTCAAACGCGCCGATCTGGCCTTTCGGGTCACGCGGACTGCCATTCCAAGTGGTCGGCACCACGCATTGATAATTTTCAATACGACCATCTTTAATGCGTATCCAGTGCCCCAAAGCGCCGCGCGGCGCGGCAACGGTGCCGACGCCTTTGGCCTCTTTCGGCCAAGTCGATGGATCCCATTTCTCGACGTTAGCGGTACTCGAATCACCATTTTTGATGTTCTCAACCAACTCCTTCCAGTCATCCAACATCATCTCCGCGCAATATTGCGCTTCGAGTGCACGTGCGAGCGTGCGGCCTATCGTGGTTGGTAACAGTTGCTTGGCGCTGTAAGTAGTCTCTGGCATGCCTAAAGCTTTTGGAATACTGCTATTGATTGCTTGCGCGGATGACTCGATTTGCTCTTTCACTCGTTGGCAATATTTATTGCCTTTCAACGCATGGGCATAACCAAGGATGTAACGTGCCAGTGGGCCGACTTCCATCGCATGACCACGCCAACGCGGTGATTTGATCCACGAATATTTCGCGCTTTCGTCAATCTCTTTGATGTTAGTGGAAGTGCCTTTCAGCTTGTCGCCGAGTACATAGTTTGGTTCCGTAACACCATCCCAAGGATGCAAGCCTTTGGATTCGTCAGCGTATTTGTACCAAGAGTGGGTGACAAACTCTTGCACCTGCTCTGGGTCACGTGGATCGACGGGCAAAATTTCGTCCCAATTTCCGTTCAGAATCGCGCCACCTGGTAACTGGTGCGTGCTATGGTCATACGCCACCTTTTCGTAGGTACCGTAATCCATCACATTGGTCGCCGACAAGCCGCCGCCGTACAACCAGCCAGCCTGTTTGTAAATCGTGCCAATCGCTAAGACATCCGGCACGTACACGTTATTGTTAAACTCAATCATTTCATCAATACGTGCTTTGATGAAGTTCAAACGTTCCATGTTCACTGGTGCACCAGCGGCACCGTCTTTGTCGATATTGATCGCACATGGCACGCCGCCGACCAGATAATTTGGATGCGGGTTTTTACCGCCAAAAATCGTGTGTACCTTGACCCACTCTTTTTGTAAATCCAGTGCTTCAAGATAATGAGTCACTGCCATCAGATTTGCTTCTGGCGGTAGCACGTAGGCTTTATTGCCCCAATACCCGTTCATGAACGGCCCGAGCTGGCCGCTTTCCACGAACTTCTTCAAGCGATTTTGAATGTCGCGAAAATAGCCGGGTGACGACAATGGATGGCTTGGCGATACCGTTTGTTGCAATTCGCTGGTTTTTTTCGGATCAGCTTTTAGTGCCGAGACCACATCCACCCAATCGAGTGCGTGCAAATGATAGAAGTGCACAGCGTGATCGTGTTCTTGTAAAGTCTTGGCCATGATCTCGCGAATCAAGTGCGCATTTTTTGGAATGCGAATGCCAAGTGCATCTTCCACCGCCCGCACACTGGTGAGCGCATGGCAACCAGTACAAACACCGCAAATACGTTCGACGAATGCCCAAGCGTCACGCGGGTCGCGGCCTTTTAAAATAACTTCGAGGCCGCGCCACATGGTACCGGTCGAAACGGCATTACGGATGATATTGTCCTTATCGACGTTGACCTCACAACGCATGTGACCTTCGATACGGGTGACGGGATCGACAACAATACGGCGACCGCTATTGTCGAGATTAAAGCCTTGAGTGGCGTAAACTGTCATGTTAATTAATCCTTCGGCTATGGCTATTAGGACTTGCGCAAAACAGACGTTGGCGTTGTTGCTTCGCCTCACTGAGCATTTTGTACATTTGTACTGTCTGCAGTTTCTCGCCTAGTCAACGCAATTTGGCGTAAGTCCTAGCAATGTTGGTCAAATATTAGTTCGCGCCAGTGGTTTCTTCTTTTTTCTGGGTAGCTCGTTTGATCGCTGACGCGGCGGCGTGCGCGACTACAGCCGCACCAACCACACCAGCCGCAGTAGCACCAATCTGATCAGCAGTTCCTTCAATGCCGAACTGATGGACGGTGGTCAAGCGGTCATAGAAAGAACCCTTATCCCAGAAACCATCTTCTGAGCAGCCGATACAACCGTGGCCGGATTGAATCGGAAAGCTAGTGCCTTCGTTCCAGCGCGTGGTCGAACAAGCGTTGTAGGTGGTTGGCCCTTTGCATCCAACTTTGTAAAGGCAATAACCGCGCCGCGCAAATTCGTCATCGAAATGTTCAACGAACTGCCCCGCATCGAAATGCGGCCGGCGATAGCATTTATCGTGAATGCGCTGACTGTAAAACATCTTTGGCCGACCTTGCCGATCTAACTCAGGAATCCGGTCAAAGGTCAGCATATAAGTAATCACACCCGTCATCACTTCGGCAATCGGCGGGCAGCCGGGCACTTTGATAATCGGCTTATCGAGAATTACTTTATGAATTGGCGTGGCTTGCGTCGGATTCGGCTTGGCCGCCTGCACGCAGCCCCAGCTTGCGCATGAGCCCCAGGAGATAATCGCTTTCGCATCCTTCGCAACGTGCTTCAATTGCTCAATGAATGGCTTACCACCAATGATGCAGCTCATGCCTTCCTGATTCAGTGGAGGATTACCTTCCACCGCAAGAATGTAATTCCCTTTGTACTTGGTCATTACTTCTTCGAGAATCGCCTCTGCTTGATGACCAGCGGCGGCCATCAAGGTATCGTCGTAATCGAGTGAGATCATTGACAGCACCACGTCTTTCGCCAGCGGGTGCGCCGAGCGGATAAACGACTCCGAGCAACAGGTACATTCCAAACCATGCAGCCACAACACTGGCGTGCGCGGTTTGGTTTCCATGGCGTGTGCAATCTTTGGTACGAACGAAGGCCCAAGACCCAATGAGGCTGCGGTCAATGAACAATATTTCAGAAAACTGCGGCGCGAAATGCCCTGACGTCGCATGACCTCATAGAAAGTTTCAATCATTCAAAATCTCCTCCGGTATCTACCGTTATTTTTGTTTATCGCATCTCAATCGACGGTTTAAAAAATGCTGCAACCGCACAATCACCCAACAGGATTACTCTTATTGGGCAACTTCCATGCCATCGCTGCAAGCCGAAGAAAAATAGCTAAAACATACTCAACACCGACCTGTTTCACATGAGAAACTGCCTTTCTCATCGAAGCGTGGCAATCAAGCTATGCGGTTTACGGTACAAAATGGAAAGTCACTAATCAGTTGTAAGCATGTTGCAACGCGGAAAATTTTCAATTAACAAATGCCATTGACTAGGCTTTGTTCGGGAGGTTGTACAAACAGTTCGGCAACGGAATATAGACGTGATGAATGATCAAAGTCGCTCACACTTTGATGAATTAGTTAAATGTGTGGTTTTATGGTTAATTTTTATTCATTTTTTATCGATTAAGTCACACAATAAACTTAAATTAAGAAATGACTCTATTTTAATTTAATCGTTAAGTTAAAATAATATTCAATCTTAATTTAACTTATCTCAAAACAAGCGAACTATGCAACGCGGAATAACCGGCACGTACACCGCCACCATCGCAGGCGGCATTGCTTGCCAAGCCTTTGTGCCTATGCCATTGCCACCACAACCCGCACTAGACATTAGCGGTAAGCTACAAACACGCCTAAACGAAGCCCTAATCGCACTAGGCCGCCTAGATGCCATCAGCACCCTACTGCCCGATGCCAAATTGTTTTTATACAGCTATGTGCGTAAAGAAGCAGTCATGTCTTCGCAGATCGAAGGTACGCAATCATCACTAAGCGACCTCATGCTCTACGAAATGGAAGGTCAACCCGGCGTACCTATGGATGATGTGCAAGAAGTCTCGTGCTACGTCAATGCCTTAACCCTAGGGGTTGAGCGCATACGTCAAGGTCATGCCATCAGTTTTAGGTTGCTAACGGAAGTGCACCAAGCCCTCATGACCTCAGGCCGTGGCATACAGCGTAGCCCGGGTGAATTTCGGCGCAATCAAGTCTGGATAGGTGGCCACCGTGCCGACGAAGCGACCTTCGTGCCGCCACCCGCCAATTTACTAGCCGACTGTTGGGCTGCCTTAGAACAATTCATCAATGATCTGCCAGAGGCAACAGCCCCCGTCATTAAGGCCGCATTGGCGCACGTGCAGTTTGAAACCATTCACCCCTTCATGGATGGCAATGGCCGCCTCGGTCGCCTGCTGATTCCCTTGATTTTGGTCGAAGCAGGCATACTCAAAGAGCCGCTACTGTACCTGTCCGTCTTTTTTAAGCAGTACCGCGACACCTACTATCAGTTGCTGCAGCAAGTGCGCATTACGGGCGATTGGGAAGCCTGGCTTTTATTCTTTGTTGATGCCATCGCCGCTACCGCCAATCAAGCGGTCAGCATGGCGCAACAGTTAATCCAACTACTGGCAACAGATAAATTACGGCTGGCGCAAATCGGCAGGTTGTCTGGCTCCGCCACACAAATTCTCGATGCCTTGTTCGCCCACCCGGTCGCCAATATCGCGGCTCTTGGCACAGCCACTGGCCTCACTGCGGCCACCATAGGTAAAGCACTAGACGCCATGCAAGACCAACTCGGCATGGTGCAAGAACTCACTGGTCAAAAACGTAATCGGGTATACGCCTACCGCGCCTACATCGATATTCTCAACCAAGAAACAAACTAACAATTTCGAAAGCACACCCTGAATTCGGAATTGCTGACTCGACTCAGCGCCAACAACAAAGATAAAACTAGCAAAGTGAAAGGCGCGGCTGTTAGAACTAAAATATAATCTAGCACGAGCCAAGTTGAAAAAACATGCGAGTGAGGGATGGGTTATTTATGTTTTGTTTGGATAGAAATTTCGAAATAAGTTTGCATACTAAATTTCAAATAGTGCCGATAAAAAATGGGAGTATGCCTAAAAATAGCACACTCCCCGCTCGTTTTATCTATGTTTTAATATAATACTCAGCATAGTATTATATTGATGAACTTAATTTTGATCGTAATACTTTGCTAATCAGCGTAACTCATTTTAGAGTCCGGCAATCATCCAGATACCACTAGCCGCCACCGAAACGCCCGCGACACGCTGCCACCACGCTTGCTTATTGAAACCCGCGCCCAACATCAGACCGAGGCCATGTAATGCGGCCGTCGCTAGCGTGAAACCGAATGCGTATTGCCAAGCCGAGCCGAAGCCGCCCATTTCTGCACCATGTGCATAGCCATGAAAAATAGCGAACAATGCGACGATCGCGGCTGCAAACATTGGCATTACACGTACTGAAAACGCAATGAGCAGCCCCAGCATCAACACCGACATGGCAATCCCACTTTCCACCATTGGCAAGGCAATACCCGCCATGCCAATCGCGCTTGCTGCTGCCATCAAGGTCACAAAGCTGAGCGGCACCATCCATCTAGCACGCCCACCCAATTGAAATGCCCAGACCCCAACTGCGACCATTGCTAACAAATGATCGAACCCCAATAACGGATGAGCGACGCCAGCCATCAGACCAGTGCCATGACCGGGATGCGCGCTGGCGATACCGCAAAAACTGATCGACGCCAAAGCGATACAACCGCGAGTAAAAAAGTTTCTCATGCAATTCTCCTAAAATGAAAAAGCTGTGGTTAACAGCCGAGATGGTGTGGCGACGACGGAAAATGTCACGAAAAATCATCAGCAGCAGTCAAGTCGCTGCCAAGCTATGTAAACCGAGAATTTTCAATCTGCACACGAGATGTGACTCAATTGAAATGTCCGATTCAAGCTGTGGAAAGTACGTGCATGGAAGTCTCCGCTTTTATCTTATAAAATTTTTTGTCATCTGCATACAATAATTGTGCCAGCAACCAATTATTTCGGCGCCGAGCGTTTATAGAAATGTGAACGATAAGCGTTTTCTTCAGTAATACCGCACGGGACGAGGGTTTTCAATAAACGTTATTGTTCACTCACTGTTTAAAAGGAGAAAAATTATCGTGAAATGAATTCACAATGCAGCTAACGAAGTGCAAATTTCATTTACATCAAATCGCCAAAGTGCAAACAAACATCTCACCACAAAACCACCATCCAATCGACATGCCATTAATAAACTACGGCAGTTAGCTCACCTTTCATGTAGCGCTGCGCCATTTTTTCTAAGGGGACGACCTTGATCTTGGCAGCCTGTCCGGCAGATCCAAATGCTTCGAAACGCGTTTGACAGAGTTCTTTGGCGGCCACCATCGCCTCTTTAAAAAATTTGCGGGGATCAAATTCCGCCCGGTGTTGCGCCATGCCACGACGCATTGCGCCTGTCATTGCTAGCCGGATATCGGTGTCGATATTTACCTTGCGCACGCCATGTTTGATCCCTTCCAAAATTTCTTCAAGCGGCACCCCATAGGTTTCTTTCATCTCACCACCGTACTGACGGATAATTGCTAGCCACTCCTGTGGTACCGACGAAGACCCATGCATCACAAGATGTGTATTTGGAATCCGTGCATGAATTTCCTTGATGCGGCCAATCGCCAAAATGTCGCCGCTGGGCTTGCGGCTGAACTTGTAAGCACCGTGGCTGGTACCAATCGCAATTGCCAATGCATCGACCCCAGTGCGTTTAACGAAGTCGGCGGCTTGATCTGGATCGGTTAGTAGTTGCTCATGGGTCAGCACACCGCTAGCACCCGATCCATCTTCTTCCCCCGCCTGACCAGATTCCAACGAGCCTAGGCAGCCCAGCTCGCCCTCAACCGATACGCCAATGTAATGCGCAAATTCCACCACCCTGCGCGTGACATCGACGTTATAGTCATAGGAAGACGGCGTTTTCATGTCTTCCATGAGCGAGCCATCCATCATCACGCTGGAAAAACCAGAACGCATCGACGCCTGGCATACCGCGGGGCTGGCACCATGATCTTGATGCATACAGAGTGGAATATGTGGATAGGCTTCAACCGCGGCCTCCACCAACTTGCGCAAAAACGCTTCGCCAGCGTATTTGCGGGCACCCGCCGACGCTTGCAAAATCACCGGACTATCGCAAGCATCTGCAGCCTGCATGATAGCCAGAATTTGCTCCAGATTATTGACATTAAATGCGGGCAAGCCATATTGCCGCTCTGCCGCGTGGTCTAACAATTGGCGTAGTGATACCAGAGCCATGTGATTCTCCCTTAAAGGTAGCTGTAATCAAGAATGCAAAAATTCAAAAATTCAAAAATTGAATTTTTTAACGGTAAGCAATGTCGTGGTTTGGTTAAGCGCCAACTGCTGTAATGAATCGACAAATGCATCACAAATCAGCGCACCAAGTCCGCCCTCACCGGGATAACCATATCGGACGATAACCACAGGCATGCCAGCAGCGCTTGCCGCCGCCACATCGACGGCGGAATCACCCACCATCAACGTGTGTTCTGGGTTTGCTTTCAATAGCCGGCAAGCATGGAACAAGGGCTCTGGTGATGGCTTCATGTGTGGAATCGAATCGCCGCCAAGCACAAATTCAAAATACGTATCCAAACCTGTGAGCTGCAATAAAGTTTCGGCAAATGCAAACGGTTTATTGGTGATACAAGCCAGCCGAAAGCCAGCGCGCTTGAACACAGCCAAGCCTTCGTGCACACCAGGAAACACCGTGCCGAATTGGCCATTGGTGTCCCGGTAATGTTGATAGAACAAATCTTCTGCGTACCGATGCTCAATTGTGTTGGCGATGCCGCTAACATCAAGTACCTGTGCTACTAGATTAGCGACCCCTTTGCCAATGAACCCGCGTACTGTTTCAAATGGCAGTGACGACCTGCCCAGCTGATTCAACATGCGATTGGCCGCCACCACAATGTCTGGCGCGGTATCCACCAAGGTGCCATCGAGATCCATCAAAATGGCGCGCTGCGCTGGATCAAGGTGCGCCATTACCGCTCCGCCAATACGCCAAGCGCCCGTTTCACCACCTGCGCAGGCGTCAACCCGAAGTGTTCATATAATTGCTCGGCAGGCGCGGATTCACCGAAACGATCAATGCCGATGGCGACGCCGCTCTCGCCTACAACTGCGCGCCAAAACCAAGTTACGCCAGCTTCAATGCTCACCCGCGGTACGCTATCAGGTAAAACGTGTTTGCGATAACTGGCGTCTTGCGCATAAAAGAGTTCCACACAAGGCATCGAAACCAACCGCACAGCAATGCCCTGCTGCCCTAATTGCTCAGCCGCTTGCGCCGCAATGCCGACTTCAGAACCTGTGGCAATCATGATTAACTGAGGCTGCGGCTGGTCAATCAATATATAACCGCCGCGCGCAATATTGCTGACTTGCTCAGAGCGACGTACAAAAGGCGGCAATGCCTGACGCGACAATACCAAGCAACTTGGGCCATCTAGGCGCGTGATTGCAGCCTGCCAAGCAATCGCAGTTTCAACCCCATCACACGGACGCCAAAGGCGATTATTCGGAATCATGCGTAAACTGGCCGCATGTTCAACCGGTTGATGAGTCGGACCATCTTCACCCAAGCCAATAGAGTCATGCGTCAAGACATGAATCACGCGCTGCTTCATCAAGGCCGCCATACGAATCGCATTGCGCGAATAATCTGAAAACGTCATGAAAGTACCACCATACGGAATAAAGCCGCCGTACAGTGCCATACCATTCATCATTGCCGCCATGCCAAATTCGCGCACGCCATAACTCAGATAATTTCCACTACCGTGATGATTCACCCACACCGACGCCTTAACGTTGGTCAAATTAGACGCGCTTAAATCAGCCGAGCCACCGAAAAACTCAGGCAATGTCGCTGTGATCTGTTCCAGTACGATTTGCGATGCCTTGCGGGTCGCCACTTTTTTATGCAGTTCACCCGGCGTATGAATTAATTCAAAAAACTTGTCGTTCAATTCTTTGGGCAGATCGCCCGCCATACGCCGCACCAGTTCGGCCGCCAGCTCAGGATACGCCGCCCGATACGCAGCAAATCGGCTTTCCCATTCGGCCTGACATGCTTGGCCTCGCTCACGTCCATCCCATGCCGCTTTCAAATGCGCAGGCACTTCAAAGGGCGCAGCACTCCACCCTTTTTGTGCGCGCATCATCGCAATCTCTTGTGCGCCTAGTGGCGCGCCATGCACTTCATGGCCACCCGCCTTGCTTGGTGCGCCTTGGCCTATGACTGTTTTGCAGCAAATCAGGCTTGGTCGATTAGTCTGTGCTTTGGCCTGCCGGATTGCATAATCAAGTGCTTCAACATGATGGCCATCGACCTCACCAATCACATCCCAACCATAGGCGGCGAAGCGTCTCGCTGTGTCATCGGCAAACCATCCCTTGACATTGCCGTCGATAGAAATGCCGTTATCGTCATAAAAACAGATTAATTTGCCCAGCCCCAGTGCGCCAGCTAGTGAACCGACTTCGTGACTAATTCCTTCCATCAAACAGCCGTCACCAACAAACACATAAGTATGATGATCAATAATATTGTGACCAGGACGATTGAAACTGGCGGCCAACATTTTTTCGGCCAACGCCATGCCAACTGCATTCGATAATCCTTGCCCTAGCGGTCCCGTGGTGGTCTCAACGCCCGGCGTGACACCCACCTCTGGATGCCCCGGCGTCTTCGAATACATTTGCCGAAACCGTTGTAATTCTTCAATCGGTAAATCATAACCAGTCAGGTGCAGCAACGCGTAGAGCAACATCGAGCCATGCCCATTCGATAAAATAAAGCGATCACGGTTGAGCCATTTCGGATCGGCGGGGTTGTGCCGCAAATGCTTACGCCATAGTACGTCCGCCATTTCAGCCATACCCATTGGCGCGCCAGGATGACCTGACTGCGCTTTTTCCACTGCCTCGGCGGCTAAAAAACGTAAGGCATCAGCGGGGGTGGCGCTTACCATCGATTTTTCTGGTGCATTCATCATTTCTCCAGTCACAAAATACCTGTTGCGCGTTTTTTACGTTCCATCATGCGTAAGATGAAGGGCGTAAAAATTAACTGCATTGCCAATTCCATCTTGCCACCAGGGACTACGATGGTATTGGCACGCGACATGAATGAATCCGCGATCATGTTCAGCAGATAGGGAAAGTCAATGCCTTTCGGATTAGCAAAACGGATCACCACAAAACTCTCATCCGGCGCTGGGATTTCGCGCGCAATAAAAGGGTTAGAGGTATCGACACATGGCACCCGTTGAAAATTCACATGCGTATGCGAAAACTGCGGGCAAATGTAATTGACGTAATCCGGCATGCGGCGCAATATCGTATCGGTAACTGCTTCGGTTGAATAACCACGTTTCGATTTGTCGCGCCATAATTTCTGTATCCATTCGAGATTAATGACCGGTACCACGCCGATCAACAAATCGGGATGCTGCGCGATATTTACCTGATCAGTCACGACACCACCATGTAGACCTTCATAGAACAACAAATCATTATTCGCCGCCAAATCCTCCCAAGGCGTGAAGGTGCCTGGCTCCTGTTGATAAGGTGCTGCCTCCTCTGGATCATGTAAATATTTACGGTGTTTTCCTGTGCCGCTTTTTGCATAGTTTGAAAACAATGCTTCAAGCTCGGAAAACAGATTGGTATCGGGCCCGAAATGACTGAAATTCATATTACCCACCCGCTCCGATTCGGCAAGTTTGATTTGCATTTCCTTGCGGTCATAACGATGAAAACTATCACCTTCGATAATGACCGCACGCACTTTTTCGCGCCGGAATATGTTTTCAAAAGTCCGTGTAACGGAGGTGGTACCCGCTCCTGACGAGCCGGTAATCGCAATGATGGGGTGACGTTCAGACATGATCTACTTTCGGAAAATTAATGTGATCCCTGAAACAGGCTGCGCTGATTGAATAGCGGATTCGGTATATCATCTTTTTGCGGCACATTGTGATAATGCTCAATCCGCTCGACTTCATTGCGTGAGCCAAAAATGACGCCAATACGTTGATGTAACGAGCTTGGCAGTACCGTGGTAATTGATTGACGTCCAGTGCTGGCTTTACCACCCGCCTGTTCCATAATAAAGCCAATCGGATTGGCTTCGTAGAGTAGTCGTAATCGGCCTGGCTTGTTCGGATCTTTAAAATCACGTGGATACATAAACACACCGCCACGCATCAAAATACGATGCGCCTCTGCCACCATCGAGGCGATCCAGCGCATATTGAAATCTTTATCGCGCACCCCAGATTTACCGGCCATGCATTCCGCTACATAGCGCTGAATCGGCGCTTCCCAGAAGCGGCTGTTGGAGGCATTAATGGCGAACTCGTTGGTATCTGCCGGCACCTGTAGATCAGGATGCGTCAAAATAAATTCACCCAAATTCGGATCAAGCGTGAAACCATTAACACCATTCCCCACAGTTAACACCAGCATGGTTGCTGGCCCATAAATGGCGTAGCCCGCCGCAACCTGTTGTGAACCTGCTTGCAAAAAATCTTTTTCGCTGACACTTTGACTACCGTCTGGTGCGCGCAGTACCGAAAAAATACTGCCCACCGACACATTCACATCAATGTTAGAAGAGCCATCAAGCGGATCGAACACCAGCAAATATTTTCCTTTTGGGAATTGGGCAGGAATCTGATACGGTATTTCCATTTCTTCGGATGCCATTCCAGCTAGCTGGCCACCCCATTCGGTGATATGCAAAAATGCGTCATTGCTCATGACATCCAGTTTTTTTTGCACTTCACCTTGCACATTGACTGTGCTTGCAGCATCACCTGCAGCGCCACCGGCGTTGCCAAGTACGCCACCCAACGCACCAAAAGCCACCGCACGTGCAATGCTTTTGCAAGCCAATGCAACATTCAAAATCAAGCTATTGAAGTCCCCACTGGCTGCTGGGTAGCGCCGCCGCTCTTCAATCAAGAACTGGGTCAAGGTAGTACGATGCAGTGTTAAAGGCATGTTGATCTCCGATCCATTGTTATTGCAGACGAACATTGACGCATGTAGCTAGATGGACTGTGACATCCATGCTCTTTGGTACGCTGATGCCATTGCTGTAGTGCTGCCAGATCAACCCAAGCGTGATCGGCACTAGGAATACGCTGTGCTATCGGTTGTTCTGGATCGCCCAAATGCGGCAACACGAGTAAGGCATCATCAAACCGATGTCCTAACGTATAGGCGGTCGGCGTGACGATGGTTGGTATTCCGGCGGCACGAGCCGCGCCCAAACCATTTTCAGAATCTTCAAAAGCCAGACAATCAGTTGCCGGTAATGCGAGCGCTTTGAGTACGGCGAGATAGACATCCGGTGCTGGCTTTTTATTCTGGACGGTGGATGCATCGCAAACCGCGACAAACATTCTTCGCCAATCACTGCCCAGTGGTGTGCGCAGCAGTGTGTCAACATTGGCGGGCGTGGTAGTGGTCGCAATGGCCATTGGCATTTGCGCCGCGTGCGCTGCGCGGATTAGGCGCAACACACCGGGACGCAGGGCGAGCTTACCGCCACTGACCATGGCTTCGTAATGACGCGTTTTGATGGCATGCGCTGCGTCGATTATTTTCTTGACTGTGCTACCCTTTGCTTCGTCAGGATCGATCATGTTCCAATAATATTGGAGTCGTTCCTTACCGCCTGCTACGTCAAGCAGCCCAGCATAGAGCGATTCACTCCAGTGCCAATCAAGCCCAAGCTCTAAAAACGCCGCATTAAACGCCGCGCGGTGCGCACTTTCTGTATCAGCTAAGGTGCCATCAACATCAAAAATAAGTGCTTTTAACATAGCGATGATTCCTTCGTATCGGCCTGTGAATGCGATTTTTCAAATACCCGGCTGGCCAACAAGTCACGAGGCACGATGGTTGTCAGTGATAAATCATCCACTAACGACGCCGGCTCTTGCATCAGTCGCGAGGCATGCCGCAAGCGAGCGCGATCCAGCGCATTGCGCACACTGCGAGCATTGGCAAAGTGTGGTTGCGCCATACGACGTTCTAGGTAGTCAGTGAACACGCGTCTGGCCTCATCGTCGAAGCGGTATTGCATGGTTTCTAGCATCAGCTCAGCAATTTGCGCCAACTCATTGACGCCGTAATCAGGAAAATCAATGTGATGCGCAATGCGTGACGACATACCTGGATTAGATTCAAAAAATTGATCCATCCGCTGTTTGTAGCCAGCCAAAATAACCACTAAATCATCACGGTTGTTTTCCATCACTTGCAGTAGAATTTCAATCGCTTCCTGTCCATAGTCACGTTCATTTTCAGGGCGATAAAGATAGTAAGCCTCGTCAATGAACAACACGCCGCCAATCGCTTTCTTCAGCACTTCTTTGGTCTTTGGTGCGGTGTGACCAATATATTGCCCGACCAGATCATCACGGGTTACCGCAACCAAATGCCCTTTACGCAGATAGCCCAGCCGATGCAAAATCGCTGCCATACGCAGCGCGACGGTGGTTTTTCCAGTACCGGGATTACCGGAAAAACACATGTGCAAACTAGGTGCCGCCGCCGTAAAGCCACGCTCTGCGCGCAATTTATCGATCAACAATAAGGCTGCGATGTCGCGGATACGTTGCTTGACAGGTGCTAAGCCAATCAACTCTTGCTCCAATTGCGCCAACATTGTCTGAATACCGGCGCTGTGCAGCGCAAGAACTAATGGATTGTCGGCTACAACGGGTGTAGAAGTTGATATGAAATTCGGCATTTGCATGATGGACTGTTCTATAAAAGCAATGGAAAACTTAAATGAAAACAATGTAAGCAGATCAGTAACGCGCCCCCTCTGGTCTGGCTTGTACCGCATAGCTTTCAATGCTGTACCGTATCGTGCGACCTGCCTCTTCGTGTCGCACTAAGCGAAATCCTGGCTCAACTTCAGGGCGGTTCACAATGAACGCCATCACCAGTGATTCCACGCCTTGGCTGGAATCAAATGCCGTGATACGAATGTAATAGTTGGTAAATGTTTTACGACAACCTGCCAATTCCAGCATGATTGCCGCTGGATCACGCAAATCGAACATCGGCGGCCCGTACATTTCCCAATAAGTGTTACGTGGATGTGGATCATCGGTATATTCAATCGCCAGTGCCCACCCTTTTTCGAGGCAATAATCGATTTGCTTGCTGATCTGCTCATCGGTGAGATCGGGTAAAAATGAAAATGTGCCTTGTGTAATTCGCATGATGTTCCTCTTCAATTTTTGTATGATCCTGCGTGGACGTCTTAGGAAACAGAAGCCGTCGGTGTAAAGTCAGACGTATCGGTTGAGGTGTAATTAAATGAAATATCACCCCAAGTATCGAGTGCGGCTTTCAAAGGCGAGCACCACTTGGCGGCATCGTTCAAGATATTTGGTCCTTCATTCTTGATATCACGCCCTTCGTTACGCGCCAGCACCATCGCTTCTAAGGCTACGCGGTTGGCCACTGCGCCCGCTTGAATGCCTTGTGGGTGACCAATCGTCCCGCCACCAAATTGCAAGACGACATCATCACCAAACAGCTCAAGCAACTGGTGCATTTGGCCGGCATGAATACCGCCGGACGCCACCGGCATTACCTTACGCAATGAACCCCAATCCTGATCAAAGAAAATGCCGCGTTGTAAATCAACCTTGGTTTGAGTATCGCGGCAAATGTTGTAATAGCCTTGTACTGTCATTGGATCGCCTTCCAGCTTGCCAACCGCGGTGCCCGCGTGCAAATGATCAACGCCGCACATGCGCAACCATTTGGCGATCACACGAAACGACACGCCGTGATTTTTCTGCCGCGTGTAGGTGCCGTGTCCCGCACGGTGCATGTGTAAAATCATGTCATTCTGCCGACACCAGTTAGACATCGATTGAATGGCAGTCCACCCCACTACCAAATCAATCATGATCACCACTGACCCCAGATTTTTAGCGAACTCGGCGCGGCGGTACATCTCCTCCATCGTACCAGCGGTCACGTTCAAGTAATGCCCTTTCACTTCGCCGGTAGCTGCCGAGGCGCGATTGACGGCTTCCATCACAAACAGAAAGCGGTCGCGCCAATGCATAAAGGGTTGCGAATTGATGTTCTCGTCATCTTTCATGAAATCAAGGCCGCCTTTCAATCCTTCGTACACCACCCGACCATAGTTGCGCCCCGATAAACCCAGTTTTGGCTTGGTGGTTGCGCCTAATAATGGTCGTCCAAACTTATCCATGCGTTCGCGTTCAACGATGATGCCGGTCGGTGGCCCGGGAAAAGTCTTGACGTAGGCAACGGGAAATTTCATGTCTTCTAGGCGCGCAGCTTTTAAGGGTTTGAAACTAAACACGTTGCCAATAATGGAAGCGGTGACGTTGGCAATCGATCCCTCCTCAAACAGCGACAAGTCATACGACACCCAGCAAAAATATTGACCCGGATTATTCGGTACCGGATCAACCCGATAGGCTTTCGCCCGATACATATCGCAAGCGGTCAGACGATCGGTCCAAACCACTGTCCAGGTGGCAGTCGAAGATTCACCTGCCACTGCGGCAGCGGCTTCGATCGGATCAACGCCCTCCTGAGGTGTGATACGAAATACCGCCAGCACATCAGTTTCTTTCGGCACATAGTCGGCGTCCCAGTAACCCATCTGCGCGTACTTGAGCACGCCAGCCGAATAGCGTTTTTTTGAATCGGTAATCTGTGTGACTTCGTTGCTTCCCATCGTATTCTCCTGAGTTGGCTGCCATGCGTTTGAATAACTATGGACTTCACTATATAAAACGGATAGCATCAGGTCTAATAAATAAAAATTTAAATTACATCAGTAAAAACTTATGGATTAACTGCCATGCGTCGCTATACCCTGCGTCAGCTCGACACCTTTCTCGAAGTCGCTCGTGAATTGTCGATTTCACGTGCAGCGGAAAAACTGCATGTCACCCAACCCGCCGTGTCGATGCAAATACGGCAATTGGAAGACGCGGTTGACATGCCACTGTTCGAGCAAACCGGCCGCAAAATTCGTCTCACTGACGCCGGACTGGATTTTCAGCAATATGCGATTGGCGCAATTGCCCAATTGAAGCAGCTGGAAGACGCGATGGCAGAGCGGCGCGGATTAAAGCGAGGACGAGTTGAGCTGGCAATCGTTAGCACAGCAAAATATTTCGTGCCGATGTTGCTAGTGCTCTTTCGCAAGAAATTTCCCGCCATCGAAGTCGCGCTGCAAATTCACAACCGTGAAAGCATCATTGGTCTACTGGTGCGCAATGAGATCGATCTAGTGATCATGGGTCACACACCAGACACCATTGATTGCAGTGCCACCTCGTTTGCGACCAATCCTATGGGTATCATCAGCGCACCGGGACATCCTTTGTCGCGCAGGCGGCACGCGCCAATGTCTATCTTGAATGATCAGGAATTTGTTGTCAGGGAAAATGGTTCTGGGACTCGCCAATTGATGGAGCGCCAGTTTGCCGAACACGGCATCAAACCGCATATCGTGATGGAAATGCCTAGCAATGAAACGATCAAACAAGCCGTCATGGCAGGCATGGGACTGAGTTTCCTCTCACTGCGCACGATTCGACACGAATTAGCGTCGGGTCACCTAGTGTTGTTGGATATTGAAGGACTACCGATTGTGCGCCACTGGCATGTAACGCATTTAAGTGCCAAACGGCTGTCGCCAGCGGCCAGCGTGCTAAAGTCTTTCCTGATTGAAGAAGCTGAACCCTTAGTCAATCTGTGGGCGTAATGCAGATTCGTAGCATGCTCACAAAATAACTGTCTCTCTGTATCTTTAGCTGCACATCGCTGGCAAACCGTAAGATTGCTGGTAGTTCATTCGACTGATTCTTCGTTATGATCAATTAAGTTAATAGTGCACGCAGAAATGTCCGCGTTGACGGCCACCCGAATGACTGGACTTATGCATTGGAGGGAAGCTGCTTAAAGATTGTTAACGGCAATCTAGCACCAACTAAAAAGTAACGCGCATACCTCAAAATCACGACGCACGACGATGTAAGTAAACGCTGTATTCATTCGACAGAAATAAGACCGTAAGAGATACTATATAATTATAAGCAACAATAATTCGTGTATTATTCGCACGAATATTGATTAAAAATTCAGTTTTAACGCTAACAACAATGAAAATAGCCCGCCCATTTTGTCTATGGATCTGCCGCACGCTGATCGGCATGGTGCTATTTTCTCAATTTGCAGTGGCTGCCTATACCTGCCCGTCATTTTTAGCTTTAACGCAAAAGCAATCAGATCACCCCGCTGAATTTGCCCAGTCTGTCGAGACAAAAAATACGCAACTGATACCGGAACCAGCAAGTAAAATGAAGATGGCTGACACAATGAAAAATTGTGATCAGATGCTTGGTCAATTCGATAAAAACTCGCCCAGCCTTTGTGCCGAACATCAACAATACGGCCATCAGTCTAACGAAACCTACGTGCCAGCGATTCATCTCGTCAGCTTAGCCAATTTCTACATCGTGGCCTTAGTGCTCAACGATGCTGATAATAATATTTCCCCCGGTTTTACCGCGCCCTATCTTCAAGCACCACTTCAACCTCCCAGCACCATTCTGCACTGCTGCTTCCGCATTTAATCTCCAAAACGATTAACACCTTGGTACTGCTTCACAGTTAGTACCACGGGTGCAATGTGTTCTGTTTTTCTTTATCTATTGCCACCGCGATGGATACATTGATGTAACAGGCATTCATCCATTCGTTATCTGGAGATTTCATGAGATTTATTTCTTCGTACTATGCCTATTCAAACAAATCCAAATTAACTCATTGTTGGACAAAAATTTTAACGCTGAGCACATTACTTGTATGCGCCAATACCAATGCGCAAGAGCGTCTTTCCCTAGAAAAGGCGCTACAAATTGCGCAAACTTATTCACAACAACTAGTGGCTTATGACGCTACCGAATCGGCTTCACATGATTCAGCAGTCGCTGCTGAGCAATTGCCTGACCCAATATTAAAATCTGGTTTAAACAGCGTGCCAGTCACAGGGGCAGATCGATTCAGTTTAAAACGCGATTCTTTTACCATGCTCACTGTCGGTGTAGCTCAAGAATTTACTGGAGCCGAAAAACGTCAAGCGCGTAGCCAACGCTTTGAGCGCGAGGCGGATGTGGCAAAAGCCGCACGCTCACTGGCGCTCAGCAATTTAAGACGGCAGACCGCCAGCGCTTGGCTTGATCGTTATTACCAAGAGCAAATACTGAACTTACTGATCTCTCAACGGACAGAAGCGCAGCTACAAATCGATGCCGCTGAATCCATTTATCGCGGCGGACGCGGCACTCAGGCGGATGTCTTCAGCGCTCGCGCAGCGGTTGGTTTTATTGATGACCGGATTCGACAATCCCGACAACAGATCAGCACTGCCAAAACCCGATTACATCGTTGGTTAGGTGAACATGCGGAACTACCATTAGATACACCACCCGCAATTTCGGTATTGCATTTTGACATCAACCAGATCGAAACACATTTAAGTCATCACCCTGAAATCGCCGTCATTGCACAACAAGAAGAGATAGCACGTGCTGATGTCAACATTGCTCAAACAAATAAACGATCTGACTGGAGCGTTGAATTTAGTTACAGCAATCGCGGCCCGGCTTACTCCAATATGGTCTCCATCAATTTTTCGATCCCCTTCCAAATTGATCAAAAAAATCGGCAAGACAAAGATCTGGCTGCAAAACTTTCAACAGTCGCGCAGGTGCAGGCGCAACGTGAAGAAGCCAGCCGTGACCACTTATTTGAAACACGTCGCTGGTTAGAAGAATGGCAAAGCGATCAAGATCGCATTGTGCTGTATGAGCGCACCCTAATCCCGCTGGCGACACAACGCACCCAAGCAGAAATCGCGGCATATAGAGGTGGCAATGGCACGCTATCCAATCTACTGACAGCTCGGCGGATGGAAATTGAAGTGCAACTAGAACGCCTGCGAATTGAGATGGAAGCGGCCAATCGCTGGGCGCAACTCGAATATTTGTTGCCCCCCGTACAAAAACAAAACTCCTTCAACAGCTCATCTTCTCTCGGCGAGAAATAAATATGAAACATAAATTTACGCTGTCAATTAGGCTGTCTACCCTGACTGTACTGGTAGTAATCAGTATTATTAGTATTAGTATCTATGCGCTTTTTCAAAGAAACGAAACGCGAAAAGTATCAACATCAGTGAATGATGGAAGCACACGCAACGCATCGCCCCGACAAGCGGCATCAGTCTTACCTCAAAGCATTGCACAAGGTGAGGAAGCGACCCGCCGTCACATTACCGATGGCATCAAAGCAGGCGATATCGATCCTGTCACGAACAAGAAAGTTTTGTACTACCATGACCCGATGGTTCCGGCGAACAAATTCGATCAGCCTGCCAAATCACCGTTTATGGATATGATGTTAGTTCCCGTCTATGCAGATGGAAACGGTGATACTGACGACAGCAAAATCACCGTCAGCCCACGTATTCAACAGAATCTCGGTGTGCGCACTGCGCTTGTATCTGAAGGCATCTTGTCACCACAAGTCACCGCCGTCGGAAATATCGCCTTTAATGAACGCGATCAAGTCATAGTGCAAGCACGCTCCACTGGCTTTATCGAACGATTGCATGTTCGCGCAACCTTAGATCGGGTAAGCAAAGGGCAAACACTTGCCGAGTTATACGTACCAGAATGGATCGCGGCACAGGAAGAATTTCTTACTTTGCAGCGTATGCAAGGCAATGATCTCGCCCCACTAATCGATGGCGCTCGACAGCGCATGCGGCAGGTTGGGATGAGCGACGCACAAATTGCCTTAGTCGAAAAATCTGCTCAAATTCAAACTCGCCTTGCTTTAATTGCACCTATCAGCGGTCTGGTAACAGAAATAGCTGCGCGCGAAGGCATAACTGTTACACCGGGTATGACTTTGTTTCGCATCAATGGTATCGCGAGCGTTTGGGCCAATGCCGAAGTACCAGAAAGCCAGTCCGCCCTACTTCGTCCCGGCACAAAAGTTGAAGCCATCAGCCCTGCTGTTCCGGGCGTTAAATTGTCAGGCAAAGTACAAACCATCGTGCCTGAAGTTAACCCCACCACCCGCACATTAAAGGCGCGCCTAGAACTCAACAACCCTAATGGGGTATTGGTACCTGGGATGTTTGTTCAAATGCAGTTTGTCGACAAACGTACAGAGAGGTCAGTTTTAATTCCAACCGAGGCATTGATTCAGACCGGCAAACGTACCGTTGCCATGTTGGCTGAGCAAGGTGGTCGTTTCCGTCCGGTCGATGTGGTGATTGGCATTGAAAGTGGTGGTCAGACAGAAATTAAACGCGGCCTGCAAGTAGGTCAGCGGGTGGTGGTGTCATCACAATTTTTGATCGACTCTGAGGCAAGTTTAAAAGGAGTTGAAGCACGCTTAAACTCAGAACCCGTGCCAACAGCCGCGAACAATGCCACCCGTCACCACGGAGAAGCAAAAGTTGAAGCAATCGGCCGCGATGCGATCAAGCTCGCGCATCAAGCCATTGCCTCACTGAAGTGGGCAGCTTTGAGCACCGAATTTAAGCTACCCAAAGGCGGCGTTCCACGCGGTATCGAAGTCGGCGACAAGGTAAGTTTTGAGTTTTACCTCAATGCAGAGGGACTACCGCAACTCACATTTATTACTCTACAGGCACCCGATCCAACGCCTGCCACAGGCAGCACTGCAGGGAGCAAACAATGATTGCCCAATTAATTCGCTGGTCGATTGCCAACCGCTTTCTGGTTCTTCTATCGACATTATTGCTAAGCGCATGGGGAATTTATTCTTTGCAAAAAACCCCGCTGGATGCCCTGCCGGACTTATCCGATGTGCAGGTCATTATTCGTACAACCTATCCGGGCCAAGCGCCACGCATTGTCGAAGATCAAATTACCTACCCGCTTACCACAACCATGCTGTCGGTACCGGGTGCCAAGACCGTGCGTGGGTACTCGTTTTTCGGTGATTCGTTCGTCTATGTTTTATTTGAAGATGGTACCGATTTATATTGGGCACGTTCACGCGTGTTGGAATATTTAAATCAGGTGCAATCAAAACTCCCCGCCGCGGCCAAAGCAACATTGGGACCAGATGCAACTGGCGTGGGCTGGATTTATCAGTATTCGTTGATTGATCGCAGTGGCAAACAAGATGCCGGTCAATTGCGTGCCTTGCAAGACTGGTTTTTAAAATTTGAACTAAAAACCGTACCCAATGTGGCGGAAGTTGCTTCAGTGGGCGGCATGGTACGCCAATACCAGATTTTGCTTGATCCTGACAAACTGGCCGCCTACAACATTACACACACCAAAGTGGTTGAAGCCATTCAAAAATCGAATCAAGAAGCCGGCGGCTCGGTACTGGAACTAGGTGAAGCAGAATATGTCGTCCGCGCTTCGGGGTATTTAAAATCATTGGATGATTTTCGCAAAATTCCTTTGGTCAGCACCGCTGCCGGTGTTTCTGTACGCTTGGGTGACGTCGCCCGGATTCAACTCGGCCCCGAATTGCGACGCGGCATCGGAGAACTGGATGGCGAAGGCGAAGCGGCTGGCGGTGTGATTGTGATGCGTTCAGGTAAAAACGCGTTAGAAACCATCGCCGCCGTGAAAGAAAAACTAAAACTCCTTCAAAGTAGTCTACCCAAGGGCGTGGAGATTGTTCCGGTTTATGATCGTTCAGGTTTAATTGAACGTGCCGTTGATAATCTAGAACACAAACTGCTTGAGGAATTTATCGTAGTAGCGGTAGTGTGTTTCATTTTCTTGTTTCATTTGAGATCAGCCTTGGTCGCGATCGTGTCGTTACCTCTGGGTATTTTAAGTGCCTTTATTGTCATGCACTATCAGGGCGTCAACGCCAATATCATGTCGTTGGGCGGGATTGCCATTGCGATTGGTGCAATGGTTGATGCAGCGGTGGTGATGATTGAGAACGCGCACAAACATCTGGAACACTGGCATCACAACCATCCAGACAAAATCCTCGAAACCGAAACACGCTGGCGCATCATCGGTGACTCAGCAACAGAAGTTGGCCCTGCCCTGTTCTTTTCATTATTGATCATTACGCTCTCTTTTATTCCAGTGTTCACATTGGAAGCCCAAGAAGGCCGTTTGTTCTCACCACTCGCCTTTACTAAAACCTACGCTATGGCTGCTGCTGCGGTTTTATCAGCAACATTGATTCCGGTGTTGATGGGTTATTTAATCCGTGGCCGTATTCCAAATGAAAAAACAAATCCGCTCAATCGGCTCTTAATTTCTTTGTATGCGCCCTTACTTAATTGGGTGCTGCGTTCACCCAAGTTAACCTTGGTCATTGCACTGACCTTGTTAATACTTAGTTTTTGGCCATTGCAGCACATTGGCGGTGAGTTCATGCCACGTCTTGACGAAGGAGATTTACTCTATATGCCCACCGCCTTGCCGGGTTTATCGGCTGGCAAAGCCGCTGAACTCTTACAGCAAACAGATCGACTAATCAAAACCATCCCCGAAGTCGCCAGCGTTTATGGTAAGGCAGGCCGTGCCGAAACCGCAACCGACCCTGCGCCAATGGAGATGTTTGAAACAACGATTCAATTTAAGCCACGCAATCAGTGGCGCTCAGGAATGACTCAAGACAAATTAATCGAAGAATTAGATCGTGCAGTCAAAGTACCTGGAGTTGCCAATATATGGGTGCCGCCGATCCGTAACCGGATTGATATGCTTGCAACTGGGATTAAAAGCCCAGTTGGTGTCAAAGTAGCGGGACCAGATTTGAGTGTGATAGACCGGGTCACTGGTGACATCGAAAAAGCTTTGAAAGATGTGCCCGGCGTCAGTAGTGCTCTGGCAGAACGGCTCACCGGTGGCCGCTATGTGGACGTGACCATCAATCGGGATGCGTCTGCCCGCTTTGGCATGAATATCGCCGATGTGCAATCAGTGATTACGTCTGCGGTCGGTGGCGACAATATTGGCGAGACCGTTGAAGGCTTGCAACGCTTTCCTATCAATTTACGTTATCCGCGTGAAATCCGGGATTCGCTGGAAAAATTACGCGCGTTACCCATCGTTACCGAAAATGGCGCACGCCTAGTGCTTGCTGATGTCGCCGATATCCGCATCACCGATGGCCCGCCCATGTTACGCAGTGAAAATGCACGCCTCTCTGGATGGGTCTATGTCGATATTCGCGGCCGCGATCTCAAATCGGCGGTACAGGAAATGCAACG
>OFSE01000069.1_pt1 | contig 37543 bp, 57 predicted proteins | sample 1543261 | NCBI WGS metagenome assembly OFSE01 (sample SAMN07774225, study PRJEB24372) | wastewater metagenome | isolation source: Exp Tend VB 50WW | collected 2016-02 | reverse complement strand
TAGCGTCCTCTCGATCCCTGTGAACTTTTGTTCACACCTGGACGGCCCTGCATTTGGGCTGATCTTGTAAAACCGGACAAATTCGCGGCTCGACTTGGGCGGAAATTGCAAAAACGGACAAATTCGATTTGGGCGGATCTTGTGAAAATGCGGAAATTCAATTTCCGCGGTTTTGCAAAAATCGGGGAAATTGGATCGGGCCCGCGGCGTGATAGGTTCGACCTCATGGCCAACGACGAGAGCGCCCCGATCCGCACCGTGACGCCCGAGCAGATCGCCGCCGCACAGGCCGCCGCCGGCGCGCTGGACCTGGCGGCGATCGAGGCGCGCATCCGGCGCGACGAGGCCACGGGGACCACGCGGGCGGCGGCCGACGTCGTAACCGCCGAGGAGGCCATCGAGGATCGCGGCTGGCTCTTCGCGGAGGTGCAGCGCCTGCGGGGCATCCTGAGGGAGGCGCCCCACGTCGAGACGTGCGCCGCGTGGGGCGACGACGCGGGCCCCTGCGACTGCTGGAAGGCCTCCGCCTTCCGCGCCGCCCCGTGATAGGCTGCGCCTGCTGGTCCGGCCGTCGCGGTGGGCGCGGCGCCGCGGTAGAACGCGGGGTGTCTGGCACCCGAGAGGGTGAGAAGGCCGCCGGGCCGGAAGCTTTCAGCGCGCCGACGGGATGAGCCCGGCGCGCACGCCCTCCTCGTAGAGCAGGGCGCGCCAGAGCTCGCTCTTCGTGCGGCAGCCGCGGCGCAGCACGAGCGCCTTCAGCAGGTCGAGCTGCCACTCGGCCGTCAGGTAGACGGCGTCGCGGATGCGCTTCTCGTCGTCCCCCTCCGCGCTGTCCAGGCTGGAGTCAACCCGTGTGTCCAACGTGTGCACATCTTGGACACAAGCCTATCGGGGTGTCCAGAAGTCCTGCAGCTTGATCTGGACATGGCCAAGCACCGTCAGATCGAGCCCGGCACGCCCGGCTACGCGCTGCTGACGGAGCTGTTTCTGCCGCCGGCGCTCGGCGGCCGCGGCCTCAGCGTGCGCGCCGCGATGGCCGCGGCGAAGGAGCGGGGCTACGACCTGGCCCGCGGCACGATCGATAACTACCGCCGGGAGATCCTCGGCCAGGCCTCGGCCAACGCCGACGTCCTGGCGCGGGCCGTGACGGAGGGGCGCCTGCCCCCCGGCGGCGCCACCCCCGGCCCCGCCCAGGGCCTGGCGGAGGCCTCCCCGGCCCCCGCGCCGCCCCCCGCGGCGGCCGCGCCCGCGCCCGAGGTGTCCCTGGACGCCGACCCGCTCGTCAACATCGAGCGGCTCCTCGAGCGGCAGCTGAAGCACGGCCTCAGCAGCATGGACCCGAGCGCCGTCGAGAAGACGCTGCGCACGGTCACGAACGCGCAGAAGGTCGTGCGCGAGCTGCGGCGCGAGCGCGACGCCGGCGCCGGCAAGGGCGCGCGCGTCTACATCTACCTGCCCGAGGAGCGGCCGGACCCCCACGTCTGCGATCCGAACGACCCGGCGAGCTGGCCGGCGCGGGCGGCCGCTTGACCGGCGACCGCGTTCTGGCGCCCCAGGTGGGCCCGCAAGAGGACGCCCTGGCGAGCTCCGCCGACGTCCTGCTGCACGGCGGCGGCCGCGGCGGCGCGAAGAGCTACACGATGCTGCTCCGCGCGCTGCGCTGGGTGCACGTGCCCGGCTACGGCGCCTACCTCTTCCGCGAGCACGAGAGCGACCTGACGGCCGGCGGCGGCCTGGTCGAGAAGGCTCACGAGATCTACCCCCACGCCGGCGGCCGCTGGTCGGAGAGCGACCTGCAGTGGACGTTCCCGAGCGGCGCGACGATCGAAATGTGCGCCTTCGGCGGCTCCGCGCGCGGCATGTCGCGGTGGCTGGGCCAGCAGCTGTGCTTCATCGGCATCGACGAGGCGGCGCCGTGGCGAGAGGCCTGGTTCAGTCTCCTGATGTCGTCCAACCGCAGCACCTGCGGCGTGCGGCCCAGGATGCACCTGACCTGCAACCCGGACCCGGACAGCTTCCTGCTGCCGCTCATCCTGGACAGGTGGATCGCGCCGGTGGGGCACCCGCTGGCCGGCTACCCGCTGCCGGATCGCGCCGGGCGCCTGTACTGGTTTGCCCGGGTGCGGGGCGAGATGGTCTGGGGGGAGACGCGGCGCGAGCTGCTGGCGCGCTACCCGGACTGCAGCCCGCTGTCCTTCGAGTTCCACCCCGCGCTGTTGCAGGACAACCCCGCGTTGCTCCGCACGGACCGCACCTACGCCGCCAAGCTGGCCAGCCTCCCCGACGTGGAGCGGGCCCGCTACCTCAACGGCAACTGGTTCGTGCGCCACAGCTTCGGCGAGGTCTTCAAGAGCAGCTGGTTCCCCGCGCACGGCCCGGCGCCGCAGACGGCGAAGCGCGTGCGCAGCTGGGACCTGGCGTGGACGGAGCACGGGTGCTGGACCGTCGGCATCCTCAAGGCCCAGGCCCCGAGCGGCTGGTACGTCGAGGACATGATCGCGTTCCGGGCCACCCCCGACAAGGTGAAGCGGACGATCACCGAGACGGCCCAGGTCGACGGGCGCGAGACCATCGTGCGCCTGCCCGCGGACGGCGCGGCGAGCTGGGAGATCGACCGCCTGGTCGTCGCCCTGACGCCGCTCGTGCGCAAGGTGCACGTGGCCACGGAGCGCGGCGACATCGGCGAGCGCTCGGTGGAGCTGCGGACGCAGGCGGAGCGGGGCCTCATCCGGCTCTGCAGCACGCACCCCACGCGCCAGCTCGCGCAGGAGCTCGCGGCCGAGGGCGTCGAGGTGTCGACGCGCACCGACTGGCGCCCGGTGCTGCAGGCGGCGCTCGACCGCTTCCCGGGCAAGCCGGACGACCACGTAAGCGCCCTCGTGGGCGGCTTCGACGCGCTCGCCGCGGTGGCGCCGCCCCTCGACGAGGGCGCGCTGGCGATGATCGCCGAGCAGAACCCCCTCCTCCGCGCCCGCGCGGGGGTCCACGGACGTTTTGACGCGGAGCCCGGCCGGGCGATGAGCGCCGGCCGCTTCCGCATGAGGTGAACGCGATGAAGACGACGATCATGGGCTCCACCAACCTCGGCAACTCGGCCGGCAAGACCGTCGACCTCGGCGCGGCCGGCGTCACCTGGGTCAAGCTGTCCTGCACCACGGGCATCCAGCACGTGCGCCTCACCGCGGACGGCGGCAGCGCGCCGACGGACCCGGCGGCGGTGCTGGTGGCGGCGGCGCCGAGCGACACGCCGAACGTGGCGCTCCTCGCCATCGGCGCCGAGCGCACCTTCGGCATCCCCGGCGACGGCGGACCCGGCGGCCCGCGCTGGCGCTACCTCGAGGTCTGGAGCGTGGCGGCCGGCCAGGTGGCCTACCAGGCGGGGGAGTAGCCCCGGCCGATGAGCTTCGCTGCCTCCATCGCCGCGGGAGCCAGGGCCGTCGGGCGCGCCATCGCGGCGCCCTTCGCCCGGCGCTCCCCCGTGGAGCCGCCGGCGGCGGCGCACGTGGGCCCTCCCATGCGGGAGCAGGTCTACCGCCCGCCCGGCGCCTGGACGATGGACCAGGTCGAGGCGGCGCTCGAGCAGCACGAGCGGGGCGACTTCCGCGAGAGCGGGCGCCTCTGCGACGCGCTGCTGTGCGACGAGGAGATCCTGAGCCTCCTGGGTCTCCGCGTGGGCTCGGTGACGGGCCTGCCGTTCCACTTCGACCCGGCGCCCGTCGGCATCGAGGCGGACTTCGAGCACATGCTGCCGCACGCGGCGCAGGACGACATCCTGCAGAAGGCCCTCCTGATGGGCTTCGCGTGGGTCCAGGACAACCGGACCAGCTACGACGAGCTGCCGCAGTGGATCCCGTGGACCTCCGACGGCTGCCGGTACGACCTATACCGACGGCAGTGGCAGGTCTACACACAGGATCGCGGCCTCGTCGACGTCGAGGCCGGTGACGGGCAGTGGGCGCGCTTCGACAGCCGCATGGTCCGCCCCTGGATGGCCGGCTACGTGCGCGCCATCGCGCCGATGATGATCATCCGCCAGAGCACCCTCTACAACTGGGCGAACCACGCCCAGGTGTACGCCACGCCGAGCCGGATCCTCATGGCGCCGGCGCGCATGGGCGAGATGGAGGACGTGCAGCGCGCCATCGCGCGGCTCAAGCACCTCGTGGGGGACAGCACGATCGTCCTGCCCGAGGGGCTGACGATGGAGCTCCTCGAGCTGAAGGAGCTGACCTACCAGATCTACGAGCGGCTGCGGAAGGCCATCGACGAGGCTTTGCAGATCCTGCTCGTCGGCAACCTGGGGACCGCCAAGGCCTCGGGCGGCTACGGCAGCGCGCCGATCGAGCGCCGCGTGACGCAGCAGCTCCTCGAGCGCGACTGCAAGATCCTGGCGCCGACCGTCTGGCGCCAGATCATCGCACCCTACGACGCCTGGAAGCGCGGCACCCGGGACCTGCTGCGCGTGCCGCGGCCGATCTGGGACGCGACGCCGCCGGCGGACAAGCAGGCGATGGCGCAGCAGGCCAACATGGAGGCCGACGCGGCCTACAAGCGCGCGCTCGAGCTGAAGACGCTGGCGGCGCTCGACTTCGGCGGCGGCTGGCGCGTGGACATGCAGCAGGTGTGCAAGGAGCGCGGCCTGCCGCTGCGCCAGCTCGCGCCCGCGGAGCGGCCGGCGCTCCCACCGGCGGCGCCGGCCCCCAAGGAGACCCTCGATGCAGCAGCTTGAGATCCTGGCCTACGGGGTGATCGGCGCTCCCTCGGGTGTCTACCCGCAGGAGATGGCCGCTCAGCTCCGCGCGTCGCCGCCGGGCGCGGACGTCACCGTGCGCTTCCACAGCGACGGCGGCGACGCGATGGACGGCATCGCCCTGGCCAACATCTTCCGCGCCCATGGCCGCGTCATCGCGTACATCGATGGCATCGCCGCCTCCGCCGCCTCGATGGCGGTGATGGGCGCCCGGGAGGTGGTCATGGCCGAGAACGCGGTCATGATGCTGCACAACCCGTGGACCATCGCTGCCGGCGACGGCGACGCGCTCCGGGAGCACGCGGACATGATCGACGTCCTCGGGCGGGCCTACGTGGCCGGCTACGTCCGCAAGAGCGGGCGCTCCGAGGAGGAGATCCGCGCGGTGCTGGCCCGGTACGACTGGCGCGCGGGCACCTACCTCACCGCCGAGGACGCGGTGCGCGAGAAGCTGGCCGACCGAATCGGCCCCCCGATGCAGGCCCAGGCACGGGCGGACGCCCGCCGCGCGGAGGTCATCGCAGCGCGGCCCGCCCTCGCAAGGATGTTCGCCGGCCTCGCGCCGGCTCCCGCCGCGGCCCCGCCGCCGGCGCCACCGACCACGAGCAGGAGCGAACGCATGAGCAAGACCCGGAAAGAATGGGCGGCCGACCTGAAGGCCGCCGCGAGCGACGAGGCGCGGGCCGCAGTCCTCGCCGCCATGGAGCAGGACGACGCCGACGACAAGAGCGACCAGGCCCAGGCGCTCCAGGCGCGGCTCAACCAGGCCCAGGCGGCGCGCGAGCTCGCCGAGGCCGCGGCGAAGGACGCCCAGGCCGCGGCCGAGAAGGTCACCTACGAGGCCGCCATCCGCCAGGCCCGGGCGGACCGGAAGATCACTGGCCCGGCGCACGAGGAGATGGTGCGCAAGCACTACGCCACGGCGGCCGAGCTCGAGAAGTTCGTGGCCACCGCCCAGGCCGCGCCCGAGCTGCGCCCCGAGCGGCCGTCCGCCGCGCCCGGCGTCGAGATGACCGCGCACGACCGCCGCTTCGCGAGCAGCGTGGCGAAGGCCATGGGCACGGAGACGAACCTGAACGACTTCGCGGCCCGCAAGGCCTCGGTCAAGCCCCCGGTCGTCCGGGAGAGGGAGTAACCCCATGGCCGCCGCCACCAAGGAGCGCCTCGCCATCTTCGCCAACCTCAAGGCGCCGACGACCGCGACGGTGCTCAAGGCCAGCGCCAAGATCTTCGCCGGCACCGTCGGAGTCACGATCTCCGGCAAGGCGCAGAAGTACGTGCTCAACACGGCCGGGCAGACGCTGCTCGGCATCGCGGACCGCACCTACGAGGAGACCACCGCCGCCGACGTGACCTTCGGCGTCGGCGACCAGATGATCTTCAAGCGCGGCCTCGTGGGGCTGCTCATCGACACCACGAACCCGGTCGGCCAGGCGCAGCTCGGCAAGCTCGTGCGCCTCCTCGACGACCAGACCGTGGACAACCAGGCGATCGGCGGTGACGACCTGTCCGTCAAGCTGCGCAAGATCGAAGGCGGGCTCGCCTTCTGCGACGTGGAGTAAGCGACCATGGCGAACCCGAGCGGCATCATCAGCACGCAGGATCTGGCGGACCTCTTCCGCTCCTACATTACCGCCTTCGGCCCCATGGCCGAGGCGCCGGACCCCATCGAGGAGCAGATCGCCCGCGTCATCCCCGGCGAGGGGCAGGCCTGGCGCATCCCGCTGGCCCCGGTGGCCAACGTGGCCGGGAAGCACAACCTCGGCGACGAGCGCGGCTTCCAGGGCATGGAGGAATACTTCGTCGAGGGCAAGCACGTCCCGATCTACCCGGCCTCGACGCGCGTGCCCTTCGACGTGATCATGTCGAGCCGCCTGCAGTTCCAGCTCTTCAGCGACCAGCTGAACGAGATGCTTATGACGGCGCCGGCGATCTGGCGCGAGCTGCTGGCCGAGACGATGGACAACGCCCGCGTGGCGCACACCGGCGCCAACGCTTCGCCGCAGCTGCGGAGCTACAACGGCTCCTTCTTCTTCAGCACCACGCACCCCGTCGATCCGAACGACGCGGCCAAGCTGACGCAGTCGAACTACCTGAAGAACACGAAGATCGACAAGGCGGGCGCCGTCGCCGCCTTCCGGCTCCTCGACAACATGAAGGGGCACAACGGGCAGCGCATCAACCGCCGCTCGCGCAACCTCGTCCTCGTCGTGCCCAACCGCGACGTGTACGTGCGCGCCGCCGAGGTCTTCACGGCCGAGATGATCGCCCAGGCCGTCGGCGCCAACGCCGCGGTGGCCATCAAGAACCAGGTCGCGAGCGTGGGCGTCCGCATCCTGCTCTTCCCCGAGCTCTCCGACTGGAGCGACAAGGCCTCGTACCTGCTCGACCTGACCAGCCCGACGGCGCGCGCGTTCATCATGTCGAAGGTCCGCCAGGTGACGCCCTTCATGGCGGGCCTCGTGCCCGAGGACGAGGTGCGGCGCAAGTACCTGTCGATCGAGGCGGGCTACGACGCCTTCGGCGGCGCCGGCGTCGGCCTCCACCAGAAGGCCATCTGCATCGAGGAGCCCTAACATGGACGCCCTCGGCATCCTCGAGATCGGCCTGCTCCTGACGCCGGCCATCCTGCCCTCGGTCCTGGTCGCGGTCTCGCCGCACCCGGAGAAGGTGGAGGGGCCGCTCATGCGCGGCCTGCTGCTCGTGCTCGGGCGGGTCTCCGTCCTGCGCCACGGGGCGCCGGAGGGCGACAGCCCGGGCACGCTGCACCTGCTCGGCACGGCGCAGCCCCCGCCGCGCCCGCCGGCCCTGTACCTGCGCGGCGAGATGGCGCCGCGGCCGGCGCCGGGCGAGGGGCCCGGTGGGGCCCCGGTGCGCCCCCTCTACCGCGTGCCGGCGATCTCCTGGCTCCAGCCGCCCGCCGCGGCGCTGCTGCTCCTGCTCACCCTGCCGGCCTGCAACATGACCGCGGCCGAGCGCGCGACCACGATGCGCAAGGTCGGCGCCGCCTTCGACCTGGCCGGCTGCGCGGCGTCGACCGCGGCGGCGGTGCCCGAGCTGGTCAACGTGTTCGCCTCGGGCGACGTGGCCGGCGGCATCGCGGGGCTCCTGGCCAGCAACCCCTTCGAGAAGGTCATGTGCGCGGTGAACGCGATCGCGACCATGTCGAGCCAGGCCGGCCCCGTGGTCGGCGAGGGCGGCGCGGCGCGCGACCCGTGGGCGATGCTGCACGCGCGCGCCGACGTCTGCCGCGCGGCCAAGGCGCGCGAGCAGTTCTGCAAGCCGCCGGACGAGGCGGCGCTGTACCTCGTCGAGCGCGCGCGCATCGCCCGGGACATCGCGATCCCGGTGCCGGCGCCGGCGGCCCCTCCCGCGCCCGCGGCCCCCGCTGTCCCGGCGCCGCCGCCGGCGCCCACGCCGCCGGTCGCCCTGCCCCAGCCGGGCGGGAGCATGTAGATGCTGTCGCCGTCGGCCCGCACCCCGGCCCCGCCCCTGCCGCTGCCGCCGCTGCGCGAGGAGCGCACCTCCGTCGCGCCGTACCCGTGGCTGCGCCGCTGGTGGGCGGCGATCGCCTCGGTCGTGCCGCTCCTCGGCGGCTTCATGGCGTGGGCCGAGGGCCACCTGCTCGAGGGCATGCGGCCGGCCGAGGCCATCCGGCGCCTCGGCGTGCCGACGGCGATCGCCCTCGGTGCGGTGCTCTTCGTCGTCTACCTCATCGCGATCTGGGTCCCCCAGCGCGACGCGCTCAAGGAGGCCTCGCGCCAGCGGGCCCTCGACGACGCCCGGGAGCGCGAGGAGCGGTCGGCGCACGAGCGCCAGCTGCTGATGGAGAGCCACGCCGCGGACCGCGCGGCCTGGCTGGCGACGCAGCAGGAGCAGACGGCGACCCTGGCCGAGATCGCGACCCAGATGCACAACCTCGGGGCGCGGCTCGACGGCCTCGAGCGCGCCGTGCGACGGACCCGCGGCGAGGAGACGACGGACCCGGCGGCGCCCGCGGCGCGCTCGCCGGCCGGCCTGGGGGCACGCCGTGGGTAAAGGCGCCACCACGTTCACCGCGCCCGGCGGCGCGCCGGCGCAGCCGCGGGCGCTGCTGCTGCTGCCCGATCGGAACACCGAGGGCAGCGACTGGAGCGGCGCCTTCCGCGTCGAGGCCGGCCGCACGGCGCAGCTCTACCAGGTGCCGCCGCAGATGGTGCAGCAGATCGACGTGAGCCGGCCGCGGCGCGAGCGCCTGGCGCAGCTCCTCGCCGCGGTCGATGCGCGCGCCGAGCTCGACCTGGTCGCCCTGTTCTGCCACGGATGGACGGGCGGCGTGCAGCTCGGGCCCTACTCGGCGGACACCCCGGCCCTCGCGCAGGTGCTGGCCCGGCGGGCCCGCCCCGGCCTCGCCGTGGCGCTGTACGCCTGCAGCTCGGGCGCCTCACCGGAGGGCCACCCGGTGGCGCCTGGCGGTGAGGGCGGCTTCGCGGACGCCCTGCGCGACGCCCTGGTGGCCGAGGGCCTGGCCGGCGCCCACGTCGACGCGCACACGGTCGTCGGCCACACGACGCGCAACCCCTACGTCCGGCGCTTCACGGCCGGCCAGGCTCTCGGCGGCGAGTGGCTGATCGCGCCCGACGATCCGCTGTGGCCGCGGTGGCGCCTGCAGCTGCGCGAGACCGACCTGCGGCTGCGCTACCCCCTGATGACCGCGGAGCAGATCCGCGCGGAGCTCGCCGCGTGAATGGCCCGGCGCTGGGTCGAGATCGTGACGGAGGACCCGACGGTCTGCGTCGTCTGCTGCTACCCGGCGGCGGCGTGCATCTGCGAGGAGCCGGAGCGGCTGCGGCGCGAGGAGATGCTGCGCGTGCGCCGCGCCGCGGAGTGGCTGACAGTGATTCTCGACGGCGCGCGCCAGGCCTGGGCGCGGCTGAAGGTGAGAGGTAGACGATGAGCCTGACCCCGATCGCGATCGCCGACCTCGGCGCCAGCCTGGATGCCGCCCTCACCGCCACGGGCGTCGACGGCAAGCACGAGTACATGGCGCCGCCGCTGCTCGTGGCGCACGTCATCGTGACCACGGCCTCGGTCGACCTGCGCCTGTACGTCTACGATGACGAGCTCGGGCGCTGGTTCCCCTCGGCCGTCGCGGTCGCCACCCTCGACGTGGGGCTGTGGGAGGTGCGCTTCAACACGGCGGCGGTGCCCGGTAACTACGCCCTGGTGAAGGAGGCCGGCAGCGGCACCGCCGCCTACCGCTTCCACTCGGGTCACAACTGATGGCGGGGTCGTTCGACTTCGAGAGTCCCAACGGCGACGGCCCGGCCATCGTCATCTCCGACAGCAACCCGCAGGCCATCGGTACCGCGGCACCGGGGACGACGGGCGAGGTCGCCGACGCCGGCCACGTCCACGCCCACGGCAACCAGCTCGGCGGCGCGCTGCACGCGAATGCCGTCGCCTCGGGCGCCGCCGGCTTCATGAGCGGCAGCGACAAGGCCAAGCTCGACGGGCTGCCGAGCTCGGCGACGTATCGCAAAGAGATCTACTCCTACTCGGGCGGCGGCGGGATCAGCAACTCACAGACCAACGTCTTCACCTATCCGATCATCGGGATCGGGGCGAATACGGGCAGTCAATTGCCCTACGTGGCTCTGCGCGCGGGCTCGATCACCGGGCTCATGATCTACGGCGGGCAGAGCACCTCCGTCAGCGCCGGAACGCTGACGCTGAAGTTCTACAAAAATGGCTCGTTCGTGACGGACTGCGAGCTCGTGATCTCGAGCGGGCAGGCCGCGACGGTGACGCTCCCCGCCGGAACGTACACCTACGCCGCCGGCGACACGCTCGACCTGCGGTACTCGACGTCCGGCAGCTACAACGGCTTCTCGACGGCCGCGTTCGGCCTCGAGCTCACCGAATAAGGAGATCCCCATGCCCCAGATCCGCAACCCCCAGGTCTCGATCCTCCGCGCCCGCCTCGGCGACCTGCTCACCCTCGCCGACGCTGCCAGCCAGGACGTGCAGGCGCCGAACACGCAGCCCCTCGCGGGCGTGACGATCGACAAGTCGCTGATCGCCGACCTCCTCGCCGTGCGCGAGAGCGCGGAAACCGGCGCGGAGCAGGCGCTCTACGACGGGATCATGGCGCGCGTCGTCGAGACCGCGACGGCCCTCGCCGCGCTGCCCCTGATGATCGACGCGCCGTAGGTACACCATGCCCGCCTGCATCACGCCGCTCGAGCTCTCCGTCCTCGCCTGGCCGGCATCGATCCGGCCGAGCGAGCTGGGGCCGCCGCGCATCGGCGTCGTGCAGGCGACGAAGGCGGGCCCCGGCGGCCTACTCATCACCGGAGCGCCCTACGACGCGCACACGGTCCGCGTCGAGATCGTCGCGGGCGGACAGCCCGGCGTGGCGACGTACCGCTACCGCACGGACGGCCTGACCTGGTCGGACACCCTGCCGACGTCGACCGAGGAGCGCGAGCTGCTGAGCACTGCGCCCGACGAGCTGACCGAGGGCGCGGACACCGGCCTGCGCGTCGCCTTCGTGGGCGGCACGCCCGCCCCGAGCTTCGTGGCCCTCGACCGCTGGGACGTGGTCACCAAGCCCGTCCAGGCCGTCGTCGCCGCGATCGTCTGGGCCAGCAACGACGCTCTGCGCGTCGTCGGCGCCCGCTACCAGGGCCTGCTCACGACGCCCGACGCCGCGGTCAAGGGCGACATCGCCGACCTGGCCCGCCTCCGCCTGGCGGAGCGCCGCGGCATGGACCCGGCGAGCACGGACGGCAAGCTCTACATCGGCAGCGCCGACCGCGCCCGCGTGCGCCTCGTGGCCGCGGCGAGCAAGACGGAGCACCCGCGCCTCGGCGGCGAGGGGCCGATCTACGCGCCCGACATGTACGAGGGCGGCGACCGCGGGGGCATCGCGGCGGCGCACCGGCGGCGCGGAGGGGCCCGTGAGTGATCCGCTCGCCCAGCTCGAGCGCGACCTGGCGCGCCTCGCGGACGCGACGCCCCTCGCGCGCCGCACGGCCGAGCTGGTCGCCGCGGAGATCGACGCCCGCTTCGCGCGCGGCGAGGCCCCCGTGGACAGCGGCGCCCTGCGCGCCTCGGTGCGCGTCGAGGCCCGCGGCGACGGCATCACCATCGAGTCCCCCCTGCCCTACGCGGAGCGGCACCCCGAGATCGTGCCGCCGCCGGCGGACATCGAGGCCTGCGTGCGCCGGGCGATGGCCGAGATCCTGGAGGGCCGCCGTGGCTGACACCGGCCGCCGCAGCGTCGTGCCCGTGCTCCGCGCGCTCAACGCGCTCGTGGTCGCGCGGCACCCCGGCCTCGTCGCCGAGATCGGCAACATGGCGACGACGAAGCCCGGCAACGCGCGCCTGCACTGGCACTGGGGCCGCGGCAAGGTGGCCGGCGGCTTCCAGATCGACGGCGAGGTAGCCAAGGTCATCGCCTTCCGCCGCGTGGGGCTGACGGCGCAGATCCGGCACAAGAGCCAGCCGTCGCAGGGCATCACCGACCGCGACTACGAGGACGCCGAGGCCGTGCTGCGGTCTCTGATCATCGCCCTCGACGAGCACATGTCCGGCGACTGGGAGGCGCTCTCCGAGGATTGGTCCAAGACGGCGGACGGCCCGAGCGGCGCCGGCGTGGTCGTCGAGCTGGCCCTCGAGCTGTCCATCAAGGTCCTCGACGACCCCTACGACCACGCGACCATCGAGAACACCCCCGCCGATCCGCCCGGCGGCACCCTCGTGACGACAGGAGCCCTATCGTGAGCGACCACCGCAAGCCGGCCCCTGAGCCGATGCCCCCCATCGAGGCCCCGGCGCCCGCCGAGGCGCCGCCCGCGCCGGCACCCGAGCCGGAGGCGCCGATCGAGCAGCACCGCGCCGCGGCGGGCACGCCCGCGTGGCTGTGGGCCATGGTCCTCGTCCGCCACCCCGCGGGCAAGCACATGACCCGGACCGCGTACGACCAGACCTGCAGCGAGCTGACGGCGACCCCGATCGGCGGCGCCGCGAAGGAGCGATAGACGATGGGCAACCTGCCAGAGACGACCCTCAAGGCCACCAACGGCAACCTGGGCCTGGTCCCGGCGAGCCCCGGCACGACGCAGGTCAAGATCGGGCCCTGCTCGAGCGGCACGATCAACCTGCTCTCGCCGGTGACGACCAAGCAGGGCCTCGTCGACGAGTTCACGAGCGGCCCGACGGTCGACGCCGCGAGCCTCTGCTGCGACAAGCCCGGCCGCGGCCCGCTGTACGTGATGCGCGCGGCGGCGAGCACGGACGGCGTGGCCGGCAGCGTGACCAAGACGGACGCGCCGACCGCCGTGGGCAACGCGACGACGGTGGGCAACGTGGTGTACACGGCCCTCAAGGCCGGCGTGCGCGTCAAGATGGACGGCGGCAACACCAAGACGCTGGGCATCACCAGCATCACGGGCAAGGACATCGTCATCCAGCTCGGCACCGACGGCGGCGGCGCCGTCACCAGCACCCTGACGAACGTCCGGGACCTCCTGGCGGGCGACGCCACGGCCGCGCTGCTCGTCACGGCCGGCTCCGGCGGCGGGCTCGCGGCGACCGCAGCCTTCACCGCCCTCTCCTTCGGCGGCACGGGCAGCGTGACCGTGGCCGGTACGCCCCTCGACGCCTACCAGGTGCGGGTCAAGCCCAGCCGCTCCGGCACCCTGAACGTGGGCGCCTTCCGCTACAGCCTCGACGGCGGCGACGCCTACAGCGAGGAGATCACCATCCCGGCCGGCGGCACCTACGCGATCCCGGGCACAGGCCTGACGCTGACCTTCACGCCCGGCGCCGGCGCGATCTTCTTCGCGAAGGACGACCTCTTCGCCTTCGACTGCACGGCGCCGAGCTGCTCCGCGGGCGACATCTCCTCGGCCCTCACCGCGCTGCAGCTCGAGACGCGGACCTTCACGATCATCCACATCGTGGGCCAGGTCGTGCGCGCCGACATGCCGGCCTTCTTCGCCGCGATCAAGACCTTCGCCGACGCCTACGAGGCCGAGGGGAAGTACGTGATGTTCGTCCTCGAGGGCGCGGGCAACGAGTCGGCGGAGTCCAACAGCACCTGGTCGGCGGCGTGGATCGCGGCCATGGCCTCGAGCGCCTCCTTCCGCATGGCCATCGCCCTCGGCGAGTGCGAGGTGCTGGCGCCGCTGCTCACGCCGCAGGCGGCGCGCACGATGCGCCGCTGCGTCAGCTACCCGATGCTGGCCCACGTCAGCGCGCTCAACATCGCCACGGACCTCGGCGAGGTGCTGCAGGGCCCGCTGCCGGGCGTGACGAAGCTCTACCACGCCGACCAGGCGGACACGCTGGCCGGCGCGCGCTTCTCCGTGGCCTACCCGATCAACCAGCTCGAGGGCTTCTACGGCGAGGGCCGGCTCTTCGACACGAGCATCGGCGACTTCAAGTACTGGCAGGACATCCGCGTCCTCAACGAGGCCATGCGCGTCGCGCGCATCGGAATGCTGCGCTACCAGAGCAGCGCCGTGCGCGTGCGGAAGCGGGCGCAGGGGGCCTACCCCGCGGGGTCCATCGACCCCGTCGACGCCTTCAACGTCGAGCGGGCGCTGAACATGATCCTCAGCAACGCGCTCACGCGCCGCGGCTTCGCGACCGAGGCCGTGCTCATCGTCGACAAGCAGATCAACATCATCACGGAGAAGGAGCTGCCCTACGACGTCCAGGTGACGCCGCTCGGGTACCTCAAGAAGCTGACGGGCAAGGCCGGCCTGAAGAACCCGGCGCTGGCGTAAGGAGCAGACCATGGCCACCGATACGAACATCCAGGGCCTCGCCTGCGACTTCGCCTCGTGCGAGATCGGCGTGGGCGGGAACCCCGTCCCCGAGGCCTTCACCAGCATCTCCCCCGAGTGGGGCCTCGAGCCCGAGAAGATCTGGGTAGACGGCAAGGCCTCGCCGCACGACCGCACCGAGGGCAAGTTCGACGCCAGCATGGGCGCCGAGATGCCGTGGAAGCAGTGGTGCGGCCTGAAGGAGCGCCTCGGCGGCCAGGGCGACGACCCGAGCGTGCCGCAGTACCTGATCACGGAGTTCGCCTGCGGCATCAGCTACAGGCCGAAGAACGACGACAAGACCTACCTGCTGGAGCTCCAGCGGTGCCGCATCAAAAAGGTCTCGATGGACGCCGGCCAGGGCAAGGCCACGATGGCCAAGCTCGACGTCGACGTCATGGGCGTCAGCGACCCGGCCCCGCAGTAGGAGCGCGCGCATGAGCACCATCACGCAAGAGCAATTCGAGGCGACGCAGGCGGCACACGGCCCCTGCGTCGTCCTGGGCGCCGGCGCCGGGGCCGACCGCGTCGAGTTCGTGGCCCGCCGCATCGACGCGCAGGAGTGGACCGTCTTCCTGGCCTACCAGGAGCAGCTCGACGCCTCGATGGCCGAGGCGATGCTGCGCCGGGCCGTGGTCGGCGCCACGGACGCCGAGACGAAGGCAGAGAAGAAGCGTCTCGAGGGCGAGCTCGACGCCGATCCGCAGCTCGGCGACCTGTGGGGCGTGCAGCTCCTGGGCCTCGCCGGCTGGCAGGCCAAGGTGAAGACCGAGGGCCCCGCCGCCGACGGCACCTACCAGCTCACCACGGAGGTCGACGGCGAGGCCTCGACCGTCACCGCGCGGCGCTTCACGCGGGCGCAGTGGAAGGAGCTGCGGCGCCTGGTCGCGACGAAGAGCAGCGGCGAGGCGGATCTGCACGCCTTCAAGGTGAGCACCGGCCGCGACCCGGCGGACTTCGCCGCGGCGCCGGCGCTGCCCTACGTCTTCGGGCACCACGCGATGGGCCTCGGGTCGAAGGTGACCGACGCCCCAAAAAAGTCCTGGGGCTCGGGGGAGACGTCGAGTCCGCCGAGCTCCACGGGCTCGCCCGGCGGGACTTCGGCGTAGCGGCGGCGTGCATGATGGCGTTCCACCATGGGGACCCTGAGAGCGTCGAGGCTGAGGCCTGGGCGCTCCTCGAGGCCGAGGCCCGGGTGGCGACGCTGGGCTTCTACGACGGGCTGGCCAAGGCCGCGAGGAGGAGATAGCAGGTGTCCCTCGACTACCTCGTCACGCTGCGCATCGGCGGCGCCCTCGCGGCGGCCCGCGCCGTCGACGCGGTCAAGAAGAGCCTGAAGGAGGTCTCGACCGTCGCGGCGCTGGCCAGCCTGTACCTGAAGCAGGTGGCGTCGAACCAGATCACGGCGGACCTGAAGAAGAAGGGGACCCTCGTCAACCTCCTGGGCAAGGAGCTGCACGCCGGGGCCTTCGGCGCCAAGGCCCTCGCCGGGGCCTTCGCCGGCGTCGCGCTCGCCGCCGGCGCCGCGGCCATCAAGATCGGCGCCACGCTGCTCGAGGCCTCGGCCTTCCGCGAGCGCTCGATCGGCCGCTTCACGGCGCTCCTCGGCGACAAGAAGAAGGCGGACGAAGAGTTCCTCGACGCGGTCAAGATCGCGGAGCGCAGCCCCTACGACCCCGACCAGGTCGTCAACAGCCTCGCCAAGCTCTCGACCAGCTTCAAGGACGACACCACGCGCCGGGAGATCTTCGGCGCGATCTCCGACTTCACTACCGTCACGGCCGGCGGCAACGAGGGCCTGAAGAACATCACCAAGGCCATCACGGACGTAGCCGGCAAGGGCCAGCTGGAGATGGAGGAGCTGAAGGGCCAGCTCGGCGACGCGGGCCTGGGCGTCAACGTCGTCCTGCCCAAGATCGCGGCGCTCCTCGGCATCCAGGGCAGGACGGAAGAGGAGCGGCTGAAGAAGGTCCGCAAGGCCATCAAGGACGGCAAGGTCTCCGGCGAGGTGGGCGTGTTCGCCATCTACCAGGCGATGAAGGAGGTCGCCGGCGGCGGCCCCGCCGGCAGCGCGACGGAGAAGGCCAGCGGCACGATCGACGGCCTGATCAGCAACATCAAGGGCGGCATGAAGACGCTCTTCGGGATGATGGACACCACGAAGTGGGCGGGCATCGTGGCGCTCAAGGGGCTGCTGTCCGACGTGGCCAACCTCTTCCGCTCCGACAGCAAGGAGGGCGCCGGGCTGACGGCAGGCATCCGGCGCCTGTCGGACGTGGCCGCGCCGATCTTCGGCCTGCTGCGCCAGGACCTCGGCAACATGAAGGCGCTGCTCTCGGGCAACGCGGCCGAGTCGCAGGGCTTCTACGACGGGCTGACCGGCATCCTCTACGCCGTCTACGGCATCGCCAAGGCCTTCGCCTATGCCACCTACGGCGTCGTGCAGTTCTTCGGCTGGCTGTCGAGCCTCGGCGAGCGCCTCGGCGACACCGCCTTCGAGGTCGTGCAGTGGGGCGCGCGCATGTACGAGGCGGGCGCCAACCTCGTCGACGGCCTGATCGAGGGCATCAAGGCCGCGCTCGGGCGCCTGCGCGACACCGTCACCGGCATGGGCACGGACACCGTGCGGTGGCTGAAGGAGGCGCTGAAGATCAGCTCCCCCTCGCGAGAGATGGCCGCGATCGGCGGCTGGGCGGCGGAGGGCTTCGCGCAGGGCATGGAGCGCAGCAGCGCGCCGCGCGACTCGGCGGGCCAGCTCGCCGGCGAGGCCCTCGGCGGCGCCGCGCGGGGCGCCGGCGGCGGCCTCGGCGGCGCCGGCGGCATCTCCGTGGAGGTCAACCTCGTCCTGCCGGGCGGCGGCGCCGGCGCGGACCCGCAGGCGGTGGCCGCGGCGCTGCTGCCGCAGGTCGGCGCGGCCGCGCGGGATGCCGTAGAGCAGGCGCTCGCGCGCTGGGCACAGGGGGCGTAGGTCATGCCGTTCGTGCACCCGCAGCTCGACGTCGGGGGGTGGACCGGCCTCACGATCGAGGGCGAGCAGATGCCCGGCGTCGTCGAGTTCCCCGACTTCGAGGTGTCGCGCAAGATCGACGAGAAGCCGTCGCCCGGCTCGGAGTCCTTCCGCCTCACCGACAAGGGCCCGGAGTGCACCGACGTGCGCTTCCTCTTCCGCATCTGGCGCGAGGAGCACTTCCCCGACTTCGCCGAGATGTACCGGGACTTCCTCGACCCGCGGCGCAAGCTCGACAAGCGCAACGTCGTCACCGTCGTGCATCCGTCGCTATACCTGGCCGGCATCCGGCGGCTCTACTTCTGCAAGGCCAGCGGCATCCAGCCGTCGACGCAGGGCGGAAAGACCAGCTACACGATCAAGGCCGTCGGCAAGGAGTTCAACGAGAAGACCACCCTCGGCGGCCAGGGCACCTCGACCCCCAAGCCGAAGGTGAACTATGCCGGCCAGGGCGGGAAGTGGACGAAGGGCGCGCTGGCCAAGAGCCAGGGCAACCCCGAGGCGGGCACGAGCATCGCCCCGGGCCCCGGGCAGCCCCTGCAGTCGCTCCAGCCCACGCAGAGCGCGGCGACGCAGAAGCCGACGGTCCGCACGACGGACCAGTGGCGCCGGGACGCCGCGGCCGGCGACCCGGACGCGCAGCTCGTGGTCGCGCGCCTCGACTCGTCGGCGGGGCGCAAGTAGATGGACGCGACGTACAACGGCGCCGCCGTCCTCGAGGCGGATCTCATCCTGCCGCACGAGGGCCGCTGGACCGCGGACGTGCAGGCGGACCTCACCGAGACGCCCGAGGCGGGCAGCTCGGGCACGCTGCGGCTGCTCGGCCGCGACTACCAGGGGACCGTGCTCGCCGTCGGCACCATCGGCGGCCGCACGCACCTCCGCCTGGCTGGCGGCGCCGGCGGCATGGACGGCAAGGCGGACGCCAAGCACTACCGGAACGACGTCAGCGCCTCGCTCCTCTGGCAGGACCTGCTCCAGGCCCTCGGCGAGACCGCGGCCAGCAGCTCGGACCAGCAGGTCCTCGGCCGCACGCTGCCGAAGTGGACGCGCACCGCCGCCTGGGGCCTCGACCTCCTCGGCGAGCTCGCCGACAAGCTCGAGGCGACCTGGCGCGTGCTGGCGGACGGCAGCGTGTGGATCGGCGTCGACACCTGGGCGCCGGCGCCCGAGACGGACTGGATCCTGACCGGCGGTACGCCCGAGGCCGGCCGCATCACCATCGCCGCGGAGACCTGCACCGTGGACCCGGGCCAGAGCCTCGACGGCCTGCGCGTGCACAGCCTGATGCACACGGTGCGGCCGGGCGCCTCGCGCACGGTGCTGGTCCTCGACGAGTCGGGCAACCCGCTGTACCGGCTGATCGACCGCTGGATGCGCCGCCGCGGCTACGACTACGCGCGGCCGCAGCCGGGCAAGGCGGTGACGCAGGACGCGGACGGGACGCTGCAGGTGCAGCTCGACCACCCCGACTACCCGCCGCTGCGCAGCGTGCCGATCCGCCCCGGCCTGGCCGACACCGACATCAAGATCGGCGGCGGCGCGCGCGTGCTCGTCGAGTGGGCCGGCGGCGACCCGGGCGCGCCCTACGTCACCGCGTGGGGCGACTCGACGGCCACGGAGATCAAGATCGGCGACGCACCCGGGCAGCCGGCGCGCGAGGTGGCGAGGAAGAACGACACCGTGGAGGTGGACCTGTACTTCATCACCGCGACCGTCGGCGTCGCGGGAGCCCCCGTCGTCATCGGGATCTCGCCCGTGCCCGTGCCGCCGCCGGCGACGAGCGTGAAGGTGACGCTGACCATGGGCAAGATCACGAGCGGCAGCAGCATCTTGAAGGCGGGGGGCTGACGTGGCCGATTACGACCTGGGCACGGACATTTCCGTCCTCGACGACCTCGACGACGACGAGACGCTGGTCGAGGACATCGACTGCCTGGCGCAGGACATCGTGCTGCGCCTCGACCAGCCCAAGGGCCTCGCCGACGGCACCGACGAAGGTGCCGAGTGGGGCCTGGACCTCAAGAGCTACCTCAACCGCGGCATGACCCCGCGGAACCTGCTGGAGCTGCTCGTGCTCGTCGAGCTCCAGATCGAGCAAGACGACCGGGTCGACCGCTGCCGCGCCGACCGCAGCTACTTCGACCCCGCCGCCCGCGAGCTGCTCCTGCTCCTCGATGTCGAGACCAGGCAGGGGCCCCACGCCCTCTCTATCCGCTGCACGCCCGAGACGCTGCAGCTGCTGCAGGTGTAGCCGATGGCGATCGACCTCGCGGACCTCCTGAGCCTGAAGACCGCCGCGCAGCTCTACAACGAGATGCTGGCGGCAGCCACGGCGGCCCGCCTGCGCGTCGCCAACTGGCGCACCGGCGGCCCCTACAAGACGCTGCTGGGCGTCGAGAGCGTGGTGCTGGAGAAGCTCTACGCGCTCGCCACCGCCTTCGTGCAGTCGGGCTTCCTGCGCACGGCGCGCGGCGCCTGGCTGACGCTGCTCGCGGCCAGCATCTTCGGCGAGGAGCGCATGCTCTCGGTGAGCACCGAGGGCGTCGTGCTGCTCACGGCCATCCCCGGCGCGGGGCCCTACACGATCAGCCCCGGCGCCCTCATCGTCAGCACGCCCGCAGGCCAGAAGTACCGCTCGACGAACGCGGCGGCGCTGACCCTGCCCGCGGGCGGCACGCTGCAGGTGCCCGTGAAGGCGGAGCGGCCCGGCGCGCAGTTCAACGTCGGCGTGGGCGCCATCATCCAGCTCGACGCACCCACGATCCTCGGCGTCATCGTCGACAACCCGGCCGGCGTCGGCGGCGACTGGATCACGGTCGCGGGCGCCGACGAGGAGCAGGACGAGAAGCTGATCGAGCGGTGCCTGTCGAAGTGGGGCACGCTCGCCACCGGTAGCCCGGAGAGCGCCTACCGCTTCTGGGCCCTCTCCGCCTCCGCCGAGGTGACGAAGGTCGGCGTGCACTCCAACCTGCTGGCCGGCACCTTCGCGGCGCAGTATGTGACGCTGGTCCTCGGCGGCGACGGCGCTTCCGTCAGCGACGCGGCGGTGGCGGCGGTGAAGGCGAAGATCGACCCGCTCGTGCCGGCCGGCACCAAGGTCGACTACCAGAAGGCCGTCGCGCGCGTCGTGACCCTCACCGGCACCGTGTTCGCCGCGGCCGCCCGCCTCGCCGAGGCCCGCGCCGGCGTGCAGGCCAGCCTCGACGCCCTGGCGCGCGCGCAGCCGCTCGGCGCCGAGGTCTACCGCACCGCCCTCATCGACGCCATCCACTACCAGATCGTCCTCGATGGCGTGACGAAGCCCGGCGCCGTGCGCAACGTCGAGCTGCTGGCGCCGGCCGGCGACACGGTGCTGACGTACCTCGAGTTCCTCCGCCTCGCCAACGGCCTGGCCTTCGTGGGGGTGTGACGTGGCGATCCCCGGCAGCTTCCGCGAGCTCCAGGACCAGATCTTCCCCCGGTGGGCGCAGCGCCCGAAGTGGGCCGCCTTCATCGGCGTCCTGAGCGCGAAGAAGGACGAGCTGGCCGACCGCATGGCCGGCGCCATCGACGCGCGCCTGGTCGAGCGGGCCCCGGACGACGCGCTCGACGACATCGGCGGCAACTCCTACCTGGAGCGCGCCCTCGTCGACACCGCCGCGACCTTCCGCGCCTACCTGCGCCGCCCCTTCGAGCGCTGGTGGCGCAGCAGCACGCCGGCCGGCCTCGTGGCCGAGCTCGCCCACCTGGGCTACCCCAGCGCGAACGTCATCACCTGGCGCGACCTGGTCGACAACGGCGCCGACGGCAACGTGGCCTTCGGCGGCTTCAGCACCTTCGGCTTCGTCCTCATCCGGCCGCCGCACCCCTTCCTGCCGCCGGGCCTGTGGGACGACGGGGCGCTGTGGGACGCGGCCCCGTATCAGTGGGACATCACCGCGCCGCCCGGCAGCATCGAGGAGCTCCGGCGCACCGTCGCGAAGTTCAAGCCGGGGTACCTGTCGATCCGGTACATCGAGATCTGGCTGCGCGTCGGGCTCTTCGGCCTGCCCCTCGAGATCGTGCGCATCCCGGTCCGCGAGAGCTGGGAGAAGCAGGCGAACGGCGGCTTCCTCGACTTCTACAACAGCGGCAACGGCCTCTAGGAGCGCACCATGGCGTATCAGTTCACCGCAAGCACCGTCCCCCAGAACCTCGTCGACGCGCACAACCGCACGCACCGCAGCGCCGTCGCCCTCGAGAGCGCGGCCAGCCACTACGACGGCCCCGAGGTCAACCCGGCCGGCCAGGTGCAGAAGCTGACGACGTTCTACCCGAGCGCCATCTCTACCCTCGACGACGCGGTCAACGTCGTCGAGAAGGCCATCGCGCTCTTCGACGGCGAGCACGCCCTGCGCAGCAACGGCGGCGACGGGACGAAGGTCTACGCGCACAAGGTCGTCGACACCGTCATCGGCGGCACCGTGGGGCCCTCCGGCGCCGTGCTCAAGCAGGCGATCGTCGACGCGCTCGCCCCGCTGGCCATCGCGCACATGACCGCGCTCCGCGGCCACATGTTGAACACCGGCGGCACCTGGCACGCGGCCCCGGACAACTTCAACGTGATCCCGGTCCCGACGGCCATCACGACGGCGCAGCAGCTCTTCGAGGCGGTGCTGCTGATCCGCTCGGTGCAGAATGACCACATCGTCTACGACGCCGGCGGCATCCACGACGCCCCCGACACGGAGAACCCGATCAGCGCCGCGCCGCCCGACAGCGCCGAGGACCTCGACGCGATGCTGGCCGTCCTCATCGAGGCGCGCACCGACTTCATCGCGCACGCCGCCGACACCGACTGGCACGCCAACGCGCAGACGATCACTCTGACGGTGCCGGCCTTCCCCGCCGCGGTCTCGACGGCCTTCACCCGGATCAACGCCTACAAGACCAAGCACGAGGCGCACCGGCAGAGCACGACTCACCACCAGGCCTCGGACTCCAGCTCGGCGCTGACCGCCTCCGACGCGACGACGATCGCCACCTACGTCGCCCTGGCCGAGGAGATCCGCACCGACCAGGCCCTGCACTTCGAGGCCGCGCCGACGACGCGCGCGATGAGGAACCTGTGACGAACCTGACCCCCACGAGCGACGTCTACGCCGACCCGGTCCCGACGCCCGACCCGGCCGAGCCGGTGCGCTCGGGCGGCATCATCGGCCTGGTCCTCGGCGCGATCCGCCCGTCGCTGCAGGCGCTGCTCAACAGGTCCTGGTCCATCGTCAACGGCAAGGTGCTGCTCCGCGGGCTCGCCGTGGGCCTCAACCCGGGCGCCGCGGCGAACCCCGCCTCGGGCACCATGACGGCCTTCGGCGCCATCAGCAGCACCACGGGCGACGTGAGCGCCGGCCAGGACCTCGTCGCGGCTCGCGACGTCCAGGCCGGCGGCGTGGTCAACGGGGCCTCGCACCGGACGACGGACGCCAACGGCACGATGATCGCCACCGGGCCCCGCGTCGCCTTCACGAGCGTCGGCAACGGCGCCGACGGCGGCAACCCGCCGCCGGTGACGCCGATCCCGAACCAGCTGCGGCCGGTGAACACGCCCAAGGCCTGGGGTGTCTTCCGCACCACGGACGTGCCGGTCTTCGCCGAGGGCATCGGCTTCCTGAGCGGCGGCATCCAGGGCGGCGACCCGCAGAAGATCGACATCGCCCTGTCGACGAACATGGCCAGCGAGATCTACGGCGTCGAGATCCTGACGAGGCGCGTCGACAACGGCAACTTCGTCGGGTGGGCCAACCTCGTGCGGGCGGTCAACAAGATCACGATCGGCTACAACGTCGACCTGACGGCCGCGAACTACGAGATCACCGTCTTCGTCTTCGGCCGGCAGTCGTAGCCGCTCCACCTACACGGCCCCGGCTCGTCGAGGGCCACAACCGTTCCCGGGCCGTTCCCGTCGGCAAGCGCACCGCCGGGAACGAATGGGGTTGATCTTCTCGACGGTGGGCCGATGATGATAACGACTCGGCCACGATTGTCTACCGTCGAGAAAGGGTCCGTCGTGGGGCATCGGGAACGGACCCGGGAACGGTCGCGCTACTTCACGAGCTTCATCAGGGCGCCCCTCGCGGCGCCCGCCCTCTCTGCCCCGGGCTGGGCGTAGGCCGACCGGAGCATGGCCGGGCTGTGACCGAGGGCCCCGGCGACCACGTGAGCGGTCGCGCCCGCCTGCAGCGCCAGGGTGGCGTGCAGGCCCCGGAGGCTGTGCGCCGTGAGCCGCCGCCAGCCGTCCCGCGGCTCCGCGAGCGGCGGCAGGCCCGCCGCCGCGCGCCGGTCGCCGAGCTCCGCCCACACCTTGCGCACCCACCACGTCACCATCTTCACGCCGGTGAAGCGGAAGAGCGGCGACGAGGGGAGCACGCCGACGCACAGCCGCAGGAGCGGCCGCTGCAGGACGTCGGGCACCTCCACCTGGCGCGCCCCGGTCTTGCAGCCCTCCTGCTCGCCGATCCACAGCAGCCGGCCGCCGTCGTCCAGGTCGCGGGGCGTCCGGCTCACCAGCTCGCCCGCGCGGAGGCCCATCAGCAGCGCCGCCGCGGCCGCGAGGGCCCCGGGCCACTCCTGGCCGAGGTCGAGGGCCACCTCGAGCCAGGCGCGCGCCTCGTCGATCCGCGGCTGCGGCTTGCCCCGGTGGCGCCGCCCGACCGGCTCGACGTCCTCGAGGGGCGACGGCCCCTTGTGCAGGCCGCGGCGCACCGCCCAGGCGGCGAAGGCCCGCGCCGAGGCGAGCGCCGCCTGCTGCGTCGCCACCTCCGGCGGCTTCTTGCGCGCGGTGTCCCGCGTCCGCAGCCCCTCGTAGAGGCGCTCGGCCCGGGCGCGGGTCAGGTCCCCGATCGGCTCGAGCTCGGCGCCGGCGAAGAAGGCGCGCAGCTGGCGCGGCACGAGGTCCAGGGTGCTGGGGCGGTCGCCCTTGTCCTGCAGGTAGGTGCGGTAGGTGTCGATGGCTTCCTCGATGGTGGCCGCGGACGCTGCGACGAGCTTCAGCGTCTCGACGGCGGCTTCGATCGCAAGCTCTGGCGTCTGAGCCTTGACGCTGCTGCGGCCGCCTTTGCCGTCGTAGACGACGACGCGCCAGCCGTCGGGCTCCTCGTAGGGTCTTGAGTGTCTGGGTCCTCGTCGCTGTGACATGCCGCACCTCCTTCCCGCGACGGGACGCTTGCCGCCGCGGACGTTGCGCCCTCCGCCCGGGCACGGTCAAGCTCCTCGCGCACGACCCGTCGCAGGAGCGCCTCGAGCTCGGCGCCGCTCACGACTGGCCCGCCTTCCTGCCGATGCCGCCGGCGGCGCGCGCGGCCTCTTCCCAGGCGTCGCTCGGCGCCCGGCCGTTGCGCCACCCGCGCACCTTGCCCTCGTTCGCCCAGCGGAGCGTCGTCCGGCGCGAGGGCCGCGGCGCGGGCAGGCGCTCGGCGGCCTCCGGCGCCGTCCATCGCTCGCGCGCGCCCTGCGCCAGGGCGGCCCGGGCGAGACGCGCGGCGGCCGCGGCGGCGTGCTCGGCCAGGAGCAGCACCGTGTCCGGGTGCTCCTGCTCCAGCCATGCCAGGTAGGCCAGCCAGGCCGCGGGCGCGGCGGTGGGGGGCGGCGCGTCCATGCTAGATGGCGCCCCCCCAGCCGCGGATGATTGTCCGCCGGGAGCGTTCCAGCCGCGTTGCGCAGATCTCTCCATTCGAGGTGGCCTCGTCGGTAGAACTACGCGAACGGCCTCTTATAGCAGGAGCGCCCGCCGGCCGCGGGCAATTCAATTTGCCGTCGAAGGACATAGGCCCCGGGGCGCGATCCGATCGCGCCGCCTGCGCTTCCCCGGGGCGGGGTGCTACTCGGCCGCGGGCTTCTTCGTCGTCGAGCCCTTGGGCCGGCCGCGGCCGCGCTTCGGCTTCAAGGCCTCGGCGGCCTCCCGTGCCTCGCGCGCGCCCTCGATGTTCTGCAGCACCTGCTCGGAGAGCGGGCCGTTCCACTCGACGTTGCCGTGCTCGCCGGCGCCGCGGCGCAGGCCCCCGTGCGGCGCGGCGAGGCCGCAGACCGCCGGGCCGGTGGGGTGCTGCGCGCCGCAGGTGGCGGGCTCCTCGCCCTCGTCGTCGGCCATGATGGTCGTCTCGCCGGGGCCCGCCGCGCCGCGCCCGAGCTCGTAGGCGGCCACGACGGCGTCGCGCTGCGCCTGGGGGACGTCGTCGAACACGGCCGGCCCGCCGAGCGCGTCGAGGAGCGCCGCCGTGGTGATGGCCTCGAACGGCGGGCGGTGCGCCGCGCCGAGGGCCCGCGCCTGCCGCTTGGCCTCCTCGAAGGCGTCGTCGTCCATGGGGTGCGGCTCCGGTGCGCCGAAGGGCGTGCCGTCGTCGCCGTCGACCCTGGCCAGCTCGGCCACCGCCTGCTTCACGCCCGCGGTGAACGCCCACCGCTCGGCCTTGGTCAGCTCGGGCGCGTGCTGGCCGTCGCCGGCGCCGGAGAGCATGATGTCGATGCGCCGGTCGTCGACCGTGAAGGCGTCGCCCTCGCGCAGGGCCATGCGGTGGCCCAGCACCTGGATGGTGAGGGTCGTCCCCTCCTCCAGCTCCTCCTCGACCTCGGCCAGCAGCTCGGGGTCCATGCCGGGGATGGCGGCCGGCGCGCGGCACGGGTCGCCGGTGGCCTCGATGGGCTGCTGCATCTTGCTCTTGATCGTGTCCCACTCCGGCGACGTGGGCTTCCGGGCCAGGATCTCGACGTCCGTGTCGCTGCGCTTCTCCAGCACCTCGCCGCGGGTCGGGTCGTAGACGAAGAGCACGTCCACCTGGCGCGTCTCGCGGCCCATCCGCACCGCGCTGCTGAGGGCCTTCACCCGCAAGTCCAGCTGCGCGATGCGGGCCTCGACCTCCTTGGCCGACTCCTTCTTCGCCTTCGCCTCCTGCTCGTGCGTCTCCTGCTCGGCCAGCAGCTGCTCGCGGATCTCCAGCTCGCTGTGCACCTGGTCGCTGCGGCTCTGGCGCTCGGCGGCCGTCAGCTCCGCTTCCATGGGCCTCCGGGTGCGGCTGATCTCGATCGGGTCTCTCTCGGTCATCGTGGTCTCCTCGTAGCGTACGGTTTTCATCAGGCCGGCTCTCCGCCGGCCGCTTCCTCGTCCTCGTAGAAATCGTCGCAGTCGTCGACGAGCGGGCCGCAGTCCTCGCACCCCTCGCACTCGACGGGGCCGCCGCCGCAGATGCACACGCAGTTGTCGCCGCCGCAGCCGCGGCAGTAGACGACGCCGAGGCCGCCGCAGCCGCCCTCCCACTCGCACATGCAGGGCTCCAGGTCGGGCTCGTCCATGCCCTCGACGGGCTCGACGTGCCGCCGGCAGGCCCACTCCCTCTTGCTCTCGCCGGTGTCCGGGAAGAAGGCCCAGCAGCTCAGCACGCCGACGCGGCCACACCAGCACCGGGGCTTGCTGGCCAGGTACTCGGCGCGGGCGTCGCGCTGGCGGGCTCGCTGCCGGCGGCGACGGCCCTTCCCGTCGCGCCCCTTGAGCCGGCCCCAGGAGGTGCGCACGGCCCGATCGAGCGTCGCGCCGCCGTAGCCCGGCCGGTCGTAGGCGAGCGTGAGCACCTTCTCGGCTACTCGTCGCCGCACGGCTCCCCCTTGTGCACGCCGAAGCTGCGGCGCGTCGTCTCGTCCATCCAGCCAGCCAGCAGCGCCGCCTGCGCCGCCTTGTCCCGCGGCGCCAGCACCTTCGCGACGGCCTCGAGGCCCGTGCCGCCGACCTTTAGCGCCTGCAGGAAGCCGGGCAGCGCCGCGGCGTCGAGGGCCTCGCCCTCGGCCCCCGTCCGCTGCGCCACCGCCGCGCGCCAGGCGTCCCAGGCGAGCCGCGGCGCCGCCTTCTTCGGCTCGCGCGCCGGGCGCCCGACCATGCCCACGCGCCCGCCCGGCACGGGCACGGCGCCCTCGTCAGCAGCGGCCTCGACGAGGGCGCGCAGGGCGTCACGCTGGCCCTCCACGATGGCGTAGGCAGCGCCGAGGGTCGCGGCATCGAAGGTGCCGCCCACGACGCCGAGGACGTCGACGGCCAGGCTGGCGGCGTCGGCGCAGCTGAGGACCCACGGGCAGCCGACGCAGCCGGCGCCGGGGCGGGCTGGGCGCGGGCCCACCATCAGGCGGCCCTCCGCGACCACCTCGCACCTCTCGCGCGAGGAGGCGAGCACCTGGCCCACGCGGACCCGCGGCTGTAGCTCGTCGAGGGCGTCCATCGTCATGGTGATGTCCCGCTGCCACCCCGCAAGCACCGCCTGGCCAGCCTCGTCGAGGTAGATGGTCCGGCCGAAGGTCTGCTGCGTGCGGAGGTTGACCACCTCCTGGCGGACGAAGTCGAGGGGCCGCAGCTCGACGACCTCGGCGCCCGCCGCCGGCAACATGATCGGCGACGCCGCAGCCTTCCTGATCAGCTCTGCCATCTGCTCCGCGCCCGGCGGCGGCCCGACGATCTGGATCGGGGCGGCGACGAGCAGCGCCGCCGCCACCGCCTGCGCCTTCATCTGCACCGTGTCCAGCTCGCTGAGGTCGGTGCTCCACGCGCTCTTGTAGTCGCGGACGACGACGCCCCGGCCGCCGCCGCTCTCCTCGCCGGCCTCCTCCTCGACGATGTCGAAGACGTCGAGGATCAGCCGGAAGCGCGCGGCGGGGCCGTAGCCGACGGGGCGCCAGTCCCGGTCGAAGCCGGCGCCCAGCTCGTAGCGCGCGGTCGGGCTCAGCGGGTGCCGCAGCGCCCAGGCCAGCGCCAGGTCGCGGCCCTCCAGCACCGCCGACGCCGGCAGCGGCGGCTCGGCGGCGCCGTCGAAGGTGCGGCCGTCGACCATCAGCTTCTTCGCCGTGTCGTCCGCCGCGGCCCTCGCCGTGGCCTCGTCGAGGGCGGCGCCGCGCCGCTGCGTCAGCATGCCGAGGACGTCCAGCACCGCGTGCGCGGCGATGCCCGCGGCGAAGATGTCGCGGAAGCGGGCGCGGTCCGCCTCGTAGAAGTCGACGGCACGCGGGCAGTGGCGATCTGCCAACCTCAGCGTCGTCGGGCGGTAGCGGTTCATGGCCGGCCCCCCTGGTCCATGGGCAGCGTGGGCGTGATGCCGTCGAGGTCGGCGGCCAGCTCCTCGGCGGCCTGCTGCTCGCCGTCCGTGAGCGCGAGCGGCTGCACGCGCTCGCCGAGGGCCTGCCGGTGCCACGCGGCGCGCTGCACGAGGAACGCCTGCAGGTCGCCGTCCACGCTGATCGACATGACGGGGAAGGCCCGGCCGCGGCTGGCCATGGTCTTGCGCCCGAGGGTGATGAGTAGCGGCACGCCGTAGATGCCCAGGTCGCCGCCGAGGATCGCCGCCTGCTGCTCCAGTGCCTCGAAGAACCCGAGCAGCGAGGCGACGGAGAACCAGCTCTTCGTCGCCAGCTTGCACAGCAGCCCGGGCAGCGGCGACCCCTCCTTCCACCGCAGCCGGAAGAGCACGCGGCCCCACGCGCCGCACGCCTTCTTCTCCCCCTGGCGGTACTCGCACAGGTCGTTGGGGCACGGCACCGGCGCCATCGTCAGCGGCAGCCCGGCCGCCTCGAGCGGCCGCCGGTCCTTCTGCAGCTGCACGAGCTGGCCGCGCTGCTGCTGCGTCAGGTCGCCGACCCAGCGCTGCGCCCGGGTGCCGTCCCCGGTGCAGTGGGGCGCGCGGCCCGGGTGCGCCGGGTAGCCCGGCAGCACCTGCGCCGTCAGGTGATGCTCGAAGCACTCCGCCGCGGTGCGGTGGACGATCTGTCCCCGGAGCACCTGGCGCGCCTGCAGGTCCGTCGAGTCGTTGAACGCGCGGAAGGCCGGGTGCGGCGGGCGCACCTCGATCTGGCCCACCTTCTCCGCCGTCGGCGCGACGAGGAAGAAGCGGTCCGTCTCCATCGGCGCGCCGGACGGCCCCTTCCTCCCGATGGACGCGACCACGCCGATCGGCTCCTTCGCCGTCAGCCCCTTGATGCCGTCGATCTTGCTCATGACATCCTCCGTCGAATGCAGCGGCGGTCGGCCAGCCGGTGCCGGCGGCCGCAGTAGATGCGTCCGCGGCGGCGCCCGTGGGGCACGCGCAGGCAGGTCGGGCAGCAGCGGGTCACGACTCACCGCCGGGGCGCCGCGACATGTCCGGCACGCGGTTGAGCATGGCCTCGGTGTCGGCACGGGACAGCGCGTCCGTCCGGCTCTCCGTGGCCGGCTCCTCGGCCGGCACCGCCGCCAGCAGCGCGTCGAGCTTGGCCAGCGTCTCCGGCTTGGCGTGGACGGCCACATACTCGCGGGCCCCGCGCAGCGCCCGCGCCAGGCGGTACGCCTCGCGGACCAGCTCGCGCAGCCGGGCGTTCTCCTCGCGGGCCGCGTCGCGCTCATCGGCGGCGTACTCATTCGAGGCCGCCGCCCGCACCATGCCCGCCCGCTCCTCGCGCCACGCGGCGCGCTCGCTCTGCAGCAGCGCCTGCCAGTCGTCGCGCTGCTTCCTGATGGCGTCGCGCGCCTCGACGACGTCGGCGGCGCCCTTGAGCAGGTGCAGCGTGCCCTCGTAGGGCGTGCCCAGCGTCTCCTGCAGGGAGCGGCGGAACGCGAGGAAGTGCTGGTCGGTCCCGGCGAGCCGCTCCTCGGCGCCCTGGAGCATCTCGACGGCCCGGGCGCGCTCCTCGTCGAGGGCCTGCGCGCGGCGCTGTGCCTCGACGAGCTTGTCGCGCGTGTCCTGCGCCTGCACCTCCCAGGCGGCGGCGCTCTTGAGGGCCTCGTCGCGCTCGCCGCGGGCGCGCATCGTCTCTGCGATGGCCTCCTGCTCCTGGTAGACGTGCAGCTCCGTCTCCGCCTCCCGGGTGCGCACCGCCCTCCGCAGGCAGGCGCAGCACTCGTCGCAGCCCTTGTCGCCGCAGTCGAGCGCCTCGTCGCGCTCGCCGTCCGCGTGCTTGGCCGCGGCCTCGGCGATGCGCCGCTGCTCGTCGGCGATGAGCAGGGCCTTGTCCTTCGTCTTCAGCTCGGCGGCCAGGTCGTCGGCCTCCACGCGGGCCAGCGCCAGGGCCTGCGTGCGCTCGCTGACGAGCTTGCGCCAGTCGTCGCGGGTCGCGGCCTCGCGCAGGGTGAAGCGCTCGCCCTGGAACGGGCGCAGCAGCCCGAGCAGCGAGCGGACGATGCCGCGCGGGCGGCGGCGGGGTGGACTATCAGTGAACGGACGCATGGCAGACCTCCTCTTTCTTGGGCCACCGCGCAGCGCGCGCGGCCTCGTAGTTCGCTCGGGCCGTCTCCTGGCGGCGGCAGCCGCAGCTCTGCGTCTTGCCGGCGCGCAGGCAGCTCGTGCGGACCTTGCAGGTGTCGCCGCAGTCGCAGCGGCAGTTCCAGTAGGTGACGACTTTCAGATCGGCGTCGCGGACACTCGGTGCGCGCGACTCCGCGACGAGGCGCCCGAAGCGCACGCCCGCCAGGTCAAGCAGCGGCCGGGCCATTAGCCGGTCCTCCGGGCCGCGCGCGCCGCGGCGATGGTGGAGCGGGCCTGCTCGCGCTTCAGGCAGCCGCACGAGCGGGTGTTGCCCCTGAACAGGCAGGGGCCGCGGACGGTGTGCGTCTCGCCGCAGTCGCAGCGGCAGGTCCAGCAGGTGATCAGGCCCCCGCCGCGCTCCCGGATGCTCGGCGCCCGGCTGACGACGACGAGGCGCCCGAAGCGCTGGCCGGTGCGGTCAATGAGCGCCCGGCCCATCACCGCACCGTCCGCAGGGTGATGACGCGGGCGCGCGGCGAGTCGCGGCCCGTCAGGTCGTGCGGCGCCGCGGCGAGGGGCCGCGGGACGGCGGCGGTGCAGCCGGCGCACTGGAAGAGCCGGCCGGCCATCTGGTCCGTCTCGACCAGGCGGCAGGCGTGGCACAGGCCCCGGCGCTGCGTGAGGATGGCGCGGGCGGCCTTCACGGCGCACCCCGGCGGCGCAGCTCGCGGGTCAGGCGCTCGCGCTCGCGCCGGCTGAAGAAGTCGCGGCGCCCGGCCAGCGCGGCGAGCTCGCGCCGCAGCTGCTCGACCGAGGGCCCCGGCGTCGGCGGCGCGATCGGGTGCAGCGGACCCTGACGCAGCGCGCCCCTCACCGGCTGCTCCTGGCGCGGATCGCGTCCATCTCGGCGCGGCGCTCGACGCGGCAGCCCTTGCACCGCTTCGGCACCTTGTCGAAGCCCTTCTTCTCGAAGTACTCCTGCTCCCCGGCCGTCCACACGAACGGCAGGAGGCAGGCGACGCACTTGATCTCGATGTCGGCCTTGGCGGCCGGCTGCTCGTCGTCGGACATAACTTCCCTCCCGTGCCCGAGGCGCACCCCGGGCGATGCGCGGCGCCGGAGACTGCGCGCCGCTGGACTAGAGACTGAGGCCCGCCGCCGGCATCGAGCCGGCGTGCATCCGCTGCGGCGGGCGAGGGCTACGAGGCCGCGATCATGCCGTCGGCCCACTCGAAGGCGAGCCCGACCACGCGCCGCTGCGCCGCCGCGGGCCCGTCGCTCAGCCTGTCCACGGTCTGCGCGATCACCGGGTTGGCCAGCAGACCCTGCAACGCCGCGGCGGCGAACAGGTCGCGGCGCTGCGGCTGCGCCTCCAGGGCGGTGGCGATGCGGTCGAGCAGGTTGAGGCGCACCGCCTCGACCTCGAGATCCTCCATCGTGTTGCCGTCGTCCATGAGGACGAAGCCGCCGACCCTCAGCTCGCGGATGGTGAAGCGTGCCACGGCTACACCCCCTGCCCTTCGAGCAGCCGGCGCGCGTCCTCGAGGTTCGCCGGGCGCATGTGCCCGATCGTCACCGTCAGCGGCGCCGTCAGGTGCGCGAGCGTGCCGGGCGCGTGCGAGTAGGACCGCTCGACGACACGCAGGGGCCGCTCGCGCTCCATCAGCTCGGGCTGCGCGCGGTGCGGCAGCAGATCGAGCAGCGCCGGATCATCGGTCCACATGGCCACGGCGCCGGGTGCTGGTCCATTTTGGCCTCCAGTGGTCGGTTTTGGCGCGATGCGCCGCGGGGCCGTCATGCGTCACATGCCCTGCATCTGCCCGCCGCCCCCGCCCGGATCGTTCTCCTTGAGCCACGCCTTCATCGTCTCGATCTCTTCCCTCTGCCCCATGAAGATCTTCCGGGCGAGATCCTTGATCTTCGGATCTCCTCCGTAGAGGAGTTCGTCCGCCGCCGCGTTCACGGCTTTCTGATGGTGGGGGATCATCATGCGCACGAAGTCGATGTCTTTCTTGGTCGTCATGCTCTATCTCCCTCGCTCTTGAACGGCGTCCCGTCCTCGTTGGTCCGGGCGATCACGTAGATGATCAGCCCGTCGGTGCTGACCTCCGGCCGGAAGCCGCGCACCTCCAGATCCTTGAGTACCACCGGATCGCTCAGCCGCCTGCCGCCGCTGTCGCTCATGCGGATGGCAACGCAGGAGATCGCCATCTCCCACGGCTCGGTCTGCGGATAGTTGTAGTGCAGCCAATGCCGGCACCAGCCGGCATTGCCGATAAGTCGCGCGAGGCGCTGGAGTTCGTCGGCGGTCATAGCAGATCCTTTCTTGGTCGGCCGTTGTCAGACCCCCCTGATAGGCTGCCCTCAGTATCAGCGGAGGGTCTGATAGCGACGGCGAGGGGCGCCGTCACCGACTGGAGGCAGGCATGCCGAACGTGCTCCCGTTCGCCAAGAGGGTGCGCATTGTCGCGTCGCTGGTGGAGGGCTGCTCGCTGCGCGCGACGGAGCGCCTGTGCGAAGTCAGCCATGAGACGGTCATCAACCAGGCCGTCGCCATCGGCGAGGCGTGCCGACGGCTGCACAACGCCCTGATGCGCGGGCTTCAGGTGGCCATCCTGGAACTCGACGAAATCTGGGCATTCATCGGCAAGAAGCAGAAGCGACTCACCGACGACGACCCGCCCGAGTACGGCGACAACTACACGTTCATCGCCATCGCCGCGACGCAGAAGGCGATCATCTCGTACCTGCCGGGCAAGCGCGACGCGCTGACCGCAAACGATTTCGTGACCGACCTGCGGGGCCGTATCGTCAACCGCCCGCAGATCACCACCGACGGACTGACCGCGTACCTGTGGGCCATCGGCGCGGCCTTCGGCGCTGACGTGGACTACGCCCAGATCATCAAGGAGTACGGCGAGCACGGCTTCCCCATCGACGGCGAGCGCCGCTACTCGCCGCCCAAGTGCAAGGTCATCCAGCGCAAAATCATCTCCGGCGACCCAGACCGGGCGCACATCTCGACGAGCTACATCGAGCGGCAGAACCTCACCTGTCGCATGCACATGCGCAGGTTCACGCGCCTCACCAACGGCTTCAGCAAGCGCGCCCGCAACCACGTAGCGTCGGTGTCGCTGTACGTCGCCTGGTACAACTTCTGCCGCGTTCACGAGACGCTGAAGACGACGCCCGCGGTCATGCTCGACGTGACCGATCATGTCTGGTCCATCGCTGAATTGCTCGACGCTGCGTTGTCCATGGCCCCCGAGGACGCGCCGCGCCTCATGGCCCCGGCGCCGCCCGCTGCTGAGCCGCTGGCCGATGGGCCACAGCTCGACCTGTTCGCACCCCGGCCGGCACGGGCGCTGCGTCCGTCTGCTCCGTCGGGTGACATGACGCAGCTCACGTTCCCCGTCGAGTGGTCGGTTTTGGTCAACTGAGTGGTCCATTTAGACCAACACCTCGTCCCGCGTCACGTGCTTACAGGTGGCGCCGTCCACCGCCCCGCCGATGGCCCTGCACACGTCGCAGTACCAGATGTGCTCGCACGGGCTGTCCCTGTCGTCAGGCAGGCGGTCGTCGCACGTCTTGCAGTAGACCGTCTCGCACTCGATCACGTCGTCGCGATCGAAGGGGTCGCCGGGGAACTCCTGCAAGAGCTTGTAGCCGCGCGCCGCGTGGTCAACCACGGGCTCGCCCTGCTCATCGACGAGCACCGCGCCCTCGCGCACCCAGATCGTGATCGACTCGATCGATGCCTCGGGGAAGGCGAACTGCGGCGCCTCGATGCGCGTCCTGGGCGGGCCCAAGCCCGAGCGGTGGTAGTAGATCTGATCGTCGCGCTTGCAGTAGTCGAAGTCGAAGTCGTCGCCGTCCTCCGTCACAACGGAGAAGGGGCGCCCGTCGTCATACTCGACGAAGATGGCGGCGTGGTTGGCCATCACGCCCTCCTCGCCCGCGGCGCCCCGTCGCAGCTCCCCTGTGGGCAGGTGAGCACGAGCCGCCCGTCGTCCGGCTCCCAGCCCGACACCTCCACTACGGGCGCGGCGCCGGACAGGCAGAGCAGGGCGAGGCTCACGGCGTAGGCGCGCAGGAGCGCCTCGACGAGGAGGTGCATGGTCGACTCCATGGCCGCGCCGGAGCGCGCGGCGGTAGCGTGGCGGCAGCGGCCCCCAGGGACGCCACCGGTTGGTCGGGCCCTTTTGTGCGGCCCATCACTTTGCTGCCCGCGAGTGCGGAGCGGCAGCGTGAAATTGAAGCTAAGAGAAGCCGGACTTTTGGGCAAGCGAAAAGTACAGAATTCGTACTTCCCGACGAGAAGGCGGGGATTACTTGGCGGGCTTGCTGGGCTTGCGCTTGGCCTGATGCGCTTCGATCAGCTCGCGGATCAGATCGCTCACGCCCCAGCGCGCGGACAGGCCCTCGTCGTACCGTCGCTGGACGGCCTCCATCTCCAGGTCGCGCTTCTGCTCCGGCGTGACGGATGCGTAGATCTTCTCGGTGTACTTCGTCGCCTCCCCGGGCGGGCGCCCCATCTTGGGCTTGGGCGGAGGCGGGTCGGTCTTTCGCTTCGGCAAGGTCATGGCTCCATCTATACCCCGCCCGCCGGGTAGCGCAAAGAGTCGACGACAGATGCGCCGCGCGGGCTGCGGCGAGGGGTTCGTGATCACTCGTAGCGCTGGCATGGCAGGCACCATGCCCGAGTCGAATTGTAACGGAGAAGTAAGAAACGCGCGCTGCGGTGGAATTCGCGCCGAGGTGGCGATCTGCTGGAATATTCCAATGGGCACCGCTGCGCACGTCGTGCGCGCGGCGTGCAGCCGTTGCGCGTGCAGGACGTGCACCGGCTACCTCCTGCGGCGGGGCGCTGTCTCCGCTGCCATCTCGGCCCGCAGCCCCTCGACGCCCCGCTCCAGCAGGTAGCGGATCAGGTCGTTCCTGACGTCGCTCCGGCCGATGTACTTCTTGTGCTTCGCGAAGGGCAGCAGATCGTCGAGGCCGGCCGCCAGCTCCGCCGGCAACATCAGGGTCGTGCGGTCCTTGTCCACGGCGTAGGAATGTCAGCACGTCCTGACGTCTGTCCACCCTAACGCCCTGACGTTCTGACGCCTGAACGCCCACGCCGATCGCCCCCGGTCCGTTCGTGCCCCTCATGCTCGCCAGGCTGCACGCGGGGTCTGACAGTGACCGCAGCGACGGTGCCGGGACGTAAGGTAACGTATTGTCACTGCTTTTCGCTGCGCCGGCGTTCAGGGGTTGCGCGCCGCGGCGCCCGGCGCGATGCTCCACGGCCTCACACCCCTGGGAGGTCCAACCATGGCAATTCAGCTCGTATGCACGTCCTGCGGCAGCGTGGGCAAGCCCCGCACCGTCGTGCCCGGCAGCTTCCTCATCGAGATCGTGCTGTGGCTGTTCTTCCTGCTGCCGGGGCTCTGCTACACCGTCTGGCGCCTCAGCGCGAAGCACAAGGCCTGTCCGGCCTGCGGCGGCAAGGCCATGGTGCCGACCGGCTCGCCCGTCGGGCGCCAGCTCCTCGCGAAGCAGGGGGCGTAGGCCATGCGCGTGCCCAGCCTGTTCCTCAGCCTCTCCGTGCTCCTGTCCTGCGGCGGCCCCATGCCCGAGGACGCGGCCGACATGGGCCCCGCCTCGGTCGTCGCCGGCAGCCGCCTGACGCCGCTCTACTTCAGGGGCAGCGATGGCAGCCGCGTGCCCTCTATCTGGTTCCTCGACAAGAAGACCGGCCGGCGCTGCGCCCTGAACGTCTACGAGGGCGCGGGCGCCCCGGCGGACGTGTTCTGCGCCACCAGCCCAGGCGCCGCGCCTGACGCTGACTCGGTGCACTTCACGCTCGCGCCGTAGCCCCCTCACCGCCCGCCCTCCGCCGCCAGCTGCGCCGCGCGCAGCCGCTCCTCGGCCTCCCGGGCGCGGCGGTGCGCCTCCCGCCGCCACCCGTCCAGCTCCTTGACGCGCTCGACCAGCGAGGCCCGCGCCGTGCCCGCGGCCTCTAGGACCACGTGCGCCGCGTCGATCTTGGCCGTCAGCGTGTCGCAGTGGGCCGCTGCGGCCTTCGCGCGCTCGCCGGCCTCGCGCAGCCCCTGCCCCACCTTCACCGCCGCGTCCACGATGGCCTTCTGCGCGTCGCGCTGGGCCAGCACGAGCGCCGTCTGTCGCTGCTCGGCCGCGAGCCGGCCCCGCACCTCCTCGAGCGCCTGGCGGTGCTCGGCGAGCTCCAGGCGCAGGGCGTCGCGCTCGCCGACAGCCGCGTCGCGCTCGGCCCCCTGCTCCAGGATGCGCCGCTCGTTGCCCGCGGCGTGGCTGCACACGTCGAGCAGCTCGGGCCAACTGCCCGGCTCCCCGAGGGCCTCGCGCAGCTCGGGCAGGAGCAGCGCGCGGGCGGCGCGCAGGGCCACGCCGCGGGCGAGGGTGCGAAGGCTCATCGGCCCTTCCTCCCGGCGCGGCGGGCCGCGCGCTGCGCCTTCCGCTCGCGCTTCTTCCCCGGCTTCGCGGGGCCGCGCGGCGCCCGCACCGGCCCCTCGTAGCGCCACGGCGGCATCGACTCCGGCGCCGACAAGATGAACGGCGCCGGCTCGGGCGGCTCGTCGTCTTCCGGCCGGCGCCCGCGCGGCATCACCGGCTCGGCCGGCGGCATGGTCAGGGCCAGCAGCGCCGCCGCCGACATGAGCGACAGGCGCCTCACAGCGGACCGCCCATGCTCGGCACGGGCCGCAGGTCCGCCGCCGGCACGCAGCGGTCGGCGCGGCAGGCC